>Ga0302322_100002374_pt1 | contig 15870 bp, 10 predicted proteins | sample Fen_T0_2_FD_203757 | JGI IMG/M metagenome (GOLD analysis project Ga0302322, IMG submission 203757) | Peat permafrost microbial communities from Stordalen Mire near Abisko, Sweden - Fen_T0_2 | ecosystem: Environmental > Terrestrial > Soil > Wetlands > Permafrost | place: Sweden: Abisko... | reverse complement strand
AACATCGCCCAGATACGCGCCGTCATCGACATGTCGCCGCAGGACAAATTTCTCAATGCCCTGCCGGTATTCCACTCCTTCGGTCTCACCGGCGGCACCCTGTTGCCGCTGCTGTCGGGCTCGCGCCTGCTGCTCTATGTCTCTCCGCTGCATTACCGGGTGATCCCGGAACTGGCCTACGACCGCAACTGCACGGTGCTGCTGGGCACCGGCACCTTCCTCGCCAACTACGCGCGCTTCGCCCACCCCTATGACTTCTATCGCCTGCGCTACGTCATCGCCGGCGCCGAGAAGCTGTCCGACGCGGTGCGCGCCGACTGGTTCGAGAAGTTCGGCGTGCGCATCCTGGAGGGCTACGGCGCCACCGAGACGGCGCCGGTCATCTCGCTCAACACGCCGATGGCCTATCGCAAGGGATCGGTCGGCCAGTTGCTGCCGGGCATGGAGGCGCGGCTCACGCCGGTGCCGGGCATCGCCGACGGTGGCATTCTGCATGTGCGCGGCCCCAAGGTCATGAGCGGGTACTATCGCGCCGAACGGCCCGGCGTGCTGGAGGAGCCGGCGTCCGGGCTCGGCCCCGGCTGGTATGAGACCGGCGATGTGGTGGCGATCGATGCCGATGGCTTCCTGCACATCCGCGGGCGGGTGAAACGCTTTGCCAAGGTGGCCGGCGAGATGGTCTCGCTGGAGGTGGCTGAAAACCTGGCCCTCGCCACCAGCCCGCTGGCCATACATGCCGCCACGGTGCTCGCGGATGCGCAGCGAGGCGAGTCCATCGTCCTGTTCAGCACCGATGCCACGCTGAGCCGCGAGCGCCTGCAGGAGACGGCGCGCGATTCCGGAATCCCGGAGATTGCGGTGCCGCGCGACATCCGTCGGGTCGATGCCCTGCCGCTCCTCGGCACCGGCAAGATCGATTACGTGGCGTTGAAACGCCTGGCAGGGGAGGGCGCATGAGCCTGTTTTCCTTGCCGATGCTGGCCCTTCTGGCGGCACAGTTCCTGTCCGCATTCGCCGACAACGCTCTGCTCATCGCCGCCATCGCCGTCTTCAAGAACATCGGCCGGACCGGCTGGGTGCCGTTCCTGCAGGCCGTGTTCGTGGCGCCCTTCATCCTGCTCGCGCCGTTGGTCGGCGCCTTCGCCGATGCGCAATCCAAGGGTCGGGTGATGTTCATGTCGAACGCATTGAAGCTGTTCGGCGCGGGGCTTGCCTGGGCGGGGCTCAACCCCCTGCTGGGCTACGCGATCGCCGGAATCGGCGCATCCACCTACAGCCCCGCCAAGTACGGCATCCTCAGCCAGATGTTCGAGCGTGAAAAGCTGGTGCGCGCCAACGGCTTGCTGGAAGGCTCCACCATCGCAGCCATCCTGCTCGGCGTACTGGCTGGAGGCTGGCTGGCCGATCGATCCACATCGCTGGCCTTCGGCGGGGTGTTCGGCGTCTATGCCCTGGCGGCGGTCTTCAACCTGCTCATCCCGCGGCTGCCGCCCGAGAAGCCGTTGAGCAGCTTCGACCTGGCAGCGCTGGCGAGGGAGTTCTTCATCGGCCTGCGCGGGCTGTGGCGCGATGGCGAGGCGCGCTTCAGTCTGCTCGGCACCAGCCTGTTCTGGGGTACCGGGGCAACCCTGCGGCTGATGCTGTTCGCCTGGGTGCCCGTGGCGCTGGGGGTGGTCGACAACCAGATGCCTGCCAACCTGATGGGCGTGCTGTCGATTGGCATCGTCGCCGGGGCGGTCCTGGCCGGCGCCCTGGTGCACCTGGGCAACGTCAACCGCGCCTTGATCGGCGGGCTGCTGATCGGTCCGATCATCATGCTGCTGGCGCAGGCGGGGACAGTGAGTCATGCGGCGGCATGGCTGGTGTCCCTGGGCGCGGCCGGCGGATTTCTGGTGGTGCCGCTCAACGCCCTGTTGCAGTCGCGCGGCCATGCCGGCGTGGGCGCCGGCCGTGCCCTGGCAGTACAGAATTTCCTCGAAAACCTGGCCATGCTGATCGGTGTGTGGCTGTATGCAGGTGCTAGCCATGCCGGCGTGCCGGTGGTCGGCATGGTGGCGCTTTTTGGTGGACTGGTACTGGCCGGCATGGCCGCGCTGGCGTTCAGTCGTCGTGTGAACCGTATCTATAATTAACTCTGAAGAAGGGAGAACATCATGTTGAAAAAAATGCTGATGGTCGTGATGGTCCTGGCTCTGCTGGGAGGGTGTGCATCGATGGTCAAGCAGACGCCGGTCAGCCATTCGGGCAGCGTGCTCAACTATCTCTACGCCGGAAATACCGATAAGGCGACCATGAAACCGGAGATGGCCACACTGAAGCTGCCCCTTCGTATCGGGCTGGCCTTCGTGCCGTCCACCGGACTGTCGAGCGGCGGCGTCTCGGAGGCGGAACAGACCGCCATGCTCAACCGGGTGAAGGAGTCCTTCCTGGCCTACCCGTTCGTCAAGGAGATCCAGATCATTCCCGGCACCTACCTTACCAGTGGCGGCGGGTTCGAGAACCTGACCCAGGTCGGCCGCCTGTTCGACCTCGATGTTGTCACGCTGTTGTCCTACGACCAGATCCAGTTCAACGATTCGACCACCTCTTCGATGCTCTACTGGACTCTTGTCGGAGCCTACGTTGTGAAGGGCGACCAGTACGACGTGCATACCCTGCTGGAGGCGAGCGTGTTCGACATTCCCAGCCACAAACTGCTGTTCCGCGCGCCCGGGTCCTCCAAGGTGAAGGGTGCCGGATCCATGGTCAACTACAGCGAAAAATCGCGGGTAGCGCGGGTGGAGGGGTTCAGCAAGGCCATCGACGACCTGATCCCGAATCTGAAGACGGAGTTGGAGGCGTTCAGGGTCAAGGCGCGATCGGACACCGGGTCGATCCAGCTGATTCGCCCGAATGGTTATCCTGATGCGGGCAAGTGAGTGTTCGGGGGATCGTCACGGTCTGGTCGCCGTGGCGATCCGCGTCAGGGCTTCGGCGATCAGCGCGCGCTGGGCGCCTAGGTTGAGGCGCATGTGGCGATTGCCGCCGGCGCCGAAGATCGTGCCGGGGCTGAGTCCCACCTGCGCCCTGCCAATCAAGAATGTCTTGAGCGCCGCATCGTCCATGCCCAATCCCCGGCAGTCCAGCCACAACAGGTAGGTGCCCTCCGGCGGGATGGCGCGGATGCCTGGCAGGTGGCGGGCGATGAAGTCGAGGACGTAATCGCGGGTCTCGGCCAGATACGCCAGCAGCGCATCCAGCCATGCGCCGCCGTGGCGATAGGCGGCCTCGAAGGCGGCGATGCTGAACGGGTTGCCGGCGGTGATGTGCAACTGGTTGAAGGCGGCAAGGATGGCGGCACGACGCTGCGGATCGGGCACGATCAGGGCCGACAGGCCCAGGCCGGGAATGTTGAAAGTCTTGCTGGGCGCGACGGCGCTGACGATGTGGCCGGCATTGCCGGCGAGCCGGGCCAGGGGTGAGTGGCGTACCCCCGGATAGACCAGGTCGTGATGGATCTCGTCGGACAGGATGGTGAGGTCGTACCGGCGGGCGATATCGAGCACGGAATCGAGTTCGTCCTCGGTCCAGACGCGTCCGACCGGATTGTGCGGCGAGCACAGCAACAGCAGGCGCGCACCCTGCGCGGCGCACTGCTCCAGATGGTCGAGATCCATGGCGTAGCGGCCATCCGTTTCGCGCAGGGGGTTCTCCGCCAGGCGGCGGCCGGTGACCGTGACGGCGGAGAAAAACGGTGGGTAGACCGGCGGCTGGACGATGACGGCCTCGCCGGGGCAGGTGAGGCCCAGTACCGTCGCGTTCAGCGAGGGCACCACGCCCGGCACCCACAGTACCCATTCGCGTTCGATCTCCCACCCATGGCGCAGCCGCAGCCAGTCCGCCATGGCATCGAAGAGACTGTCCGGAATCAGGGTGTAGCCGTAGACCGGGTGGAGGGCGCGTTCTACCAGGCTGCGGGTGACCTCCTCGGGTGTGGCGAAGTCCATATCCGCCACCCACAACGGGATCACATCCTCGCTGTTGAACACGGACTTGCGGCCGTCCCATTTCAGCGACGAACTGCCCGCGCGCGGGATGACGCGGTCGAAGTCGAAGCTCACCCGATGCGTTCCCAGATTGTGGCTTCCGACAGGGTGTGCTGGAACTTGCGCCGCGTTTCGCGGATCACGAACGGCACCGCCAGCGGTCCTTCGATCAGGCGGAAATGGGCGCCCAGCACCGACTTGAGTCCGTCCAGCGTGGTGACGTTCTCGCCATCGCGCTTGAAGCCGCCGATCCACTCCTCGCGCGGGGTGTGCTCGGTCAGCCAGGTGTAGGGCGAGGCGATCACCAGCAGCCCGCCCGGATTGATGCGCTCGTGGACCGTGGCCAGGAATCGGGCCGGGCTGTAGAGCCGGTCGATGAGGTTGACGGCCAGGATCAGGTCGTAGCCGCTGAAGAGCGGCTTGAGGTTGCAGGCATCGCCCTGCAGAAACTCGACCTTGTGCCGCACCTGGTCCAGATCCAGGTCGGACAGATGCCGCTCGTGCCAGGAGACGAGCTCGCCTTCGTCGGCGAGCGTGTAGCGCAGCACACCCTGTTCGGCGAACTGCACGCCGAGGCCGATGAAGCGCGCGGAGAAGTCGATGCCGGTGACCCGATCGAAGTGTCGCGCCAGTTCGAAGCTGGCGCGACCGGCCGCACAGCCCAGGTCGAGGGCCTTGCGGGCGGGCCGGTCGCCCATCGCGTGGATCGCCAGTTCGGCCATCGCGAGCGGAAAATTCTTCACGCCGAAGTATTCGTCGCCATAGTGGAACTCGGCATACTCGGACAGCAGCCGGTCGGATTCGTAGTGCGAGGCCGGCGGCAGCGCGGGCGTCTCGCCCACCACATAGCGGAAGCCGGCATGCTGGAAGAAGTGCCGCCGGAAGGCATAGCGGGCGGCGCGCAGCGACTCGTTGCCGCAGGCGATCCAGGAGCCGCCCTTGATCAGGTTGTGGCGCTCGTCGAAGGTCGGCGTGGTGAAGTCGTCGTAGAGCGGGTGGACGCGGAAGCCGTCGAAGGGATAGGTCGGGGTCTCGGTCCACTGCCAGACGTTGCCGGCTATGTCGAAGAATTCGCCTTGCGCGAAGCGGTTCACCGGACAGGACGATGCCTGGTGGTCGAGATGCAGGTTGGCCTCTGCGGCGCGCTCGGCCGGCACCTCGTCCAGGCCGTTCAAGTCGTAAAGTCGATACCACTCGTCCTCGGTCGGCAGGCGCACTGACTGGCCGGTGCGGGCCGCCAGCCAGTTGCAGTAGGCCTTGGCCTCGTGATAGTTGACTTCCACCGGCCAGTCCCAGGGCATGTTCACCTCCTCCAGCATCAGCCGCAGGCGCCAGGCGTCACCGTCTCGCCGCCAGAAGGTGGGATGGGCTGCCTGCGCGAAGTCGCGCCAGTCTCGGCCCTCAGGCTGCCACCAGGCGCCGTCGCCATAGCCTCCGGCATCGATGAAGGCCAAAAACTCACGGTTGGAGACCAGCATGCGGCTGGCGCTGAAGGCGGCCACCAGCGCTTCGTGACGGCCGTATTCGTTGTCCCAGCCGTAGTGCGGGTCGTCGATCCACTGCTTACCGATCGCCACCTCGCCGGCCGGTACGTCAACGAGGTCGTTGGCCGGCGGTTCCCCGGCTTCCCGGCAGGGCTCCCAAGCCGGGTGGGGCCGGACGAATTTCAGGGCGTGCTGGCGGATCAGCACCGACGAGGTTTCGAGGTGGATGCGCTCGTGCTCGATGCCCATCAGGATCGGCCACCAGGGGCTGTCCCAGACTATCGGCAGGGCGAGGGGCAGGCGGGCGATGAGGCCGTCCACCATCGCTCGCACACGGTCACGATAGGTACGTACCTCGGCTGCCGCCGGCCAGTCGTAGTGCGTGTCGTCGAGGTCGTCCCAGCTCATCTCGTCGACGCCGACCGCGAACATGGATTCGAGGCGCGGATCGATGCGCGTCTCCAGCAGGCCCGCGAGCAACAGCTTGTTGGCGAAGAAGGTGGCGGTATGGCCGAGGTAGAAGATGAGCGGATGGCGCAGGCTGATCGGCTTGACGGTGTAGGCCGCGTCGCCGACCAGGGTCTCGAACAGCGATTCGTAGCGGTCGAAGGTGGCGTGGAAATAGGCGCGGATCTCGGCGCGTTTGGCCTCCGTGTCGTCGCCGGCGAGGCTGGGTGTACGCAGGAACAGGGCAGGATTCATGGTTGCGGGGACAGGCTCGGATGCGCTTATTGGTCCTGTTGGACTTTACCCGCCGCACCCCGTTCGTGGCTATATCGACGCCTCGTCCGCCCGTCAGAAGCGATTAACGACGCCAGCTTTCGCCGCGCATGCCATAAGAGAGAAGGCGCATACGGCGCGAAAAATGACTGACCCCGCCGAAGCGGGGTCCTGTTTAGCCCATGCGGCAGATCAGATCAGACTTTTCCGCGCCGAACCATCCAGGTGAGCAGCCCCAGTCCGGCCAGCATCAGTGCATAGGACTCGGGCTCGGGAACTGGCGCCGGACTCACCAGGACGAACCTTAAGGACGAACCGGTCAGGGTGACGGGCGCGGTAAGGGTATCGATGCTGAAATCGACTGTGGCCTGGTCAAAGGTGATGGCGCCATTGTCGGGTGGCCACCAGTTGGCGCTACTGGCCAGCGCCCCAGAGGTCCCTGTACCACTACCGATTCTGGACAGAACAGTATCAGGGCCATTGAAGAAGGTGATATCACCGGACGTGGTGACCGGATCGCCCGTGAACCCACTACCCCAGAAGTAGAGGACGAATCCGGTTCGTTCGACGGATGCCGGAATGGTGAGGCTGGTATCGAGCGTGATCGTCGCATTGATGATGTCACCCTGCGCCACGATGGAGCTGTAGAAACTGGTCGGGTCGACGGGGGCCAATGACAGGAACCAGTTATCGTAGTGAGTGCCGGGGAAGTCCTGGCTGCTGAAAGTGACATCGCCCGCCGTGCCGGCCAAGCCGATGTTGTAGGTCGCGGCGCCCGTCGCTCCGGCGCCGAATGCGAGGGCGGCGGCAACGGCGGAGCGGATAAGTAAGCTGGACATCTTCATGATTGTTCCTCCTGAGCAAGAGTTGACCAGCCGAAGTCCATTCGGCTCTGGTTCAAGCCTAGACCCGGCAGCCAGGTCGGCCAGTAGGTGAATTGCCCATTTACAAGGTGGGGTATCAGTCTGCGTAGTCTGGATGCGCCCGACGGGTGTTATCCATCGAATGCGTCGACGATGGGCGGCATCCTAGCTGGTGAGGGAGTCCGTTTCCTGCCTGAGCTGCAGCCGCCACATCGCCGCATAGCGCCCATCCTCGGCGAGCAGGTCTTCGTGCCGGCCGCGTTCGGCGATGCGACCGGCTTCCAGCACCAGGATCTCGTCGGCGTCCACCACCGTCGACAGGCGGTGGGCGATGACCAGCGTCGTGCGGTTCTCGGAGATGCGCGCAAGTTCCGCCTGGATGGACTTTTCGGTGCCCGAATCGAGCGACGAGGTGGCCTCGTCGAAGACCATGATGGGCGGGTTCTTGAGCATGGCGCGGGCGATGGCCACGCGCTGCTTCTCGCCCCCCGACAGCTTCAGGCCGCGTTCGCCGACCATGCTGTCGTAGCCGTCCGGCAGGCTGGCGATGAAGGCGTCGAGATGGGCGGCGCGCGTCGCCTCGATCACCTCGTCGCGGCTGGCGTCCGGCCTGCCATAGGCGATGTTGTGGTAGAGCGTGTCGTTGAACAGGACCGTGTCCTGCGGGACCATGCCGATGGCGGTGCGCAGGCTGGCCTGGGTGACCAGGCGAATGTCCTGGCCATCGATCAGGATGCGCCCGCTGGAGAGGTCGTAGAAGCGGAACAGCAACCTGGAGAGGGTCGACTTGCCGGCCCCGCTGGCGCCTACTACCGCGAGCTTACGCCCCGCCGGGATGACGAAGCTGAGGTCCTGCAGGATGGGTCGGCGCGGGTCGTAGGCGAAGCTGACGTTCTCGAACCGCACGTCGCCACGCGTGACCTGCAGGGGTTTGGCGTTGGCTGCGTCGACGATTTCCGGTTTGCGGTGCAGGATGGTGAACAGTTTTTCCATGTCGGTGAGCGCATTGCGGATCTCGCGATAGACCGTGCCGAGGAAGTTGAGCGGGATGAAGAGCTGCAGCAGGTAGGCGTTGACCAGCACCAGATCGCCGATGGTCATGCGTTTGTCCGCCACGCCCTGCGCGGCAAGAGTCATCATGGCGGTGACCCCCAGGGCGATGATGAAGGACTGGCCGCCGTTGAGCCAGGCCAGCGAGATCTCGGAGCGCACCGCAGCCTCTTCCGCCTTGCGCAGGTCGTCCTTCAGCCGCTGCGATTCGTAGGCCTCGTTGTTGAAGTACTTGACCGTCTCGTAGTTGAGCAGGCTGTCGACGGCGCGGGCATTGGCCCGCGTGTCGGTCTCGTTCATCTCGCGCCGGTGCTGCAGCCGCCAGTTGGTGATCAGCACCGTGAACAGAATGTAGATGGCCAGGGTCATCAGCGTGATGGCGCCGAACCACGGGTCGTACTTGACGAACAGCACGCCCGCCACCATCAGGATCTCCAGCAGGGTGGGGCCGATGTTGAACAGCGAAAAGTTGATCAGGAAGCGGATCGAGCGCGCGCCGCGGTCGATCTCGGTGGCCACCCCACCGGTGCGGCGTTCGAGGTGGTAGCGCAGCGACTGGGTATGGAGCTGTTTGAAGACGTCGTGGATGACACCGCGCATGGCGCGCTGCAGGACCCGCGCGAACAGCGCGTCGCGCAGTTCGGTTAGCGCGGTGTTGCCGAAGCGCAGGGCGCCGTAGAGCATGATGAAGGCGATCGGCAACAGCAAGGCGGTGGAGGGACGCTGCAGGCCGTCGACGATCTCCTTGAGCACCAGCGGTACCGAGACGTTGGCCAGCTTGGCGCCGATCAGCAAGGCGAAGGCCGCCAGTACACGGCCCTTGTATTGCCAGACATAGGGAACCAGGGACAGTGCGGCGCGCCACTGGGCCGGTCTTACCAATGGCTCAGGACGGGTAGGGGCAGGGGACACAGCGAGGCAAGCGAAGGGATCAGTGCAGTCCGAAACCGGGTACGCCTGTCAGGAGCATGTGCGCCGCCGCATCGGCGGCCACCGGCTGGCTGAACAGGTAACCCTGGCAGGCGTTGCAGCCGATGCCGCGCAGGTACTCGAGCTGGGCCTGGGTTTCCACGCCCTCCGCCACCAGGTTGAGCTTCAGCCCCTTGGCCATGGCGGCGATGCCGCCGACGATGCTGGAATCGTTATGCTCGGCGTTGAGGTCGTGTATGAAGCTGCGGTCGATCTTGATGCTGTGTACGGGCAGTTTCTTCAGGTAGCTGAGCGATGAATAGCCGGTACCGAAGTCATCGATGGCGATCTCGACCCCCATCATCGAGAGTTGCCTGAGCTTGTTCACGGAACCTTCCATGTCCCGCATCAGGGTGCTCTCGGTGATCTCGATTTCGATGCCCTCGCCATCCAGCCCGTATTCCCGCAGCACCCTGGTGAAATGTTCGACAAAATCGGGATGCTCGATCTGTCGGGCAGGAAGGTTGATTGCCAGGGATGCGGCCGGCAGGCCCAGGTCGCGCCACTGTCTGGCCTGGCTGCAGGCTGCCTTCAGGACCCATTCGCTGAGGGGGGTGATCAGCCCGGTATCCTCGGCGATCGGGATGAATTCGTCCGGCAGGATCATGCCCCGCAGCGGGTGGCGCCAGCGGACCAGCGCCTCCATGCCGAGGATGCGACCGTTCGCGATGTCCACCTTGGGCTGGTAGTACAACTCGAACTCCTCGCGTTGCAGGCCGCGCCGCATGTCGCATTCCACGGCCAGGCGGCCGGTAAGGGACTGGTTCAGATTGGCATCGAAGAAGCGGAGGTCGTTGCGACCCTGGTCCTTGGCGCTGTACATGGCGATGTCGGCATGCTTGGTCAGGATTTCCTGGTTGTCGCCGTCGTCCGGGTAGATGGCGATGCCGATGCTGGCCGAGATGAACAATTCATGGTTGTTGAGCTGGAACGGCACCTTCAGGGAGGCGAGGATCTTCCGGGCGATGAAGGCGGCATTGTCGCGGCTGCGAATATGCGGCAGCAGCAGCATGAATTCGTCGCCGCCGATCCTGGCCAGGGTATCGCCCTCCCGCAGGCAGTGGCGCAGGCGCTGGCTGGTGAGCTGGAGCAGTTCGTCTCCCACCAGATGGCCCAGGGTGTCGTTGACCGCCTTGAAACGGTCCAGGTCCAGGAACATCACGGCCAGATTGAGGCCTTGCCGCCGGGCATTGGCGATGGACTGGGCAAGGCGGTCATTGAACAGGGCCCGGTTGGGCAGACCGGTGAGGAGATCGTGGTAGGCCTGGAATGTGATGGTGGCCTCGGCCTGTTTGCGCTCGCTGATGTTCCGCGCCACCCCGTAGGTGCCCATGAACTGGGTGGGGATGTCGCGATTGCTCTGGTACATGCCCGAGGCCGAAAGTTCCACGGTAACGTAGGGCGACAGGGTGTTTGCCAACTCGCCGCCGGGACGTCTGCGCAGGCGCAGTTCGCTGTTGAAGGTGGCCCGCTCGCCGGTACGTCGCTCGTTGATGCGCCAGCGGGCCTCGTCCAGTTCCGGCTCCAGCGCAAGGGTCTCCCAGGGCTGGCCCAGCAACTCGTCGCGCTCATAGCCGGTGATCTTCACGACGCTGTCGTTCAGGTAGGTGAAGACCCCGTTGGAGTCCAGGGTGTAGATGATGTCGGGCGAGTTGTTCACCAGGAAGCGGTGCCATTGCTCCGAGTGTTCGAGCCGCTCCTGAATCATCCGGTTCTCGCGTTTGAGGGCGAGTTCGCGTTTGGCATTGCGCAGGGTCTTGATCAGCGCTTCGGGTTCGTAGGGCTTGCGCAGGAAATCGTAGGCGCCGGCCTTGAGGGCTCCGAGGGCGGAGTCGAACGAGGTATCGCCGCTGACGACGATCACCATGGAATCCGCCAGACGGTCGCGCATGGACTCCATGATCTCCTGCCCGGTCGCTTCCGGCAGGCACAGATCCAGCAACACCACCTCGAAGTGCTGTGATGCGAGGGCGGCCCGGGCCTCTGCCCCGCTGGCGGCGGTGACCACCTCGTGCCGGTAGTGGTTGAGGAGCAGGCGGGTGCTTTCCAGATAGCGGGGCTCATCCTCGACGATAAGGATGCGGAGTGTGGAACTCTCCTGCGCTGGCAGCATATTGCCGGCTCTAAGCCTGTTGTGGTTAAGCGGGTTCCCGATACTTGAGGCTGGCAACGGAGCGCTCAGCCCGCAGGCAATAATACCCGGAATGTAGTCAGCCCATTGTTGCTGTGGCAGGCAATCGCAGCGTGAAGGTCCGCGGCGAGCGAACGTACGATGGCCAGTCCCAGGCCGGCGTGCTCCCCGCCCTTGGTGCTTTCAACCGGCTCGAACAGGTGCGGCAGCAGTTCGGGTGCGATCGCCTGGCCGGTGTTGCTCACCAGGATCTCCAGTTGCCGTTCCATCTTGTGGTTGACAAGATGGTGCGACTCGACGGTCACCATGCCCTGCTCCCCGGTCGCCTCGATGGCGTTGAGAATCAGATTGAGCAGTAGTTGCTTGAGCTTGTCCCGATCGCAATGCAGGCGCGGAAGCCTTTCCTCCAGACGTTCGAAGATCTGCACCCGCTTCTGCATCATGAGACCCGCAGCCGCCACCTTGATCAGGTCGACGATCAGGGCATTGACGTCCACCTCGGTTTTCGTGCTCCGGTCTTCGTTTTCATGGATGGCCAGGTTCTGGACGATGCGGGTGATGCGGTCCAGTTCCTCATGGATGATGCGCAGTTCGTCTGACAGCACACCGTCGCTCTCCAGCCTGACCCGCAACAGGGCAAGGTAGTTCTTGATGATGCCGAGCGGGTTGTTGATCTCGTGGGTCAATTGCCGGGCGTGGTTCCGCCAGGCTGACGGTGTTTGTGCCCCGCTCCCTGTCGTGACGCTCCCGACCGCTTCGCAGGCGGCCAGCATGCCCAGTTTGGTCAGGTACAGGGTGTCCTCACCGAGCGCCGAGAGCTGGTCGCGGTCGCCACAGGCCACCAGGACTCCCCTGATGACACTCTGGCCTACAGGGATGGCCATGACCCCTTCGCGCCTGGCCATGCGGGCTAGCTGGATATCCAGCAGGCAGGCGCCGGCGCCGTTGGTCTCGACCACTGCAGTGACCGGCCGCCGCCACTGGAAGGCCATGGCGGCGGCCGCTTCGCTGCGGGACGGATCGATGCAGATGACCGGGTAAGGTTCATCTGCCAGGATGGGGCAGGACACCAGCCTGGCCTGCGCCTTGTCGAGGCGGAAGAACAAGGCATGGTCGAGACCGTGGGTCGTCTGCAGGTGGCGGGCGATGACAGCCAGACTGTCGATCTTGCCGGCGCCGGTCTTCACCGAGTTCGCGATCTGTTCCAGGGAAACGAAGCGAACGAGGCTGTGATGCAGTTGCAGCGGTTGCCCCTGGGCGACATACAGGGCTTTGCTGAAATTCAGGAAATCGCTCAGGGTATTGTCGGCCTGGTTGTGGCAACTGACCTGCAGTTCCGACAGATGCTCCGGCGTCATGCCGAGCAGGTCGGCCAGGTCGGTCAGGCTCGACCGGTCGCCCGCCTCCGTCAGGGCACGGGCCACCCACTGGATCTGGACGTTGGTGGAAGCGTCCCGCATGACCTCCAGTGGCCAATGCTGGTAACGCAGGGCATCGGGAAGCATGGAAGGCCGATTCCAGGTATCGAGTTGGGCCGCCAGTGCGGCATCCCTCTCCCGCAGCAGCGTGTCGCGATTCCAGCCGGATGCTGCCGGGGGCCACAGGTTGTGCAGCAGGCCGGCCAGGCGCGCCTCGAAGGGCTGGGGGTGGGACAGGTCACGGGCGATGCCTTCGCCGAGTTGGGCGCAGCGCAAGGCCTGGCGCCAGGACTGGACACGCTCGGCGGGACGTTCACGACGTCCCAGCAGGTCCAGCGCGGTGTTCATTACCTGGGTCTTGAGGCTGGCCAGTCCGACGCATTCGATGGACTCGGCCAACGTCGGGAGGCACGGTTCGCGCCTCGTTAGTGCGGCCGTCGACATGGCCCACAAGGTCATTGCCGGGTCAACCCCCACGATGGCGGCGATACCGGCGGGCAACTCGCATTCGCCGGCCAGGGCATCCAGCAGGTGCACCACGACGGCTGGATGGGCTGGAGCCTGCTGGCTGGCGGGTTGTTGTACGCGTTCTTCCGGCATGATGGTGATCGGGACAGACAACGAAACCGCTCTGAAAATTGCCATCCCGACCTGGGAGTGTTTGCAGGTGCTAGTTTGTCACGGCAACAGGTAGGTAGTGTAAAGAAATCCGACCGGTGGCTGTAGGGGTATCGGCCTATATCTCCAGTTGCGTGGCTTCACGATCCGGTTGCCGGTTCAGGTTGAAGGTTTCTGGGTATGCATGCTGTCCCGTAGCAGCCGGAACAGCGCGCGGCTGGATTTGGGCGGCTTGCCCTCGGCCGCCTCTCGGCGGGCATTGCGGATCAGTTGGCGCAGTTGCGTGGCGTCGCTGTCCGGGTGCGCGGCGAGCCATTCGGTGAGTGCCTCGTCGTCTTCGATCAGCCGGGTACGCCAGCGCTCCTGGGCGTGAAATTCGGCCTTGGCGGTATCCGACTCGCCCTTCACGACAGCGAGTTGTTCGGCGATGGCATCGGCATCGAGGCCCCGCATCAGCTTGCCGATCAGTTGCATCTGCCTGCGGATGGCGCCATGCGTGGTGATGCGCTGCGCTTCATACAAGGCATCGCGCAGGGGCTCGGGCAGATCCATCCTGTCCAGGCGCTCGCGCGACAGTTTGAGCAGTTCCGTGCCCATGTCCTGCAGGGCCGCCGAGGCCTTCTTTCTCTGGGTCTTGCTGGGTGCGAGGCTGTCATCGAATTCGGGATCGTGCATGGCGGCTGGCCTGGGGAAGGGGGTTGGTATGATAGCGGTCCTGCCGAACAGCCTGGAATCCCTGTGTCCACCAGCTCCTTCAACTACGCCGATCAAACCCTCCGCGATCTCGCCGCCCAGGTTCTGGACCTCGCCAGGACGCGGGGAGCGAGTGCGGCCGAGACCGAGGTCTCCGAAGGCAGCGGCCTGACGGTCACAGTGCGCCACGGCGAGATCGAGACCATCGAGCACAACCGCGACAAGGGCCTCAGCGTCAGCGTCTATCTGGGCCAGCGCCGCGGCCACGCCTCGACCTCCGACTTCTCCCCCGACGCCCTGGCGCGCAGCGTCGACAAGGCGCTGTCCATCGCCCGCTTTACCGCCGAGGACGACTGTGCGGGTCTCGCCGAGGCCGATCGCCTGGCACGCGTGACCCCTGACCTGGATCTGTTCCATCCCTGGTCGCTGGGCGTGGACGAGGCGGCAGAGCTGGCACGTGCCTGCGAGACAGCGGCCTTCGCCGTCGATGCGCGGCTGACCAATTCGGAAGGAGCGTCGTTGTCGAGCCAGACCTCGCAGTTCGTCTATGCCAATTCACAGGGCTTCATGGGTGGCTATCCGACCAGCCGGCAGAGCCTCTCGTGCGCGGTGATCGCCGAGGACGAGAGCGGCATGCAGCGCGACTACTGGTACACCACGGCGCGAGCCGCTGCCGATCTGGACGCCGCCGAGATGGTCGGCCGTCGCACCGGCGAGCGCACGGTGCGACGCCTGAACGCGCGCAAGATCACGACCCGCCAGTGTCCGGTGCTGTTCGAGGCGCCAGTCGCCACCGGCCTGATTGCCAGCTTCGTCTCGGCCATCACCGGTGGTCATCTGTATCGAAAATCCTCGTTTCTCCTCGACAGCCTGGGGAAGCAGGTATTTCCCGGATTTTTCCAGTTGCAGGAGCGGCCCTTCCTGCCGCGCGGCCTGGCCTCGTCGCCGTTCGACTCGGAGGGCGTGGCCTGCCAGGACCGCGACGTGGTGGTGGATGGCGTGGTGCAGGGTTACTTCCTCGGTAGTTACAGCGCGCGCAAGCTGAAGATGCAGTCCACCGGCAACGCCGGCGGCAACCACAACCTGATCGTGCCGTCGACCGGCGAGGATTTCCCAGGCTTGCTGAAAAAGATGGGCAGCGGCCTGCTGGTCACCGAGATGCTGGGCCACGGCACCAACATGGTGACCGGCGATTATTCGCGCGGGGTGGTCGGCTTCTGGGTGGAGGACGGCGTCATCGCCTATCCGGTGGAAGAGATCACCGTCGCCGGCAACCTCAAGGACATGTTCAAGGCCATCGTCGCCATCGGCAGCGACGTGGAGACACGCGGCTCGCGCCGGGTCGGCTCGATCCTGGTCGAACGGATGACGGTGGCCGGGGAGTAAGGCAGGTGCAAGGTGCAAGCCGGGAGCGGTGAGTGAAGTCGTTGCTTGCCTTGGCGCGGGGTATCGATGCGCTCAACGAGCGCGTCGGGCGTGCGGTCATGTGGCTGGTGCTGGCGGCGACCCTGGTGTCGGCCGGGAACGCCCTGGTGCGTTACGGCCTGAACATCAGTTCCAACGCCTGGCTGGAGATCCAGTGGTATCTGTTCGGACTGATCTTTCTGCTCGGCGCCGGTTATACGCTCAAGCATAACGGCCACGTTCGCATCGACGTGGTCTACGGGCGCATCGGTCCGCGCGCGCAGGCCTGGATCGATCTGCTCGGCGGGCTGCTGTTTCTGCTGCCCTTGTGCGCGTTGATCGTGTGGATGGGCTGGGACTTCTTTCATACCTCGTTCCTGATCCGGGAGGGTTCGCCGGATGCGGGCGGGCTGCCGCGCTGGCCGATCAAATTGGCGGTGCCGGCAGGTTTCGCGCTGCTGTTCCTGCAGGGCGTGGCCGAGGTCATCAAGCGCG
>Ga0302322_100002373_pt1 | contig 15874 bp, 13 predicted proteins | sample Fen_T0_2_FD_203757 | JGI IMG/M metagenome (GOLD analysis project Ga0302322, IMG submission 203757) | Peat permafrost microbial communities from Stordalen Mire near Abisko, Sweden - Fen_T0_2 | ecosystem: Environmental > Terrestrial > Soil > Wetlands > Permafrost | place: Sweden: Abisko... | reverse complement strand
CGCGACCTACTACGACCCGACCTGGCGCTCGGCCCTCCACTGGACGGCGTTCCTCGCCTACCTGGCCGTGGCGCTCGCGACGGCCGCCGACCAGAACTGGCGGCACGCCCGCGACGTCGACGACCCGATGGTCCGCCACGGCATGCTGCTGCTCGGCACGGGCAACGCCCTGGGGCTGGGGTACGTCGTGGCCCACGGCACCGCCGTCGTCGCGTGGCTGGCGGGTCACGGCGACGCGCTGGTGCCGCTCGACACCCTCGCCGACGTCGCGACGCTGGGGCCCAGCCTCACGCTCATCGTGCTCGGGGCCGCGTACGAGCCGGTCGGCCGCCGCCGCGAGGTCGTCGCCGTCCGGAACCGGCTCCGGGTGCTGCGGCCGTGCTGGGAAGAGCTCAGCGGCGCGCTGCCCGAGGTGAGCCCGTGGCCCGACGCCGTCCGCCGCCCGACCCGTGACCGCGACCAGCTCCGCTGGCAGCAAGGCCGCATGATCACCGAGAGCTACGACGCGCTGCGCCGCCTGAGCGGGTACGTCGCCGTGGGCGAGCACGCGCGCATCACGGCGCGGGTCGCGGGGGCGGGCCTCGCCGGGCGCCGCGCGGACGCCGCCGTCCAGCACCTGTGCCGGGCGGCGGCGCTGCACGCCCACACCGCGGGACGGCGCCCGATCGAGGAGCACTGGGAGCCCAGCATCCCCGCGCAGGACCCGGCCGCCGCGGCCGAGGCGTTCGCCCGCCAGCTGCGGACGGCGCGACGCCGCCGGGTGCGGCGCGTGGTCGCCGCGCTGACGCCGGAGGTGCTCGCCGACCTGCCCCCGGACCTGCTGACGAACGGAGGGATGCCATGAACGGCACCGATCGGGACGGCGCCCCGCCGGCCCCGCTGAGCCCGCACCTCGCGGAGGCCGAGCGCGTCTACCGGGAGATGGTCTTCGAGACCTTCGCGTTCGAACTGCGGCTCGGGCACCACGTCGGGTTCGTGCGCGCGTTCGCGAGCCCGCGCGTTGCCGACGTGCTGCTGGGCACCGGCGTCATCGAGCGGGAACCGCACCGGCGGGCCACGGACACCGGGCTGTTCGTGTGGGAGCTGCTCCACCACGGCCTGGACTCCCCGCAGGGCCGGACCGTGCTGCGGCGGATGCGCGGCATGCACGCGCGGCTGCCGGTGCCGGACGAGGACTACCGCTGGGTGCTGGGGCTCTTCGTCGTCCCCGGGCTGCAGATGATCGAGCGGTACGGCTGGCGGCAGGCGACCGACGCCGAGCGGCAGGCGGCCGTGGACTGGTGGCGCGCGGTGGGGGCACGGTGGGGGCTGCCCGACGTCCCGGAGACCGTGGACGGGCTGGCCGCGCTGGTCGCCGACTACGAGCGCCGCCACCTGCGGGTGAACGCCCCGGGCCGGCACCTGCTGGAGGTGTCGTCGGCCGTCGTCGTCGAGCCGCTGCCCCGGCCGCTGCGCCCGCTCGCCCTGCGGTGCGCCGGCGTCCTCGTCGACGAGCCGGCCCGGACGGCGCTCGGGCTGGCGCGCGGGGGCGCCGTCGCGCGGGCCTGCGTCCACGCGCTGCTGCGCGCCCGGGCCGCGTGGCGACGGCGGCGCGGGCCCCGGCCCTGGTTCACCCCCGGCGGCGCCCACGCGGAGTACCCCGACGGGTACACGCTCGACGACCTCGGACCACGCGAAGCCTGAGGCCGCTCCTGCTGGCCCAGCGCGGGCACAGAAGGTAAGTTGTGTTCGCACCAGCGAACAGGTTCGCCGGCCGGCCCCCGGTCACTGGAGGGGAGGCCGTGGGACCGGCCCGTCTCGCGAGCGTGCGACGACCGCAGGGCCGGGCATGGTCCGCCCGGTCCTGCGGGTGTCGCCCCGGTGCCCTCCCCCCTCGATCCGATCCCCCTTGACAGCGCCGCGCCTCCTATCGATTATCAATGCATCGACAATCGATAGGAACCTCCGATGCGCCTCCGCCTGCCCGGCCCGCTCCGGCCCTCCCGCAGACCTGACTGGCTCAGCGAGATCCACGGCCTGCTGACCCTCCTGCTCGCCACCGTGGTGGTGGCGGGGACGGCCACCGGGGTCGTGGCCCTGACCGGCGACCACCTCGACCTGACCGTGCGGGCCGCCCAGCTGGCGACCCTCCGGTCCGCCCCGCTGCCGTCCGGGCTCGCCCTGGCCCCCGACGGCGACCTCACCCTGCAGGTGGCCCATCCGGACGCCGCCCAGCGGGCGCTCGCCGCGCTCGGGTCGGCGCCGACGTGGGGCCTGTGGGTCCTGGTGCTGTTCCTGCTCCGGCGCCTGGTGCGCGAGGTGCGGCGCACCGACCCGTTCACCGCCCCGGTGGCCCGGCGCCTCTGCACGATCGCGACGGTGATGGTCGCGGGCGGCCCGCTCGTGGAGTTCGTGCAGTTCCTGGCGTCGTTCGCGCTCTCGACGACCGTGCACGGCGTCGACCCCCAGGCGACCCTCAGCATGGGGTTCTTCGGTACCTGGCTGCTCGCCGGCTTCGGGCTGCTCGCCGTGGCGGAGGTGGTCCGGCGCGGGCAGTGGCTGCGCGAGGAACTGGACACGGTCGTCTGATGCCGGCGGAGGAGCACCGGGTGCTGGTGCACCTGGACCGGCTGGCGGCCGAGCGGGACCTCACCCTCACCCAGCTCGCCGACCGGGTCGGCATCACCCTCGCCAACCTGCTGGTGCTGAAGAACGGCCGGGCCCGGGCGGTCCGCTTCTCCACCCTGACGGCGCTGTGCGACGTGCTGGGGTGCCAGCCGGGCGACCTGCTGAGCGTCGCCGCGCCCTCCGCCACCGCAGTGCCCGGCGAACCCGGGGCGGTCGAGGCGGTCAGAGCACCCCGAGGGTGAGGGGACGGACCAGGTCCGGGCGCCCGTTGCGGCGCGCGAGCCGGGCCGCGGCGTCCCAGTCGTAGGCCACGGAGACGAGCTCCGCGGCCCAGGCACCGCCCGCGTCGTCGACGACCGCGTACCGGGCGTGCGGCGACCCGGCCTCGACGACGTGGAACGACGGCTCGTCGTCGTCATAGGCGGGCCAGCCCACGCTCCCGGGGTTGACGACGAGCGGGCCGCCCTCCACCTGGTGGACCGCGGCGAGATGCGTGTGGCCGCAGAGGACGAGCCGCTGGTGCAGGGCGCCCGCCACCCGGTCGCGCACCTCGCCCGCGGTGGCCGGTCTCATCGCCCGCCCCTCGATGCTGTGCAGCAGGTACGTCAGGTCCGACGTCGGCGTGCCGTGGCAGGCCAGCACCCCGGGCGCCACCTGCACGGTCGGCGGGAGCGAGGCGAACCACTCCAGGTGGCGGGGCGTCATGCGGTCCCGGGCGAAGGCGTCGGAGCGGCCCGTCGCGCCGGGCCGCGCCGCGAGGACCTGGCGCTCATGGTTGCCGCAGACGGTCGGCAGGTCGAGCGGGATCAGCAGGTCGGCGGTCCGTGCCGGCTCGAGGCCGCCGCTGAGCAGGTCGCCCAGGTTCACGACGACATCCACCCGGCGACCCGCGACGTCCGCCAGGACCGCCTCCAGCGCCATCGCGTTGCCATGGACGTCCGAGATCGCCGCGATGCGCACGACGTCGCCTCCTCCTGCTGCTCGATCCTGCTGCGGGCCCGCGCCTCAGGCCCGGGTCAGGGCCTCCTCGACGGCCGCCGGCCCGGCGACCTGGTGGACGGCGACGACCGCCGACACCGGGAGCGGCCCGTAGACGTGGGGGAAGACGCCGCCGTCCGAGGCCGCCTCCCACCGGACGTCGCCGAGCCGGTCCTCGTCGAGCGCCACGAGCACCAGGGCGGGCTCGTCGGCGAAGAACCGCGCCGCCGTCCCCGCGACCTGCGCGCGCGACGAGCAGTGGACGAACCCGCTGGTCGCGTCGAAGGGGGACCCGTCGAACCGGCCCTGGTCCTGGAACCGCGCCCACTCCTGCGGAAGGAGGATCTTGTAGATCGTCACCCCGCCACTCTGCCGAACCGCCCGCTCCGACGTCGAGCCGAACGCGGGTGCATCACGGCCGGGGCGAGGGGCGATCGACGTCACCTCGGGGTGAAGGCCACCGCGTCGCTGTAGGTGAGCACCACCCTCCCCCGCCGGCAGGACCACCCGGGTGGGGGGTGGGCTCCACCGCCTCTCGACCCGATGAGACCAGGGTGGCGACGACGAGCACCCGGCCCGTCGTCCGTGGCTACCGGGCGCAGCAGTACGCCGCCGGGCTCGTCCTGCTCGCCGTCATGGCGCAGATGCACCGCCTCGGGGTCGGGGGCCGGGTTCCCCTGGCAGGGACGGCGGGGCTGATCCTGGTGTCCCTGGTCTCCTCGGACGAGCTGCTGCACCTCCGGCTCGCGGGCGGTGACCTGGGACGCCGGCTGTGGCCCAGGGTCCTGGTGAACCTGCTGACGGCGACACCGGTGTTCTACACCTGCGGCTGGGGATCGCTGCTGGGCGGCATCTGGATCGTGGGTTCGGTGTTCCACATCACCTGGTCGGGCTCGGCGGCGTGGCGGCCCGCGGCCGTGGGTTCGGGGCTGGCGATCCTCCTCGGCGAGCTGGGGATCGCCGGCGGCCTCTTCCCGTCCTACCTGCCCGCGGTGCAGGCACATCTCATCGGCGCGCTCCAGGCGCTCTTCGTCGTGCTCGTCGTGGCCTTCCTCGGGCAGCTGGTCGCCGCCCGCGAGCGTGCCGAGGCGGCCCTGGCGGTCGAGGAGCGCCGCTTCCGCAAGATGCTCGGCCACTCCTCCGACGTCGTCCTGACGGTCGACGCCGCCGGGCGCATCCAGTGGATCAGCCCGTCGGTCCGGCTCCGGCTGGGCCTCGACCCCGACCGGCTGATCGGCACCCCGGCCGGCCCGGTCCTCGGCCTCGAGGACGCACAGCTCGCCTCGTGGGTCACCGCCCGGCCCGCCGAGGGCCCCTCGGCGCGGCGTCCCGCCGAGGGCCCCGCAGGGGCGCGGCGCGGCGAGGTGCGCGGCCAGGCTCCCGACGGGTCCGCCCGGTGGCACGAGCTCGTCGTCCAGGACCTGCTCGACGACCCGGACGTCCACGGGATCGTCGTCAACCAGCGCGACGTCACCGAGGCGGTGCTGGCCCGCGAGGAACTCGCCTACCAGGCGACCCACGACACCCTCACCGGGCTGGCCAACCGTGCCCGGTTCGCGGCCGAGCTGGCCGACCGGCTGCGGCGCACGGACGGCGGGACGCGACGCTGCGCCGTCCTGTACGTGGACCTGAACGGCTTCAAGCCCATCAACGACACCTACGGGCACGCGGCCGGCGACGCCGTCCTGCGGGCGGTCGCCGAGCGCCTCGAGGACTCCACCCTGGGGTCCGACCTGTCGGCGCGGCTGGGCGGGGACGAGTTCGCGGTGCTGCTCACCGACCTGGACGGCGAGGCCGGCGCGGTGGCCGTCGCGCGGAGGGTCTCGACGGCGATCCAGGCACCGCTGCTGGTCGCGGGGCAGCTCCTGACGCCGAGGGCCTCGATCGGCATCGCCGTCGGCGACCCGTGGGAGCCGGACGCCGACGGGCTGCTCCACCGTGCGGACGTGGCCATGTACCACGCCAAGCGGTCCGGCGAGCGGTGGGTCGTCCACCACCCGGACCTGGAGCCGGCGCCCACCGCCCCGGCGTCCGTCCCGCCGCCGGGCTGACCGCCGACCGCGCGAACCCGTGGCGGCCCGGCCCGCAGGTGCCGGGCCGCCACGGCCGCCACAGGCTCGATCGGGGACGGACTCGATCGGGGACGGGCTCGATCAGGGACGGACTCGATCAGGGACGGACTCGTGCCGGGGCGTCGTCGAGCGCCGTGCGTGGGCGGCCGATCAGGTCGGCGGCCCGGATGCCCCCGCCTCCGCTCTTCGCCGCGTACATGGCCGCGTCGGCGGCCCGCAGGAGAGCGTCGGGGTCGACCGGCCCGGCCGGTCCGGTCGGATCCGTCGGATCCGCCGCCAGCCCGGCGTCCGTGGCGGGCGAGGTGACGACGCCGACGCTCACCCCGATCCTGACGCGGATCTCGTCGGTGCCGTGAACGAGGACGACCTCCTGCCGGACCGTCGCCACGATGCGTGCCGCCAGGACCGCGGCGTCCTCGCGGGCCGCGCCCGGGCAGAGGACGACGAACTCGTCACCGCCCATGCGGGCGACGCTGTCGCCCGGGCGCACGCAGGTCAGCAGGCGGTGCGCGACCGTGCGCAGCAGCGCGTCCCCGGAGGCGTGGCCCCAGGTGTCGTTCACCTCCTTGAAGCCGTCCAGATCCAGGTACAGCAGCGCCAGGCCCGGTCCCGTCCCGTCGCGGTGCACGAGCGCCGCCTGCGCGAGGCGATCGACCAGGAGGGCCCGGTTCGGCAGCCCGGTCAGCAGGTCGTGGGTGGCCTGGTGGACCAGCGCGGCCTGCGCCAGCTCGCGGTCCCGGACGACCCCGTAGAACCGGACGACGATGCTCACCGACGCGACGGTCGTGCAGGCCCCCAGCATGACGCCGTCGAGCGTGCCGCCCCGCGCCGGGAGAGCCTCGATGAGGCACATGGCGACCAGCGCCACGCCGAGCAGGACGACGCGCCAGCGGTGCAGCTCCCGGGCGCGGCCGGCCGCCGTCCCGGGACGGGCCAGCCGGGACGCCTGGGGGTGGAGCGCGGCGGCCGCCAGCAGGGAGTTCAGGACCAGCAGCGCGGCGTCGAGACGCTCCGAGTCCAGGCCGGGCAGGACCGTGGCCTGGACCGCGTACAGGCAGTCCATCCCGAAACTGCCCAGGAGGCAGGTGATCAGCATCGCTCCGGGAGGGCCGCGCCGGCCGGGGGCGAGGAGCATCATCACGCCGAGGGCGACGGTCACGACGTCCCCGACCGGGTACATCACGTTGACGAGGGCGGCGACGTCGAAGGTCTCCCCCGCCAGTCCGGGGAGGATCATCAGGCGCCAGGTGATGATGGCCGACACCGCGGTGAGCACCAGCGCGTCGAGCCCGATCTCCCGCACGACGTCGCCGTCCAGGCCCCGCCCGCGCAGCATGACCACGACGGCGGCGATCAAGGTGAGGTAGCCGGCCAGCCAGATCGGGTCGGACGGCGTCGCCCCCTGGGCGACGACGCCGAGGGCGTCACGGACCCGCTGGAGGGTGTCGCCGACGAGATCCAACGAGACCGTGACGGCGACGAGGAACCAGCCGCGACGGGCACCCGGGCTGCACCGGGCCGCCCCCCACCACAGGCCGCCCACGATCGTCGCCATGCCCGCGAGGTAGGTGACGGCGGCCAGGGGCGTGCCGACGGCGAGCGCCGTGGGCAACGCCAGCGCCGCGCACACGACGGGCACCGCACGGTCCCACCTCATCGTCAGGATGTCGGTCCCCGGCGCGGCCTCCTTGACCCGCACCCCCACCGCACCCCCGCCGCGGCCCGTCCGGCGTCGCGCGGCCCGTCCGGCGTCGCGCGGCCCGTCCGGCGTCACGCGGCCCCGCCCGCCCGGCTCACTCGGGGGCGGGACGCGGGACGAGCAGCGCGGCCACGGCGGCCACCAGGCACAGGCCGCCCGCGGCGAACCAGGCCGGGGTGTACGAGCCGGTGAGCTCGCGCAGCGTGCCGGCCAGGGCCGCGGCCAGGGCGGCGCCCAGCTGGTGGGCCGCGAACACCCACCCGAGCACGACGCCCGCGCGCTCCACCCCGAAGACCTGGCGGACCAGGGCGACGGTCGGCGGCACGGTGGCGACCCAGTCGAGCCCGTAGAACACGACGAACACCAGCAGCGGCGGGTCGACGGACGCCCCGAGCACCGACGAGAGCCCGAGCAACGACAGACCCCGCAGCCCGTAGTACGCCAGCAGGAGCAGCCTCGGGTCGACGCGGTCGCTCAACCAGCCCGACCCCACCGTCCCGACGATGTCGAACGCGCCGATGAGCGCCAGCAGCGAGGCCGCCGTCGTCGGGGGCATGCCGTGATCGTGGGCCGCCGCGACCAGGTGGGTGCCGATCAGGCCGTTGGTCGACCATCCGCAGACCGCGAACGTGCCCGCGAGCAGCCAGAACGCCGGGGTTCGGGCCGCCGACACCAGCTCCGTGACGGCCCGGCGGGCCGCCGTCCAGAACCCGCCCTCGGGCCGCGGGGGCACCTCGTCGAGCGGCGACCCGGGATCGGCGCCGTAGGGGCGCAGCCCGACCGAGGCGGGCCGGTCCACTATCCACCCCGACGCGAGCGGGACGAGCACGGCGGCGAGGACGCAGGTGGTGGCCGCCGCAGCGCGCCAGCCGTGATCGGCGGCGAGCGAGGCCAGCACCGGGAGCAGGGCGAGCTGTCCCGTCGCGAACGTCGCCGAGAAGATGCCGGTGACCAGGCCGCGTCGCCCGGCGAACCAGCGGTTGGCGACGATCGCGCCGAACACCAGCGCCATCGAGCCGGTGCCGGTGCCGACGACGACGCCCCAGAGCAGGTAGAGCTGCCACGGCTCGGTCATGACCAGGGTCAGCCCGGTGCCCGCCGCGATCAGCAGGAGCGCGGTGGTCACCACCCGGCGCAGGCCGAACTGCTCGGCGAGCGCGGCGGCGAACGGCGCCGTCAGGCCGTAGAGCAGCAGGGTCAGGCTGACGGCGCCGGAGGTGACCCCTCGCGACCAGCCGAACTCGGCCTCGATCGGCTCGATGAGCACGCTGGTGGAGCTGCGCGCGATCGCCGCCACGACGAGGGTGAGGAAGGTGATGCCGGCGATGCCCCAGGCCCGGTGCACGTGCGGCAGACGGCGGCGGCGCCGGGCGCGCGCGGGAGCGGGCGCGGGGAGCGAGGTGGGCATGGCCGGAGTCTGGCACGCGGCTCCGGCGGCGCCCACGGTGTCGCGGCGACCTCCTGCCCACGGAAAGCGACCCTCCGCTGTCCCGTCAGGGCGACGGTCGCATCAGGGGACCAGGGCCGTCGCCAGCACGGACCGGGCGGCCTCGGGATCGCCCGTCACGGTGAGCCGAGGGTCGTCGAGGCGGGCGCGGCCCCAGAGCAGCAGGTAGAGGACGTCGGCCGGCCCGCCGACCGCGGCCTGCGCCGCCGCGACGTCGACCGGCTGCGTGCCGTCACCCGCCAGCACCGAGACGGGGCCGCCGTCCGGGACGAGCGCGAGGGTCCGGGTGAGCGGTGTGATCCGGCCCAGGCGCACCTGGCGGGGGAAGAACATCCGGACGACCTCGTCGACGCCGTCGAGCGCGAGCCGCTGGTCCAGCGGCGTCTCGGCGCCCGTCGAGCGGGTCGCGTCGACGGCGTGGACGGCGTGCTCGTGGGCCTGGCGGCGGATCCAGAAGCCGACGGTGCGGTCGGTGTCGTGGAAGGTCCAGCACCCCGCGGCCGGGTCGCGGCCCTTGAGCAACCCGAGGAGGACGGCCGCGCCGTCGTCGTACCACGCGAGCAGGCCGTCACGATCCCCCGGCGCCGGAGGCACGACCGTGTCCGGGTGCCCGTACGTGATGCCGCCGGCCACCCACCGGTGGATCCGGGCCAGGTGGGCGCCGAGGTCGCGCAGGGTCCACCCGGGACAGGAGACGACGGGCGTCCCGAGGTCCGCGGCGGCGAGCACCGCCCGGGTCGTCACGATCCCCTCGCGCACGTGCCGCAGCCCGGTCTCCCGCTCCACCGTTCACACCCCCCGCGACGCCTGCGGCTCCTCGAGCTCGGCGCTCTCGCGCTCCAGGCTCTCGAGCTCGATGCCGGCCAGATCGTAGCGTCGGGCGGGCTTCGCCTCGACGGCGGCACAGGTGAGCCGGTCGGGTGCGGCCCACCACTCCACGAGGTCGAGCCGGTGCACCCGGCCGCCGACCTGCACCCGCGCCCCGTAGTGCTGCCCGGTCCCGTCCCGGGCCGTCCGCGCCACCGGACCGAGCAGCCGGACGGCGTCCGTGCCGTCGACGCCCAGCGAGCAGGCCGCGAGGTGGACGGCGGCCTGCTCGGGCGGCGTCCGGCCGACCCGCCCCCGGTGGTGGTCGAGGTCGAGGCGACCGCCGTCGAGGGCCCGGACGGCGGCGACCGCCGACCCCTCGTCGAGACCGCCGAACACCTCACCCTCGGGGAGAGCGAGCACGTTGGCGGCGAACCGGTCGCCGCCCAGGTGCGAGGTCTCCCAGACCTCCCGGTCGAGCCCGGCGGCCGTGAGGGCCGCGACGACCGGCCGCCCGCGGACGGCGCAGCACACGTCGTGCCGGGCGTGCGTGCACACGAGCACCAGCCGCTGCGGGCCGGTCGAGGCGTCGACCGCAGGATCGAGCGGCGCGTCCAGGTCGACGGCGAGGAGGTCGGTCTCGGCGCCCCACCGCCCCCACCGGACGGCGCCCGCCGCGGGCTCGGCGAGGGCCCAGGCGTGGGTGCCCTCGCTCGGGAGCGCCGCGGGTCGCGGGGGGCCGGGGTGGCGGCCCGGGCGCCGGATGAGCTGCACGCGCACGCCGTGCGCCTCCGCCGCCGCCGCCAGCTGCGTCGACACGGCCCGCGAGAGCCGGCTCGCCGTCAGCCCCGCCCGGCCCCACGGCCCCGGGGCCTCGACGAGCAGGAGCCGCGCCGTCACCGGTGCGGTCGCCGCGGGCGATTCGGCGCGCGCGCGGGACCGGTCGGAGCAGCGCTCCAGGTCCGGCCCGTGGGGCGGATCGACCGAGGCCGGATCGCTGTGCGTCGGATCGCTGTGCGTCGGATCGCTGGAGGCCGGGTCGACGGTCACCGGAGCCCGGCCCGTCACTGCGGAACGACCAGGGCGGACCGCAGCAGGACGCGCGCGAGCTCCAGGCGCTCGGCGTCCTCGACCGGGCCCTCGGGGCCGGTGCCGAGCGCCGCCACCGCCAGAACGTCGCCGGCCAGCAGCCGCCGGACGGCGTCCGCCGCCGCGGCGTGCACGGTGACGGTGGTCTCGGGGGTGCGGATGCGCAGTCCGGGCACGCCGTCGTCCCCCGTCGTGGAGGTGAGGTCGGCGGCCAGGCCGCGGCGCCAGCGCAACCGTGTCCACAGGTCGACGGCGTCGACGGCGCGGGCCTGGGCCAGCACGGCGACGGGCTCGGCGCGGGTGGCCGCCGCCGCCTGGCGGCCGAGGTCGGGGGCGACGTCACCGGCCGTGACGCCGGGCGCGGCGCCGCCCAGCGCCGCCACGACCGCCGCGAGCGCGGGGGCGAGCGCGGCCGGGTCGGTGACGTCGACGCCCAGGGGCAGCGGCGTCCGCAGGTCCTCGACGTCGCCGAGGCGCGCGACCAGCGCTGCGAGCAGGTGGGCGCGCGTCCATACGTGGACGCCCAGGGTGAGGTGGATGCTCGTCTCGCCGAGGGCCTGCGCGGAGTGCAGGAAGCCCGCGGGCAGGTACAGGGCGTCACCGGGACGCAGCACGACGTCCAGCAGCGGCTCGCGCGCGGCAGCCGCCTCGACCGCGGCGCGCCGGCCGGTCCAGGGCTGGTCGCGGCGGGGGTGGGGCAGCACCGGCTCGTGGACCGTCCAGCGCTTCTCCCCGCCGACCTGCAGGACGAAGACGTCATGGACGTCGTAGTGCGCCGCGAACCCCTGGTTCTGCGGCGGCGTGACGTACGCGTTGGCCTGCACGGGATGGCCGAGGTCGGCCGCCAGCGCCTGGACGAACGCCAGGACCGGCTCGTGGGTGCGGTGCAGCCCTTGCAGGACGATCGTCGACCCCTCGGCGAAGTGCCGGGTCAGGGCCGCGTCGTCGGCCTGGTCCCCGATCGCCGCACCGACGCCGCCGGGGCGGGTGAAGCGGGCCTCGGGCAGCGTGCGGCCGTCCCGCGCGACACGCAGGAACGGCGTCCGCAGGCCGCGCCGGGACAGCAGCGTGTCGACGGCGGCGGGGTCGAGCAGGTCGGCGAACCCGCCGGGCAGCAGCTCCCGCGGGCTGAGCGACGCCCGGCGGCCCCAGACCGACGCCGCGAACTCGGCCGGTTCCACATGCGTGCACCGGCGGAGGGCGGGCCGGTCGCCCGTCCCGCCCTCCGCCGGGGCCGCGCCGGGCTCGACGGCCAGGTCAGTGGCCTGCGCCACCGTCTGCTCCGCCGTCCGCGCCGCCGTCGTGACCTGCGCCGCCGTCCGCGCCGCCATCGGCACCGCCGTCGTGACCTGCGCCGCCGTCCGCGCCACCGTCCGCGCCGCCATCGGCACCGCCGTCGTGACCTGCGCCGCCGTCCGCGCCACCGTCCGCGCCGCCGTCGTGCTGACCGGGGACGCCGCTCGCGCCGCCGTCCGCGGGGCCCTCGCTGCCGGCCACGGTCTGGTCGTCGTCCATGACGTTCCTCCTTCATCGCCGCTGCCGCGGCCTCGACCCGGGAAAGGGAGAGCGGGAGGATCGACAGGATGCCGCCTCCTCCGCGAGCCTAGGGCGAGCCGGTGACACCTCGCAGGTCGAGAAGCCAGGAGAGATCATCGGCCGCGGTCACCTGTGGACGACCGGCCCCCTGTGGACAGCCGCAGCGGGACGGCGGCGGACCGGCCTACCGTGGAGAGGTGATCATTCATGGGGGACACCGCCCGGGCTGTGGAGGTGGAGCACCTGCTGGCCCGGATCGCCGCCTGGGCTGCGGGCCGGACGGACGTGCACGGTGTGGCGCTCGTCGGCTCGTGGGCCCGAGCGACGGCCCGGCCGGACTCGGACGTCGACGTCGTCGTCCTGACGACCGGGCCGCAGGCGTACGCGATCACCTCGGACTGGATCGCGGGCGCCTGTGGCGAGGACGCACCGGTGCTGCGGACCGCCGCCTGGGGTCCCCTGGTGGAGCGACGCCTGCTGCTGTCGAGCGGCCTGGAGGTCGAGTTCGGATTCGTCCGGCCGGCGTGGGCCGCCGTCCTCCCGGCGGATCCGGGGACCGCGCGGGTCGTGCGGGGCGGGTGCCGACCGCTCCACGACCCCCACGGCCTGCTCGCGCGGCTGGTGACGGCGGTCGGCTGACCCGCCGGTGCCTTCCGGCCCGGTCAGACCATGCCCTCCGGTCAGACCGGGCCGGGTGGGCCCTCCGGCGGGGGCGCCAGCTCGGCCAGCGCCCGGACGGCGGCGGGGAACACCTCGGCCGGCGGGGTCACCAGCCCGGCACCGACCTGCCCGACCCCCGCGACGCGACCCGCCATCCCCGTGTTGATCTGAGGAAGGATGCCGGTCCGCACCACGGCGGTGACGTCGATCCCGGTCGCGGCACCGCGGAACTCCAGCACCGGGATCGCGAAGGCGGGGTTCTCCGCCCGCGTGATCTCGTACATCCGCCGGGTCGTCGCGAGCGCGAACGACACGTCCCCGCCGACGAAACGCACGATCGCCGGGGCCGCCGCCATCGCGAAGCCGCCGATCCCGGCCGTCTCGGTGATGGCGGAGTCGCCGATGTCGGGGTTGGCGTCCTGCGGGCCGTAATCGCCCAGGTACAGGCCCTCCGGCGTATTGGCCGGGCCGGTGAACCAGCGGGAGCCGGTCCCCGAGACCTGGATGCCGAAGTCCGTGCCGTTGCGCGCCATCGCGACCACCACGGTCGAACCGGGCACGTCACGGGCGGCGTCCGTCATGAGCTTGCACGCGGGCATGACCAGGTTGAGGAAGAAGTGGTCGTTGCCCGCCACGAACTGCACCGCCCGCGCGACGTCGGACTGACCGAGCCCCGCCGCCGCACCGGTGGCGTGACCCGGTGCGTCGATCATGGGGGCGAGCAGCTCGCGCAGCAGCATCAGGGTGCCCGCGCGGTTTCGGTTGTGCCCCTCGTCACCCATCTGGAGCATCTGCGCGATGATCGCCTTCACGTCCACCGGGCCGGCACCGTCCCGCAGGGTGCGGACGGCGTGCTGCAGCAGCGGACCGAGCACGGCGCCCATCCACCGCAGCCGGTCGATGACCTCCGGGCCGTAGGCGCCGTACCGGAGCACCTTGCCGAGCCCCTCGTTGAGGGAGCACCAGGCCCGCCCGCCGCCGACGGGGTCGGCGAGCTCCAGCATCCACATGGACGGCGAGACGACGCCCGCCATGGGGCCCACGGTGCGGTGGTGGTGGCAGGAGTCCAGGGCGACGCCGCCCGCGGCCAGGCGGCGCTCGGCGTCGTCCGGGTCGTCGGCGAGGCCCTCGAGAACGAGCGCTCCCTGCAGGGCACCGCGCAGCGGCCCCGAGGCTCGCTCCCAGGTGATGGGCGGCCCGGCGTGCAGGAACGTGCCTTGCTCCAGCCCCAACGCCTCGCGGGCCGGCCGGACGTCGATCAGCTGGGCCCCGGCCGCCAGCATCCGGCCGACGGCGGTCTCGTCGGCCGCGGCCCGGCGCGGGTCCGCCGCGACCCGGGCGAGCGCCGTCGCCAGCGTGCCGTCGGGGTCGTCGGCAGGCGGGCGCCAGTCGACCGCCACGGTGTCGACGTCCTGGGCGGCCAGGCTCTCCGCGAACAGCGAGACGCCGGTGGTCACCACCCGGGGTTCGGCGTCGAGCAGGCTCACGGCACCTCCGTGGGGTCCGGTCGGGACGGGTCTGGCCGAGTCCCGGACGCCGTGGCGGGCACGGTCCCGGGCGGGGTGAGCGCGTCCAGCGCGGCGCGGGCGGCGTCGGCGTTGGACAGGTGCACCGAGGCGCCCGCCGCCTGCAGCGCCTGCGCCTGGCGTGGCAGGCCCTGCGGGTCCGCCGCGGTGCCGCACAGCGACACCACGACGGCGAGAGCGGCCCCGCGGCCCGCAGCGGCGGCCCGGGCGTCCGCGATCGCCGGGCCCAGCTCGGCCGCCGGGTCCGGATGGGCCGCGTGGCCCAGGACGACGTCGAGCAGCACCACCGCGCCGTCACCGGGCTGCAGGGCCTGCGCCTCCCGGGCCAGCCAGGCGGTGCGCAGCATCCCGTCGATCATCGGGTGCGGGCGGCCCCGGGTCAGCTCGTCGTCCCCGAAATCGATCATGACGTGTTCCGGGACGGACCCGTCGTCGGCCGCGCGCAGGTCGGCCGCGAGCCGGGGCGCACCGGGCAACGGGATGTTCGAGGCGATCGGGCCGAGCCGCTCCGCCGCGATGACCATGGCCTCGTCGCAGAGGGTGCCGCCGGAGAAGGCCCCGCGCAACCGGGCGCCGGACCGCGCCGGACCGCCGTCCCGCGGTGAGGGCCACGACGGCGGCGGTGCCCAGGTGCCGCCGACCGCCTCGACCGCGGCCCGCGCGGCCACCGTCAGGTCCGGGCGGTCCCGGCCGAGCAGCGCGAACTGCACCGGGGTGCGCAGCGCGGCGGCCACGTCCCGGATCTCCGCCTCCACCTCGGGAGCCGGCGGCTTGGAGACCACGACGATCAGCTCGACCCCCGGATCGGCGTCCAGCAACGCCAGCGCCCGGCGGGTGGACCGGCCGCGGACCTGGGCCGACAGGTCGCGGCCGCCGACGCCCAGGCAGTGCCGGACGCCCACCCCCGCCGCGTCGAGCAGGCTCATGACCTGCTGCGCACCGGTACCCGACGCGGCCACCAGACCCACCGGACCGGGCGTGACGACGTTCGCGAACCCGAGACCGACCCCGGCGACGACGGCCGTCCCGCAGTCGGGACCCATGACGAGCCGGCCGCGCTCGGCGGCCAGCTCCTTCAGCCGGATCTCCTGCTCGACGGGCACGTTGTCGCTGAAGACCATGACGTCCGCACCGGCCTCCAGCGCGTCGACCGCCTCGACGAAGGCGTGGACGCCCGGCGTGGAGATCAGGGCCAGCACCGGGCCGCCGCCTGCCTGCGCCCGGACCGCCGCGCCCGTCGTCCGGTGCGGTGCCACGGCGACGCCGCCGCCCGCCGCCGGAGGGGGCGGCGCCAGGGCCGCCGCCACGGCCGACCGGGCGGCCTCGTGGGCGTCGTCGTCGACCGCGCGGACGGCGACGACGAGGTCGGCCGGGCCGGCACCGGCAGGCAGCGCGAAGCCCATGCCGGCCAGGACGGCGACGTTGAGGTCGGTGGCCATGGCGACCTGGGCGG
>Ga0302322_100002370_pt1 | contig 15886 bp, 6 predicted proteins | sample Fen_T0_2_FD_203757 | JGI IMG/M metagenome (GOLD analysis project Ga0302322, IMG submission 203757) | Peat permafrost microbial communities from Stordalen Mire near Abisko, Sweden - Fen_T0_2 | ecosystem: Environmental > Terrestrial > Soil > Wetlands > Permafrost | place: Sweden: Abisko... | reverse complement strand
AGCGTCTCCTCGGTCGTCGCCCATTCCGCCTCGGTGAAATCGCTGGCAAACTCCGCCTTGGGCAACGGCAGGATGGCATGCCACGACAGGCCGAGCGCCCGGGCCTGCGCCACGAACAGCAGGTCGCCGCCCGTGGCGACGGAGGAAAGGGCCACCCACTCGCCCGTGGCCTCCTGCCGGAGCGACTCCAGCGCGCGAGTCACGGACTGCGCGATCCTGGCGGCATCCGGGAGCTGCCGGTGGCCGGAAAAGCCCACAACATGAAACAGGGGCAGCTGGCTGGCGGTGGTGGCGGGCAGGGGCATTCGGCCGGAGAGTAGTGCAAAACGGGTGCCACCGGGGATTTGAGCTGGCAAGGTCTAAGCTTAACCAGCACATTAGCGGACGTATTATGCCGGATTCCTCCTCCGCCCCTCCGGGCGCCGTATTTCTCAGCTATTCACGCGAAGATTCCGATGTGGCCCGCCGCCTGGCGGATGCCTTGCGGGCCTTCGGGATGGAGGTGTGGTTCGACCAGAATGAGCTGCGGGGCGGCGATTCCTGGGATGCCAAGATCCGCACCCAGATCCGCACTTGCTCGCTATTCGTGGCCATTATTTCGGAAAATACCCAGGCGCGGGGTGAGGGCTACTTCCGCCGGGAGTGGAAACTCGCCGTCGAGCGCACCCACGATATGGCCGCCGGCGTGGCCTTTCTGCTGCCGGTGGTGAGTGATGACACGGCGGAATCCGAGGCACTTGTGCCGGAGGAGTTTATGCGCGTGCAGTGGACCCGCCTGGCGCATGGCATGCCGACCCCCCAGTTTGTCGAGCACGTGAAACGGCTGCTGGAGCGCCCGGCCAAGGCATCACCAGCCAAGAAATCCGCTCCGGCCACCCATGCGGCGCCAGCGGCTGCAGCCAAGTCCGGCATCCCCGGCTGGGCCTGGGGCGTGCTTGGCGCGATTGTTGTCGGCGTGGCGGTCTTCCTTGTGACCCGCCGGTCAAGCGAGCCGCCCGCCCCCGCACCTGTCGCGGCTCCGGCGCCCAAGCCGGTGGTCGCGGCGCCGGTTGCGCCCGTAATTTCCGACAAGTCGATCGCCGTCCTGCCGTTCACGAACATGAGCGAGGAGAAGGACAGCGGCTTCTTCGCCGACGGTATCCACGAGGATATCCTCACGAACCTCGCGCTGGTCCGCCAACTGCACGTCGTTTCGCGCACCTCGGTCATGCAGTATCGCGCCACCACCAAATCCATCCGCCAGATCGGCGAGGAGCTGGGCGTGGCCTACGTGCTGGAGGGCAGCGTGCGCCGCGCGGGCAGCAAGGTGCGGGTCACCGGGCAGCTGATCAACGCGCGCACCGACGAGCACGTCTGGGCCAAGGCCTACGACCGCGACATCACGGACATCTTTGGCATCCAGGCCGAGCTCTCGCAGGAGATCGCCGGGGCGCTTTCCGCCGCGCTCTCCCCGCAGGAGAAGTCGCTGCTCGACCGCCGGCCGACCGACAATCTCGCCGCCTACGACGCCTACGTGAAGGCGCGGCGATTTTCAGGCAGCGTCAACCTCAAGGACCTGAACGAATGCGAGCGGTTGTTGCAGCAGGCGGTGCAACTCGACCCGAAGTTCGCGGCGGCATGGGCGACCATGGGGTCCCTGAATGCCTTCCAGTATTTCGGCGGCAGCGACCACACGGACGAACGGCTGGACAAGGCCAAGGCGGCGATCGACACCGCCGTGCGCCTCGCGCCCGACGCCCCGGAGGTGATCGAAAATCTCGGCGATTATTATTATTACGCCTTTCGCGACTACACGCGCGCCGTCGAGCAATACGAGCGGCTGGCCGTGCTGCGGCCGAACGACGGAGTGGTCTATGGTTCGCTCGGCCTCATCCACCGCCGGCAAGGCCGGTTTAAGGAGGCCATGGCCGAATTCCGGCGCGCGGTGCAGCTCGAACCGCGCAGCATGAAGTATGTGCGGTCGCTCGCGGAGACGGCGCAATTTCTCTGTCTCTACGACGAGGCCCTGCCGATGATGCGGCGGGCCGCCGAGCTGGCGGACCATGAACCCACGGTGGAGGCGCAAATTCCCTTGATTCCGTTTACGGCCACGGGCTCGACCAAGGAAGGGGAGGAGTGGTTGGCCCGGATCCCGCCGGAGCAGGCGGGAACGCCGACCATGATCTATTTGCGCAAGGCTTGGGCCGTGCAAATTGGCGATTTTTCCGGGTACGTGACCCTCGACCGCCAGCAGCGCTATGCGGACACGTTTGGCGAGGCGAAGGGCATCCAGGATACGACCGCGGCGTTCGTATTGGCCGCCCTGGGCGACAAGGCCGCCGCGCGCCAGCGCGCCGGAGAGGCGGTGAGCGACCTCAAGTCTCAGCTCGAAAAACAACCGGCGAACGAAATCCTTTGGACCAACCTCGGCCTGGCCTATGCGGTGCTGGGCGAACGCGCGGAGTCGCTGCGCTGCGCGCAAAAGGCCATGGACCTCGTGCCCGAGTCGAAGGATGCGATCTTCGGGCCAAACTACACCTTTAATTGCGCGGTGTGCCTTGCCTGGCTCGGCGACAAGGACCGCGCGCTGGCCGAACTGGCGCGGCTGCTGCGCACGCCCCGGGGCGAAAACATCTACATGGCGAAGGCCAGTGCCTCGTGGTTCCCGCTGCGGGGCGACCCGCGCTTCGAGGCGCTAGTGAATGATCCAAAAAACAACGCCCCGATGCTCTGAGCCCGGCGGTGAATCAATACCCGGCCCATGCCTGAACCCACTCGCGCCGTTTTCCTGAGCTACGCCCGCGAGGACGCCCGCCGTCGCCAAGGCCATGGCGGGCAGGCAGGACGCGACGCGCGTTCGCGCGTGAAGTGACCAACGCCCAGCCCTGATTTTCCGCCTGTCCAACTCTCTTTTCCCCATGAACCCCGAAGCCGCCGACGATTCCTCTCCCGCCACGATCTTCAACGACGACGTGTGGGAGGACCTGCTCAACTACATCGAGGAAAAGCGCGTCATCCCCATCATCGGTCCCGAGCTGCTCAAGGTGCAGACGGAGAACGGCCCGCAGCTTTTGCTGGAGTGGCTGGCTGAGAAGCTGGCCGCGCGCCTCGGCGTCAATGCCGGGCCGCTCCCCAAGCCGCTCACGCTGAACGACGTCGTCTGCAGCTACCTGACCGGCCACGGCCGGCGCGAGGAGGCGTACACCCGGCTCCGCACCATCATGCGCGAGGCCGCCTTCGACCCGCCGCTGCCGCTGCGGCAGCTCGCGGAGATCACGGACTTCAACCTCTACGTCTCGATGACGTTTGACCCGCTGCTCGAGCAGGCGATCAATCAGGTCCGCTTCGGTGGCGCGGCCAACACCGAGGTCATCGCCTACGCGCCCAACCGCGTGGTGGACCTCCCGGTCGAGCGCGACGACCTCCAGCGCCCCGTCGTCTACCACCTGCTCGGCCGCCTCTCCGCGTCGCCGACCTACGTGATCTCCGACGAGGACATGCTCGAGTTTGTCTGCGCGCTGCAGAGCGAGCACCTGACCCCGGAAAAGCTCTTCCATGCGCTCGAGCACAACCACCTGCTCGTGATCGGCAGCGATTTCTCCAACTGGCTCGCGCGGCTGTTCCTGCGCATGACCAAGCGCCGCCGGCTGTCCGACCCGCGCGACGTGGGCGAGATCCTGGCCGACAGCCACAGCCTGACCGACGTGCGGCTCGTGTCCTTCCTTCAGCAGGTCAGCGTGCGCACCCGGATGTTTTCCGGGGCCGAGGAGTTCGTCGCCGAGCTGCACCGCCGCTGGACGGCGCGCCGCGCGGGCGCCGCCCCCGCGGGCGGCTCGGCCGCACCGGTGCGGTTCCTGCCGCCGGCCCGCGAGATGCCCGAACACGCGGTCTTCATCAGCTACGCCCGCGAGGACCTGCCCGCCGTGCAGAAGCTCAAGGCCGGCCTCGATGCCGCCGGCATCACCACCTGGTTCGACCTCGACCGGCTCGAGAGCGGCGACGATTACGACCGCAAGATCCGCGGCAACATCGCGCGCTGCTCGTATTTCGTGCCCGTCATCTCCGCCACCACGCAGCGGCGGCACGAGGGCTATTTCCGCCGCGAGTGGAGCTACGCCGTGGACCGCACGCGCGGCATGGCGGACGGCGCCGTGTTCATCCTGCCGGTCTGCATTGACGGCACCACCGAGGCCGACGCCGTCACGCCGGAAAAATTCAAGGCCATGCATTTTGCGCGGCTGCCCGGGGGCGATCCCCCGCCGGAGTTCACCCGCCGTCTCCAGGAACTTTTCAACTCCCGCCGCGCATGAAGCCCTCCACTCCCGCACCCGTCGCGACCGTCGACGAGCAACACCCGTGGCTCGGCCTCGTCTCCTTCACCGAGGAGACCCGCAGTTACTTCCACGGCCGCGAGGAGGAGGCCGCCGAGCTCGGCCGGCGCGTGCAGCGCAAGCTGCTCACCATCCTGTTCGGCCAGTCCGGCCTCGGCAAGACCTCGATCCTCCAGGCCGGCCTCGTCCCGCGGCTCCGGCCCGAGGGCTTCTGCCCGGTCTACGTGCGGCTCGATTACGACCCGGCGTCGCCGCCGCCCTCGGAGCAGATCAAGCGCGCCGTGTTTCGCGCGACCGAGGCGGCCGGCGCCTGGACCCAGACCGGCTCGGCCGTGACCGGCGAGACGCTGTGGGAGTTCCTGCACCATCGCGACGACGTGCTGAAGGATGCGAACGGCCGCACGCTCATCCCGATCCTGATCTTCGACCAATTCGAGGAGATCTTCACCCTCGCGCAATCCGACGATGCCGGTCGGCGCCGGGCGCAGGAGTTTCTCGCGGACCTCGCCGACCTCGTGGAGAACCGCCCGCCCGTCGCGCTTGAGGCGCGCATCGACCGGGACGAGGCCGACGCGGCGAAGTTTGATTTTGCCCGGGCCGACTACCGCATCCTGATCTCGCTGCGCGAGGATTACCTCGCGCACCTCGAGGGACTGAAGGGGCAGATGCCGTCGGTCACGCAGAACCGCATGCGCCTGGCGCGCATGACCGGGGCGCAGGCGGTGGCCGCGGTGCGCGCCCCTGCGCCGCACCTGGTGAGCGAGGCCGTGGCCGAGGCGGTGGTGCGGTTCGTCGCCGGTGGCGCGGATCTCGCGCATGCCGAGGTCGAGCCGTCACTGCTCAGCCTGATCTGCCGCGAGCTGAACAACACCCGACTGGCCCAGGGCCAGGCCGAGATTTCCGCCGACCTGCTGGAGGGCTCGCGCGACACGATCCTGTCGGAATTCTACGAACGGGCCCTCGCGGACCAGCCGGCGGGCGTGCGCATTTTCATCGAGGACGAGATGCTGACAGAGTCCGGCTACCGCGAGAGCGTTGCCGAGGAGCGCGTGCGGAAGGCCTTCGTGGCCGCCGGCGCCGACGCGGACGCCCTGGCGAAGCTGGTGGACCGGCGGCTCCTGCGCGTGGAGGACCGGCTGGACCTGCGGCGTGTCGAGATCACGCACGACGTGCTCTGCAGCGTGGTCGGCGCGAGCCGCACCGTGCGGCACGAGCGCGAGGCGCTCGAGGAGTCCAAGCGCCAGCTGGCGCTCCAGAAGGAGCGCGAGATCGCGACGCACCGGTCGCTGCTCCGCGCGCGGCTCATCGCGGCCGTGGCCAGCGGGCTGATGCTGGTGGCGGCGGGCAGCGCCGTCTTCGGCTTCATCAATCTCCGCCGCGCCCGCGTGGCCGAGGCGCAGGCGCTGGCCACCCGCCAGCTGGCCGAGCGCGCCCGCACCGAGGCGGAAAAGCTGGTCGGGTTCCTGATCGAGGATTTCTACCTGGAGCTCGAGCCGACGGGCCGGCTGGACACAATGGGCAAGCTCGCCCAGCAGGCGGTGGCCTATTACGACGGGCTCCCGGCCGAGTTGCTCACGCCCTCGACCCGTCTTTATCGCGGCATGGCGCTCGTCCGGCAGGGCGCGGCGGAAATGGGCCGGGGGGACACGGCATCGGCCAAAAAGCTGCTGGACGAGGCGCGGCAGGTCTTTGAGCGGTTGCGGGCCGGGGGCGACCAGAGCGAGGCGACGGCGATCGGCCTGGCCCTGGCGCTGTTCACGGAGTCGGGACAGATGATGGGCTCCGGAATGCAATATGCGCCGGACCTGGAACGCGCGGCCGGTTTGTTGCGTCCGCTGGTGAAGAAACCGGACTGCTCCCGCCAGGCGAGGCGCGTGTATGTGGACATCCTGAATGTCTACAGCCATTTTCAACCGAAGAAGGAGGACGGCATCGCGACCTGCGAGGAGGCCCGCGCGATCCTCGTCGGCCTGGGTGCGCTGGACCTGACGGACCTCAATGCCGCTTCGGCCTACGGCGACACCACGGATTCGGAGGCCCGCCATGCCCTGGTCCTGGGCCGGGCCGACCAGGCCGAGCGGCTCGAGCGCGAGGTCTATGAGATGGCCGAAAAAGTCCTCCTGCAGCGCCCGGGGGACCTGCGCTCGATGCTCAACCGTGTGCTGGCGGCCGACCTGCTGGGAACCCTGGCGGAGCAACGCCACGACTATGCCGAGGCGATGGACTATGCCCTTAAGGGCGAGCGGGCGGGCGAGGAGTACGTGCGCTCAAATCCGTCCGACATCACCGTGTGGAACATGTGGCTGCGCGCGGAGGCCCAACTGGCGTTCCTGCTGTACGAGCGGGGCCACGTCAGCGAGGGGCGGGCCAAGGCGTATGCCTTGGTGGCGCTGGAAAATGACCCGCGCCGGCCCTCCAGCCTGGCGGGGCAGATGAATTTTTACTGGGCCGAACTGACCAACTGGGAGGCGCAGGCCGGGAACCGCGCCGCGGCCGAGCACGCGCTGCAGGAGACCATCCGGACGACGAATGAATGGGTGAAACAGTTTCCCGCGGGCAGCATCGAGCGCCAGCTGGCGGCCGAGGCTCCCGCCCTGCAGCGTTGCCGGTTGCAACGAATCTGGGGCGAGGACCAGCAAGTTGTGACGGGTGCCATGGCCGTGGTGGACCGGCTGGACAAGATCAAGGTCCCGGCAGCGAACACGAGCGCGCGGCAAATGCAGAACAACATCACCCGGAACGCCCTTGGCATGGCTTCGGGGGCCGCCTTTCACCAGGGCGATTTCGCCCTGGCGGAAGCCACGGCGCGCCGGCTCCGCGAGATCCCGCGCAATCCCAACCGCGAAGCCGACCCGGCGGGCGAGGACGCCTGGAACCGGGTGCGCCTGGCCCGCGCGATCGCGCGGCAGGGGCGGGGCGCGGAGGCCCGGACCCTCCTGGAGCCGGCGATGACCTATTATCGCAAGGAGTTTGCCCGGGGTGCCGACGACAACGAGTTCCTGCCGACCTACGCGCATGCCCTCTACGCCGCGGCCGTTGCCCAGGCGGATGACGCCGCGGGCCGCGAGCAGCGCCAGGCGCTGCTTGACGAAGCGGACAAGGCGCTGGGCGGGCTGACGGGCGGCGTGGGCCAGTGGGTCGATAATCGCCAGCTGGCCGACTGGATCGCGGCTGCCCGGATTACCCCGGGCGGCTGAACCGACGCGCGCACCATGCCCGGAGCCGTCTTCCTTTCCTACGCTTCCCAGGACGCCGAGGCGGCCCGGCGCATTTGTGACGCGCTGCGCGCGGCGGGCGTCGAGGTGTGGTTCGACCAGAGCGAGCTGCGCGGCGGCGACGCGTGGGACCAGAAGATCCGCCGGCAGATCAAGGAATGCGCGCTGTTCGTGCCCATCATCTCGGTGAGCACGCAGTCGCGGGCCGAGGGTTATTTCCGGCTGGAATGGCGGCTGGCCGACCAGCGCACGCATTTGATGGGCCGGAACCGGGCCTTCGTTTTCCCCGTGTGCGTGGACCAGACGCCCGATGCCGGCGCGGATGTGCCGGATTCGTTTCTCGCCGTGCAGTGGACGCGCCTGCCCGACGGTGAAACCCCCGCCGCCGTGGCGGAGCACGTGCGCCGACTGCTGGCCGGGGAGGGCACGGTGTACTCCCGCCCGGCGGTGTCGCCGCCGTCCGCCCCGCGTCCGGCTGCGGCCGCAGTCGAGGGCAAGTCGGTCGCCGTGCTCGCGTTCGCCAATCTCAGCAACGATGCGGAGAATGAGTTTTTCTCGGACGGCATCAGCGAGGAATTGATCAACGTGCTCGTCCGCGTGCCCGGCCTGAAGGTCACGGCGCGGACCTCGGCGTTTCACTTCAAGAAAAAGGACACCCCGGTGGCGGAGATCGCCCGCCAGCTTGGAGTCGCCTACGTCGTGGAGGGCAGTGTGCGCAAGGCCGGCGAACGCGTGCGCATCACCGCGCAGCTCATCAAGGCGGCGGACGGTTTCCACGTATGGTCGGACACGTTTACCCGCGACCTGAAGGACATTTTCGCGGTGCAGGACGAGATTGCCGGACTGGTCGCGAAGAATCTCTCGCTCAAGTTGAGCGGCGCCACGACTGCCGCCCGCGAGGTCAACCCGGCGGCCTACCAGCTGTTCCTTGAGGGCCGGTCGGCCTTCAATCGCGAAGGCGTGAATGACCCTCTCACGGCAGTAACGTGCTACAAGGAGTCGCTGGCGATTGATCCTGATTCGGCGCTGACCTGGGCGTGGCTCTCAATGGCCTACAGCCTGGCCACCGGCACCGGTGAGCAGACCGTCGATAGCGGAATCTCGCTGGCGCGCGAGGCGGCGGCGCGGGCGATCGAGCTGGATCCCGGGCTGGCGAAAGGTCACGTGGCACTCGCCTTCGTGCTGCTGCTGTATGACTGGGACTGGCCGAAGGTCGCGGCGGAGCTGGAGCGCGCGCTGGTGCTCGCGCCCGGCGAAGTGGAGGCCGTGAGTCTGCAGGCACATCTGGCAGGTTGCACCGGCCGGCTTGACCGGGCCATTGCCCTGTCCCGTCAGGCCGCCGAGCTCGATCCCTTCAACTATTTCTCGGGCTATACCGTGGTTCGGAGCCTGTCCTACGCCCGCCGTTTTGTGGAGATGGAGAAGGCCGCGGAACATGTGCTGGCGTTGAATCCCATGGGGACGCGCAGCCGGTCCTTCCTGAGCATGGCCCGCCTGTTGCAGGGCCGGGCTGACGCCGCGGCCCAAGCCGCCGAGGAAATGCCGGCGGGTTGGGCCCGGTATACGGCGCTGGCGTGTGCCCGCCATGCGCAAGGCCGGTCCGCTGAATCTGAGGCGGAATTGGAGGCATTGAAAGCGGGCCACAGCGTGCACGCCGCTTATCAAGTGGCTCAGGTCCACGCTTTCCGCGGCGACGTAGAGGAGGCGTTTGCCTGGCTGGAAACAGGCTACCGCCAGCGTGACTCCGGCATGGGCTTGATGAAGTCCGATCCGATGCTCCAGAATCTGCACAGAGACGCTCGCTGGGAGCCGTGCTTGCGGAAGATGAAGCTCGCGGATGACCAGCTGGCATGAGTGGCGTCGCCCCGGCAGAGCGGTGGCTTCCCCGTTGCGCCGGTTTCGTCCGGCGCTTTGATGCGGTCATGAGAAACATACTTCTGCTCGCCTGCGGTCTCGGGGCGACGGGTTGGGCGGCGGAAACGCCGGCGCCGTTTTTTGTGGAGTTGGCGGATGGCAAGCCGGTGGCGTCGTCGGAACTTCGGATGCTGCCGGCCTCGGTCGCCGGCGAGAACCTTGCCGACACCGCGGGACGCTTCACGGCGACCCGGCGCGTGGTGGCACCCGCCGGCGCCGGCTATGCACGCACCTTTGTGACCGTGACCAACACCAGCGGCGCCGACCTTCCGGTTGGGCGGATCGTGCTGCTCGACGTGCCCGCGGCCACGCTCGACGACGGCACGGCGCATGTCGTCGGCGAGTTCAGCGGCTCGCCCGTGGTGACGGGGCGCCGGTTCTTTGGCGTGGAGCATCCGCTGGCGGAGAATCGCGTGGCGGACGGTCGCGTGCGCTGCGCGCTGCCGCTCATGCAGCCGCTCCGGCCGGGTGAGGCGGTGACCGTGTCGTTCGTCGACGGCACCTACCGGCCGGGCCAGTTGCGGCGTGACTTCCTCGCCTACATCGAACGCGAGCGCGCCCGGCCGTACCAGCCGTTCCTGCATCACAACAACTGGTACAACCTCGGCTGCGGCCGGAAATTCACCGAAGCCGAGGTGTTGGGGGATGTCGCCTTCTTTGGCCGCGAGCTGGTGGAGAAGCGCGGCGTGAAGCTCGACGGCTTCGTGCTCGATGACGGCTGGGACGATGTGCACTCGCTGTGGAGGTTCCACGCGGGCTGGCCGGTTGGCCTGAAGAATGTCACCGCCGCGGCGGCCCGCTACGGTGCCGCGCCGGGGATCTGGCTCTCGCCGTGGGGCGGCTACAGCAAGGCCCACGACGCGCGCATGGCCGCCGCCGCACCGCAGGGGTTCGAGACGCGTGACGGCAATTTCTCGCTGGCCGGGCCGAAGTACTACGCGCGGTTCAGCGGGCTGTGCATGGGCGTGGTCCGCGACAGCGGCGTGGCCTACTTCAAGTTCGACGGCATCGGCTCGATCGCGGAGACCGGCCGGATTGATCCCGCCGCAGGCCGGGATTTCGACGCGATGCTGCGGCTCGTCCACGACCTGCGCGCGCTGCGGCCGGACATCTACATCAGCCAGACCACCGGCACGTTTCCCTCGCCGTGGTGGCTCTTCCACGTCGACAACATCTGGCGCGAGGGCTCGGACCACGGTTTCACGGGCGTAGGCACGAACCGGCAGCGGTGGATCACCTACCGCGATGCCGAGACCTACAAGAACGTCGTCCGCCGCGGGCCCCTCTATCCGCTCAATTCGCTGATGATCCACGGGCTGCTCTACGCGGTCCGGCCGGAGCAGCTGCGCACGGACCCGGGCGGCGATTTTGTCAGCGAGGTGCGCACGTATTTCGGCTGCGGCACGCAGCTGCAGGAGATGTACCTCTCGCCCGAGCTGCTCACGCCCAGGAACTGGGACGACCTGGCGACGGCCGCGAAATGGTCGCGCGCGAACTCCGCCACGCTGCGCGACGTGCACTGGATCGGCGGCGACCCCGGCAAGCTCGAGGCCTACGGCTGGGCGGCGTGGTCACCGGCCAAGGGCATCGTGACACTGCGCAATCCCTCCGACCGGCCCGCGACGTTCGTGCTGGAAGCGGGCGCCGCGTTTGAGCTGCCGGCGGGTGCCATCGGCACGTTCCGGGTCCAGAGTCCCTACGCCGACGCCCCCGCGCCAATGGCGGCCCTGCGCGCCGGCCAGCCGGTGTCGATCACACTGCGGCCGTTCGAGGTGCTGGTGTTCGAATGCATTCCGGAGCCGAAACGCTGAAATGAGTGGAGCCACCAAAGCCGTTTTTCTGAGCTACGCGTCCCAGGATGCGGAGGCGGCGCGACGGATCGCGGACGCGCTCCGCGCGGTCGGGGTCGAGGTGTGGTTCGACCAGAGCGAGCTGGTCGGCGGCGATGCGTGGGACCACAAGATCCGGCGCCAGATCAAGGACTGCGCGCTGCTGATCCCGATCATCTCGGCCGCCACGCAGGCGCGCACCGAGGGTTATTTCCGGCTCGAGTGGCGGCTGGCGGACCAGCGCACGCACCTGATGGCAAAGGGCCGGCCGTTCCTGCTGCCGGTGGTGATCGACGATACGCGCGATGCCGAGGCGCACGTGCCGGACTCCTTCACCGAGGTGCAGTGGACGCGGCTGCCTGGTGGTGAGACGACACCAGCATTTGCCAGCCGCGTGGCGAAATTGCTCAGCGGGGGAATGGAAGCGGCGGGCTCTCGCTCCGTTGACCGCGAGCACGACGCGCCCAAACCCTCGGCGGATCGGGAGGACGGCGGACGGCCGTCCAGAAGGTCCCACCGACCCATCTGGCAGCGCTATGCCTGGGCCGCGGTGGGCATCACGCTCGCCCTGTTCTATGGCTTGAAGCCACTGTGGCAGCCGGCGCGCAATGGGTCCAAGTCCGCCGTCAGGGCTGAGGCCGATGCTCCCGTATCCCCGGCGCGCAAACTCGTGAACCAGGCGCGGGCGTTGATTGACGACGATCCGCTGGCGGTGCGGGAAAACTATCTCACCGCGAAACGGCTGGGCGAGCGGGCCATCGACCTCGATCCCGGCGACGCCGAGGCCTATGCGGTCACGGCCCGCGCGTCGTGCCAGTTGATCTGGGAATATCAGGACCAGGCTCCCGCCAGCATTGTCGCGGCCCGCAGCCGGGCCGAGAGCGCGATCCGGCTCGCGCCCGATTCCGTGGAGGCGGCACTCGCCCTGGCCGCGGTCGATATCCTGACCGGCAGCCGGCTGGCGGAGGTGGAACATTCGCTGCAATCCCTGCTGGCCCGGGTGCCAAACGACCGGCGGGTGTTTCATCTGCTGCAGTTTGTGGCGATGAGGCAGGGCCACTTCGAGGAAGCGCAAAAATGGGTTGATCGGGCGATTGCCCTCCCCGGCGGCGATCCCGAGTCCCTGAACTTCCGCCTGGGTATCTTCTGGAGCCAAAACAACTATCCGCAGTTGGCGGCGACCCTCGAGCAGTCACTGGCCCAGCGAACGACGGCGTTGGCGTGCCACTACAAACTCATGCTGTTGGTGTGGGGGTGGGGCGACCTGCCGGCCGGCCGCGCGTGGGTGGAACAGATGCCGGCTTCGCTCCTGCAGGAGGACCGCGTGGCCATGCTGGCCTACCTCACCTGGTATTGGTCGCGGCAGCCCGACCGGGCGCTGGAGGTTCTGCAGCGCTTCCCGCGTCCGTTCATCGAGCAGGGGTCGCTGTTCGTGTCCACGGATTATCTGGCGGGTTGCGCCCAGTTGCTGGCCGGGCACGCCGAGGCGGCGAAGGGTGCGTTCGCGGCCGGCCTGAAGGCGGTCAATGAACGCCTGGTCCCGGAACCGAACAACCCCAAATTTCTCTACGAAAAAGTCCGGTTGCTCGCGCGGCTCGGGCAACAAACCGAGGCGGAACAGGTGATCCGGGTCCTCCGGGAACTGGTCGGCCCCAAGGTCACGCCCTTCCCGAACGCGGAACTCCTCGTGCTGACGGGGTCGAACGACCCGGCCATTGCCGCCGCCGGGCACGGCATCGACCGGGGCAAGTCCCGCTGGCCCATCATGGTGAACCATCTGCGCTACGAACCGGAGTTCGATTCGCTCCGCGCGGATCCGCGCTTCCAAGCCATCGTCGCCCAGGGCGAGGCGCAGCTGGCGGAGCTCCGCGCCGGCGGCGCGCACCCTCCGGACGCGGCGGCTCCAATCCCGACCAAGGCGGACGACAAGTCCGTCGCCGTGCTGGCGTTCGCGAACCTCTCCGACGACAAGGGCAACGAGTATTTCTCCGACGGCATCAGCGAGGAGCTGCTGACGGTATTGCAGAAAATTCCCGGGCTCCGCGTTGCAGCGCGGACGTCGGCGTTCTCCTTCAAGGGCAAGAACGCCACGGATCAGGAAATCGGAGCCAAGCTGGGGGTGGCGCACATCGTGGAGGGTAGCGTGCAGAAATCCGGCAACCGGGTGAAGGTCACCGCCCGCCTCAGCCGCGTCGCCACCGGGGAGGAATTGTGGTCCCGCAGTTTCACCCGCGAGATGAAGGACGTGTTTGCCCTGCAGGAAGAGCTGGCCGGGGCGATCGTCGGCGAGCTGCGCGGGCAGCTGGCGGGCGGGGAAACTGCCGCTGCGGTCAAGGCGGCGGTGAAGGGTGGGACCACGAATGCCGAGGCCTTCCAGCAATACCTCCAAGGCCGGTATTATGGGAACCGCCATGCGGAGAAATCCACGAACGAGGCCATCGGCTTTTTTCAGCGGGCGGTGGAGCTCGATCCTTCGTTTGCGCTGGCCTGGGCGGGCCTGGCTGAAAGCCACGTCTGGCTGTGCGAGTTTTCCGACGTGCTGGATCGCAAGGGATTCGACCTTCATCTGGGTCTGGCCCGGAGCGCGGCCGATCGGGCGCTGGCGCTCGAGCCCAACTTGCCGGAAGGCCTGCTGGCTCGGTCATCGATTCAGCTCAACGTCGACTACGACTGGAAGGGGGCGGCCGAGACGCTGCGGACGGCGCTGGCCCTCGCACCGGCCGATCCGGCGATCGCGACGGCCGCCGGCAATCTCGCCGGCGCCCTGGGAGACAACGCGCAGTCCATCGCCCGATATCGCGAGGCCGTCGCGCTGGATCCCGTCAATGCCCAAGCCCGGTCTTATCTCGCGTTCGCCTATGCGACGACCGGGCGGTTCGCCGAAGCCCAGGCGGAATATCCGCGGGTGATCGAGCTGAACCCGGCTGCGCCCTGGGCCTATGCCGGGCTCGGTCTCGCCTTCCTGCTCGAGGGCAAGTTTGAGCAGGCGGCGGTCACCGCGCAGAAGGATGCGGCCGAGTGGGCCCGCCTGCTCATCGAGGCCCTCGCGCGTTTTGGCCAGAAACGCCTGCCCGAGGCGGATGCGGCCCTCGCGCAGCTCACCGCCAAGTTCGCCGACACCGCGGCTTACCAGATCGCCGAAGCCCACGCCTATCGCGGGGAGCGGGACCGGGCGTTCGAGTGGCTGGAACGCGCGCGCCAGCAGCGGGACGGCGGCATCATCGGCCTGCAGACTGATCCGCTGCTGGCCAACCTGAGGCCGGATCCGCGCTGGACGGCATTCTTGCGCCAGCTCGGCCTGGCCGCCGAGCAGCTGAAATGAGCGGGCTGGCGCTTGCGCACCGGTAATTGGATCCGCCGCGACTGAATCGGCCCGAGGCGGGCGCTACTCGAACTTGCGGGTCGTTTTCCAGGCGGCGCGGTCGGTAATCGTGACGGCGGGCGGGGTCTTGGGCTCGTGCTGGTGGGCGAAACCGAGGAAGGTCTTCGTCTGGCCCGTGGCGGGCGCAAGGGCAACGGCGAGGATTTCACCCGTGCGCTGCTTCGTGAGCCGGTCGAGCGCTGCGAGGGTCTCGGCGCGGCGGTCCCAATCGGCGTCGCGGTCGTAGGCCAGCCCGAACAGCCGGGCGGCGCGCTCGGCGATGGTCTTGTCCTTTTCCTTCAGCTGGGCGCGCGCGCCGGCGACGATCGTGGCCCACTGCTCGTCGGTCAGCGCCGCGAGCAGGCCGGGGAGTTTGGCGATGAACTCATCCGACCGCGCCTCCAATTCATCCGCCGGGTGTTCGCCGGACTGGATGATGAAGTACGCAAAATTCTTCCGCTCCTCGCCCGTGGCTCCCCCCCAGACCACGTAACCGAGCTGCTGGTGGGTGCGCATCTCCGTGAAATACGGCTCGCTGATCGCATTGAAGAGCACGAGGGTCGCGGCCCGCAGCTCGGGGGTGTCACCGCCGAGCAGGTGCTCGCGCCAGAAACAGGAATTGTTGCCGATGAGCTTTTCGGAGGTCCGCACCGACTCGCCGGGGGCCGTGACGAGCCGCCGGGGGCGGAGCAGGTCGGCCTCGGGCACCGGCTGCACCGCGACCGCGCCACCGATGCGCCGGGCGGCCGCCTGGGCCTCCGCCGCGGTGACATTGCCGAACACCAGCGCCTCGAGCTTGCCGCGGGCATAGAGCCGGTGGGCGAAATCCTGCACGGCGGCGAGCGTCACCTGGGCGGCGACGGGCAGCTGCTCGTCGGGCCGGTAATAGAATTCGCGCACGGTGGCCTGGTTGGTGGCACTGACGATCTGGTAGGCGTCGGCCCGCGGAAAGCTCGCCAAGGTACGGACCAGGCGGTCCTTGATCGCCGCGAAGCGCTCGGGGGAGATCGAGAAGCCGATCAGGTTGGCGGCGACCGCCTCCCGCAGGCGGGCGGTGGATTCATCATAGCCGTCAAGCGCCATGCGCACGCCCTCGAGCCCGGCGGAGAAGCTGAAATTCAGGCCGGCTTCGTGCGCGGTGTAGGCGGTCTCGTTGAGCGCCTCGTTGACGCAGGCCTCGTAGAACCGCAGCAGCACGGCGTTTTCGAGCGAGCCCAGGGCGCGGGGCAGGCGGAACCGGTAGACCTCGGCGACCAT
>Ga0302322_100002368_pt1 | contig 15886 bp, 10 predicted proteins | sample Fen_T0_2_FD_203757 | JGI IMG/M metagenome (GOLD analysis project Ga0302322, IMG submission 203757) | Peat permafrost microbial communities from Stordalen Mire near Abisko, Sweden - Fen_T0_2 | ecosystem: Environmental > Terrestrial > Soil > Wetlands > Permafrost | place: Sweden: Abisko... | reverse complement strand
CCCCAAGGGATGGCTGGCTCAAACCGTGTACGAGCGGGTGAAGTCCAAGCTTCAGCGCGAAGCCGTGGAGGATTTCCGAATCGACTTCGAGGACGGCTTCGGCGCTCGTCCCGACGCCGAAGAGGACGAAACCGCGCGTCGCGCCGCCGCTGAGCTGGCCCGCGCCATGAAAGAGGGGCGTACCCCGCCCTTCATCGGTATCCGCATCAAGTCTTTCGGGGAAGAGTGGAAGCTGCGTGGCGCTCGCACGCTGGAGATTTTCATCGATACGTTGCTCAGCGAAAGCGGAGGCGCGCTGCCCGAGAATTTCGTGGTCACGCTGCCCAAAGTCAACATTCCGGAGCAACCGCGCACGCTGGTCCGCCTGCTCGAACTACTCGAAACCCGTCACCAGTTGCCAGCTGGCACGCTGCGCTTCGAGCTGATGGTCGAGACCACTCAGGCATTGATCGGCCCGAACGGCTACTGTCCCTTACCGAGCCTGCTTTCGGCCGGTGAAGGCCGTTGCGTCGGAGCACACCTCGGCACCTATGACTTCACCGCCTCGTGCAACATCACCGCCGCCTATCAGACCATGGATCATCCGATGTGCGATCTGGCCAAGGGTCTGATGCTGCTCTGCTACGCGGGCACGGGCGTATTCCTGTCCGACGGTGCCACGAACGTGATGCCGGTCGCCCCGCATCGCGGCAAGCTGCTCAGTGCCGAACAACTCGAAGAGAATCGGATCGCAGTGTACCGCGCGTGGCAGCTCGCCCATCGCCACATCCGCCACTCGCTCGAGGGGGGCTACTATCAGGGTTGGGATCTGCATCCCGCGCAGCTCCCCGTGCGCTACGCAACCTGCTACGCATTCTTCCTCGAAGGCCTGGCCAGCGCGGGCGAACGCCTGAAAAACTTCATCGACAAGGCCGCACAGGCCACGCTCATCGGTGAAGTGTTCGACGACGCCGCCACCGGCCAAGGTCTACTGAACTACTTCCTGCGTGCTCTCAACTGCGGCGCCATCGGCTTGGAGGATGTCGAACAAACCGGGCTCACGGCGGGTGAAGTGGAGCTACGCTCGTTCGCCAAGATCCTGTCCGCGCGCCGGGCGCGTCTCACCACCGACGCCGAGTAGTGACAGTCAGGACCAGAACTCAGCGCGCGATTGCGAACCACAGCCCGCGGTCCGCCGCACTGACGATGCGACAGCGCAGCAAGCGCTTGGGATCGGAAAAATCTCCGGTGTGCCCGAGCTCGAGGTCTAGAGTTCCGTCCGCGAGCGCCCGCTCTGCGGCGGCGCGTGGCCCGGATGTCGCCATGCACGGCGCAACCTCGTCGAAAAAGGATAGATCCAACGCGGGGCGCACGCCGAAGCCCGACAACCGAGCCTCCGTCTCGCTGAAGAAGCGCACCCGCAATTCGCGGTCGAGCTTGATCACGCCAAACGCCAGTGCATTCAGCTCCTGCTCCGACATGGAGTCGAGTTTCACGGCCAGCTCTGGATCGTCGAACATATCGCCTCTCACCTGAACAAGATGATGCCCAAAATTTGCGTCACGTTCCGCCCGCCGTCACGGGACAGTGGCAGCAGCAAGCGCTCGAAGTTGAAAGACCCTGACCCTGCCCGGCGTTGCCGAACGTAATCATACGCGCATTCTCGCAGCTCCCACGCGCGACGATACGCGGCATATTGTGGTGCTCCGAAAGTGGAGTCCCGCAATTGCAGCTGCGTGCCCGTGAGCGTTCCGTGCAGGAGCCGCTCGAGTCGAGCGCCGACCTGTCCCCAACGAAAAACTGGGTTCTTCAGCAGATCGAGGCCGACGTCGACCATCACCGTGTCGGGGAGGTAGGGGCGCAAGCGCTCGCGTTCGAGCGCAAACGGGTGCGGCATGGCGCTGCCCTTGCGGGCACCGGCCCACAGCTCCAGAACCGCGCGCAGCTCACTCGCTTGGAAGTTCGACGCCAGCCGTTCCAAGTCGGCGTCCAAGGTTGCGGGCGCAGGCGGGGGGTGACTCGACCTGCGGCTGCTCAGAGAGACGGTGCTTGCGGTCTCGGGTGCCCGAGCGCGCGGGAGCTGCACGCAGAAGCGCACGCCGTCCGGCTGAAAAGACTCGACCCAGACCCTGCCTTGGTGAGCCTCCACAATGCGATCGACGATGAACAGGCCCAGGCCCAAACTGCCGTTTTCACCGATGGCGGCCAAGCGGGTCAACGGCTCGAAGATCTTGCCCGCGTCCTCCGGCTCGATGCGCGAACCGCGGTTCTCTACTTCCACGTAGAACGCGTGCTGGTCCGCCGAGCCGCGCACCACGACCACGGAATCCTTGGGCGAATAGCTGAGCGCGTTCGAGACTAGGTTTCCGACCGCCTGTTCGACGCGGGCGGCGTCGACTATTAGCGTGGGGTTGTCGGTCGCGTCCAGGTCCAGCACGACCGAGCGTCCGCCGGTCGCGCGCAACGAGGCGTCACTCACGCAGCTCTGCAAAAGCTTGAACAGCTGCACCGGCGCCAATGTCAACTCGAGCCCGCTCGCGTCGATGCGGGTGAACGTGAGCAGGTCGTTCACGAGCGAGGTAGCCGTGCGCGTTGAACGATCGATTCGCTGCACGAGGGAGGAGTCGTGAGGCGCCGTACTGGAACTCATCAACGAGGTGGCGAGAGCGATTGTGTTCAGCGGATTGCGCAGGTCATGGCTGACAACCGCCATCAGCCGGCGGTCGGCCGTGGTCTGCTCCATCAGCCGCGTCGCTAGCGCCGCGCGGCGGAGCGCCTCGGCGACTTGACCGCAGAGCTGCTCCAGCGCGGCTTGCAGCTCGTCGTCTGGGTCTGACTCGTGCGTGATCGAGATCACGATCGCAGCCGAAGGGCCTTGCAGCAACGGATGATACGAGACCAACCGGTGACGTGGGTCCGTTCCGCCGGGGTCCGACTCGCCCCAGATGCTCATACCGAGGCGCACGCATTCGAGCACGGACGGCGGCACTTCGTCTGATGGCTCCACGAGCGCGGAGCGCTCGATCGGCGTGCCGCGCTCGAGCAGCAAAGACGCGCCGCTCGGCGACACTTCCCAACTCGCCACGCCTACCGCGCCCAACTGCAGCAGGCCCTCTGCAAAGACTTCGACGATTTGCACGCTGGAGCTCGCGGCGGCCACCTTGGCCACGATGTCGCGTTTCAAGAGAGCGCTATCGCGCGCCGCGATCAGCTTGTGATTCGCGGTCCGCAAGGCGTGCTCGGCTTCGTGGCGTTCGGTGATGTCGCGAACCGTGCCCAGCATGCGCACCGGTTCGCCAAGGGCCATCACCACCTCCCCCTCGGCTTCGAGTCGACGGCTCGAGCCATCGCGGTAAAGAATACGAAATTCGCTGTGATAACGGCCGCAACGGTGACCTTCGCGCACGTCTTCGGCGGCAGAATCGCGGTCCTCCGGGTGAACGCTCCCCAGCCAGAGCTCGAACGTGACCGGGCAAGAGAAGGGCTCGTGCCCGAACAGATACCACGATTCCAAAGTCCAAATCGCTTCGCCCGTAACGATGTTCCAGTCCCAAGTACCAATGTGCGCAGCGCCCTGCGCGCGCTCCAACCGTTCTTCGCTCAGACGCAGTGCCCGCTCGGCGCGTCTGCAGTCGGTGACGTCGCTGGCGATCACCAAAACAGACTCGACTCGGCCGTCTAGCGCTCGCTCCGCGACCAGACGCGAGCAAAAGTGGCGCTCGCCCCCCAAGGTCGGGATACTGAACTCGATTTGCTCGGGCTCGCCGGCGTCGAATACGCGTTCGAGCGCCCGATCCCACTGCTCGCACAGCTCGAGAGGCATCCCGAGTTCGCGATTGGTCTTGCCCAGAAACGCGGTTCGCCGCTGCCCGGTCACGCGCTCCACCGCCGCGTTGATGAAGACGTGTCGCAGATTGCGATCGAAACGGCTGATGATGTCCGGACTATGGTCGGCCAGGGTTTGCAGCGCGTGCTCACGGGCGCGCTGCGCCTCCTCGGCCCGCTTTCGTTGGTCGATATCCGTGAGCGTGCCCTGGACACTGATCGGCCGACCGCGAGCGTCGTAGCTCGCCTTCCCGAGGTTTTCGACCCAAATCACCTCGCCGGAAGGACGAACGATGCGAAACTCGCACTCGTATAGGGCGCATTTCTCGTGCGCGGCCTGCAAAGCAAGACTCACGCGTTCGCGGTCTGCTTCGTGCACCAGTTGAAAGAACGCGGCTCCGGTGCCCCCAAATTCCGTTTCGGAGACACCGTGGATCTCGTAACATTTGGGAGTCCAGGTCACGGCGTCGCTCTCGATCTGCCACTCCCAGACCCCGGTGTTCGCGGCCTCCAGCGCCGCGCCCACGCGGGCGTCGCTCTCTTTCAGATCGTGGATATCGGTGTGGACGCCGAAAAAGCGCGCCGTCGTGCCGCCCTGGTCATGCAACGGAAGCGCGTTGATCTGGTGCCAACGAAAGCTGTCGTCGTGGCGGCGGAGGCGACAGTCCAAGCGAAAAGGCTCGTCCCCTTCGAGTCCGTTTCGCAGTTGTTGCACGACCTCCGCGGCTTCACTTGGCTCGATCAGTTCAAGCCATTTCTGAAAGCTATCTGGCGCAGCCCGGAGACCGAAGTACGCGCGCCAACGTTCGTTGACGTAGACCAAACGTCCCATTCGGTTGGCGATCCAAACCGGCTGAGCCGCGCCCGCGCCTTGTAGTCGCAGACGCGCTTCGCTGATCTGGAGAGCTCTAGCCATCGCCCCGCCGAATGAAAACGCGAATTACCGGGAAAATCTAGGAATTTCGCGGCGCAGGGGGCGGTGTCTAACTTTATTTTCGGCCGGGAAAGGGCAGTGAAATCTCAGCGGAAGTCGCATAACCCTTCGACGTAGTCCTTGGAGCCGTCGCGCAGCCAACCGTCGAGTTGCGAAACATCTTTCAACTGCTGGCCACGCGGACGTGGCACGCAGAAGAACTCCAGCGAAACGTCCGGCAGCGTGCTCATGTCGCCCCACAACTTCTCGAACTGGGTGACGGGAAAAACGTCTTCCTGCGCGTTGCCCCAGCGACGCTTCACTTCCTTCAGGGTGATGTACGTCGGCAACCGTTGCGCCAGGGCTCGCACGCCGCGTCGCACCGCCCGCTGATCGTGGAGATCCGCGCGGGACAGGCCGAAGTGAGTCAGGAGCCGGTCGATACTGATGAAGGTCGTGAGAGAATTGTAGTAAGTGAGCTTGGCCTCGTCTTCTTCGCGTGGCAGCGCCAAGCCTTCGACGAGCCGCGGGCGGCCGCTGACCCGCGCGAGCCCGCCACCGCGATCTTCGAGCCGGCGCTCCATGACCTCGATGCTCAGGCAGGCGCCGCTCTGCACGTGACGGCCGAGCCAGCTCGGGTCCAAATCCGCCCCCAGCGTGTCGATGTTGTGCAGCATGGCGTACTTGAGCTGGGGTCGACTCTCCAATAAGCGCGCGAGAGTGCCGTTCAGGAGCAGGTTCGCCACTTCGTACCAATGACCGACCGGATGCAGGCACTGCGCGGCAATGTTGTCGCGATAGTCGCTGGCTTCCCCGACGCGGACTGCCCAGTCGATCAAAGCCGCGCGGCCATCCTCGCGCACTTTCTGTTTACGTTCTTCGAGTTTTTGCTCCCGCAGCTCGGCCCACGCGAAGCGCAGATCTCGCGCCGTCGGCACCAACCGGAGCCCGATCGAGCGACCCTCGGACAAGTACACGGCCTCACCTAGGCCGTAGCCCTGTTCCCGTTGCAGCAAGCTGGCGATCGGAGCGTGGGTGAGGTGGCTGGTGGTGATGACGTGCAGCGGCATCGTGCCGAACTCCCGGCCGCGACGACGCGTCTTCGCCAGGTGCACCTCCAAGAACGTGCGAAAGCGGTCCGCTAGCTTCGCGAACGGGTAGATGGCCTTGACGGTGCCGGCGCCGTGAGTCCAACGCGAGCCAGCGCCCGCCGCCAGCGTGATCACGAACACCTCACCGCGTTCGAGAGCCGCTCGGCCGGCGCGCTCGACGTCGGCGCCGAGGGCCTGAGGCTGGACGACGTCCTCCGGGCGCACGTCTTCGATCGGAGTGTCGGCGGGGAGGCGATTTTTGGCCAAGCCAATGCGCTCGCCACGTAGATCGGCGCGAATTCGCTCGTGCTGCTCGGCGTCGAAGCCGTACCGTTCCAGCAACGCGGGCAGCGAGTCCTCGGCATCGACCGCGGCCCGCGCCGCGGGCAGCAACCGCCCGAGCAAGAGCGGACCAATGCGCTCGGCCCGTGTGCCGCGCAGATGGGCCTTGGAAAAGCCGTCGAGCTCTCGCCGCCTGCGCTCCGAAAAGGACCGCGAGCCCTCCTGCAACCAGCGCGGCAACATGCACAGGTAGTAGTCCGCGGAGAACAGTGCGTTCGAACCCGTGAGGAGCTCCGCGGCCGTGCCGGAGGAATTGATCGCAAAACGGTAGACGACCGGGTCCATTGCAAACGGCAAGCTTGCGGCAAGCTCGTTCTTCCGTTGGCGCATGATCTTCAGCATTTGCCCCTCGGCCTGGGCCTTGACCTTGGGATCGAAGATGAAGCCCATGCCCCCGCCGGACATGCCACCGAGCATCCAAAAGCCCCAGAAGTCTTCCCCGAACGTGCGACGCGCGTCGGCGATCAGCGACTCGGTGTAGAAGTTGGAAACCCAAGGAATGATGGTCGCGAGCGGGCCTTCGAAGATGCGCGTGGTGAGCCTGCCGAGCTCGCGCATGTCACCGGCGGCCAAAGCCTCGACGACGCTGTCGAAGGCACGCAAGAGCTCCTGCCGGGCATCCCAATCGCGGGCGGTACCGAGCAGAAAGCGCTCGGTCACCATCTCCAAGATCGGGCCAACGTTGGCCGCCATGCCGCCGTGAACGACGACCAGGGATGCCTCGAGCTTCTGGCGAGCCGCCTCCGAGATACGATCGACACCGAGCAAAGTGTGACGTGGCAGGAGCCGCCCCGTGCTCGAGCCGAACTCGACATCGCCCTCGGCCGCGCGCACCCCCTCGATCAGCTTGATGCCGGGCCAGACTCCGCCGCTGTCTTGCCAGCCGCCCCCGGAGCCCCCCAACCATTCACCGAGGATGGCCCGACTGGCCACCACTCGCCGCTCCGACTCGGTCAAGCAGCCGGTCAGGGATTCGATCTGACCCGTTGCCCGCATGCAGACGGCGATCAGACCACCGAGCAAATTGGTCGAGACCGCGAGGCGGCTACCCTTCGGGATGTCATTTACCTGACTCGCGAGCTCGATGCCGCGATTGGGACCCACGAGCTGTTCCAGCACCAAAGAGAGTGGCTGACCGGACCCCTCGAGCGCGGCCGGCACGAGCCCGGATGCGATCACCGCCGCCTTGAGCAGTCCTAGGTAATCGCTCGCATAGTTGAAAACCTCGGACGTATCCCGCAAATCTGCCACGGCGTCGAGATCGATGCTCGCGAGCCTCAGCACGGGTTCGTCGATGATGCGGAAGAAGCAGGTGATGGGCGGCGCCGTTTGCTCGTCGCGTTCGTACACCGCCAGATCGACGGAAACGTTGATCACACGCGCGCCCTCGGGATAATCCATGCCCAAGAAGAAGATGTCGCTCCAGCCGCTGTGCGTTAGATCCATACGCACCGGCGTGCGTTCGACCAGCACCGGGTAAACACCGTCCGCGTCCGGCTGCTTGAGCGGTTCGCGCACTCGCAAAGGGTGATCGAGCGCGTGACCGGTGCGAAACATCCAGCGATTGCCGCGCTGCGAGCGCACCGAGCGTTGCACTTGCTCGGCCAGGATGTGAAAGCCGAGACCGTGATACGCGGCCGCTAGCGCGCTCGCCAGCGGATCCGACAAGCCATGAGCGTCCGCGTGAGCCAGGAAAGCGTCCGTCGCGGCTGCGTAGTGCCGGTCGAGCAAGAGTTCTTGCCCATCGTGCGGGATGCGCCCCGCGCGCGGCAGCTCGGGGCGCGCCGGGATCAGGTAACGATAGAGCGCGTAGGTTTGAAAGATTGCCCGCACCCGCTGATACAGGTTGTGGCTGTGATCACGGGCGAAGGCGTCCAGGGTGCGCGCGGCCGCGCACAGCTCTGCGAAGCTGGCCGAGGCGGCGAAATCCTCGAGTACGCCGACGCGCGCCTGCTGAGCAGGGTCCGTGATTGCCTGGAGCAGCCGGTGATTCAACGCGCCCCTCGCTTTTCGGGGGTGCGCGCCACTTCTTCCAACAGCAAGCGCAGCACCTCTTCGCGGCGTGGACCGTACAGCGCCAGCGCGAGCTGAGCGCGCAGCAAGCCGAACGGGCTCTCCAGATCGATGCGCTGGCCGTCCACCTCGAGCGCGAGGTATTTTTCTCGCGCCGCCAGCACCGCCAGCGCCTCGGTCAAACCGAGCCGCTCACCGACCGCGAGCCGGCGCTCCTGTTCACGCAATATGTCGAACACCTGCGGAGTGAGCGCGTGCGTCCCGAACAGCGCGAGGTAAGTCCCTTGGCGCAGCCCCGGGATGATACACCGCTCTTCGGCGACGGTCGGCGTCGGCTTCTCGATCACGGTTTCGATGCTGTACAAGCGCGTAGCCGACTTGACCCGCGACGCGCCAATCACACCGAAATACGGCAGCTGGCTCTCGGCGTTGACTTGCACGGCCGACACCGCGCATTGCTCGCGAGCGGCGACCTCGAGCAACTGATGCGTACACGATGTGGCAGCGTGCGTGATGAAGACGTGGTCGCAGACTTGGACGATGAACGGCTCACCGGCAATCCATGCTTCGGCACGCAGAATCGCGTCGCCGAAGCCGCGAGGTTCGGGCTGCTCCACGGCAACCAACGCCGCGCCAAATTGAGCCGAGAGCTCTTGGAATACGCGCTGATTCTTGGGCGAAATGACCAACGCCACCTGCGCGATGCCGGCCTGCAGCAGCTCCTCGATTTGTAACGAGGCGACGCGGCTCGTACCGCCGTCTCCCGTCGTCACGTGTTGAAGCGGAAGATCGCCGTGCAGCGGGCGCCCCATCGGAATTATGGCTTTGCTGAGTCTCAAGCTTTCATCTCCACGTTGCCAATCTACGGGCTGGCCGAGCCTAGCATTCTCCTGCCGCGATTTGGAACGATTGCCGAGGCTCGCAGCAGTTACCCTTTTGCCGGGTCAGTGCCCGATTCGCGTCACCGTCTTCCCTGCGCCGAGACCGTGAACGAGCCCCGGTCCCAGGTCGTGCGAATCATCCGCCGCCGCTCACTCCCACTGTACGCGCAGCATGAAGTCTTTCCCGGCTGGTGACGCGGCGAGCGAGGCCGAGCGGACCTGCACGTTCGAAGCGAATAGGCCGACCCCTGCCTCGTACATGCCCAGATAGGCGTTGCGGAAATACGTGATGCCGAGCGGGGTGAGCCCAATGGTCTGCACCTGCGCGTCCTTCGGGCCAAGACGCTTGATTTCGATTCCGCCGCCGCGAAAGATGCGCGTGTAGAGCGAGTTGATCCTCGGAAAGACCACCCACGGCGTCACTCCCACCCCGCGCGCCATCTTCACGATTAGGTCCAAGAAGGTTTCGTGGATCCGGCGCGACACGTCACGCCCCATGCTGATTTGCTCTTCGACGCTGAGCTGTAAGGCGTCACACGCGTTGTAGTGGGCGAGCGCGATCTCGCTCGTCAACCACTCCCCGACGACGCTATTGAGCACGCGATCACGGTGGGACGGCGGAAGTAGCGAGGAGTAACGCTCGAACAGTCGCCGCGCTCGCAATGATTGAATGGATGACGCGAGCAATGTGCCGCGCACGTGGCTGAGTTCGAGCGCGTCCGGGGAAAGGACGGGAAACGGGCACACGATGTCGTCCGAAGAAGCCAAGGGAATCCAACCTTATCCGAAAGCATAGCCCTGTTGGCGATTACGGGAAGAGGTATGCTAGCGTCGTAGGCCGCGCATGGTTCTCCTCCAGCCCGATCTCGACGCGGACTCGGCGCGGTTCAAAGAGCCCCCATGGCAAGAAGGGCTCGACGTAGCGCGCGCGTTGTCCCTCATTTCCGACGATTCGACGATCGCGGGCATGTTCTTTTTGGCGGTCCTGGAGGGCGCCCAGCGCCGAGGGGTGACCTTGCCCAGTAAGCGTGAACGCTACCTGCCGTTTGGCTTCTACCCAGTCGCGGAGTTTGCGCCGCTTTTGATCACCGCGGCAGGTCTGTTCCACCCGAACCTCTCGCTGCGGCAGGGGCTCCGCGCGATCGGCTCCGTGGGCCCGTCCATCCTCGCCAAGTCAGTGCTGGGTAAGGTGACCCTGGGCTCGGCGATTGGCGTGCACGCGGTGATTGAAGCCGTCGCCAAGACCTATGCCGTCAACATCCGCCAAAGCAGCTGCGCCGTGACCCACAAAGCGGAAAGAGCGTGCGTGCTCAGTTTGGAGAACGTGCAACATTTCCTGGATTGTCACCACGTCGGCGTGTTCGAGGGGACGATGCTGCACGCGGGGGTGAAGGGCCGGGTGCGCATCGCCAAGCGGAGTGAATTCTCTGCAGATTTGTTGCTCGAGTGGTGACCTCACTTGGTGCCAAATAGCCGGTCGCCGGCATCTCCCAACCCGGGAATGATGTAACCGTGCTCGTTCAGATGGCTGTCGATCGAGGCGGTGAATACGGGGACGTCCGGATGCGCATCGTGGAAGTTGTTCAAGCCTTCCGGCGCGGCCAGCAGACAAACGAATTTTATCGAGCGCGGGTTTGCGGTCTTTACGCGGTCGACTGCGGCGACGGCGCTGTTGCCCGTAGCTAGCATCGGATCGACCACGATTACATCGCGATCCGCCATATCACTGGGTAGCTTGAAGTAGTACTCGACCGCCCCGAGCGTTTCCGGATCGCGGTAAAGCCCAATGTTGCCCACGCGCGCGGATGGCAAAATGCGCAGCATGCCTTCGACCATGCCGGTGCCGGCGCGCAGGATGTTGAGCAGGACCACCTTCTTGCCGTCGATGCTGGGCGCCTGCATGGTAGCGAGAGGCGTTTCGATGGTCGTGTAGGTGAGCTTCAGATCACGCGTCACCTCGTACACGAGCAGCATGCTGATCTCGGCCAGCAATGTACGAAAGCCGCTGGTGCTGCGGTCTTTTTGACGCAACAGGCTGAGTTTGTGCTGCACGAGCGGATGATCGATGACCGTTACGTTGCTGTACATGGGGCTCACTTCGACGCTCAAAAAACGGTTCCGTCGCTGTCAATCGAGAGCGGGGGGCGGCCATCTTTGCGCCGCTCTAGCGCGAGTGCGCGGCCGGCGCGCCAGGTGCCGCCCTCGAGCACGCGCGAAAGCGGTAGTTGTTCGGAGCTGACGCCCAGCGCCGCGCACACGAGGGGGGCAGTGCGGTCGAGCAATGCCACCGTCAGCGCGCGCCACTCGATCACCAGATCCGAACCCACGGCGTGTACACGTTCGAGCGCGCTCGGGTCACGCAGGCTCATCACGCCCCCGTCGAGATAGAGTCCGCCGTTCCGGTATTCGGCCAAGCCGGTAAGCGCGTCCGCACCTTCGATGCAGAGGCCGGCTGTCTCCAGCGGTTCGAACAGTGAATAGGTGAGCCACTGCGAAAGCTTGTGAAAGGGTACGAAGCCGAGCCGCGAATGTTTCCAGACATCGCCCAAGCTCTGCCCCGCAAGGTGCGGGCGCCCGCGCCAAATCGGCCCGAGCTCGCGCAGCACCGCGGCCAAGATGGCGCTGGCCGGGAGCCGACCAGCACGCGCCGAGTGCTTGAGCCACACGCCCAAGTTGCCGAGTCGCGCGCTCTCCGAGCTGCCGAAGTACTCGGGCGCGAGGGCTACGATGTCACCCAAGCGGCGCAGTAGCGCCGCGCGGCCGTCGAGCCCCGTGAGCGGGTTGTCTTCGCTCACTTGAAACGCTTCGCCGAGCGCGCTGCCCGTCAGCCCCGTGAGCCCGATCGCGTCGGCGCGCGGTGCAGCTCGACTACCGCCCAAGGTGCCCGAAAGAAACAGCTCGTAGCTTGCGACGGCCAGGCCCTCCGAGCGTGTGTAGACCGCGCCGTCGGCCGCGCGGTATCGCCAAGCGGGCCCCGCGCCAGCGTCCAAGAGCACGCTCGTGACCACTAATTCGAAGCGCGCCGCGAGCTGCTCTTCGGCCGGGAAATGGCTTATTTTGTCGTCGAATTGGGCCAAGCGCGGCACGCCGCCGACATCGAAGTGGCGGTACCGCCCGTGGTACGGGATGCGCGTCGGATCCGGATAAGTCTGGCGCGTGAGCGTTGCCACGCGCTCGGCCACGGCCGTCAACTTGGATTCGTCGAGCCGCCAGTGCTCGAGCTCGTCCGCGCGGGCCGCGACATACACACGCTCACAGCGTTCGCGGATCGCGCGCGGAGTCTGCAGGTACTCGTACTCGGCCTGCTCGGTCGGATTTGCGCTCACGATCAACCCCCTTCGTAGCCGCGCCCTTTGGGCTTTGCCAACTCGTTGCCGTCCGGAACTGCACCTTCGGTGAAATAGCCAGCCGCCATTTTGGCGTCCATCTCGACCCGCGCATCTTCCGGGATCAGCTCATCCGGGATCGCCACGCGCTCCAAGATCGGAATGCCGGCGCGCACGACCGCGTCGTGCTTCATGTTGCTCATCGACACGAAGCGGTCGATCTTGGTGATGCCGAGCCAGTGCAGGACGTCCGGCATCAGCTCTTGAAAACGCATGTCCTGGACGCCGGCCACGCACTCCGTCCGCGCGAAGTATTGATCCGCGCGATCGCCACCGGTTTGGCGTTTTCGGGCGTTATAGACCAGAAATTTGGTTACTTCCCCGAGCGCGCGCCCTTCCTTGCGATTGTACACGATGACGCCCGAGCCGCCGGCTTGCGCGGTGCGCACGCACTCTTCGATACCGTGCGTCAAGTACGGCCGACAGGTGCAGATATCCGAGCCGAAGACGTCCGAGCCATTGCACTCGTCATGCACACGCACCGCGAGCGGCTTGTGCGGATCGGAGATGCCGGAGACGTCCCCGAACATGTACACCGTGGCGCCGCCGATCGGCGGCATGAAAACTTCCAGGTCCGAACGCGTGACGAGCTCCGGGAACATGCCCGCGGTGTGCTCGAACAACGTACGCCGCAGATCCGCCTCTTCACAACCGAAGCGAGCGGCCACGCCCGGCAGGTACCAAACAGGTTCGAGGGCGGCCTTGACCACCACGACCGAGCCGCCCGGCTTGAGCACGTGACCATCGACTTTCAGTCGGCCCGCCGAGATCGCTTCTTCCAACTCTGGTAGCTGAATGTGCGCGCGCGTCACGGCGATGGTCGGACGGATATCGTAACCCTGTTCGAAGTAGGGCTTGAATACCTCACTCACCAACGCGCCGAACGGGTCCAGCGAGACGATTTTGGAAGGGTCGAACCAGCTCGGAAAGGGCCCGATCACGTGGGTCGGCGAAGTGTTGGTCAAGTCCGGCTTGCGCAAGGGATCGAGCGCGCCGGCGGCCACGGCCACGGCTCGGTACACCGAGTAACTTCCGGCGTGCGTGCCGATCACGTTCCGCTGCGAAGTATTGGTCACGGTGCCGATCAGCGGACCGCGCACCATCGGATCTCGTGCGCCCCAGACCACCGGTACGGGCTTCGGCCCGGGTCCCCCCGGGTGTGAGGTGAGCTGAATGGCCTTGGGGCGTTTGTGAGCCGTCTTTTGCGTCATCGGTTCGGCCTCGTCATGACATCCAGGTGGCGTCTTCGGCGATCGCCCACTTGCTCGTGATCTTCTTCAAGTTGCTCCAGAGCTCCACCCCCGCGGGTCCGGTCATGTCACCCTGACCGAACTTGGAGTCTTTGGTACCGCCGAACGAGAAAGGTTCGCGCGGCACCGGTACACCGATGTTGATCCCGATCATACCGCTGGTTGCGCGCTCCGCGACATAGCTGCCGACCGCGCCGCTCTGGGTGAAAATACTGGTAGCGTTCCCGTACGGACTCAATTGCTCCAGGGCCAGCGCTTCGTCCAACGTTGCCACGTGAATGACCGACAAAATCGGCCCAAACAGCTCGACCTGCGCGCTCTGCATGTTGGGCGTCACTTGGTCGATCACGCTCGGGCCGAGCCAGTGACCGGCCTCGAAGCCAGCAGGCGCAGTCTGAACCCGACCGTCGAGCAAGATTTGCGCGCCTTCGCGCGACGCTTCGGCTAGACCCGCGGTCAAGCGCGCGTGGGCCGCACCGTCGATCAGCGCGCCCATGTCTTTGCCGAGCTCGATGCGACTGGCCGCGGCGACCACCTTGGCCACGAATCGCTCGGCCTCGCCGACCACGACCATCACGCTGCCCGCCATGCAGCGTTGCCCTGCGCAACCCGTAAACGAATCGACGATCGACTTGATGGTCAACGCTTCGTTGGCGTCGGGGGCGACGATCAAGTGGTTCTTCGCGCCGCCCAGACACAGCGCGCGCTTGCCCAGCGCCGTGGTTCGGGCGTGCACTGCTCGCGCGGCCGCCGTAGAGCCGACGAAACCCACGGCTCGCACTTCCGGGTGATCGATCAGCGCCTCCACCGCCGTGCGGCCGCCTTGCAACACGGAAAACAGCCCCGGCGCGTAGCCCGCCGCGAGCATCAGCTCAGCCAGGCGACAGGCCGTCAGCGGGGCTTTCTCGGATGGCTTGAGAATGAAGGCGTTGCCGAGCGTGATGGCGATCGGGAACATCCACATCGGCACCATGGCAGGGAAGTTGAATGGCGCGATCCCGGCCACGATCCCGAGTGGCTCGCGCCGATACTCGCAGGTCACGCCACGCGAGACCTCGAGCGCGCCGCCGCGATCCAGGTTCGGCAAACTCTGCGCGAACTCCACGACCTCCAAACCGCGCAACAGGCCCGCCCGGGCTTCTGCCTCGGTCTTGCCCGACTCGAGGGACACCAATTGCGAGAGCTCGGGCAATGCTTCGGTCACCAACTCGTGAAAGTGCGCCAGTGGCCGCACGCGCTCCTTGAGTGGGACCTTGGCCCAGCTCGCGGCCGGCTCACGCGCGGCTGCGACGATCGATGCGACGTCCGCGGGCCCCGACGTGCCGACACTGCCGATGACCTTCCCCGTCCAGGGACTGATCAGCGCGAGCTCCCCAGCAGCGCTCGGCGGCTGCCAAGCGGATCCCACTAGGTTTTGCGCAGCAACTCGGCCTTGTTTGCAGTCCAAGTGAGTGATTCTTTCCTGCCTCGCGGGGTCTGTAAAGGCCGAGCTCGTCCCTTCGCGCGCCTGCGCGTCGTCCAGCCTGTACCGAATCTCTAGAATCCCGCTCTGCGAGCGCCAACTCGCCAGCACCGCACTCGTTGCGGCCGCCCAAACCACACCGGTTCCATAAGCCCACACCCGCTCAGACCGGTCAGAGATGCTCGAGGGCCGGGGCGAGCTCATTTTCTTGCGCTCACGATATCGGGCCTGCGGATATCGACGGCAGACCGAGCCGACACTGGAGCCGTAGCTCGGACCCTCGGTCGATTTTTTGGGTTGATGGTCATGGATCGAGTCGCGCCGCGGCCCAGCCTTCGGCGTCGCGGACCGACTTCACCAAGGGCCCCTCGGCGCGCGCTACGCGGGCGGTGTTGCGGAACTGCGGGCAAAATATCCGGCGAGCCAACCGCCGACCACGAGCTGGAGCGGGTGGTAGAGCATAATGGGTAGTAAAATGATGCCCAACCCGGGGTGAGCACCGAAGATCAGGCGAGCCATCGGTACGCCGGAAGCCAGCGTCTTTTTCGAACCGCAAAAGAGGGCCACGATGCGATCGGCGAGCACGAAGTGCAGCGCTTGGCTCGTGTGCCAAACGGTCAGCATCGTCACGCCCAGAATGACGACCGACGCGCCGACGGAGACGAGCAGCGCGGTGCCGCCCGCGTGCCACACGCCATCTTTCACGGAGTCGCAGAACGAGGTGTAGACGAGGACCAGAATGGT
>Ga0302322_100002367_pt1 | contig 15887 bp, 15 predicted proteins | sample Fen_T0_2_FD_203757 | JGI IMG/M metagenome (GOLD analysis project Ga0302322, IMG submission 203757) | Peat permafrost microbial communities from Stordalen Mire near Abisko, Sweden - Fen_T0_2 | ecosystem: Environmental > Terrestrial > Soil > Wetlands > Permafrost | place: Sweden: Abisko... | reverse complement strand
GACCGGGACGCAGCGTACCCGTGAACGCCAGCGTCTGGCGGCCATCAGGGAACAGATGATGAAACTTGATAGCGAGGTTTCAGCCTCTGCCAATCCCCAGCGCGTCAGGGATGCGCTGGATAGCCTGGAAGAGCTGTTGCCGCCCTAGCCGGGTCAGTGCTTCGCGTGGCAGACGCCCACGTTGCTGACGAAGATGATGGTCGGGAAGGTACGGTTCAGCGTCTTGCTGTAGAAATCGGCCATTTCCGCACCGTCGTCGAAGAGAACCTGATCGCCTTTCTCCGCCGCCACGGTTTCCGCCGCGATCCACACGGTCCTCTCCCCCTCCTGCACCTCGATATAGGTGTAGCCGGTTGCATTGGTCACGCTGAGGACCGCGCCTTGATGGGTCAGTTTGGGGATGGGGGGCGGCAGCATCGCCCTGGCGTCCTCCACCGACGGATGGCCTGCGGGAGGCGCGGCATTGGCGGCGAATGAAAGAGCGGCTAGGACGAGCGACAAGGTGATCGATTTCATGAGTGGCCTTCTGTGTCTGTCAAAGTGGTTGGGCGCATGCCGGCGATGATCGGTCCCTGGACTCGCCTGACCGGCTCGCGATCGGATCCGATGGGTCTGCCCCATTGCCCGGCCTGGCGAGTCTAATTGATGCAAGGATGCTTGTCTTCATGGCTGCCATCGCAACTTGGCGGACAGATTGGGGTCAAACGCCGACCGCGATTGCGGTAGAAGACTTGAAAACATTTTGCCGATAACCGAGGAGACCTCCATGAAGCTCTATTTCTATCCCGGGGCCTGTTCCATGGCCGTACATATCGTCCTGCTGGAAGCCGGTTACACGTTCGATCTCGACAAGGTGGACCTTGCAGCCAAGATCACTGCGGGCGGTGAGGACTTCAAACTGGTGAATGCCAAAGGCTACGTGCCCGCCCTGCGGCTGGACGACGGCCAGGTGCTGACCGAGGATGCGGTCATCCTGCAATATCTGGCCGACAAGAAACCCGCCAGCGGACTGGCCCCGCCGATGGGCAGCATGGAACGCTACCGGCTGATGGAATGGCTCAACTTCACCGCCACGGAGATCCACAAGACCCTCGGTGCGCTCTTCAATCCCAGGATGACGCCCGAGTGGAAGGCAAACCAGATCGCGACGTTCAGCCGGCGCGCGGACTGGCTGGCCGGGCGGCTCCAGGACCAGCCCTATCTCATGGGCGACGGATTCACTGTTGCCGACGCCTATCTGTTCACGGTCCTCAACTGGTGCAACCTGTTCCAGATCGACCTGAGCCCGTGGCCGGCAATCCAGAGTTTCATGCAGCGCATTGCAGGGCGGGCGGCCGTGCGGAATGCCATGAAGGCTGAAGGCCTGCTCGGCTGAGCCAGGATTCGATACTGGCTTGCACCGGAACACAGCACGGATCGTCCAGTCACCGCAATCAGGGTAGGTGCCGGAATAAAAGATGCGATGAATATGAACAAGATCTCCGCCGCAAGATTCGCGCTCGCCATTTCATTTCAGAGCTTGCTTGCCGCATGCGGTGGCAGTGGCAATGGCGCTGCCACGCAGCCGCCGCTCCCTTCCGCCATCAGCTTGAATCTGATCGCCGGTGGCTTTGCACAGCCAGTCTATATCACCCATGCCGGCGACGGCAGCGGAAGGCTCTTCATCGTCGAACAGGGCGGGACCATCCGCATCATCCGCAACGGCGCCATCCTGCCCGCCCCGTTCCTCGACATCAGCGGCCTGGTCACCGCCGGCGGCGAGCAGGGACTGCTGGGACTCGCCTTCCCGCCCGGCTATGCCGGCCGCGGCAGCTTTTATGTCGACTACACCGACCGCAACGGCATCGGCAACACCGAGATCGCCCGGGTCGGCCTCAGCGCCAATCCGGATGTGGCCGATCCCGCCTCGATCCGGCAACTGCTGACCATCGTCCAGCCGTTCGCCAACCACAACGGCGGGCAACTCGTCTTCGGACCCGATGCCTTGCTCTACATCGGGATGGGCGATGGCGGCAGCGGCGGCGATCCGTTCGGGAATAGTCAGAGCCTGAACACGCTGCTCGGCAAGATCCTGCGCCTCGACGTGCTGTCGGGCGCCGCGACCTACGCCATCCCTGCCGGCAACCCGTTCGGCAATGAAATTTGGGCCTATGGCGTGCGTAACCCATGGCGTTTCTCGTTCGACCGGACGACCGGCGATTTCTACTTGGGCGACGTGGGTCAGGACACAGTCGAGGAGGTCGATTTCCAGCCAGCCGGAAGTGGTGCCGGCGCAAACTACGGCTGGAACCTGATGGAAGGCACCCACTGTTACGGCAGCCCGACCTGCAGCAGCGCCGGCCTGGTCCTGCCGGTGGCGGAATACCTGCACGGCAGCGGCGATTGCGCGGTCACCGGCGGTTATGTCTATCGCGGCAGTCTTGCCGCCCTGCGCGGCATCTACCTCTACGGCGACTATTGCTCCGGCCGGATCTGGGGCCTGCGCCGCAATGGCGCGGTCTGGGAAAACCAGCTCCTCGCCGATACGCCCTACAGCATCTCGACTTTCGGCGAAGACGAGGCCGGCGAGGTCTACGTCGCCGACCACACCAGCGGAAACATCTACCGGATCGGGGTGCCGTGAGATTCTATTGCCGGTAACGTGAAAAGGGGCCCGCAGGCCCCGGGGTTCTGAACTGAAAGGATGTCCGCTCAGAGCACCATGCCCGGATTTTCCGCCATGCCGATGAGCCTTGGCTGGTTGGGCTTGAGCGGTTTGATCACCTTCACATCGCGCAGGTATTCGGCCACCACGTCCCAGATCGGCACGCCGGTGACGCCCTCGCCCACCGGCGCCCAGCCGGCGACCTTGTACTTCCTGTCGGCGTCGACCGGCTTGCCGGAGAGCATCATGTTGGAAATGCGCTTGCCGATGCTCTGGTTGGGATCGAGGGTGTAGTGGATGCCGCCCACCCGAACCATGTCGCCGCCCTGCTGGTAATAGGGGTCGGGGTTGAACAGGTTGTCGCAGACGTCTTCCATGATGGTCTTGATGGTCTCGCCGCTCAGGGTGTTGAGGGTGGTGGCCGGATAGGTGATGGCGACCTGGTCCATGAGCTTTTCCATGGTGATGACATCGCCCGACAGCAGACTGGTGCCCCAGCGGAAACCGGGCGAGAAGGCAGCGTCCGCGCCCTTCACCTTCATCAGCGCGTCGCAGATCATCTGGTCGTAGGTGCCGTTGAAGTTGCCGCGGCGGTAGAGCAAGCCTTCGGTAACCGCCAGTTGTTCGTTGAGCCTGCTCTCGAATGGCGCGCGGATGGACTTGATGAGTGCTTCCATCTTCGCGTCGGCCGGCAGCAGGTTGGAAAACACAGGCAGCAGCTTGTACTTCCAGCCTTTGACCTTGCCGCCCTGGACGTCGAAATCCATCACACCGAGGAACTTGCCGTTGGAACCGGCGTTGGTCACCAGGGTGGTGCCGCCGGCGTTCTTCACTTCGACCGGACGCGGCACGCCGTCATGGGTATGGCCGCCGAAGATGGCGTCGATGCCGGTCACGCGGCTGGCCATCTTGAGGTCCACATCCATGCCGTTGTGGGACAGCACGACGACGACCTGGGCTCCCTTGGCGCGGGCGTCGTTGACCCATTTCTGCATGCCCTCGTCGCGGATGCCGAACGACCAGTCTGGCATCATCCAGCGCGGGTTGGCGATCGGCGTGTAGGGGAAAGCCTGGCCGACGATGGCAACCTGCACGCCGTTGATCTGCTTCATCACGTAGGGCTTGAACACCTGGTCGCCGAAATCGGCGGTCACCACATTCTGGGCGACGAAGTCTATGCCGGCCTTCTTCAAATCGTTGTCGACGATCTCCTGCACGCGCCTGGCGCCGTAGGTCATCTCCCAGTGCGGCGTCATGACGTTGACGCCGAGGGCGATGCTGGCATCGACCATGTCCTGGGCGTTGGTCCACAACGCGGTGGCTGAACCCTGCCAAGTGTCGCCGCCGTCGAGCAGCAGCGAGCCAGGCCGCGAGGCGCGCACCCGGTCGACCAGGGTCTTGAGATGCGCGAAGCCGCCGACCTTGCCGTAGGTCCGTGAAGCCGCCTCGAAGTCCAGGTAGGTGAAGGCGTGTGCGTCGATACCGCCCGGCTTGATGTCGTAAGCCTTGAGCAGCTGTTCGCCGACCAGGTGCGGGACCTTGCCAACCGCGCCGCCGACGCCGAGGTTGACCGACGGTTCGCGGAAGTAGATCGGCAGCAGTTGCGCATGGCAGTCGGTCATGTGCATCAGGGAGACGTTGCCGAAGGCCGGCACATCGTAGTAGTGCGCCGGCACGTCGCCGGCCATGGCCTGACGGCTGTCCAGTACGAAGCCGGCAGCAGAGGCTGCGGCCAGGACTTGCAGGAATTCACGGCGATTCATGGACATCGGTAAGTCTCCTGTGGGCTTGGGGGTGTCGGGATTCCAGCCACGATCCCCGCGATCGAAAATGGGTGCAATGCGCCAGACCGGCTGGCATGAAATCCAGGGCTGTTGTCCGAACCATCATTTACGGAACACGGAGGATTTCATCTCGAGCCCGTTTGACAGATAGGAATGGAAGTACTCCAGATTGTTCATGCGCGGACTGCCCTCCTGGTCGGAAACCTGTCGCACGGAATTGAAGCAGCCGACATACCGCTTTTGCAGGGTGACCAGGGTATCGCCGCCGCGGAAGACCGGCCAGTGCGTAGCCTGGCCGGTCACCGGCGAGAGCAATTCGGAGCGGAGGTGGTCGAGGGCATGGTCGATATGACAGTTCGCACAGGAAACATTGAGCTGGCCCTTGCGCGCAAAGAAAGTCTGCTTGCCGTCCTCATAGGCCTTCAGCGCGGCGGGGCCATCGACCCGGATATTCATCTTCATGCCGTCGGACAGGGTCCGGACATAGGACGTCAGCAGGCCCATGGTCTTCATGTCATCGAGCTTGTAGGCTTCGTCACCGTTCGCGACGCGACAGATGTTGATGACATCTTCCAGGGTCACCACCTTGCCTTTGGCCTCATCGAACATCGGGTAGTTGCCGGCGATCATCCTGCCGCCGCTGGGCAGGCACTCCGCATAGGTCTTGCCATTCCTGAACGGGGTTTTCCAGAGCTTCCGGCCCTTTTCGATCTCCTCCACGAAGGGTGGAAATTCCATGATGGCATCGTACTGGGCCTTGGAATCCGGGTCGAAAGCCAGGGCACCGTAGTTGTAGTTCTCCGGTTTCACGTCCGGGTATCTGGTCTTGAAGTAGATGACGAGCCTCAGGCGATCTTCCTCGGGCGTGGCGTAGGCAACGGCCGCGCCCAACAACAGGAGGAGGCCCGACAGCGCTTGAAAGGTCTTGATCATGTTCCTATTCCGGTGCGCGGGGATTAGAGGCCGTAGATGAAATCGACCACCTTGTCGATCTCCTTCTCGGTCAGCACCCCGTGTTTCCCGAACGGGGGCATGAAGGTGGCAGGATTCGAAACGGTGGGATCCCAGACCTTGGCCCGCAATACCTGCCTGTCGGGAAAGCGCGCCTGCATCGCAATCAGCGGCGGTCCGGCGGTCCCGGTCTGTTCGGCTTCAGGCACGCCGGGCATGCCGTGGCAGGCCAGGCAATTGCCCTTGTTGCGGTCCAGGACGATTTCCTTGCCGCTCTCTTCTTTCCTTGCCTGATCGGCAAAGCCGGATGTCGTTGCCAGGACCATGAGCAGGGCTCCGATCAAGACAGAATTATTCAGCATGGACTCCTCCTTCATCTCCATCGATCACCCGACGTGGGCCTGCCCTGGATTGGGCGGCAAAGAACAGGAACTGGACCCGCCACCCGCAAGCAATATCCTACTACGACAGTACGATATAGCTCCAGCAGAGTAAGTGGATACCACCGGCCATTGCCGGCCTAGCGGGTCTTGGGGGTGTCTTTGTCCTGGTGTTCCTTGAGGGTGCGCAGGCGCGCGTCGATGATCGACGCCGTATAGAAATCGGTGCGCGTCTCCCGCTGTGCGAGCCGGAGCGGTTCGATTGCGGCCTCCGGCATGTCTTGCAGGACGTAGGCATCGGCCTGGGCGAGGTGGGACTGAGCCGCATGTCCCAGGGCCTGATGCGCCTCGGCCAGCAGGTTGTAGTAACGCCCGTCCGCCTTGAAGATGCGCAGTTCTTCTTCGAGGAAGGCCAACGCCCCTTCGGCGTTCGGCGCCCGTAACAGGGCCTGGGCGCGCAGATAGGTCAACGGGCGATAGCCGGGGAAGCGCTTCAGCGCCAAGGCTGCCAGTTCGGCAGCCTTGGCGGGCTGGTTGGCAGCCAGGCCGATTTCGACACCGAGTTCGGGCGCCATCGGCGAATCCGGCGCCGCCTGTTCGAGTCTGGTCAGGGACGCGCGCGCGCGCGCCAGGTCGCCGGCACGCAGCGACGCCCGCGTAAGCGCATACCATGAGGCCGGGCCGGGGCTCGACTCGGCGGCCTGGGCAAAACGTTTCACCGCCTCGGCCGGATCCCCTTCCATGGACTGGACCCGTGCCCGGACCAACTGGAATTCGAGGCTGTCGCTCTTGCCCTTGGCCGGCAGGTGGGATAACCGGTCCTGCAGGTCGGCGATGCGCTGGTGGGTCAGCGGGTGGGTGCGCAGATAGCCCGGGGCGTTGTTTTCGTACAGCCGTGTCTGGGTCTGCAGGCGTTCGAAGAAACTGACCATGCCCTGCGGAGCGAAACCCGCCGACGTCATGGTCTGCAGTCCGAACCGGTCGGCCTCGCGCTCATTTTCGCGGGTGAAGTTCAGTTGCGACTGGATCCCCGCCGCCTGCGAGGTGACGATGGCCGCCTCCGAGACCTGGCTGTTGCTGCGCGCGGCCAGGATGGCGATGGCCAGGGCCGCCAGCGACGCCAGACCGGTCGTTTTCTGTCCCTCGATCATGCGGGCGATGTGGTGCTGGGTGACGTGCGAGATTTCATGGCCCAGCACACCGGCCAGTTCCGACTCGTTGCGCGCGGCGGAGATCAGGCCGGTATGCACGCCGACATAGCCGCCGGGCATGGCGAAGGCGTTGATGCTCGCATCGTTGATGGGGAAGAACTCGAAATGCTGGGCTGGATCCTGCGAGGCCGCAGCCAGGCGGTCGCCCAGTCCTGCCAGGTAATAGTCCACCACCGCGTCGTCAAGATACTCGCTGCTCTGCCGGATCTGCCGCATGGCCTCCCGGCCGATGCGCGCCTCCTCGGTTGCGCTCAGCGTAACGCGGGAAACCTCGCCAAGGTCGGGCAGATCGGCCGCCCGAACCGGGCAGGCGACAAGAAGGACGATGGAAATGATGCGGCGAACAGGCATCCGGATATGATAACTGCCTATCCACCCAGTTCCCCTGAGCATGAGCGACTTTACTCACTTTGACGACCGTGGCCGCGCCGTGATGGTGGGCGTGGAGGCGAAGGCCGAGACCCATCGCGTGGCGGTCGCCGCCGGCCTGATCCGGATGCGCCCCGAGACCCTGGCCATGATCCTCGGCGGCGATGCAAAAAAGGGCGATGTGCTGGGCGTGGCGCGTCTGGCCGGCATCATGGCCGCCAAACGGACCCCAGACCTGATCCCGCTCTGCCACCCGATCAGCCTGACCAGGGTGAGCGTGGAATTCGAACCAAGGCAGGATGAACACGCCATCGCCTGCAGCGCGCGCACCGAGTGCGTCGGCCGCACCGGGGTGGAGATGGAAGCGCTCACCGCAGTATCCGTCGCGCTGCTCACCATCTACGACATGTGCAAATCGGTGGATCGGGGCATGGTGATCGAGTCGGTGCGCCTGGTCGAGAAGCTTGGCGGCAAGTCGGGGCACTGGCAAGCTGACTGAGCACGGCATCGCGATCGACTTTCCTCTGCCTGATAAGGCAACGGGCAACATGGGGTTAATGGCTATAGTGAACACATATCGTTCGATACGTGACGCTGAAATCGCGAGCATATTTTGCAACAGAGCCTCTATCACACCCCGCCTGTCGACGGGAGCGAAGAAAACAGACTGACGGCCGGGAAGGATCGTCCGGTGCTGTTGCCGTTGCAGATTCCGCTTGGTCAGCCACACCCGTCAAGACTGAAACGCCTGGAAGAAGCGCTGGGCAATGGCGAGTTCGTGTTGCTCTATCTGCCCAGGGTGAATATGCGGCTAGGCACGGTGGTCGGCGTGGAGGCCCTGGTACGCTGGCAGCACCCTGTTCACGGCCTGCTGAAGCCGGCAGTGTTCCTGGCCGAGATCGAGCACCACGACCAGATGCTGGGCATAGGCAACTGGGTGATCGAGCATGCGCTGAAGGACATGACGGCTCTGCAGGCACAGGGTCTGCGCTTGTCCATCAGCATCAACATGTCGGCACGCCAGATCCGGCCTCTGGATTTTATCGAAGGCGTGGCGGCAAGGCTCGATGCAAATCCGGATATCCGCCCTGACCAGATCGTATTCGAGGTGACGGAGACCACGATCCTGCAGGACATGCCCCGGGTTTCCAGGCTGATCGATGCAGGCCATGAACTCGGTGTGCACTTTTGCCTCGACAACTTCGGCAGCGGATATTCCTCCCTCAACGTTCTCAGGTCGTTGCAGGTCAGCCAGATCAAGCTCGACCGTTCCCTGGTCGGCAACCTGGTCTGGAATCCTGACGATCTGGCCATGGTCGAGGCCATTATCGGCCTTGGCAATTCACTGCACCGGACGGTGGCCGCCACCGGCGTCGAGGCGGTCGAGCATGGCGCGATGCTGCTCAAGCTGGGCTGCGATCTGGCGCAGGGTTTCAGCATCTGCAAACCCATCCCGGCCGCCGAACTGATTGACTGGGCGCGTACCTGGAAACCCGACATTGGCTGGTCTGCCGATGCGGTCACCATCTGGAACAAGGATCAGTTCCCGCTGCTCATAGCCAGCAGCAACCATCGGCGCTGGATAGATTCACTGGCCGCCGCAGTAACGTCCGGCAAGCACATCACAGCCCAGGAACTGGACAGGAAATCATGCTGGTTCGGGCTCTGGCATGCGGGCATTGGTCGGGCGCGGTACGGGCACCTGAGCGAGTTCAACGCCCTCGGCCCACTGCATGATGAAGCCCATCGGATCGGCCTGGAAATTTTCGAACTCCAGCATCGGGATCAGAGAGCGGAAACATTTGCCCGGCTGGCGGATCTGTTCGAACTCAGAGCCCGCCTGCTGCAGGCCCTGGATGGCCTGCTGCAAGCTTCACAGGCGGAATCGGCAAATAGGTGAACGCACCGCGGGGCGACTCTTCGTGGCGTGATCAATCAGTATAAATGGAGCTAAATGTCTTATATTTCATTGGGTTATTGCATTTTCAATGCCTCCTGCTAGACATAACTACACACGCTTTCCGACGACGCTGAGGAGACATTCATGCAAGACATCAACAAGCTGATGATGGCGGACACCATGGCGCCGTGCGATGCCGAGGCCTATCTGAACGGCCTGGAAAACTGGAACGAGGAGCGCGCCCGCCACCTGGCTGAAAGCGAGGGCGTTGAACTCACGGACGAGCACATGGACGTGATCTGCTACCTGCGCGACCACTTCTCCGAGTGTGGCCCAGAAAAGACTGCCCGCAGCCTGCTCAAGGCGATGGAAGAAACCTATGTGGCGCAGGGCGGCCGCAAGTATCTCTACCACCTGTTCCCGCGCGGACCGGTCACACAGGGTTGCCGATTCGCAGGCTTGCCCACGCCAGCCGGAAATCTGGATCCGTCATTCGGCAGCGTGCATTGATACCGGGGTGTGCCCCGGCAAGCTTCCCGCACTCCGGGAAGTAAAACGGCCCGCCGCATGGCGGGCCGTTGTCTTGGCCTGAACAAAAATATACGTTCAGCGGAACAGCAGATCGTTGACCCGCCTGACGAATCCGGCCGGGTCGCCAAGCGTGCCACCGTCCAGCAGCACCGCCTGATCCAGAAGCAGATTGCCAAGCTGGTCGAAGCGTTCACCCTCCTCGCTCTCCAGACGCTTCACCAGCGGATGGGCCGGATTCACCTCCAGGATCGGCTTCGACTCCGGCACCGCCTGGCCCATGGACTTGAGCATGCGGGCGAGGTGGCCGTTCATCTCGCCCTCGTCGGCCACCAGGCAGGCCGGTGAATCGATCAGGCGGTGGCTGACGCGCACGTCCTTGGCACGTGCTTCCAGGGATTTCTTCAGCCGTTCGACCAAGGGCCGGGCCGCTTCGTCGAGGGCCTTTTCTTCACCCGCCTCCACCACATCGCCCTTCACGCCCGACAGGTCCACCTGACCTCTGGCGACGCTGGCCAAGGGCTTGCCGTCGAACTCGAACAGGTTGGACGCCAGCCATTCATCGACCCGGTCGGAGAGCAGCAGGACCTCGACGCCCTTCTTGCGGAACACCTCCAGATGCGGGCTGGCCTGGGCGGCGGCGAGCGACTCGGCGGTCAGGTACCAGATGCGGTCCTGACCCTCCTTCATGCGGCCGCTGTAATCCGCCAGACTGACCGTCTCGGTATCCGACTGGGTGGAGCGGAAACGCAGCAGTCTGGCGATGCGTTCCTTGTTGGCCTGGTCCTCGCCGACGCCTTCCTTGAGCACCCGGCCGAACTGCGCCCAGAACCTGGCGTAATCGTCCTTGCGGTTCTCCGCCAGATCGTCGAACAGGTCGAGCGTCTTGCGCACACAGCCATTGCGGATCATCTCCATGTCGCGCGATTCCTGCAGGATCTCGCGCGAAACATTGAGCGACAGGTCGGCCGCATCGATCACGCCGCGCATGAAGCGCAGGTAGGCGGGCAGCAGCTTGTTCGCGTCCTCCATGATGAACACGCGCTTCACGTAAAGCTTGACGCCGCTCTTGGACTCGCGGTCCCAGAGGTCGAAAGGGGCGTGCGATGGCACATAGAGCAGCGCGGTGTAGTCCTGGCGGCCCTCGACCTTGACATGGGTCCAGGCCAGCGGGTCCTCGTAGTCGTGGCCGACATGCTTGTAGAAGGTCTTGTACTCATCCTCGGTGATGTCGCTCTTGGCCCGGGTCCAGAGGGCATTGGCGCGATTGACCGCCTCGGTCTTGCCTTCCGCGTCGATGAACTCCACCGGGATGGCGATGTGGTCCGAGTACTCCCGGATCACCGACTTCACCCGCCAGTCGTCGAGAAATTCCGCCGCATCGTCCTTGAGGTGCAGGACGATCTCGGTGCCGCGCCCGGCCTTTTCGATGGTTTCGAGCGTGTACTCGCCGCTACCCTCCGACTCCCAGCGCACGCCGTGCTCCCGGGTCAGTCCGGCGCGACGCGTGGTCAACGTCACCCGGTCGGCGACGATGAAGCTGGAGTAGAAGCCGACGCCGAACTGGCCGATGAGTTGCGTGTCCTTCTGCTGATCGCCGGTCAGGCGGCCGAAGAACTCGCGGGTGCCGGACTTGGCGATGGTGCCGATATGTTCGATCACCTCCTGGCGGCTCATCCCGATGCCGTTGTCGCGTACCGTCAGGGTCTTGGCCGCCTTGTCGACCGTCACCTGGATCCTGAGATCCGCGTCGGTCTCGAACAGGGCCGGATCGCTCAGCGACTCGAAGCGCAGCTTGTCGGCCGCATCCGAGGCATTGGAGATCAGCTCACGCAGGAAGATCTCGCGGTGACTGTAGAGCGAATGGATCATGAGGTGCAGCAACTGCTTCACCTCGGCCTGGAAGCCGAGGGTTTCCTTCAGGGTCTGGCTCACGTTTCTTCTCCCGATGCCGTTAAACGAACCTGCAACATGGGGCCTCAAGTCCATTCTTCAACTGCCGTACCAGCGGGTTGTTGTCCGGCGTAACAATCAAGGGGAACGCCATGCAAGACAGGATCGGGGCCGGACTTCCAGATGGCGCCGAGCGCGCAGCAATGTCCATCCAGACGAAGATCATGCTCGCCACGGCAGCCACCTTCGTGCTGGTCCTGGCCATTTCGATGTCGATCAATACCCACAACCATCGGCAACTTGCCGAACAGGTCGGCACCGAGAAGGCCCGCGACCTGGCGAAATCCTACTTCGACGGCGTCAACACCATGATGCTGACCGGCACCCTGGACCAGAAAGAGGGGCTGCGCAGGAAATACCTTGCCCAGCCCGGCGTGGTGGACATCCGCATCCTGCGCGCGCCCGCGGTGTTCCCCAACCAGGCCGACGTGAACGAGGAGATCGACCAACTGGCCCTGAAGGGGCAACCGGTCATCCGGGCCGGATCGGATAGCCAGGGCCGCACCATCGTCATCGCCAGCCCGATCGTCAACACCGGCAACTACCAGGGCACCAATTGCCTGACCTGCCACCAGTTTCCGGAAGGCACCGTCAACGGCGTGGTGCATGTGAAGTATTCGCTGGCCCCGCTCGACAGCGAATTCAACCGAAGCCTGCTGATCGAAGGCGCCTTCAGTCTGGTGCTGTCGCTGCTGGGCATTGCGACCATCATCCTGCTGTTGCGACGCATCGTCATCGGCCCGCTGCTGAACATGCGCCGGACCATGACCGCGATCGAGTCCGATTCGGATCTGAGCGGACACATCGACCTGAAATCCCGTGACGAGATCGGGCACCTGGCGCAGGCCATCAATTCGATGCTGGTCAATTTCCGCAACAGCCTTTGCAAGGTCGCCGAGACCAGCCGCCAACTCACCACCGTCGCCGACCGTGTGGCTTCGGTATCGCAGCAGACCGTGCAGGCTGCCAACCAGCAGCGCAACGAGACCGATGTCACGCGTGGCCTGATCGGCGATCTCAAGAGCCTGACCGACGTGGTGGGCCGTAGCGCCGCCGACACCGCCCATGCCTCGGTCGATGCCGATCAGGAGGCGGTGCAGAGCACCGGCAAGACCCGCGAAGCGATCAGCGGAATCCTGGCACTGGTCGGCGAACTGGAGACGGCTGCGCAGGCGATCAAGCGGCTGGACGAACGCAGCCGGAACGTCAGCAAGGTGCTCGACGTCATCCAGGGCATCGCCGAGCAGACCAATCTGCTGGCGCTCAATGCGGCCATCGAGGCTGCCCGCGCAGGCGAGGCAGGACGCGGGTTTGCGGTGGTCGCCGACGAGGTGCGCAGTCTCGCCAGCCGCTCGCACGAATCCACCCGCAGCATCGAGGACATCGTCGCCCAGTTGCAGCAGGAAGCACGCCAGGCGGTGGCGACCATGAGCGACGCCCGTGACGGGGCCGAGCGGCACAATCGCGAACTTGGCCTGGCGGTTGCCGGCCTCGACAACATCGTCGAACGCGTGGCCAGCATCCGCGTGTTGAACACGCGCATGGCGGATGTGGTGAATCGGCAGGGCGGATTGACCGAGGACATCACCAGCCGCGTTCAAACCATCAGCGAGATCGCCGACCGGACCGCCATCGATGCCAGGCAGACCAGCGGGGCAAGCGAGCAACTGGTAGCGCTGGCCCGCGAACTGAACAGCCTGGTCGATCGGTTCAAGCTCGAATAGATGCAAGGTTCAAGGTACAAGACTCAAGGTCGGTCTTGCATCTTGGGTCTTGCGTCTCGCGCCTTGAATCTAGTCTTTCAACCCCAGCACGTCCTGCATGTCGTACAGGCCGTTGCTCTTGCCGGTCAGATAGCGTGCCGCGCGCAGGGCGCCGAGGGCGAAGGTCAGTCGGCTCGACGCCTTGTGGGTGATCTCCAGACGCTCGCCCAGCCCCATGAACATCACGGTGTGGTCGCCCACCACATCGCCGCCGCGGACCGTGGCGAAGCCGATGGTCTGGCCATTGCGTTCGCCGGTCACGCCCTCGCGGCCGTAGACCGCGCAGGTCCCGAGATCGCGTCCCAGCGCGCCGGCCACCACCTCGCCCATGCGCAACGCGGTCCCGGATGGCGCATCCACCTTGTGGCGGTGGTGCGCCTCGACGATCTCGATGTCGTAGCCGTCGGCCAGAACCTTCGCGGCCGTGTGCAGGAGTTTCAGTGCCAGGTTCACGCCGACGCTCATGTTCGGCGCGAAGACGATGGGGATGTCTTCGGCGGCCTCGGCGATGGCAGCCTTGCCGTCGGCATCGAAGCCGGTGGTGCCGATCACCATCGCCACCTCGTGCTCGCGGCACAGCGCGAGGTGATGCAGCGAGGCCTCGGGACGGGTGAAGTCGATGAGCACCGTGGCCGTCGCCAGGGCGTCGGCGGCATCATCGGTGATGCGCGCGTCCAGGCCCAGGAACAGTTCGCCGGCGTTGCGGCCCAGCCATGGGCTGCCAGCACGCTCCAAGGCGGCCACGAGGCGCAGGTCGGCGGCACCCGCCACCGCTTCCAGCAAGACCTTGCCCATGCGCCCCGAGGCGCCGGCAATGACGACGTCGATCATGGCTTGACAGCCTCGGGCTGAATCTTGTTGTCGGGCACGGCGGCCGCCACGACGTCACCCTCCAGCCCCTTCAGGTGGTCATTCTCGAATACGACGACGACATGACGGGTTTCCCGCAGCTTGCCGCCCTTTTCCAGCCGGTAAAGGTAATCCCAGCGATTGGGATGGAAGGGATCGGAGACCAGCGGCGTGCCGAGGAGGAAGCGCACCTGCGCCGGCGTCATGCCGGTCTTGAGCTTGGCGACCGAGTCCTGGCTTAGGACATTGCCCTGCTGGACGTCGATCTTGTAGGGAGACAGCCCGACGGCATCGAGGCTGCCGCAACCGGCCAGAATAGCTAAGGGAAGGAGGATTCTAAGGTGCATGTCGGAAATCTGGGGGAGAAGCCGCGCTATGATAACGCGCCTCACCACATGAAATCGCGCCATGTCTTCAAACACCGAGCATTTGCGCAGCATCGGACTCAAGGTCACCGGACCGCGCCTGAAGATCCTGGCGCTGTTCGAGCAGAACGAACATAGGCACCTGTCCGCGGAGGAGGTCTACCGCCTGCTCATCGCCGACCACGTCGATGTCGGCCTGGCCACCATCTATCGCGTGCTCACCCAGTTCGAGCATGCCGGTCTGCTGATCCGCCATCACTTCGACGACGACAAGGCGGTCTACGAAATCAACCATGGCGGCCATCATGATCACCTGCTGTGCATGGATTGCGGCCACGTCGAAGAGTTTTACGACAAGGCCATCGAACGCCGCCAGCAAGCGGTGGCGGGCGAACTCGGCTTCAAGCTGATCGAGCATTCGCTGCACCTGTATGTGGAATGCATCAGGCCCGATTGTCCGAACAGGAAATCGGGGATCGGGCATCAGGCATCAGGCGCCGGCAAGGACGCGGCGTAACCCCGCAAACCAGCGGATTCACGTTACCTGACCTCCGCTGCCTGATGCAGCATCTCGGCGGCATGCGCGCGAGTCGCCGCAGTGATCTTCACCCCGCCCAGCATGCGCGCCAGTTCATCGACACGGGCCTGATCGCGCAAGTGCTCCACACGCGTGCAGGCGCGGCCGCCGATCTGTTCCTTGCTGACCCGGTAATGTCCCGAGGCGCACGCGGCGACCTGCGGCAGGTGGGTCACGCACAGCACCTGGCGCTGCCGGCCCAGGTCCGCCAGCAGTCGGCCGACCACCTCGGCGACCGCGCCGCCGATGCCGGCATCGACCTCGTCGAAGATCAGCGTCGCCGCCCCCTGGACATCGGCCAGCACGGTCTGCAACGCCAGGCCGATACGCGACAACTCGCCGCCGGAGGCGGTGCCCGCCAGCGGTTTCAGTCCCTGTCCGGCGTTGGGCGAGACCATGAATTCGACCGATTCGAGCCCGCCGACCCCCGGCTCGCAGGGCGTGAACGCGACCTCGAATCTCCCGCCCCGCATCGCCAGACGATGCATGCCTTCGGCTACCGAATCAGCCAGCCGGTCTGCGGCGGCTCTCCGGGCCGAGCCCAGTTGGCGCGCTTGCGTCTCATACGCGGCCCAGGCTTCTGTCTCCGCCGCGGCCAGAGACTGTAGATCAG
>Ga0302322_100002365_pt1 | contig 15892 bp, 16 predicted proteins | sample Fen_T0_2_FD_203757 | JGI IMG/M metagenome (GOLD analysis project Ga0302322, IMG submission 203757) | Peat permafrost microbial communities from Stordalen Mire near Abisko, Sweden - Fen_T0_2 | ecosystem: Environmental > Terrestrial > Soil > Wetlands > Permafrost | place: Sweden: Abisko... | reverse complement strand
GCAGGATAATAATTAAGATTGCTTTTTTCATAAGGGGTATTAAATATTAATTTGTTAAATGCCGATAAACTCGATCCACCGGCCTATTAAATACGGTGGCATAATGTTTACATCTGCCGTCGCGCCGGTTTTACTGGTAGGGGCTAATGTCGGTTGTATCCCGTCCGATCCTGCGCCACAAAACTCGTATGATTCCGTTCCGGGACTTCCGCTCGGGCCACCTGTAGATTTTAAATAATAGCGGATAAATGAACGCACTGCGCTGATGGCCCGGCCAATTGAATTTGGATGTCCCGGCGTTTCAACATCATCGTCAACAGTAGTAAAATGTGAATGTGCAGGCAATTGGTCGACGGTTAAGTTGATTGTTTTATTACCGCCATGATTACCCACAGCTCTGTCGAAACTGTCTGGGTTAGTCGTCTCATCATAAACGTCGGCCGGGTCTTGGGCCAATGGCACGTAGCCGCGCATGGCAATACATTCCTGCCATCCGGCCGGTATAACATCGCCAGTCCACCACACCTTGCCGCCATTGGCCCCAAATGCTGTGGTTAAAAACGGGGCAGAAATTACTTTTAACAATGCCACGTCGGCAATTAATTTGGCGTAAGTGGCATCCCCAGATGGGTCGAGGCTTCCGGGAACGGTAATGGTTAAATGTGCATCGCCATCCAATTTAAACCCCGATATAATCACGTTCCCTACAGTATCATCGTCAGGATCAACCAGTGTATAGGTCAGCTGCGCGTCGTCGAACTCCATGTTTAACTGGGTAGCAAAAACCGGGTATAGCGACTTATTCAATAACCTGGCATCGCGGACGGTTACGGAGTTTAAATCTTCGTCATAGCTATAATTTGACGATCCGGCATAAACCTTAAAAGGCGACGGTACACTGACGAGTGAACCCCCACCTCCGCCACCGCCGCCGTTTGGCAATTCAGCAATGTCTATTCCGACTGTACGCCCTTCAACAGCGTCCCATCCGGCAACCAGGTCACCGGCTGCGGCAGGTCGGCCCAATGGCGACAATCCGGGTATTTTAATGGTTGGTGTTGGCATTTTTATAACGAGTTAAGCAGTTTAATAAGCGCCGGCTGCGGTATTACCTGGTCGGCTAAATCGGGTTGATAGATATAAGGTTTACGCAGGTTACGGGTATAATATATTACCCGTATCTGCCTGTCGATATTCATAGCAGGCTCAACAAGGCGGTAGGTATACCCCAACTGCAATTGGATATTATTATTTTTAAAATAAAGCGGGTTACAGTGGATCGGGAACGTAACCTTAGGATTCCCGTTGGTTTTAATGTATTGCTGAGCAGCTAACAGTAATTGCGCCTCAGCATCGTTGATATAGCTTAATGGCATAGTTATATTGATGATAACATACGTATCGCCAATAGCAGGTTTAAACAAGTCGCTTGGCACAATGTGCGTTTGATCGGTGTTATTTACATTGATCACAAACGTTTTTGTTGCGGCCGTGTATGAATTTATATCAAAAGTATAACCGCCTAATTGGCCGGTATTAAATGTGATCTGAGCGGTAACGCCGGGTATGAGGTACAGGTTTACATCAAAATCCATACTGTCATCGGTAAAGGTAAAATCATCGGTAACAGCGCTTACCTCGCCGATGCGATGCGGGTATATCTCAGGCGTAAGCGTTTGGCCGTCAAAATAAACTATCTTTTCAAACACCCCGTAAAGCGCCACATTCTTTTCAACGTACAAGCCGGCGGCCATGCGCAGGTATTTAGCGCCCGAACGGTAATTACTGCCAATGTTTTTATTGCTGCCATAAGCATACAGCCTGGTAATGATATTTACCGTGCCGGTAGTGTCGGTATTTGTGCGCTCAATCCCCTGTAATGCCATCCCTTTGCCGTATTGCAGCGTTACCCCGCTGGATGGCTGTTTTACCGTAAGGCTTATTTTATGCCCTTCAAAAATATATTCAGTATTAAAAGTACTGGCAAGGGTAGATAGTACCTGCATGCAGTTTTGGCTGTCAAAATCAATATTCGTATAATCGCCGTCGTCCACAGTACCGACCGACCAATCAGAATCGGGATACATCCGTTTGAGGTTATAAATTATCAGGTTCATAAAATCAATCGGCTTGCCTAAAATCGAAAATTTACCTTCAGTAAAATGGTTGCTACTATCTAAAAACAAATAAGTGCAGGCCAGCAAGTCGTACTGATCGCCTTCCAGTGTAAGCGTGTACTGATAATTATTATTCCCCGACTTTTTAAAAGGGGCGGGTTTATTCAACTTGTAGTTATTGCCGAAAATAGTACAGTAATCGCCCACAACAAATTGAATGGCCCTTGGGTCGGTAAAACTTAAAGTAACCACGTCGCCGCGCATAACTCCCACTTGCTGCTGGCTCTGATCATCAGGGTCAACAACAGCGCGAACCGCATTGGTTTTATAAGCGTATATGGTAATTAGTGTGCTCATGCTATAATAAATGCGCCGTCATCATCCACCAGGTAAACAGGTTCAATATTACTGTCGGGGTTCATTTCGCCCAAAATCAAATCAAATTTTGCATACACTATCCCCGCCGTTAGTTTGGATACGATCTTAAAGTTTGCCATGCTTTTATAATAAATGGAAAAATCAAGGTCGAGCCATTCCAGGTACAGCGTATGGATACCTTCGATGCGCAGCTGGGTAAACAGTCCGTTTATCTTATTTTTAAAATCAGCTATGTTACTGCCTTTCAGGCCGCACCCCAATGTAAATTCTCTGCCCTCGTATTTTGGGTCAGTCAAATCCTTATCAATCCCCATTTCTTCCGGCCAGTCGTGCTCAACGGTTGCTTTTAAGGTGGGCAACTGCAAAAAGCTATCCGGCCGCACCAGCACTTTAAGCCCAAATACAGCCTCTAAATCGCTTCCGTCTAATGTATTCGCCATGTTTTTAAATCTCTTTTAAAACCCTTTTAATTATGCCCCATCGCCCGCAGCAAATTTGTCAGGCTGCTGGATGATGTATTTTTATCAATGTTTTTTACTGAGTCACTTATAGAAGATGTGTTATCGGCTGTCGCCTTAGTATTTGCGGCAATCTGCATTTGCAAAAGCGTTTGCGTACGTAGTTCTGTTACCTGATCTTGCATCGTTTTACCGTTGGTAGTTAAAATATCATTGGTCATTATTTGTACTAATCGCATCCCGTTAAAAGAACCAACAAGCATACTTCCGGTATCTTCTGTAAGGCTTGCCGATATTTGCCCGGTTAAAGTTTGCGGCGTGGTCGTAGTATTCGTAGTGGTTGAGGGGAACAGCGTTAAGCCTTCGGCAGCGCCAGCCTTTTGCGCAGCGCCTAAACCGTCCTGAAATTCCTTTACCAGCGGCCCGGCCGTTTTAAAAAAATCTATAAAATCATTGGTAATGTCAGCTGGGCCGCCACCGGCTAAAACTGTAGCCTGTAATGATTTATTTAAAGCGTCGAACTGCGATCCGAAAATATCTTCAAATAAAAACTGCTGTATGATATTCCCGATCACGTCCGAAACCGTACTGCCAAACGCCTTAGCTGCATCGGTACCGTTTTCAAAGGCGGTTACCAGGGCATTTTCTAAATTAGATCCTAAGTTTTGCGCCAGGTCTGACAGGGCGCTGTTTATCTGGTCGATTGACGCTTGTTCCTCGTCGTAATAAGCAATGGTATTTTGCAACAGTACTTTTGTAGCGTCATCCACCTGGTTGTTGGCAATAAGCGTTTTAGCAAGGCTTTCATTAAACTTGCCGTTCGCCTCAATCAGCTGCGGGTATTGCTGCAGCAAAGGCCCGAAAACATCTACCTTTTTTTTGCTGGTAAAAAGCCCGACAATGGCACCCGCCGCCGCGCCTATAGCCGCTCCCCATGCACCGCCGATCTCTGCGCCGATAACAGCGCCGCCAACAGCATCGGTACCAACTGCGCTGCCGTTAACCACGTTTTTTTGCCCTGTTTTTGCCCGGCCATCCTGTAACGCGGTAAGCGATTGTTCATACTGCTTAACAGCGGCATTATAGGCATCGGCTGCGTTTTTAAGTTCCTCGCTGTAATTGGTTAAAAAAACATTGGCATCCGCTTTATACTGGAGCCGTACCTGTTCGTCGAGCGCTACGTTATATTGATTTTGAAAGGCTATAACCGAATTATAGTAATCTTCAGCTGCTTGTTTCCTTTGCGCGGCCGCCGAGGTAATTGTCCCGATGATAGATGAAACCGCTTTCAGGCCGGAAGTGAACAGCGATATATAATCGCCGGTTGTATCGCTCCCGCTTTGCTGGTCTAACTTTAATTGGTTCATCGCCTTATCCACGTTCCCCAGCGAAGTAAGCAACTGGCCCAGCGACGAAATGTAAGAAGCAACCCCGCTATTGATATTTTGAAATGCTGTACCAATTTCGCTTAACCCCTGCCCGGCCTTTATCAGATCGTCAGCCGAACGGTCGTCATTGGCTTGCTTTACCTTATTTATCGCATCCAATAATTTTTGATAAGCCTCTGTAGTGATCTCGCCGGTTTGGTACAATGTCAGTATATACGCCTTTGCCCTGTCTATTTGCTTATCCTGGTATGCCTGTGATTGCTTGTCGAGGTTATTAAACAGGTTGGCGTAAATGGTTTGCGTTTCAAAATGCTGTACATCCAGCTGCGATAACTGGTCGTTTGTGGCTTGCTGAAGCTGTTCGGCCTGCCGGGTAAAACCCTTTGCATTCAGCGTTAAAATATCCTCATTTGTTTTGGCCACCAGCGTAGCGCGTTTTTGCTGGTAATCCTGATCCTGTATAATCAAATCCTGCAAATGCTTCGCATTTTGTTTAAACTCATCATCCTGCGCGGCCGGGATTGCTGCCTTTAAATAATCGGCAACTGCGCTGGCCCTTGCTTTGGTATAGGCGTTGCTTGAGTTTAATTCCGCTTCGGTAGGTTGCAGGCTTTTTAAATAATCAATGTAATTGTCGAAGCCTTTCAGTTCGTTGGCATAAAGCGTATTTGCGGCACCAGTACCGGATTTCAGTTTAAATGCCTCGTATTCGGTAAAAACGGCTTTTTGCTGTGCTACCTGATTTTTTGTTTCTTCCAGTGTTTGCATCCCGGCCAAACCGGCAAGCGCGTTTGTTTCCGATGAATCCAAAACAGAAGGGTCGATCCTTTGCAGCCCAGCAGCTTTGGCGGCAGCTGCGCCATACTTGGCCACGTAGTTATCGTATTCGGCATTTAGCGCGGCAATGGCATCGGTTTGCTGTTTAAACGAAGCCTTAATAGCGTCCTGGGCCTGCTGGTCGCGGGTGTCATCTTTCGACTTGTATTTTTCCTTTAGCGACTCAATTTTTTGCAGTTCGGATGTTTGAGCCGCCAACAGGGTTTCACCAGCCGACGTTGCAGTTTTCCCGTCGGTTACTTTGGGTGCATACTTTTTCTCAATGGCTTCAACCTGGCGCAGCTTATCTTCAATGTCCTTAATTTGCGGATCGCTCGGCGCAAGGGCATCAAGCCGCACTTGCAGCGCGCGCCTGACGTTATCAATATCGGTTTTATCCGACGCGTTTTTGATCAGGTTATTAAAGTTCTCCAGATTAGGCCCAAGCAGTTCATTGGCTTTTTTTAAGGTATCCCCGGCTTTTGATACGCCGCCAGCTAACGACATCAGGCTCTCAATTTGGCCCTGCATTATTTTGATGTTTTGCGTAGGCTTTGTATTGGCTACATTGGTAGCCATTATAATATTAGCTTTTTGCAAATCCTCCGACACGGTACCCGTAGCGCTACCTGTGCCACCTTCACCAACTGAGCCCGAAGACACCACACCATTAACCTTTGCAAGGTCGGCGGCTTTTTTCATGTTATTCTGGTCGATCTCCCATTTAGCGTCAAGCTGATCGGATACAAGCTTTTCAATTTTAGCCTGTGCGGCTTTTGCCTGAGCTGCGGCATAAATATCTTTAGTAAGCTGCTGGTAGCTTTTGCTCTCCTGGCCATTGAGTATGGCCATTGTCGACGAATTGGCGAAGGCTTCCGGGTATGTAGCTTTCAAATCCTTCGCCGCCTGTATCCTTGCCTCAGTAGATTTGGTAACGTCGGTAGCGGTTTTATATAAAATTTCAAGATTGCCGATTTGTGCCCCGGCTTCTTTATCGGCATCTTTCATCACCTCGTTTAAGGCAATCATATTTTGTTTTGCCTGATCTAAGCGGCCGGTAAACATATCAAGGCCTTCTACCCATTTAACCAGGCGCTCAATGGCTTTCGCGCCGATCTCGAAACTTAAAAAGCCTACCCCCATGCCAACCAATTGGCGGGTAAACATGGTAACACTACGTGCAGCGATGTTTCCTAAATCGGTGGCCCGGCTTAAAGCGGCTGAAAACTTACTGGTTTTTTCAGTTGGCAAGGCGTTCCCCAGTTCGTCAAAACCTACTTTGCCCATGTTCGACGCCCTGTTTATCTCCTGGCGCAAATTTTGCATTTGCAGGTTAGCTTGTGAGAGTTTGGCCGGATCGGTAATTGCCGGGCGCTCGGCTTCTAAAGCGGCAAGTTCGGCCTTTAATTTGCCTAAAAGTCCCAGTTCCTCTTCAAGCTCAACATTTACTGCTTTAATCTTTTGCCCAAATTCATCATACCCAACTTTACCTATATTATTAAACCTTATTAGTTCGGCTTCAGTTTCCTGAATTTGTTTATTAAGTATTGGAAGCTGACCTGCATCGGCACCTATTTTTAGCGTCTTCAGGTTTTCTAACGAAATAGTCAATTCCTCAATTACTCCCAGTTGCTTTTCCTGTTCGCCGGTGGTTGCGGCAGTGGTGGCAGTCCATTCGGCATTGGTTTTATTGATCAGATCAACTTCAGCGCGAAATTGTTCTGCTGTAATTTTCCCCTCAGCAAGATCGGCATTCAATACCCTGATTAAATCATCCGTACCGCTTATCGCAACATTACCCGCGTCGCCGACGCCTTTAAGCGATGCCGCATAAGCATCAACCTCCGCCTGCGAATCGGAAAAGCCACCCTTAGCCATTAGTTTTGAAATGGCTTCGCTGGCGGCGGCGGCCTGCGCCTGAACCGACGCGGCAACATCCTGCAAAGTTGTTTCCGCTTTGGCGGCGTCCGCAGTCAGCTGGGGATTGTTTATTAAAAACTCAATCTCTATCGGGCCTAATCCGTCGTCCATTTCCTTGTCGGTGTAATCAATTCTTAAATCGGTGAAATCACAATTTTAAAAAGCTTTCAAAATCTTCAAGACTATCCAGTTCTTTGCCTTTTGTTTCGCCGGTGCTGTTGTTTTTAAAGGTTGGTGCATCGGCCAGCATTATGCTGATATGAAACCAGCGGATTTTCCAAAGCAGATAATTGCGCGCCCATCCCAGTTCCTTAATAATGCTGTATTCAATTCCCCAGGGGCTATGCATACCCCGGCATGTTAACTCCCCTGGGCTTTGTGGCTCGGTTGCGTCATCTTCATCGTCCTGACCAATCCGATAGTATTCGTAAAAGCATCGGTACCGGCTATACTTACCAGCACATTAACGATGGTAAGCAGCTGTACCTGGTTCAATTTCCAAAACAGCCACTCGCCAAAAACACCGCCGAAAAGCCACCCGCTAACCTTATTGTTTAAAATTGCCTGTGCCGCTATTTTTGCCAGCGTTTTGCCATGCTGGCCGAAGAGCACGTGGATATTTTCGTCGCTGATGTTTTGCAGCCTTTCGTCGCTGATGTCCATATCCAGGTATAGCAGACTGATGCGGTACAGCGTGCCTAAAAACGGCTGCCGTATCACAAAGGCGATAGTACGTTTACCAAATACCCTTAGCAATAAAGGTGCGGTTACCCGCACCTTTATCCCTTTTTCAAGAAGCCGCTGAGCGGCCTGTTTTTCAATATTCATAAAAAAGGATCTTTTTTATTTATCAGTTTAGCAATTAAACTATGCGGTAATTGTAACTGTGGTATCGTCGCTGTTTACAAAACCGTTGCTGTCGGTAACCGTCAGGGTAAACACATAGTCGCCAACGGTAGTCAACACGGTTACATTATTCTCCAGCGCCGTTGGGGTTGCCATTACCGGAGTGGCCGCGCCAACAGGTTTACTCTTAAGCGTCCATTGATAAGTGGCAGTCCCGCGGAAAGGAGTTGCAGTGCCGGTAAGGGTTGCAATATGGGTTGCCACAGCCACGTTTTGCGGTGCACCGGCGTCAACCAATGGCTTTTGATAAGGAACGATCTTCATTGACGACAGGCCGCTGTAAGCGGGAAGCATTACCGGGGCTTTAATATCTACCAGGTCAATTCCTTTTTTCTTCATCGCCAGATTGATCACCGCGCGAAGCTGTAGTCTCGGGCATTCGATTAACACGTCTCTTTTGGTGATAATTTGCACGCATTTTTCGGTATTTACCGCTGTTACGGCAGCATTCCAGCTGTCAATTCCAAAGTCACCTTCAGGAAGGAGTACACCCGGTTTTATTACCTGCAAGGTGGCGGGTGTATAATCCATAATACTCCATGCAAGTAACATTTGGCCGATCTGCTGGAAGCTTTCAACGGCAAAGTCCTCTTCTTCACTAAATACGTCCGTAACGGCCGGGTCGGCCTCTTTAAGGCTGGCGCTGTCCTGGTAAGTTAAACCTACCGGGGCCAGTACGGTGCCCATGCTTCCGTCGTCGGGGATGTCACCGACTTTTATCGACTTTACGCCGAATGATCTTAATTCTCCCATTGGGTTATTTTTTTAGGGGTTTAACTAATTTGTGTTGATCATTATCCTGATACCAGGAAGATGATATATTATTTTTTGGTTGCTTTTGATGCGGCGTCAACTGCGTTCTGATCGGCTCCTGCTTTCACGGCGTCAAACTTTGCTTGTGCATCGGCCAGCGCTTTAGCATCCTCTTCAATCTTAGCCTGTTTGTCCGCGAGGGCTTTCTGTTGATCTTCCAACTCCTTTGCAGCCGCGTCGATAGCCGCCTGCTTATCGGCATTGTCGGCATCAATCTTAGCCTGCGCATCTGCGAGGGCTTTTTGTTGATCTTCCAACTCCTTTGCAGCCGCGTCGATAGCCGCCTGCTTATCGGCATTGTCGGCATCAATCTTAGCCTGCGCATCCGGGTCGATTTCGGCAGCTTCCAAATCTTTACGGGTAACTGAAACGACTGTTTTGTTTTTCTGATTACCCGCGTGCGCTTCGGCAAAATGCGATTGGAAAAACGCCTGCCCATCGGCAGTAAAATAAATCGTGTCCTCTTTTGAGTAGGCCGCGAATATGGTTTTTGCTTTTTGTTTAAAGTCCATTTTAAAGGCTGTTTAAAAGGTTTTTAATGTTTTTGATTTTGCAAATACAGGGCAGGCGACAAGTCCTTTTATGCGCCGTCCGGCTTTGTGATTTATTAATCGACCCGCCTGCCTGCCCTGCATGTTATTTTTTTCGGTATAAGGCCGTAGTACTTACCGTACTGGTTTGCGTGGCCCCGTTGCCTCCTTTGCAAATGGCTTTATAATACAAGAATGGCGACGGCGACAGTTTCCAGGTATGTACCTGCGCGCTGCTCACATTGGCTACCGCAAGGGTATCCGTACTGGTCGTTACAAAGTCGTATTTAACCCCGTCAACCGATCCGTACAGTTTTACCGATCCAAGCGATGGATTACCGGTGAGTTTGGTTACCGATGCCTGTATGGTTACTATATCCTGGTATCCGGGTATTTGCAGTATCTGGGATACTGAAGCCGTATTAGCAACGGTATCCAGCCCTTTGGCGTGCACGGTTAAGTCGGACTGGAAGGGCTTTACATACGATGCCGATGTGTTGGGCGAAAGAATGCTTTGCGCCTTAACGGCCGTAACAGACAGCAGCGCCGCCAGGGAAAATAAAAAGCTTAATTTTTTCATGTGTGTATTTTTTGGGTTGATAATTCGGGTTATGAGTTGGTTACCGCCGACGTTAAATCGGGCTCAACCTGCGGCGCTTCCACGGATATTACCGGCGCAGGCGCGTTAAGCAAATGGGTAAAATAATATTCTATCGCTATCAGCGCATTGCTCCAGCTTACGGTGCCGCCGCTTTTTATCATCAGCACTTTGGCGGCCATTGTATGCCAAAGTGCATCAAGGTTAGGCTTGTCGCTGAATTTAACGGCAGCCAGTACCTGATTAAACTGGGTGCTTTTATCGCTGCTTTGCAGTATGCCTTTAAAAAAGGTTAACCCGGCCGCCAGCTGAGGCAGATCATTCACCAGCGTTTCGCGGATCACATCGTCAACCGTTCCAGGTATAATGGCGGTTATCAAAATGGCTACCGGCGAAGTGAGTGCCGCTTTAATGTTATTTACCAGGTCGATAGCAAATTGTGCATCTGTCTCCAATACGGTTTCGGGCTGGGTGATAGCACCGGCTGGCGGCGCTACCGGCACTGCGGGTTCGGTTGCTGTGCCGCTGGCTACTGCCTGGGCAGGTGCCACAGTTGTGACGTTAAAAAGGCTTTTTGCAAATGAAATAGCCCCGCTTAATATTTTTCCAAAAATTGTCATGGTCTTATTTTTCTACTTTAAAAATGTCCTGTATTTTGTTTATCCAGGCTGTTTTATCCTTACCGCTGATCACGGCTAAATTTTCAAGTATGCTGATGATATTTTCGAGGCTGATCTGTATAATCAAAAACACATTCAGCCAATCAAATACCCATGCGCCAACTGCCTTGTGATGGGCGTCAAAACTCACGCTCATGGTATAGCTTACAAAAATCAATACCAGGTAACAGGCTACTTTTAACCCAAACCGGCTAAGCTTTATACTGCTAATCTTCTCCTTTCGGATAACGGAGGCGCTGATTCCGGTAACAAGTTCTGTTACAAAAACTACCAGCAACGCAATAAAACCCGCATTATCAAGCCCGAAAAGCTTATCTACATCTACCCATCCACAACTCAATATCATCAGCGCTATGTTTATTTTATACTTGACGCTTGGCATCAGTGATAAAAAAAACTCTTCGATGCTATGCCAGTTATAGGTTTTCAAAATCTGTTCAGTGTAAACTCTCATTTTGCTTTCGTTAACCTCCCCGCTGTATGGCGGGGAGGTTGGTTTGCAGCTATCTAATCAGGGGTATGGGTTATCGTGGGTTAAGCGGCAGGTGCCTGTTGCATCAGGAAAATACCTTCGTATCCGGTACGGCGTGCGCGGCCGCCGATGCGGGTAATGAACGAATAAACGTCGCCATACTCGGTCGGGCTATCTATCTGCGCAAACATGTAAACCTCGCCAAAAGCCATTTCAACGCTTTCGCTGTACCAGGCTATCCCGGCCTCGTTATCGTCAGCCGCTGTAACAGCGCCCGGCGCTTTGATGGTACCATCTGCCCCGATGGTATACACAGACGAACGGCCCCAGATATTAAAACCCTGGGCGCGGGCTATCAAGCCCATTGCACGCTCTTCGGGGCTTACCTGCGCCATATAAGTGGCAGTAATCAGGCTATCAGCCGGGAACATTTGGGCAATACCGCTGGGCGTTGCCAGGTAGTTCATTTTACCTTCAAACCAGCGGTTCTCACTGCGCAGTTTGGTTTGTAAGGTTTGCAGGTCGGTAAGGCTGTATGACTTACGGTTACCGGCAGCGCCGGGATTTGCAGCAGGTACAGCACCGCCGGTAGTGCTTAAAATCCTTGGGGCTGGTAAAATTACCGTGCCGTCAAGCGGAGAGGTTACCCAGTTGTACAAAACACCTTCAGCCGCGGTTTGTACAATATTGTCTTTATCCTCACCCAGTACGCTGCTGCGTTTATCGTAGCTTAATTCGTATTTATCCAGATATGGTATTTTAACCGGATCGCTGGTATAGTTATCCAATACGTACACAACATCAGTATCCTGCCTGGTGCGGATAGCGGCCGGAAATACAGCCCTATTTTTAACTACCGAGCCGGGGCCGCCTGATTGAGGGATGTGTACCACGCGGTTACCGATCACATTTTCAGTGGCGTTTTTGCAGTACTTTAAAAAGCCGTTATCTTTAAAAATGGCCTCTTCAATGTCCTTCTCCCAAACTTCCGTTTGTACGGCCATAAAAAATGAGCCTTTAAGTTTCGGTTTAACAAAGCCCAGTAAAACACCAAGGCTGATGCTTAGGCCGATGCCAACCGCCAGCGGAACGGCTTTTACCCCAAAGCCAAGCGCCACAAAAAGCGCTGCCACTAAAAGGTTTTGGGCAAGATTGGCCCATTTTATTTTTACATTTTTCATTATTTTGATTGTTTTTTGGTGATTGCTTTAGTTTTAAAATCCTTTTAATTCGCGCTTAAATGCATTATTAGTGGTCGCCGCGATAATCCTTGTTGTAGCGTTCTTTGTATTTGGCCTTAAAGTCGTCCACGCTCAAATCTTTCAATTTAATCAGCAAGCCTTTTTGGTCAAGTTCCTGGTAGCTTAGTTTTAGCAAGTTTTCCAATTCACCGGCTTTAGCAGTCGTTTTAGTGCTTAGCGCATCCTTAATGCTGGGGTTGGTTACTTTTTTGTCGATCACTTTTTTGATCTTGTCATAACTGCCGTCGCTTAGTTCAACCAGTTCGTCAAACTCGGCAGCAGTAACCTTGCGTTGCAGGGTGGCGATTTCTTTAAGGTCGCTCAGCTTAATTTCAGCTGATGCCTTGGCCGCGTTAACCAAATCGGTTTTGGCTTTTTCCAGGTCGGTAGTTAGTGTGGTTTTGGCATCGCGTAACTGGATCAATTCCTGGTTGTTAGCGTCGGCCAGTTGGATCAATTCGGTAAGCTTTTTAATGGCATCCGCTTCGGTTGCATCGTCAGTAAGCTTAATTAGCGGCAGCAATCCTGCTACTGCAATGGTGGTTAATTTTGCCATTTCTCTATTTTTAGTTTTAATGAAGTCAAGGGTTTCAAAGTTGCCGTCTGATAGTTTGATCAGGTTCCCGGCTTCGTCGCACAGTTCCACGCCGTACGCGTCGGGGTTGCCGCCAATATCTACCGCGCTGATCTCTTTTAGCAACGATTTGGTAATGGTTGGGCCGGTTTGGCCTGGTAACATGTCGGCAGGCTCCATGCTCACTTCAAGCGGCAGGGCGCAAAGGCTAAACATATTGTAAGTGCCGTTTTCGTATTTGTTGTAAATACCCTTTGCAAAATCGTCGGTGTCATCAAAATAGGGCTGTCCGTCCATTACCCCGGCCTTGTCTATTTTCAAATCGTCAACGTACCCCAATGCTAAAACCTCATGCTTATTACTGCCGGTAGGGCGGTAATGTAGCCACAGCATAACCTTGTTATTGTTGTACTGACTTTGGTCGATACCGTCACTTAAAACACGGAAACCGTAGTTGTTTACCGCGTTTGAATTTACTACATACCGTTTGGTGGTTTTCAGCATTTTTATTGTTTGAAAGCCCAAACGTAAAACCTTATCATCGCCAAAAAAAACCGCCTTTTTACATGCTTGCAGGCTGTTTATGTTATGCTTGCAGTTATTGCCAGCTTATAAATACTGCTTTTTTTTACCGCATTTAAAGGGTGCATTTTTGGTGTAGAGACGCAATGCTTTGCGTCTGAAAACCCCAAAAAACATGGCAGAAACCAAGAGTAAATCGGCGATTGTAAAAGCAAAGGATTACGCCAAACTGCTTTTTATTAAAGAAAGGTTACCGCAAAAGGAGATCGCCGTTAAAACGGGATATTCAGAACAAACGATCAGTAAATGGGCCGTAGCTGGTAACTGGGCCAAAGAACAAAAAAACTTTGTGCTTACCCGGCAAGAGCAAATGGGAAACCTGCTTGACGAACTTTCGGAACTAAACGCATCTATCAAACTAAAACCAGCAGGCGCACGCTTTGCAGACAGCAAACAGGGGGATATCCGGCTAAAGCTAATCAAGGACATTAAGGAGTTGGAAACCAAGGCCAGCAAGCCCGAAGCCATCAGCGCTTGTATTGCCCTGCTTGAATTTGTGCGCAAAGTTGATTTAAAGGTGGCCCAAGAGTTAGGGTATTATGTAAACGGCTTTATTAAATCAATTCTGTAGATGGGACTGGCTGAAGATAGAAAAGCGCAGATAGTTTGGGACGACTATATTAAAGCCCTTGAACGTGCCGCAGTTATTGACGTATCGGAAACCGAAGAGGATAAGATGCAGCGCAAGGCTAAACTCGAAAAGCCTGGCAACGAAGAGGAATGGTTTAAATATTATTTTCCGAATTATTACTATGCTGACTGCGCTCCTTTCCATAAAAAGAGTACGCAATGGGTAATGAGCCATATGGAGGGATACCTGGTACGTGCATGGAGCCGCGAACTGGCAAAGGATACCCGCGCTATGATGGAACTGATAAAGCTGGTATTGCTAAAGAAAAAGAAATTTATTTTACTGATCAGCAGCAGCCAGGACAAAGCCACCCTGCTTTTAAAGCCTTTTAAAATAAACTTTGAAAAAAACCCGCGCATCATCAACGACTATGGCAAACAAGAGACCTTTGGCGAGTGGACAGAGAACTGCTTTACCGTACAAGCGGGGGCCACATTTTTAGCCATTGGCAAGGGCCAAACGCCGCGTGGTTTACGTAACGAAGAGGTAAGACCCGACTGCTTGCTCATATCGGATTTGGATACCGACGAGGATTGCCGAAACCCGGATATGATTGCCAAAGACTGGGCATGGTTTGAGAAAGCCGCCTATGCAACCCGATCCATTAGCAACCCTTTTTTAGTGATCTTTTTGGGCAATATCATTGCCGAAGATTGTTGTATCAACAACGCCATTGCCACGGTTGAAAATACCAAAGGGATGGACGGATTTAGGGTCGAGAAAGTAAACATTGAAGACGAAGACGGTAATAGCACCTGGCCGCAAAAAAACAAACCCGAACACATTGCCAGGATAAAGGCAAGTGTAAGTTATGCCGCGTTTCAGGGCGAGTACATGAATAACCCGATAAGCGACGGCAATACTTTTACTGACCTGTATTTAAAAAAAATGATGCCGTTAAAGGCATACCCGTTTTTAGTAAGCTATTGCGACCCCTCCTACAAAAGCGGCAAAAAGAATGACTTTAAAGCGGTGGCCCTGGTTGGCAAATACAAAAACGAATACCACGTTATCAAATGTTTTTGCGATCAAACAACTACCTCCATTATGCTGGGCTGGCATTTTTGGATTTTAAAGTTTGTCGCGTTCGTTGTAAACACCTTTTACCGCATTGAATGGCCGTGGATTGACGATACCATTAAACTGGAAATAGCCGCCGCCAACGAAAGGGAAAACGTCACGCTTCCGCTTTTACCTGACGACCGCGATAAGCCTGATAAATACCAGCGTATAGAAAGCCTGCTGGAGCCATTGAACCGAAACGGGCAGCTTTGGTTTAACATCGACGATAAAGACACGCTGCACATGCGAAACATGCGCGCCCAGTTTAAAGCTTTCGGGCCGAAGAGCCGCGCCCATGATGACGGCCCCGATGCGGTTGAAGGCGCTATCTGGACGATCAACAGCAAAACCATTAACGACACCAGCAAGGTATCGGTTCAACAAGCACAAACACGTAGCACAAGGAGATAAAAGATATGCCATTTTTAACACCCGACGATTTTACCAGCCGCGCCTATGCGGAAAAACTGAACGCCATCAGCCGTGGCGATATTACCCTTTTACCGACAGCTATTAAGGAGGCAATTGCCGAAGCTGTATTGTACCTGGGCCGCTTCAATACTGCCGACCTATTCGGTAAAACCGAGGATGACCGCGACCCGATTTTGCTGCGCTGGTTAAAAGACATAGCCCTTTGGCAGTTTATTGGCCTGGCTAATCCCGGCCTCGACTATGAAGACGTTGAATTGCGCCGAAACAACGCCATTGACGGGCTTAAAAATGTAC
>Ga0302322_100002362_pt1 | contig 15902 bp, 11 predicted proteins | sample Fen_T0_2_FD_203757 | JGI IMG/M metagenome (GOLD analysis project Ga0302322, IMG submission 203757) | Peat permafrost microbial communities from Stordalen Mire near Abisko, Sweden - Fen_T0_2 | ecosystem: Environmental > Terrestrial > Soil > Wetlands > Permafrost | place: Sweden: Abisko... | reverse complement strand
AGATTTAACTCCATGGGCGTTTTCCTGTTTACCCTCGGCGGCCCCGAACGCTAGCAAATTTGGCACGTGATGCAGACCGATTTTTGTTCCCACCCACGCCGCCTCCGACGGCCGACGCGGGCGACCAAGCGGTCGCTCGAGAAATCGGAACCGGGACTTGCGTTGCCAAGCCATTTCCCGCCGGCCAGCTTCATTCCTGCCACCAAGCCCCGATTCTCCTCTGTGAAATTAAACTCCAACTTTTCGCTGCCATGCCGGGCCGTCTGATCGCCATCGGTGACATCCACGGGTGCCACCGGGAATTTGAGGATTTGCTGAACAAGCTCGATCTCGAAAAGGACGATCGTTTGGTTCTGCTCGGAGACCTGATCAACCGCGGTCCCGACAGCAGTCGCGTGGTTGAGCTCGCGCGCGAACACGCCACCGCCGCTCTCCTGGGTAATCACGAACTGCGCCAGCTGAACTTTCGTCGAACCGACGATCCCACCCACCTCAAAAAATACGACTACGAAACGATGAAGCAATTGCGCGGCAAGGACTGGGACTATCTCGAGTCGATGAAACTGACTTACGAGGACGAGGTCTTGGGCGTGGTGTTTGTCCACGCAGGTTTCCTGCCCGATAAGCCCTGGCAAAAACAACCGGCGCGGGTCGTGACCCGTATCCAAGTGGTCGACAAGGACGGCGAGCCGCGGAAGAGATCCGAGGCGCCCAACGCCCCGCACTGGTCCGAACTTTGGGCGGGTCCCCCTTTCGTCGTCTACGGGCACACCCCACGCGAAGACGTCTCGCGCACGAAATGGTCTTTGGGCATCGATACCGGCTGTGTCTTGGGCGGAAACCTGACCGCCTACATCCTCCCGGAAAAGCGGATCGTCCAAGTCAAGGCACGGGAGCGGTATTTCAACCCGTGATTCTTCCGGCCGAGCTGGGCGGTGAACGCGCCACCTGCGGAAAAACAGATTGTGCCCGTCGCCGATAAATCAAAGCTACCAGCATGTCCGCCTTACCCCGTTCTGTCCGTCCCGAATGGGCCAGACCCGTCAAGGTGCCGACTCCGGTCATAACGTTGCGACCTGAGCCCAAGAGCCCCGCGCAGCAGGAAATAGCGGAGGCACTCCTGCTCTGCCTCGACCTCCAGCCAGCGTTTCTGGCCAGCATTCCCGAGAAACCGCTCCTCTTGGCCCGCTGCTCGTTCGCTCTTGAGGCCGCGGCCGGCCTCGGGTTGCCCGTGCTCTTCACCGAGCAGGTCCCGGCCAAGCTCGGCGGCACCTGGCCCGACTTGCTCAAGCTCGGCGGCCGGCCCGAGGTTTTCGGCAAGAACGTGTTCTCCGCCTTGGGTGACGAGAAGACCGCGGCCCGCATTCGCGCGGGCGGGGTCAAACGACTTTTTCTCTGCGGCATCGAGACTCCGATCTGCGTCTTTCAAACGGCGCAGGCCGCCCTTGCCGCGGGTTTGGAAGTGACCGTGTTGTCCGATTGCATTGGCGCCCGCCGCTCCAACGACGCCGCCACGGCCCTGGACCATCTCGCCAAATCTGGCTGTTCCATCCTGCCCGTCGAGACGGTCTTCTACTCGCTCATCAAGAGCGCCAGCCACCCCTTCTTTCGTCCCTTCACCGCCCTGGTCAAAAAATACGGTTAGCGCGCCCAAGGTCCGTCGAGTAAAATTACGCCCTGAATCAAGGGTAACGGAAAGTCGCCAAGGTTGAGGCTTGGACCTCGGGGTCTTTCGTGTTTTTAGTTCACTCCACTCTTTTCCGGGATAGTTGAATCTCGCGCTCCCTCCATCTCCGCCATGTCCGAAATCTCCACTCCGCTCGCCGTCCGCGAAATCAAGGCCCTCGATCGCATGGGCGGCGATATCTTCACCAGCGTGCTGCTCGTCAAGAAACTCGCGGAGCGGCCCACCAAGACCGGTAATTCGTTTCTCTCGGTGGAGCTGGGCGACAAGACCGGCACGTTCAACTGCAATTGCTTCAGCGACAATCCGGCCTTCGAATTTTTCAAGGGCCTCCGCGAGGGCGCCATCGTGCGGATCGAGGCCAAGGTGGATTATTACCAAAACCGCTTCTCTCCTCGCCTGCTGCGGGCCGAGGAGGTCAACGCCGACCAACTGGCCGGCTCCGACCTGATGGCCAACTTGGTCGAGACCGCCCCCGAGGATCCGGACCGACTCTGGGCCGAATTCCAGGAGCACATCGCTTCAATATCCCACCTCGAACTGCGCGCAACCGTCCAGGCGGTCGTTGATGAGATCGAAGAATCCTTCCGCACCGCCCCCGCCGCCTTGTCGATGCACCACGCCTACCGTCACGGCCTGCTGGAGCACACCACCCACATGGCCCGCGCCTGCCGGGCGCTGGCACCGCTCTACCCCGAGGTCGACGCCGATCTGGCCATGGCCGGCGTTCTGCTTCACGACACGGGCAAGGTGATCGAATACCAGGGTGCGCTATCCACCGCCCGCAGTCGCAAGGGCATCTTGCAGGGTCACGTCGTCCTAGGGTATCAGCTCGCGCGCAAGGCCGGCATCAAGACCAAGCTCAACCCCGACCTGCTCGAGCGCCTGGAACACATTATCCTGAGCCATCAGGGCGAACTCGAATGGGGCGCAGCCGTCATCGCCGCCACGCCCGAGGCGGTGTTCGTCGCCAAAATCGATGACCTGGATGCCAAGATGGGCATGGTGCAGCGGCTGTTGCGGCAGGCGGGAGAAAACGACGAGTTCTCCGACAAGCATCTCGGCCTGAATAGTCAGCTCCTGCTCACCCGACCGCTTAAGCAAAACGACGCCCCTAAACCATAGTGGCGATCACGATTGCCGCGCCTACTTCGGCGCAGGTCCGGCGGCCGCAATCAATTTCCTCAGGGCGCCCGCAGCAGGAATTTCCACCGCAAACCGCGATTTCGCAGCCCGGTCGGCGGCATCAAGGAAGCGAGCCTGAGTAGCCAAATCCAATGGTCGCCCGCCCGACAACGCTTCCCGGGCCTGATCGCCGGCGCCGACCGCGGTGTCGAAATCGCTCAACAAGGATTTGGTCGCAGCCAAATCGCGAGAAAATCGCGGCCATCCATTTAAAAGCCCGGTCGCGGCCACGTGCCACGCCGCCAGCACCGCGGCGACTCGCGCATGCGCGGCCTGATCCTTCGGGCTGGCTATAAATTCGTCCACCATCGCCGCAAATTCACGACTCGCCTGGCTATCCGGTCGGGCGCAATCCGCGAGACTCGTCAACGGCGTCGACTGCCGGAACTCCGGCTGCTGCTGACCTCGGACATACTCCTTCACCGGTTCGATCAAATCCACCCACCACCGCAACTGGCGCAAGTCCTCGGTGGTCGCACCCTCGCCAGCCAGCCGACGCAACGCCGGATCCACGTATCGCCGGTGCTGCGCTCCGGCCTCTTCCAGTCTTTGGCTCACCATCGCCAGGCGGCGGTACATGTCGGGTACGTCGCGAATCTCCGCGCGTGACCATAAACGCTCCGCAATGGCCGCCGTGCGGGGCCAGATTCGCGAATCGACCGTTTCAGGGCTGACCCATTCCGCCCACATGGTGGCTTCACCGCCGAGTACCAAAGCACGCTGCGCGTCGGTTAACTTCGCGCCAGACGGCGCCGGATCCGTCAGATAATGGTCTGACGCCGGATGGCAGAGGTCGATGTAATAGCCGTTTGATAGAATGGTCGGATACCCGCGCTCGGTCGCCGCGGCGATTCCATCAGGCCCGCGCCAGGAATGCACGACGCTCCCCGCCGGCAGTTGGGGGTGCAGAATCTCATCCCACCCAACCAGCTTCTTGCCGTGCCTTGAAAGAATCTCGTTCACCTGACGGTTAAAGTAGGCGTGCAAACCGGCATTGTCCTTCAGGTTGTGTTCACGAATGAATGCCTGGATCTGCGGGTTGGCGGACCATTGAACGCCATTGTTTTCATCGCCGCCGATGTGGAGGTACGGATCGGGAAACAGCGCGGCCATCTCGCCTAGAAAACCCTCCAGGAGTTCGTAGACTTTCGGGTTCGTCGGATCGAGCACTGGATCAAAGACACCCCATTGACGTTCGATCTGGTAGGGTCCGGGCGCGCTCGCGAGTTCGGGGTAGCCCACCACCCAGCTGGTCGCGTGCCCCGGCATGTCGAACTCCGGCACAACCCGGATCCCCCGCTGGCCAGCATAGGCGATGATCTCCCGCATCTGATCCTGGGTATAGTACTGCCCGTCGGAACCGAGTTTGTGCAGGCGGGAAAAAGTTTTGCTCTCGATCCGGAAGCCCTGGTCCTCGGTCAGGTGCAGGTGGAGCACGTTCAGCTTTACCACCGCCATGAGGTCCAGGTTTCGTTTGATCACGTCCATCGGCAGCCAGTGCCGGCAAACGTCGATCATCAGCCCCCGCCAAGGAAACCGCGGCCGGTCGGAGAGTGCGACCGCCGGTACAAACCAACCGCCTCCTTCTGATTGCACGAGTTGCAACAGAGTCTCCAGCCCATGCATCGCACCGAGAGTCGTCGGTGCCTGCAGGACCGCTTGGCGCGACGAAACCGTCAGCATGTACGACTCGTCCTCGCCGAGCGTTGGCCATGCCGCCCCCGGAGCCGAGCTCTCGACAATCAAAGTCGCCTCGGCCGGCGTTCCCGCCTGGGCGTACTCGCCCGTCGACGTGCGGGCGAAAACCAGTCCGGTGCGTTCCTCCAGTCGCCGAAGCGCCCGCAAGGTCGCTGAGTGCAATCGGGCATCCGCGCCACCGAGTATCAACACCTGGCTTTTCGCGCTTAGCTCAAGCCGGCCACTCCCGTCCTGTATCGAAGACGGAACCGGCATCAGACTATTTTGGGGCGAAGCCGTCACGGAAGCGAAAGTGAGCCAAGCGAAACCAGTCAAAAGGGAAACGCGAAACATGTTTTGCCGGGGTTGGAAATGGCCGGTCCCGCCAACCAGGGAGTGACGAGACTGCCGCCTGATATGACTTCGGGCCAACAAAGGCCAAGACTTATTCCCGTCGATGGTCCTACGACATCACCTGCACGATGCGAACAATCGGCAGAAAAAGCGCGATGACGATGGTGCCGACCATCATCGCCAGGAAGAGAATCATGATCGGTTCGATCAGCGAGCTGAGACCGGCCACGGCGGTGTCGACTTCATCCTCATAAATATCGGCCACCTTGCCCAGCATCTCGGGCATCTGGCCGGTGTGCTCGCCCACATCCATCATGCTTGCCACCATCGGCGGAAAAACTCCCGTCGCTTCCAGCGGGCGCGCCACCGAGGCGCCTTCCTTGACGCGGTCGTGCACCAGGGTGATCGCGGCCGACACCCGCGCGTTCCCGCAGGTGTCGCGGGTAATTAGCAGGGCCGGCAGGATCGGCACTCCGCTGGACAACAGGGTACCAAGGGTCCGCCCAAACCGCGCCACGATGCCCTTTAGAAACAAATCGCCAAACAGCGGGAGCCGCAGAGTCATCCGGTCAAGCACCCTGCTTCCGCCCTTCGAGCGCGCGGCGAGTTTCACGGCCAGCCACCCGACGGTGCCGGCCACCAGCACAAGCCCGTAGTGATTCTTGACGGCATCGCTGGCAGTCAGCACCGCCTGGGTGAGCGGAGGGAGCGGCGCGCCCTTCAGCAGGTCGGAAAAGATCTGTTTGAATTTCGGCACTACAAACACGAGCAACCCGACAAGAATGAAGACCGCTACCGCCATCACGATGAGGGGATACACCATCGCCGCCTTCACCTTGCCCTCCAGCTGTAGTTTCTTCTCCTGAAAGCGGGCCAGACGCTCCAGCACCACGTCGAGTACCCCGCCCGCCTCACCCGCCTTGATCATGTTGAGGTAGAGTCGGTCGAACAAGCGAGGGTGCCGCGCCATCGCCTCCGAAAGGGTCCCGCCCGACTTGATTCCCTCCGCGAGGCTTTCCAGAACGGCGCGCAGCGCCGCCTTGCGTTCCTGCCGACTGAGCACCTCAAGTCCGCGCAGCAGCGGCATGCCGGCCCGGAGCAAGGTGGCCAGTTGGCGGGTCAAGACCGCGAGTTCCCGCGGTCGAACCCCACTGCCCCATCGCAGCCAGCGCCTCGGTCGTTTTCCGCCGGGGCCGTCAGTAGGCGCCGCCTGGGCCGGCCGTACTCCGGGTCGGTTCCCGTTCTTTCTTTCTGGTCCCGCAATCAACTCCACTTTGACCGGGAAAAGGCCCTGGCCGCGCAGGGTCGCGGACAGTTGCCGCACGTCCGCGCCGTCCATGGTTCCCTTTTTTTTGACGCCGCGGGTGTCAACGGCCGTGTAGGTGAAAAGTGGCATAAGTTAGGTTCGTGGAAGATCGGCGCTTGAGTGGGTCATGTCTAAAAGTCGCAGCCCGATTCACGTGTACCTGATGACTTCCTCCAGGGTGGTTTCTCCCGCCAGAATCGCCTCGATGCCGGCGTCGCGCAAAGTGGTCATGCCCTCGTCCACGGCTTTCCGCCGCAGGTCAACCAGCGTTGCCCCCTGCAACACCAGCGCGCGCACCGTTTCGGTAAGGCGCAGAAATTCGAAGATTCCTTTCCGTCCCTTGTAACCGGTCCCGTGGCACTCGGCACATCCCTTCCCGGAGTAAAATGGCCGCGCCTGAATCGCCGCACGATCAAGGCCGAGCAATCGCAACTCCGTCTCGCCGGGAGCGACCGCCATCTTGCAGGAGGGACACACCCGCCGCACCAACCGCTGCGCCAACACCCCCTCAAGGGTCGACGCGAGCAGGAACGGCTCTACGCCCATGTCGACCAGCCGCGTGACGGCCCCAGGGGCGTCGTTGGTGTGAAGTGTGCTCAAGACCAGATGTCCGGTGAGCGACGCCTGGATCGCAACTTGAGCCGTCTCCAGGTCGCGGATTTCGCCGACCATGACCACGTCTGGATCCTGGCGCAGAAACGCCCGCAACGCCCGGGCGAAGGTCAGACCGGCGAAAGGATTGACCGGAACCTGCATCACGCCGTCGATCTCGTACTCCACCGGATCCTCGACGCTGAGCAGCTTGGCATCGACCGTGTTCAGCTGCTTCAGACAACTGTAGAGCGTCGTGGTTTTTCCCGAGCCGGTCGGCCCCGTGACGACAAACATCCCGTTGGGTCGACGAATAATCTCATCGATGGCGGGGCGGATCGCGGGCGGGAGACCGATCTGGTCCAGATCCAAATGGCCGGTGGATTGGTCCAACACCCGCAGGACCACGCTTTCGCCGAATTGGGTCGGCAGGGTCGAAACCCGCAGATCGACCGACCGGCCGCCCACCCGGAGTGAAATCCTTCCATCCTGCGGGAGCCGCCGCTCCGCAATGTTCAGGTTGGCGAGCACCTTGAGCCGGGAGATGATCGGCAGGGCCAGACTGCGGGCGGGTGGAGTCAGATCGCATAGTGTCCCGTCGATGCGGTAGCGAATCTTGAACTCCCGGGCAAAAGGCTCGAAGTGCAGGTCGGATGCGCCATCGCGGATCGCCTGCGCCAACACGAGGTTGACCAGGCGGATGATCGGGGTCTGGCCCGCCATCTTTTCAATGTCGGCCTCGCTTAAATCCTCCGCTTCCGTCGTCGACTCCTGCGTCTCTTGGGCCTCGTCCTTTCCGTGAAATTCGGCCGTTTCCTCCTGGCCGTAGTACCTGAGGACAAGCGCTTGCACGCGCTCCGGGTCCGCCATCGCCAAGTTCACGCGGCGCCCGAGGGCAAAACTGAGCTCGTTTTGAAGCTGCGGATCGAACGGATCGGACACGAGCACCGTCAGTGCCATTTCATCCGCCCACAACGGAACCACGCCAAACGTTCGGGCGAGACCGGGCTCGACCAGCCGCAAAATCTCTGGAGGCAGGTGCTCCGGCAGTTTCTCGGCGTAGTCACACCCGAGTTGCTCGGCCAGGGCCCGCAACAATCCGGGCCGGTCGAAGACCTGTCGCTCGAGAAGGAGCTGGGCGAACGCCGTGCCGCCGGCCTCGTGCTCCGCCCAGACGCGCAGCAGCGACTCCGCGGGAATCAACCCGCGCGCGGTGAGCAATTCAAAAATAATGCGGTGGTGCCCTTCGAACACGATCGGTTCGGCCGGGCCCACGGCCGTCAAAATTTTGCGAGGATCAGACTTCGGTCAGCTTGAAGCCCATGGCGACGAGTTTCTCGCGCATGGTGTTGACGTCTTGAGATTTTTCCAGCGCCTCGTTCGGGTCGATCAGCTCCCGGTTCACCAAGCTCATCAGGTGGGTGTCGAGCGTGATCATGCCGAGCGCGGCCCCGGTCTGGATGTCGGACGGAATCCGGAAGGTCTTGTTGTCGCGGATCAGCGAAGCAATCGACGAGGTGTTGATCATGATCTCAAACGCCGCGATGCGTCCGCCGCTGGTCTTTTTGCACAAAGACTGGGAAATGACTGCGATGATCGACGTCGAGAGCTGCATGCGGATCATCTCCTTCATCGTCGCGGGAAACGCGTCGACGATGCGGTCCACCGTCTTGGCCGCGCTGTTGGTATGCAGCGTACCGAACACCAGGTGACCCGTCTCGGCCGCGCTGATCGCCGCCTCAATCGTCTCCAGGTCGCGCAACTCGCCGACGAGAATAACGTCCGGGTCCTGGCGCAATGCGCGCTTGATTGCCTCGGCAAAGTTCGGGACATCGGCGCCGACCTCGCGCTGCGTCACCACGCATTTCTTGTGCGCGTGGTAATACTCGATCGGATCCTCGATGGTAATGATGTGGCCGTCGCGGGTTTCGTTGATGTAGTTGATCATCGACGCGAGCGTTGTCGACTTGCCCGAACCGGTCGGACCCGTCACGAGAATCAGGCCGCGCGGACGGTGGAGCAGTTCCTTGATTTTGTCGGGCATGCCGATCGTCCGCAGGTCGAACATCTGGTTCGGGATCTGGCGCAGCACGAGACCGTAGTTGCCTTTCGCCTTCAGCACGCTCACGCGGAACCGCGCTTTTTCGCCGAACGCAAAACCAAAGTCGGTGCCGCCGTTCAACTTCACGTTCTGGATATGCACGTCGGGCGTGATGGACAACATCAGCTGCTCCGTGTCCTCCGGGCGCAATTCGGGTCCATCGATCGGCGTCATGCTGCCCCGAAGGCGCAGACAGGGCGGAACGCCAACCTGCAGGTGCAAGTCGGAGCTCTTCTGGTCCACGACCAGCTCGAGGAGATCGTTCATTTCGTAGCTCATGCGTTGGATGGGTTGAAGGAGATCAATGTTCGTTGGCAACAGTGACGCCCATAACTTCGGCGATTGTCGTGTGTCCGGCAAGGACTTTGCGAACGCCGTCCTCCCGCATCGTCCTCATCCCGCCACGAAGGGCCTTTTTCCGAAGTTCATTGGCACTCGCCTGAGTCGAGATCATCGAGCGCAAGTCGTCATTTACTAAAAAATTCTCAAAAACACCAATTCGGCCCAGGAAGCCCGTTCCGTGGCATCGCCCACACCCGTCCCCGCGCATAAACGCGGCGCCGGCCGGTATTCCATCGCCCAGGCCCAGGCCCGCCCGGTCGGCCCCCGTGGGCTGCACGAGCCGGCGACAGTGCGGACAATTGCGTCGCACCAGGCGCTGCGCCACCGACGCGCGCAGCGCCGCCGCCACCAGGAACGGCTTCACCCCCATGTCGACGAGCCGCGTCACCGCCGAGGGCGCGTCGTTGGTGTGCAGCGTGCTGAATACGAGGTGACCGGTCAGCGACGCGTTGATCGCGATCTCCGCCGTTTCCCGGTCCCGAATTTCCCCGACCATCACGATGTTCGGCGCCTGCCGCAACATGGCGCGCAACGCGGCGGCGAAGGTCATCCCGATCGCCGGATTAACCGGGACCTGGTTTATCCCCGAGATCTGGTACTCCACCGGCTCCTCGACGGTGATGATCTTGCGGGACGCCCGGTTCAGTTGATGCAGGCACGCATAAAGCGTCGTGGTCTTCCCGGATCCGGTTGGACCCGTGACGAGCACCATCCCGTCGGGCGACGCCAGCAAGCGCTCGAACTCAAGCTGTTCTTCCAGCAAAAACCCCAGCTCCGGCAGGCCAAGCTTGAGTCCCTCGGGATCGAGCACGCGCATGACAATGCTCTCGCCATGAGCGGTGGGCAGCGACGACACGCGTAGGTCCAGCCGTCGTCCGGCGTTCTCTACCTGGATGCGGCCATCCTGCGGCAGCCGCTTCTCCGCGATGCTAATGTTCGCCATGATCTTGAGCCGGGAGATGATCGCCAGTTGCAGCCGGAGCGGCGGGGGCTCGCCTTCGAGGAGCACTCCATCGATCCGATACCGAACGCGAAAACTCTTCCCCAGCGGTTCGAGGTGAATATCGGACGCGCGGCGTTCGATAGCCTTCGCGATGATTGCCTGGACCAGATGGTTGATCGGCGCTTCATTCGCGCTGGCCGAACTCTCCTGCTCCGTGCTCTCGGACCGAACCGCCTCCACCTCGCCCGCCTCCGGCGATTCGGTCCCCAGCGCCGGCGAATCCGGTTCCGGCGCCAATGGTGGCTGTCCATAGCTGCGGGCGATCGCGCGCTCAATCTCCACCGCCGGCGCCAGGGCCGGTGCGATCCGCCAGCCGGTCAGATGCGCCAGCCCATCGATCACTTCGAGGTCGCAAGGGTCGGACAACGCGACCTGCAAAACTCCGCCCTCGGCCGCAAAAGGGATGACGCGGTGCTCGTCGATATACGATCGCGGGACCAGATCCAAGACCTTGGGATCGATCGCCCGATCGACCAGCGCCACGCGCGGCAGGTCAAACTCGCGGGCGAGCAGCCGGAAAAAAGCGTCGGTTTCCAGGCGGCCCTCGCTCAGCAACAAACGCACCAGACCTGACCCGGTAGACTGAGGGCCGGTCAGCCGGCGGCGCGCGTCCAGCACGTCCTCGTCCCGGACCAGGTGGTGGTCCAGGGCAATCTGAATCAATTGTTCGTCGGCCGTTTTCACAGTGCGGGCCGACGCGTGGCCCTCGCGTCAGCGGTTTAGACTCATCAGGAATTCCGCGTTGGTTTTGGTCTTCTTGAGGCGTTGGATCAGCATGTCCATCGAGTCCGCCGCCGGTACGCCTTGCATCGCTCGTCGCAGCGAATACACCCGGAGCAACTCGTCCGGATGATAGATGAGCTCCTCCTTGCGGGTGCCGCTCTTGTCGATGTTGATCGCGGGAAAGATGCGCTTGTTGACGAGATCGCGGTCGAGGTGGAGCTCCATGTTGCCAGTGCCCTTGAATTCCTCGAAGATGATCTCATCCATGCGGCTGCCCGTATCCACGAGCGCGGTGCCGAGGATCGTCAGACTGCCGGCACCTTCGATATTGCGGGCGGAACCGAAGAAACGCTTGGGCTTCTGCAGCGCATTGGCCTCGAGGCCGCCGGACATGATCTTGCCGCTGTTGGACGCGAGCGCGTTGTAGGCGCGGGCGAGTCGCGTGATGGAATCGAGCAGGATCACCACGTGCTCGCCGAGTTCGACGAGCCGTCGCGCCTTCTCAATCACCATCTCGGCGCAGTGCACATGACTCTCCGGCGTTTCGTCGAAGGTGGAACTCACGACCTCGCCCTTGCAGTGGCGCTTGAAGTCGGTGACCTCCTCCGGGCGCTCATCGACGAGCAGGATGATAAGCTTCGCTTGCGGGGAATTGATGGCGATGGAGTTCGCCATGTTCTGCATCAGGATGGTCTTGCCGGTGCGAGGGGGCGCCACGATTAAGCCGCGCTGGCCAAAGCCCACCGGCGTGACGATGTCGACCATGCGCATCGAGACGTCCTTCGCTCCCTGCTGCTCGAGGATGATGCGTTGCAGCGGATAGTACGGAGTCAGCTCTTCGAACGGCTTGACCTTGGCCGCTTCCTCGGGATCGCGGCCCATCACCGTCCGGATGGCAACCACGGCCGGGCAGCGGTCATTGCCCTGCGGCGGCTGCACCTGGACCTCAACCTGGTGTCCGCGACGCAGTCCGAGCTGGCGGACGAATATCTCCGGGAGGAACGCATCCTCGGGATAGAGCCGGTAGTTGACGTCCTCGTGGACAATGAAGCTCTGGCCCCGGTCCGTTTGGTCAATGTAACCCCGATCGTAGATCGGACGTTTCTGCTCGGCCGTGGCGGCAAAGATTTGCCCGATGAGCTGGCGGCGATTGGGCGCGCCCTCAAACTTGATCTCCATTTTCCGGGCGAGCGCGGTCAGGTCGAAAAGATTGAGACCGTAAAGTTCGTTCAGCCAGATGGGCTCCTGACTGCCGCTGGAGATCTCTTGGGCAAGCTTGGCGATCGCCTCGAGATTTTGAAAACGAGCCGGGTCCGGCAGATCGCCGAAATGCACGACTTCCTTCGGCGGGAGGGGCTGCGGCGGATGCTTGTTGCCCTGAAATTGTGGATTCGGCCATTTGCCGCCACCACCGCCACCGCCACCGCCGCCGCCACCGGGGCGAAATTGTTTTCCACCGCGTCCGCGTCGGCCAAATTTTCCACCGCCGCCGCCTCCGTGCTGCTGATAGTGGCCGCCGCCGCCATTGTTTCCACCGCCGTTGTTCTCCGGATAATTGGCGTCATTTCCTGTCGGCGCCTGATCGTGGCCGGTCTCGGAACTTTCGACGGGCGCCGGAGCTTCGGACAGGGGCAAATTCTGCTGGCTCGGTGCTGTCTCGCTCGCCGGCTTGGGCGCGGGGGGCGGGGCCACATAGACGGGTGCAGGCGCCGGTTGGGGTGCCGGAGCGACCGGAGTCGGTTCGGGCGCCGACTCGCGTTCCGGCTTGGCCTTGACCGAGTCTTCGGCCGCGGCCGGTGCGCTCTTGCGCGTGGTTTTGGCCGGCTTCTTGCCGCGGACCAGGCGCGAACGCGAGGCTCGCTTGGCGGGAGCCGAATCGTCGCTGGCGGCGGGTTTAGAAGTATCCTCGTCGGATTTGGGGGGGAATTCCATTGAATGCGGCCTGCGGGCCGGGCGGATGTTAGTTCACGAGGCGATCAGCCAGCGCATTGACCTGTTCACGCAAAAATTCGGGGGATCCGTCATTAAGGAGAACGTGGTCTGCCAACTCGCATTTTCGGGCCAGTGGCAGTTGCTTGGCTAGGCGCTGTTGGGCGAGCTCCAGGGGGATGCCCTTTTGCTCCAGCCGCCTCGATTGCAAGACCGACTCTGTGGTCACGCAGACCGTGAAATCAAACCAATTCTCCAAACCTTTCTCAAAGAGCAACGGCACCTCCACGATGAACGCCTGTCTCTCTCCCATCGCAAATGTCTCGCGCCATCGGGCATAGATTCGCGTGTGCAGGAGCTCCTCCAACCAGGCCAGCGCCGCTGCGTCGCCGAAGACTATTTCGCCCAGCCGGTCTCGCCTCACGGTGCCGTCCGCCGTAAATACTTGTTCGCCAAACCGGTCCCGGATCGCCTCGACCACCTCGGCATTGTTCGACAAAAGATCGTGTGCGAGCGCGTCGGCATCGACCCGGATGAAACCACGGGCGGCAAAAAAGGCGGCAGCCGTCGACTTGCCACAACCCATGCCTCCCGTGAGCCCAACGATCAAATTCGCACGACCAACCATTTGATTAATCTACTTGAGACAATGGGCTTGCGGCGTAGGGAGCAACCCCTATCTGTAATTGCAATTTGATGGCTCCACATAGCATCGATACGAAGAACCCAGCCGCGGTCGTCGCCGCGGCGAAAAACGCCTTCGCGCTCATCTCAGCCCAGGCGAGTTTTCCCCTGCTGGACCGACTCTTTGCCGATGTGACGGACATGTTCAATGGCAAGTACCCCGGGTACCTGAGCATCGACATGCATTATCACGATTACGAGCACACGCTGCAGGCCACCGTTTGCCTGATTCATCTGCTCGAAGGCCGGCAGCGCAGCGGCGACCAGCCGCTGCTGCCCGCCCGCGACTGGGAGCTCGCGATCATCGCCGTGCTGTTGCACGACACCGGATACCTGAAACACGCGGACGATCGCGACGGAACCGGGGCCAAGTACACGATGATCCACGAGAGCCGCAGTTGCGAATTCGCGCGCAGCTACCTGCCCGCCCTCGGCATCAAGCCGGGAGAGATCGACGACGTGTGCGCGGCCATCAGCTGCACCGGACCCCAGAACAAGATCAGTCAGATGACCTTCAGCCGCGAGAACGCGCGCATCATCACGTTCATTCTCGTCACGGCCGACTACCTCGGCCAGATGAGCGCCCCCGATTACGTGGAAGAACTTCCCGTGCTCTATGGCGAATTTGAGGAGGCCTTCGAGTTCGAGCACGTGCCGCAACAGAAGCGCTCCTACCACGAGATCAGCGAGCTGCTCGAAAAGACGCCGCGGTTCTGGGACAATTATGTGCGACCCTTGCTCGACTTTGAGGCGGGCGGAGTCCATCGGTATTTGACGACAGCGGGCCAACCCAATCCCTACCTGCAGGCAGTCGAAGCCAACATCGAGAAAGTGCGGCGACTCGTGCGGGAACGGAGCGGGAAGAAATAATCCCTCCCAGTTTCCCGTTCCATGTTAGCCACTGTCTGCTCGGCAGCCTTGCTGGGCATTGATGCCGTGCCCGTGTCGGTCGAGGTCAACACCGGCGAGTCCGGTGTGCCCAACCTCATCCTGGTCGGCCTGCCCGACGCCGCCGTCAAGGAGTCCGAGGACCGCGTGTTCTCCGCCCTGAGCAATTCCGGACTGCGCATGCCTCGCACGCGCACGACCATCAACCTCGCTCCCGGCGACCTGCGCAAAGAGGGAGCGATCTACGATCTCCCCATCGCCCTGGGTATCCTCGTCGCCACCGGCCAGCTCGTCTGCGAGGCCCTCCGTGATTTCGTCATCGCCGGCGAACTCAGCCTTTCCGGCGCCACCCGCCCCATCAAGGGCGGACTCGCCATGGCCGTGCTCGCGCGCGCGGCGGGTAAGCCCGCGATCCTGCTGCCGCCCGTGGCCGCCCAGGAAGCCGCCCTGGTCGAGGGCCTCGCCGTGTATGAAATCACCTCCCTCGACGAAGCCAATCGCTTCCTCGCCGGTCAGCTGGTGCTGAAACCGCTTCGCCCGCCCAAGCGCGACCCGGGGCCGGTCGCCCGGCGCGAACACGACCCGGACTTCGCCGAAATCAAGGGCCAGCACGCCGTGCGCCGGGCCATCGAGGTCGCGGTGGCCGGCGGCCACAATCTCCTGATGATCGGACCGCCCGGCTCGGGCAAATCCATGATCGCAAAACGGATTCCCGGCATCATGCCGGAACCGACGCTCGACGAATACCTGGACATCCTACGCATCCATTCGGCCGCGGGCCAGACGATGCAGGCGACCCTGAATTTTCTGCAACGTCCGTCCCGCGCTCCCCACCACACCATCTCCGACGTGGGCCTGCTCGGCGGCGGCGCCATTCCCGGCCCGGGAGAAATTTCCCTCGCCCACCATGGCGTGCTTTTTTTGGACGAACTCCCGGAATTCAAGCGCTCCGCCCTCGAGGTCCTGCGCCAGCCGCTCGAGGATGGCCACGTGACGATTTCGCGCAGTGCGGGAAAAATCACGCTGCCTTGCCACTTCATGCTGGTCGCCGCGATGAACCCCTGCCCTTGCGGTTACCTCGGCGACACCAAGCACGAGTGCCGCTGCTCCCCGACGCAGATCCAGCGCTACCGGGCGCGGATCAGCGGGCCGCTGCTGGATCGCATCGACCTGCACATCGAGGCCCCGGCCCTCTCCATCGCCGAGCTGCGCAATGATCGTCCGGGTGAATCCTCCGCCGCGATCCGCGAGCGCATCGACCGCGCCCGGGCCATCCAGTTGAAACGCTTTGCCCACAGCCGCATCACCGCCAACGCCCGGATGTCCGTTCCGCAGGTCAAGCAGCACTGCGCCATCGACTCCGCGCTCGGCGATCTGCTCCAACAGGCGATGGAGCAGCTCTCCCTCTCCGCCCGCGCCTACGACCGCATCCTGA
>Ga0302322_100002360_pt1 | contig 15905 bp, 16 predicted proteins | sample Fen_T0_2_FD_203757 | JGI IMG/M metagenome (GOLD analysis project Ga0302322, IMG submission 203757) | Peat permafrost microbial communities from Stordalen Mire near Abisko, Sweden - Fen_T0_2 | ecosystem: Environmental > Terrestrial > Soil > Wetlands > Permafrost | place: Sweden: Abisko... | reverse complement strand
ACCGGCCTGGTTCCCCAGCTCCGGAAGTGACCGTGACGACCTCCGCGACCGGCGCCGGCGAGACGGGCGTCGCCGGGACCACCGCTGCGCGCCCGGCCCGCCGGCCGCGGAGGCCGGGGTCCGACCGCCTCACCGGCGGCGCCGGGCTCGGCCTGGGCGTCGGCGTGCTGTGGCTCTCGCTCATCGTCGTGCTGCCGATCGCCGCGATCGTGGCGAAGTCGACGGGCGCGGGCGCCGACGGCTTCTGGCGCGAGGTGACGACGTCCGAGGCCCGGTCCGCGCTGTTCCTGAGCGTGGGGGCGGCCCTGACGGCGACCGTCGTCAACGCCGTCGTCGGGACGCTCGTCGCCTGGGTCCTGGTGCGGGACCGGTTCTGGGGCAAGCGGCTCGTCGAGGTGCTCATCGACATCCCGTTCGCGCTGCCGACGATCGTCGCGGGCCTGGTGCTCATCTCCCTGTACGGGTCGCACAGCCCGCTGGGGGTGAACCTCGTCGGCAGCCGGCAGGGCGTCCTGCTGGCCCTGCTCTTCGTGACCCTCCCGTTCGTGGTCCGGTCGGTGCAGCCGATCCTCATGGACCTGGAGCGGGACGTCGAGGAGGCCGCGGCGTCGCTGGGGGCGAGCGGACTGACGATCTTCCGGCGGATCGTGCTGCCGACGATCGCCCCGGCGGTGCTCGCGGGCTCGGCGCTGGCGTTCGCCCGCGCGCTCGGCGAGTACGGCTCCGTCGTGCTGATCTCCGGCAACCTCAGCGGGAGGACCGAGGTGTCGTCCGTGTACATCCTGAAGCGCATCGAGGAGGGCGACCAGCCCGCCGCCGCGGCCGTGGCGACCCTGCTGCTCGTCGTCGCGATCGCCGTCCTGTTCCTGCTCGACACCCTGCAGCGGCTGGCGGCCCGCCGTGGCTGACGTCGCCGCGCCGGTGGCGCGCACCCCGCGATCCGGAGCCAGGGGCGGGCGTCGGGGTGCGCTCGACGGCAGCCCGGCCGTCCGCTGGGCGCTGCGGATCATCGCCGTCGGCTACGTCGTCGGGCTGGTCGCCCTGCCCGTCGTCACGGTGACCCGGTCGACGTTCGGCGACGGCCTCCAGCCCGTGCTCGACACCCTCGCCGACCCCGACTTCTTGTCGGCGGTGCGGCTCGGCCTCCTGGTCACCGGCCTGTCGGTGCTCGCCAACACGGTGTTCGGTGTCGGGATCTCGGTGCTCATCGTGCGCTACCGGTTCCCGGGACGGCGCCTGCTGAGCGCCGTCATCGACCTGCCCGTCTCGGTCTCGCCCGTCGTCATCGGCATCGCGCTGGTGCTCGTGTACGGGCGGACGGGCTGGTTCGGCGGCTGGCTGGAGGCGCACGGCGTCCAGATCATCTTCGCCACACCGGCGCTGGTGCTGGCGACGGTCATCGTGGCGTTGCCGCTCGTCGTCCGGGAGGTGGTCCCGGTGCTCGAGGAGGCCGGGACCGACCAGGACCAGGCCGCCCTCTCGCTGGGCGCCAACGCCTGGCAGCGCTTCGTGCGGATCACCCTCCCGACGATCCGGTGGGCGCTCGCCTACGGCGTCGTCCTGTCCCTGGCCCGCTCGCTCGGCGAGTTCGGCGCCGTCCGCGTCGTCAGCGGCAGCGTCGCCGGGCAGTCCCAGACACCCACGCTCTACGTCAACGACGCCTACCAGGAGTTCGGCCCGATCGCCGAGCACGCCGCGTTCACCGCGGCGTTCGTCCTGATGCTCGTCAGCGTCCTGTTCATCGTCCTCATCGCCTGGTTGCGTCCGAAGGAGCAGAGCTGATGGGCATCGCGGTCAGCGGCATCTCGAAGAACTTCGGCGACTTCGTCGCCCTGTCCGACGTCAGCCTCGACGTGCCCACGGGCCGGCTGACGGCGCTGCTCGGCCCGAGCGGCGGCGGCAAGTCCACGCTGCTGCGGATCATCGCCGGGCTGGAGTACCCCGACAGCGGCACGGTGCTGATCGAGGGCTGCGACGCGACCTGGCTGCGGCCGCAGAAGCGCCAGGTGGGGTTCGTCTTCCAGCACTACGCCGCGTTCAAGCACCTGTCGGTCTACCGGAACGTCGCCTTCGGGCTGGAGATCCGCCGCCGTCCGAAGGCGGAGATCCGCAAACGCGTGCACGAGCTGCTCGAGCTGGTCCACCTGGAGCAGTTCGCCGACCGGCTGCCCTCGCAGCTCTCCGGCGGCCAGCGCCAGCGGATGGCGCTCGCCCGCGCGCTCGCGGTGCAGCCCGAGGTGCTGCTGCTCGACGAGCCGTTCGGGGCCCTCGACGCCCAGGTCCGCAAGGAGCTGCGCGACTGGCTGCGCACGCTGCACGACGAGATGAACGTGACGACGGTCTTCGTCACCCACGACCAGGAGGAGGCCCTGGAGGTCTCCGACGAGATCGTCGTCATCAACCACGGCCGGATCGAGCAGGTCGGGACGCCGACCGAGCTGTACGACCGGCCGGCCAACGACTTCGTCATGACCTTCCTCGGGCCGGTGACGAACCTGGACGGCCGCCCGGTGCGCCCGCACGACATCGAGGTGCTCGCCGACCCGCACCCGGAGGGGGTGCCCGCCACCGTGGTGCGGGTGCAGCGCGTCGGGTTCGAGGTCCGCGCGGAGCTGACGGCGGGGGAGTCGCGGCCCTGGGTGCAGCTGACCCGCGCCCAGGCCGACGACCTGGACCTGCAGCCCGAGCGACAGGTGTGGCTGCGGACGTCGGGGGCGGCGACCCGGGGGTGATGCGCGTCTCGGCGAAGACCGACTACGCCCTGCGGGCGTTGCTGGTCCTCGCGGAACGGTCTCCGGCGTACGTGAAGGCGGAGGCACTCATCGCGGCGGAGGACCTGCCGCGCAAGTTCGTCGAGTCGATCCTGTCCGAGCTGCGCCGCGCCGGCCTGGTCACCAGCCGCCGCGGCGCGGAGGGCGGGTACGGGCTGGCCGTGCCGGCGGAGGCCGTCACGGTCGGTGCGGTGATCCGGGTGCTCGACGGCCCGATCGCGACCGGCCCGCCGACGCGCCCCGCCGGGGTGGGGCGGGCGGCGCGGGCGGGCGGACCGGACCCGTCGGCACGCCTGACCCAGGTGTGGACGGCGGCGTCGGCGAGCGTGAGCAGCGTCCTGGACGCCACCACCCTCGCCCACCTGCTGTCGGGGCAGCTGCCCGAGCACGTCCGCCGGCTGGCGGAGGACGCCTGACCTTCCGTGGTCGCCCGTGGTCTCCCTGGCCCCTCGGCTTCAGGCGCTGAGCGCCGCGCGGCGGCCGAGGTGGTGGCTGTGCCGCCCGTCGACGCCGAGCGGGGGGTCGCCCGGCGTCTGCAGCGCCGCCGTGGTGTCGGGTCCGGGACGCCGGCCCGCGCGGACCCGGTGCTGGACGGCCCGGGCGTCCACGAGCAGGACGTCGCCCTCGCGCCAGTCCCACCGCAGCAGGTTGTGCGGGCGGGTCAGGTAGGACCGGAGCAGCGGCAGGACCGTGCGCGACCGGGCCGCGCCCGGGCCGATCAGCGACCGCGCGTGCGCGCCGAGCAGCAGGCCGCGATCGCCCGTCTCGGTGTGCAGCCGCGTCACGGGGTGGACGGCGGCGGTGGCGGCGCGCTCGTCGCCCGGGTGCTCGCCGTGCACGGCCCACGAGCTGTCCGCCATCACCCGCAGCGGGCGCGGCAGGTCGCGGTAGGCCCCGGTGAGGTCGGCGAAGATGCTGCACTCGCCCGCGACGTCCGGGCCCGTCGTCCGCAACGAGACCGTCCGCGGCGGGGCGAGCCGGAAGCTGTCGGGGCAGACCCAGCGGCCGAGCGGTTCGCCGTCCGCGGCATCCCACGCCGGCGCGGTGGCCGCCGGAGCGCTCGGCGTCGCGCCCCCGGCGAACCGGGCGAGGAAGGCGTGGTGCTCCGCGGCTCCGAGATGCTGGTCGCGCAGCGCCAGCACCTTGTGCCGCAGCAGCGCCGTGCGCAGGTCGTCGAGCGCGCCCCGGCCGAGGTCCGCGAGGGGGCCGGCGCCCAGCACCTGCGCCCCGAGCCGCCCGCCGAGCGGCCGCACGTCCAGGCCGCTCACGACGCCGACCACCGGTATCCGACGCCGCGCAGGCTCTGCAGCGCGCCGGCGTGCGGGCCGAGCTTGCGACGCACCCGGGAGACGTGGACGTCGACCGTGCGTGGGGGAGCGTGCCGGGCGTCCGGCAGCTCCCACACCTCGGCGAGCAGCTGCGCGCGGGTGAACACCCGGCCCGGGTGGGCCACCAGGCACCGCAGCAGCTCGAACTCCCGGCGGGTCAGCTCGATCGGCGCCCCGTCGACGATCACCTGGTGCCCCCAGTCGTCGACGACGACGCCGTCGGCCTGCTGCGGGATCTCCCGGGCGGTCTCCGGGAGGGTGGCCTCGCGGGGTGCCACCGGGACGCTGGCCTCGCGGGGGGCCGCGGGGACGGCGGCCAGCGGGCGACCGCCCGCGAGGACGTCCGCGCCGTCCGGCACGGCGACCAGGTGGCCGAGGACGACGGCGCCGCGCGGCACCGCACCGGCCGGCACGAGCCGGACCTGCCGGTGCGGCCAGGGGAAGGTCCCGGCGGCGTCCGAGCGGAGTGCGGAGGGGAGGGGGACGGCTGTCATGGCTGGTCCTTCGCTGAGGGGACGGGGAGGCTGGGCAGGTGGATGCCTCGGCGGCCTCAACAGCCCGAGCTGCAGACCCGGAGCAGATCGACGTGCCGCCGGGTCACCAGGAGGACGGTGGCGGTCATGGGTCCAGCCTGACACCGCCCGGCCTTGATGTCCATCATCTTGACTGTATTAATGGACAATAGGAAGGGTTGTTGCTACCCTCGCTCCAGGTCCTGAGTGCCAGCGCGAAGTCCCGGCTCGCTGGTCGGCAACCCCTCCCGCAACGGGGTGCCCCGGGTCACGACCTGGTGGTGCGGACCCGCACCACAAGTGCGGACTCTCGACCGGAGTCCCCGACGAGCTGCCGAGGATGGCCATGACCCGTGTCGTACTCCCGCCCCTGCCGCGCGCCACGACGGCTCCGCGCACCGCACCGGACGCCGCCTCGCGACCGACGGCGCCCGCGCGCCGGGCCGGGCGTCTCACCGTCGCGCCGACCCCGAGGGAGGTCGCGCGCAGCCTGGCCGGGCAACGGTGGGAACCGCTGATCGAGTTCCGCGAGCCGCGCTGGTACCGGCGCGTCGCCGAGGGGCCCGGCTGGGAGGCGTGGCTCCTCAGCTGGCTGCCGGGCCAGTCGACGGGCCTGCACGACCACGGCGGGTCCGCGGGCGCCTTCGCGGTGCTGCGCGGGGCGGTCGACGAGGTGCTGCCGCTGCCGAGCCGGCCCGATTCCGACGACGCCGAGGCCGGGCGGACCCGGCTCGCGCGGCGGCGTTACCGCGCCGGGCAGGTGCGGGCGTTCGGCGCCCACCACCTGCATGACGTCGCGGCGGGCGGGGAGCTCGCGGTCACGCTCCACGTCTACGCCCCCCGGCTCGTCTCCATGACGCGCTACGCGCTCGTGGACGGCGCGCTGGCCGTCACCTCCCGGGAGCGGGAGGGGCAGGACTGGTGACAGCTCGCCGCACCATCGACGAAATCCTCGCGGACGCCCGGGCCCGGCTGGCGCGGCTGTCGCCGGAGGAGGCGCACCTCGCCGTGGACGGGGGTGCCGTGCTGGTGGACATCCGGCCGGACCGGCAGCGACTCGTCGAGGGGGAGGTGCCGTCGTCCCTGCTCGTGGAGCGGAACGTCCTGGAGTGGCGGTTCGACCCGTCGAGCGGGGCCCGGCTGCCGGACGCGCACCACGACCTGCAGGTGATCGTCCTGTGCTCGGAGGGCTACACCTCCAGCCTGGCGGCGGCCGCCCTGCAGGACCTCGGGGTCCACCGCGCGACCGACGTCGTCGGCGGGTTCCGTGCCTGGCGCGCCGCGGGCCTGCCCACCGCCCCGGGCGGCCTGCTGGACCGCGAGGACGTCGCCCCGGGGGCGCGCCGCCTCGACCCGTGACGTCGTCCGCGGCGCCTGGTGGGCGGCCTGGCGAGCACTGCGGGCCGGTAGGGTCCGGCGAATGGCGTCGAATCTGGAGTGCGTCGGGCTCGCCGTGCGGGACGTCGACGAGTTCACCCGGCTCGCGGCCTCCGTCCTGCCGTCGGCGACCCCCCTCGGCTCGGCGCGCGGCGTCGAGGTCGTGCGCTGGCAGGACCCCGGGGGAGCGCGGCTGGTGGTCGCCCTGCAGGACGGGCAGGTCGTGGACTGGCTGCCGTCCTTCGGCGGGAGTGCCGGGGCCCGGCTCGTGGGCGTGCGGATGGCGAACGACGAGGTCGCGACGGCGGACGTCGTCGACGAGGACGGCGAGCAGCTCACCTCCTTCGCCGTCGAGCCCGAGCAGCGGGTGCTCCTCGACCCGGCCGGCGGGGTCGGCGAGGTCGCGTGCGAGGCCGCGGTGACGGCGCTCGGCGTCGACGTCGCGGTGTTCGACGACGAGGCCGAGTTCGCGGCCTCGGACGCGAGCCTCCTCTCGGAGGACGACGCCGACAGCGAACCGCCGCCCGAGTACGTGGTGCGCGGGTGGGCGTGGCCGCCGCGCATGGCCGCGGAGTCGTTCTTCTCCTACGCGGTGTTCGGCAATCCCCGGGAGGCCACGGCCCACGCCCGGCTGACCGGGACCGTGCTGGAGGCGGGGCGCCGCCGCACGGTCCTCACCGGGCAGGAGTTCTGGGTGGCCCGGGTGCGCACCGTGGGGTTCGAGGCCGATCTGTGCCTGCCCGCCGCGGAACACCCCCAGGCACCGCACCCGGGCAGCGTCGTCGCCGGGACCGTGTTCCTCGTCGCGGACCTGGCGCTCGACGCACCCCCGGTGCTCGACGGGCCGCCCCCGACGCCGGACGCGCAGGCCGAGCCGGGGCGACGCCACGGGTTCCTGCGCCGCCTGCGCGGGTGACCTGGCCGTCGCGTGCGGGCGCCACGTGCGATGGCGATCCGCGGCGGACGACGTGAGGATCGGTTCATGGCGAACTATCCGCGGCTCCTGCACGCCATCCTCGACACGACCCGCCCCCGGGAACTGGCCGAGTTCTACCGGGAACTGCTCGGCCTGACCTACCGGCCCGGTGACGAGCCGTCCCCGGACGGGGACGCCGTCGAGCCGGACTGGCTGGTGCTCGTCGACGGCGCGGGCGTGCGGCAACTGGCCTTCCAACGGGTGGAGGAACTCACCCCGACGACGTGGCCCCGGCATGACGTGCCGATGCAACTCCACGTGGACTTCACCGTGCCCGACCGTGCGGAGCTGGAGCGGCACCGGGACCGCGCGCTGGCCCTGGGGGCGAAGGTGCTGCTGGATCGCACCGACGACCCTGACGAGCCTGACGAGCCCCTGTACGTGTTCGCCGACCTCTCCGGCCACCCGTTCTGCCTCCTCGTCAAGTGATCTGACCCTGATCTGACCGCGTGCCGGGTCAGCAGGCGATGCGGGGTGCGGTGCTGGTGTAGGTGTGCCCGGTCGGTGTCGTGGTGACCACGGTGTGCCGCCCGGTCCGTGGACTCGGGACGGTGACGCTCGTCCACCCGTCGCCCTGCTTCGCGTGATTGCACGCCTGACACAATCCCTGCGCATTCTCGACCGTCGTCGGCCCCCCGCCGGCATGGGGGATGACATGGTCGATGTGCCGGATCGGTGCATCACACCACGGCGTGCGACACGTCTGATCCCGCAATTTCACCAGTCTGGCCAACGCTGGCGGGAACAACCGGGCCGCCGATTCCATCGCCACCAGTGCCCCGGTCCTCGGGTTCGCGTACAACCGCCGCAACTGCACACCGACTTCCCCGGCGAACTCCCGGACCAGGCTCGCCGGAACCGGCCCGTACCCGTCCAGGTGACCACCGGCATGCGTCTCGGAGAACAACGCCCGATCACTGATCACCACATTCAAGGTCACCGGGACCGGATGAGTGACCGGATTTCGGCCGGTCACCCGCTCCACCACCAGATCCGCCTTGATCTGACTCCGGCTACGTGGATCACCCTGCGCCTTCAAACTGTCCGCCGCCCGCTCCAACGCCGCGATCACCGCCACCCCGTCGCGCACCGGCAACAACGCCGTCAGGTAGAGCATCAGGTCCGGGGCCGGACGGGCAGTCACCCGACGCTCGCCCTCCACCCGCCGCCGGTGAGCCACCACCGCCGCCGGATCCAACTCCGCAGCCCGCGCCCGGATCCACGCCGCCGTCTGCCGGTCACTCATCCCCTCCAGCTCGGCCACCGCCTCGGGCGTTCCGGCCAATTCCTGGTCGATGACCTGGCGGGCCTCCAACGGCAGGCACGCCGTCTCCGCCACGATCACCATCAACCGCCACTCCGAGATCCGACCCGCCCGCAGCACCCCGAACGACCACGGCAACTCCCGATGGGCCATCACCGCCGCCTGCAGATGACCCCGCGCCCGGAACCGCGACTCCCTCCTCGCCAACCCCACCTGCGACGCCAACCCCCGCCCCCGCCGCTCCGCCCGGATGCCTCTGGCTTCACGATCCGCACGCATCACCGCGTCGAACGCCACCATCACCGCCGCCTGAAACCCCGACGCCGCATCCTTCACCCCCTCCACCGCCCGCATCGTGTCAATCAACCCCGACGCTGACGCAGCGTCCACCGGCTCAGTCCGCGACAACACCGCCGTCATCCACCCCAGAACACCGTCATCCACCACCACCGACCCCGGCTCCGGCAAGACCACGCTCATCATCCCCCCCGAAACGATCGACTCGAACATTTGTTCGATTCTATCGCCGAGACAAACGCTGATCAACCCGGAAGGCAAGGGCTGTGGATAACTCCCGCTGGACGTCGCGTGGGGCTCCGGACGAGCGCTCGGGTGCTACGGTGGTACGGAAATCGGGGTTGCTCCGGCGATCACAGCAATTCTGCACTCTTCCGCTCTGCGACGGTTCCCGGGCGGGGGTGTCGATATCCGGCGCGGATGCTGCCGCTAGTTCGTCCCACGGTCGGCGAGCTGGGCGCGAACGTAGGCGACCACGGCATTGGCATGTCCGTGTCCCATGCCGTGCTCCGCCTTCAGCACGGCGACGGTCTCCCCGTGGGCCCTCGTGCCGAGGAGTTCCACGGCGAGGTCGAGCCAGTGCTGCATCGGTTCCCCATAAGTCTTCTCGATGTTCGGGAAGTACGAGGCGGGCCCCTTCAGCTTCTGCCCGGGTGCGGGCGGGGACGGCGGGAGGACGCGAGGCGTGGTCATGACGGCTCCTGGGGCGGTCGAGTTGGGGCGGTCGAGTTGGGGCGGTCGAGTTGGGGCGGTCGAGTTGGGGCGGTCGAGTTGGCCGGTCGAGCGGACGGCCGGATGGTAACCGCGAGCACCGACAAGGACGGGCGAAGGACATCAGGCGAACGGCAGCAGGGCGGACCGGGCCGCCCGGACGCGGCGCGCCGCGTCCGTGAGCACCCGGACGTTGTCCACCCACTGCTCGATCGATCCCACCCCCGGCGGCAGGGCTCGCACGGACGGGTCGGTGACGTCGTCCAGGAGCAGACCGGGCACGGCGGCGCGGACGCCGAGGTATGGCCGGTCGAAGAACGGTTCGGTCGGCGGGTCCTCGTCGGTGGGCAGGCCGGCGCGGCGTTGCGCCCGGTGCAGCACGGCGAGCGCCCGGGCCACGGCCTCCTGGCGTTCCGTCCAGCGCTCCGCCGCGAGCGCCGCCGCCAGCTCCGGCACCAACTCGCCCGCGACGGGCAGCCGGGTGAGGAGCGTCCCCCGCCACTTGGGGTAGGGCGGCCAGCGACGGGAGAGCAGGAAGGCCAGGTGCATCGCGGTGTCCCCCACGTGCCCGCAGACGACCCGGCTGCCCAGGTCGTCGCCGCGCTGTCCGGCGCGTCCGAGCAGCGGCAGCGCCTCGCCCAGGCGGATCCAGCCGGCGGCGACGACGTAGCGCCACACGTCATCCGGGTACCACGACAGCGCCCGCCGCAGGCCGGTGAGGACGCCGAGGTCGTCGATGAACACCCGGCCCGCCGTGACCTCCAGCAGCGACTGGCCCGTCAGGCAGAGCCAGTCCAGGGCGGTCAGGGTGCCCGAGGCGTCCAGGCCGAGGCGCGAGGCGACGAACGCCTCCGCGGTGGCGACGTCGACGCGCGGCCGCACGGCCGGGTCCCGCGTGATCGCGAAGCGGGTGGGACGCCCGGCGTAGGTCTCGGGCAGGTACTCGTCGAGCCGGCCCGTCACCTCCTCGATCCGGTCGCCCTCGACCAGGACCGTCAGCCGCAGGCCCCAGTCGTGGTCGCGCGACGTCTCGTCGTCCAGGCCGAGCACGTCCGAACCGCTGCCCAGGCGTGCCGCGGCATGCGGTAGCCGGGGCCGGACGGCGTGCAGCAGCGGCGCCACGACGTCCTGGTAATAGGCGAGGCTCAGTCCGATGCCGTCGGTCATGCCCGCCATCGTGCGGGAGGAGGGGCGTGGGCGCGCGGGGTCGGAGGCGCGCGGGCGTCGCAGGGGTGAGGTCATCCGAACGGTAACGTTCCCGCCATGGACATCCGGGAGGTCGCCCGGCGCAGCGGCGTCTCGGTCGCCACCGTCTCCCGCGCGCTCAACGGGCGTCCCGACGTCAGCCCGCACACCCGCGAGCGCGTGCTCGCCATCGCCCGCGAGGCGGGGTACCTGCCCAACGAGCAGGCGCGGTCCCTGGTCCGCCGTCGCTCCGACCTGGTCGGCCTGATCTGGGACACCGGCTACGTCACCGCCGGTGCGCGACACCCCTTCCTCGCCGACGTCCTGGTCGGCCTGAAGATCGCGCTGACCGGGATCGGGCGGCACCTGGTGCTGCTGTCGAACCCGCCGGACGGCGTCCACGGGGACGACCAGGTGCACCTGCGCGCCGTCCGCCAGCACAGCCTGCAAGGGGTGCTGCTCATGGGCGTCGACGAGCGCGCTCCGGCGGTCGCGGCGCTGGTCGCCTCGGGGTTGCCGTGCGTCGGCGTCGACCTGCAGGTGCAGGACGTCGCGGCGACCTACGTGACGTCGGACAACCGGGCGGGGGCGGCCGCCGCCGTCGCGCACCTGCACGCCCTCGGCCACCGGCGGATCGCGACCGTCGCCGGGCCGCCGCACCTGCTCCCCGCCGTCGAGCGCCTCGCGGGGTACCGCTACGAGTGCGCGCGCGTCGGGCTGGCGTACCGGCCGGAGTACGTCGTCCACGGCGACTTCTTCCTGCACAGCGGGTACGACGCGATGCGCCGCCTGCTCGCCCTGCCCGACCCGCCGACGGCGGTGTTCGTGGCCGGCGACGAGATGGCTGTCGGCGCGCTGCACGCCGCCGCGGACGCCGGGGTGCAGGTTCCGCGCGACCTGTCGGTCGTCGGCTTCGACGACATCGAGGTGGCCGCGCTGGTGCGGCCGGCCCTGACGACGGTCGCGCAGGACCGGCTGGGCCTGGCGGCGGCCGCCGTCGAGAACCTGCGCGACCTGGTGGACGCCGCCGAGTCGGCCCGGCCCGCGCCGGTGACGCCGCGGCTTCTGCCCTGCCGGCTCGTCGTCCGCGGGTCGAGCGGTCCGCCGGCCGCCTGACGATCCTCGCGAGATTCCCCCACATCAGGGCATTCCACCCGGCACGCTCCGCTCGCTACGCTGCGGACCGTCATCGGAAACGTTTCCGATGACTCCACCGGGCGCACAACGAGGTGTGATCATGATGCAGTCAACCCTCACCATCCATCGGCGCGTACCGCTGCGACTGCTCGCGGCAGCGGTGCTTGCCGCCCTCGTCGCGGTCCCGGCCCTGCAGGGGAGCAGGGCCGTCGCGGCCGTACCGGCACCTCCGGCGGGGTTCACCACCGTCTGGAGCGACGACTTCACCGGTCCCGCCGGCGCGGGCCTGGACACCGGCACCTGGCGCTACGCCACCGGCACGAGCTATCCGGGCGGCGCCGCCAACTGGGGCACCGGCGAGATCGAGACCATGACGTCGAGCACCGCCAATGTCGCGACGGACGGCGCCGGCCACCTCGCGATCACGCCCCTGCGCGACGCGTCCGGGGCCTGGACGTCGGGCCGCATCGAGACCCAACGCACCGACTTCGCCGCTCCCGCGGGCGGCGTGCTGCGCGTCGAGGCGTCGATCCGCCAGCCCGACGTGACGACGGCGAACGGCGCCGGGTACTGGCCCGCCTTCTGGATGCTCGGCGCGGACGCCCGCCCCGTCGGCGCGACGAACTGGCCCGGGATCGGCGAGATCGACATCCTGGAGGACGTCAACGGCCGCAGCTCCCTCTTCACGACCCTCCACTGCGGCACGTCACCAGGCGGCCCCTGCAACGAGACCACCGGGCTGGGCAGCGGCGAGCGGGCCTGCTCCGGCTGCCAGACCGGGTTCCACACCTACGCGATGGAACTCGACCGCAGCGTGAGCCCCGAGCGCATCCGCTGGTCCCTCGACGGCGCCGACGTCTTCACCGTGACCGCCGACCAGGTGGACGCGACCACCTGGGCGAACGCGACGCACCACGGCTTCTTCCTCATCCTGGACGTGGCGATGGGCGGCGGGTTCCCGGCGGCGTTCGGGGCGGGCGCGCCGACGTCGTCGACCGTCTCCGGCCGGCCGATGGTCGTCGACCACGTGGCCGTGGCGGTCAAGGGTGGCAGCACGCCCCCGACGACGTCGACGCCGCCCGCGGGCGGCCGGGACGCCTACGTGACGATCCAGGCCGAGAGCTTCGACGCGCAGTCCGGGACCCAGACCGAGACCTCGACCGACACCGGCGGCGGCCAGGACGTCGGCTGGATCGCGAACGGCGACTGGCTGCGGTTCTCCGGCGTCCGGTTCGGCTCGACCCCGGCGACCCAGTTCGTGGCCCGGGTCGCCTCGGGGGCGGCGTCCGGCGTCAGCGGGCTCGTCGAGGTGCGCCTGGACAGCCGCTCGGCGACGCCGATCGGCAGCTTCGCCGTCGGGAACACCGGTGGCTGGCAGTCCTGGCGCACCGTGCCGGCGAACATCGCCGCCGTCACGGGCACCCATGACGTCTACCTCACCTTCACGAGCGGTCAGCCGGCCGACTTCGTGAACGTCAACTGGACGACGTTCGGGCACTGACGTTCACGTTCACACCGCACCGCTTGAACGAGTTTCAGTGAGCTCCGGGGCGGGCGCCGCCGCTCGTGGCAGGGAGCGGTGCGGGCGGGGACGCGGGAGGTGCACCCCGCGTCCCCGCCCGTTGACCGCCCGGGAAGGGCGTCCCTAGGGTGCGATCACGATGTGAGCGTTAACACGCGGGGATCGCAGCGCTGCGTGTCCGTGATGAAGGGAGTGCGCACCATGAGGTTCGCCAGATCGCGACCGACGGCGTGGGCGGCCGCGGCCGTCACCCTGGCCCTGGGCGGGGCGGGGATCGCCGGCGTGCAGTCCGCCTCGGCGGCGGCCGGGTGCCAGGTCGACTACAGCGTCAGCTCGTCCTGGCCGGGCGGCTTCGGCGCGAGCGTCACCATCAAGAACCTCGGCGACGCCGTCAACGGGTGGCAGCTCACCTGGACGTTCGGGGCGGGGCAGACGATCACCCAGCTCTGGAACGGCACCGTCACGCAGTCCGGCGCGGCGGTGACCGTCACCAACGTGTCGTACAACGCCGCCATCGCCTCGGGCGCCACGACGAGCTTCGGGTTCAACGGGTCGTGGAACGGCAGCAACCCGGCGCCGGCGTCGTTCGCCCTCAACGGGACGACGTGCACCGGTGTCGTGACCAGCCCGCCGGTCTCGAGCCCGCCGGTCTCGAGCCCGCCGGTGTCCAGCCCGCCCGTGTCGAGCCCGCCCGTGCGCCAGGGTCCTTGTGACCTCTACTCCTCCGGCGGCACGCCCTGCGTGGCGGCCCACAGCACGACCCGCGCGCTCTACGGGTCGTACAGCGGGCGGCTCTACCAGGTGCGCCGGGCCAAGGACAACGCGACGCAGGACATCAGCGCGCTCAGTGCGGGCGGTGTCGCCAACGCCGCGGCGCAGGACTCGTTCTGCTCCGGGACCACCTGCGTCATCACGGTGATCTACGACCAGACCGGGCGGGGCAACCACCTCACCCAGGCGCCCGGGGGCGGTGCGGCCGGTGGGCCGGACAACCTCGCGAACGCCACGGCCGCCCCGACCACCGTCAACGGCCAGAAGGCGTACGGCGTCTACGTGGCGGCGGGCACCGGGTACCGGAACAACAGCACCAACGGGATCGCCAAGGGTGACTCGCCCGAGGGCATGTACGCCATCTTCGACGGCACCCACTACAACGGCGGCTGCTGCTTCGACTACGGCAACGCCGAGACCAACAGCCGCGACAACGGCAACGGGACGATGGAGGCCATCTACTTCGGCAACATCAAGGTCTGGGGCTACGGCGCGGGGAACGGTCCCTGGATCATGGCAGACCTGGAGAACGGCCTCTTCTCCGGCGTGAACCAGCACTACAACGCCAACGACCCCACGATCAACTACCGCTACACCACCGCGATCGTCAAGGGTGAGCCCAACCACTGGGCCATCCGCGGTGCCAACGCCCAGTCGGGCAGCCTCTCGACCTTCTACAACGGCGTCCGCCCGAACGTCAGCGGCTACAACCCGATGAAGAAGGAGGGCGCCATCATCCTCGGCATCGGCGGGGACAACAGCAAGGGCGCCGCCGGTACCTTCTACGAGGGCGTCATGACGTCCGGCTACCCGAGCGACGCGACCGAGAACGCGGTCCAGTCCAACATCGTGGCGGCCGGCTACCGCTGACGCGGACCCGCACGTCCCGAACGGGGAACTGCGGACCATCAGGGTCGCTCCGGCGACCCCGATGGTCCGCAGTTCGTGCACGACCTTGCAGGTCAGGCGCCTGCGAGCGCCGTCAGCACGGCCCAGTAGGCGGGCTTGGGGGTGTAGGAGCCGTCGAAGAGGAGCGGGGTGCCCCCGGACCGCCAGGAGTACCTGTCGGTCACTCCCCAGACGGTGATCCCGGTGCAGCGCGGCACGTTCAGGCACGCCGTCACCGCCTTGACGTACTCGCCCGCCTGGGCGGTCCCCGACCCGACGACGTCCAGCTGGCTCAGCCGGACGTCGACGCCGAGGGCCGCGAACCGCTGCAGGTTCGCCTGCAGGGTGGCGGGCACCGGCACGCCCGCGCCGAAGTGGGACTCCAGCCCGACGCAGTCGATCGGGACGCCCCGTTGCCGCAGGTCGCGCACGAGGGCGTAGACGGCGTCGCTCTTGGCGTTCACGCCCTCGATGCCGTAATCGTCGTAGCAGAGCCGGGCCTGGGGGTCGGCCTCCCGGGCGGCGCGGAACGCCTGCTCGATCCAGCCGGATCCCAGCAGGTTCTGGAAGATCGTGGGACGGCGCGAGCCGTTGTCCGCGAATGCCTCCGCGGCGACGTCCCACGAGCCGATCCGTCCCCGGAAGTGGCCCACCGTCTGGGTGACGTGCCGGGTCAGCGCCTCCCGCAACCCGGACGCGGGGAGCGACACGAGGTAGCTCGGCAGCCCGGGATGCCACACCAGGAAGGTGCCGTGCACCGCGGAGCCGTGGGCGGCGGCGTGCTCGACGATGCGGTCGGCCGCCGTGAAGGTGAAGGTCGCGGCGGCGGGCTCGACGCTGCTCCACATCAGCTCGGTCTCGGGGGACACCGAGGTGAACTCGCGGTCCAGCACGGCCACGTAGGCGGCCTCGGAGAGCCGGGCGGAGCTGACCGCGGTCCCGAACGAGCGCCCGCGCGCCGCGGCTGCGGCGCCGAGCGATCCGGGGCCGAGCGATCCGGGGCTGAGCGATCCGGGGCTGAGCGAGGTGGGGCCGGGCGCCGCCGCCGCCGCCGGGAGCGCGGTGCCTGCCGCGAGGAGGACGGCGCACGCCGCCACCGCCCGGATCGTTCCGCCGGTCGCCGTCCGCAGGATGCCGGGCATCGTCGCCTCCTCATCGTCGGATCC
>Ga0302322_100002359_pt1 | contig 15907 bp, 17 predicted proteins | sample Fen_T0_2_FD_203757 | JGI IMG/M metagenome (GOLD analysis project Ga0302322, IMG submission 203757) | Peat permafrost microbial communities from Stordalen Mire near Abisko, Sweden - Fen_T0_2 | ecosystem: Environmental > Terrestrial > Soil > Wetlands > Permafrost | place: Sweden: Abisko... | reverse complement strand
GATTGACAAGCATGTGATCAGGTTGAGCTACGGTCCCGGTGTCAGCGCTCGATAGGCGGCGATGTTGAGCGGACGATCGGTAAAGACGTCACAAGAGACATAACTCAATGGGCGCATCAGGAGCAGCTTAGTACCGCCTGCGCAACTGCAGGGACTCTCGCTGGAGGGAGGGTGAGCCTGGGCGCCGCGGAGGTCGGCAATGCTCGAGCAACTAGTGGCCGTTCGCCAGCAGCGCGACCTCGACCGGGCTCAGCACGCGATTGTAGATGCGGAACTCGTCGATTTGCCCGTCGAAGTACGGGTCCGTGGCGAAGGGCGAACGACCGATGAAGTTGTTTGGGGTGTTCCCCAAATCAGACGGCCGCAGGGTTGCCGGAGCTTGCTGTGCAATCTGGGTCCCATCGAGATAGATGGACACCCCATTGTCGCCAACGGTGACCGCGACGTGAGTCCACCTAGCCACTGGCAGGGGCTCTGCGCCCTCCAGAATCTGGTTCTTGTTCAGCTGAGCCGACACGATACGGAAGCGCACGACCCCACTGTTACCTGAGTTCACCAAGTACATGAATGTGCCGGTGTCGACGCCAAAGTCGAAGATGCGTTGGAAGGCCGCACTGGATTTGAGCTTGACCCACGTGGCGATGGTCAGCTCGGTGAGCTGGGCGGCAATACCCTGCGGCAGACTCACGTACGCCTGGTCGTTTGCGCTGAGCGTCAGGGCATTGCCGACCATTCCGCTGCTAAAGCTGAAGCCGATGGGGCTGCCACCGGAGCCATTGGCCAGTGACGCGTTCTTGCCGTGCCCGGACGCGTCCGCAAGCACAGCTCCGCTGGCGCTCTCACAGGGGTAGGCCGCTAGCAAGCCCGGGATCGTAGAGGCTCCACCGGTGCCTGCTCCACCGGTGCCTGCCCCGCCTGCGCGCGACCCGCCGGTGCCCGAACCACCGGTGCCTGCCCCGCCTGCGCGCGACCCGCGGGGGGCCGCCCCACCGGTGCCCGACCCATCGGTGCTCGACCCACCTGCGCCAACACTTCTTCCACCTGAAGATGTTTCTGAAGCCGCCCCGCCCTCTCCGGCGGTATCGGCAGAGGCGGCGCCACTGTTAGCCCCACCCAATCCGGGCGCCCTGCCTCCGCTCGAGCCTCCCTCGCCGCTCGAGCCGGCAGCGTGACGCGCTCCACCACCGTCCACGGATCCGCCACTCGGCGCATCGCCCGCCGTAGTGTACGCTTGACCGGGCGGACCCCCGCCCGTCCCGGCCTGCCCGTGCGCCGAGCCCTGGAGATCAGACGGGCCATACACTGAGCATGCGAAGGGCAATGCTGCGACGCTGACCAGCCAGGCGCGCCGCGCCATGCCAGCGGTTGCGCGAGGATCTGGGAAACTGATCTTGGGCACCCAAGTTTGTACCATGAAGGAGCGCCTCTTGTAATGTGTGAGCAGCGTCGGAATGCAGAGTTGAGCCAAGGTTCCGGCGTGAAATTAGGTCAGGAGTCGCAAGCTGCGATTGCGCTGATGCGTGCCCGGACCCGGGTGCGTCACCGAGGCAGCCGAGCCGGCGGGCGCAGAAACTGTGATGCGCATTTCGCGCGACTGGCATGCATGTCAATGCGGTCCAGTCCGATGCGACGGAAGCAATTGGCCTCCAACGCGTGTGGGCCAATCGATCCCGCCATGGCGCAAGCTAAGGACTGTCGTCACGGCGTTCGTCAATAGTCGCAAGTCTGTTGGAGGAGCGATCGGGATCGCGAGCAGCAACCTGACTGGTCCGAGCTCGTTGGGTTGATGGTCACCAATCACGTCGCAGGCCGGCACAGCCTTCGGCGTCGAAGAGCAGTTACACCGTGCACTGCGAGCTGCGTTGCCGGATCGCGATCGCCCCCTCCAAAGTGGCCTGGGCGATCCTCGGCAACACCCGTCGCCGTGCAATGACAAGGATCGCGTCGGGCGCGGGTTAGGCGGAGTCGCGGTGATGCGGTCTTGCTCGCGAGGACCAGCACTTCGTTGGTGATCGTCTGGGTACTCGAGCCGCTCGCCGGACCATCGCCGAGTCGGCAGGTGAGGCAAGCTTGCGTCGCTATGCAATCTCGCCCCACCCTCTAATCGAGAGTGGCGAAAGGCGCCCAACGAGGCCCGTTACCGTGATGTGACACAACGGCCCCGATCCTGCATGTGCGGCACGTGATCCATCACATCTATCTGTCTCCGGGAATGTTCGGTTTCACGCGCCTCGCGTCCTACGACTATTTTTCGCATGTAGAGCGCGCGTTGCGGGGGCGCTTTCAGAACGCGGGACAGGCGGCCGAGATACACGTCTCCGAAGTGCTACCCACCGCCTCGGTGCGTCGGCGAGCCCTGCGTCTAGCAGAGCTGATCGAGGGCACTGCTACCGGAGACGGCCCGATCCATTTACTAGGGCACTCCACCGGGGGACTCGATGCTCGGCTGGTCGCCTCGCCCGGAGCACAGCTATCGAAATCGGCAGAGGCAGCGCGTTGGCTTCCGCGGCTGCGCAGCATCACGACGATGAACACCCCTCACTATGGGACTCCTCTCGCGAGTTTCTTCGCGACTGCGAAGGGGCAGCAGGCACTCTACGCGCTCTCGGCGTTTACGGTCATTGGCCTGTCGCTCGGGCAGCGCCCGCTTGCCATCGCTAAGGTGCTCATGAGCGTGATAGGGCGCACTGACGATGCACTCGGGGTCGCGCTGCCAGTCCTGGATCGGTCTGTCGCATCACTGCTCGGTCTGGTGGACGACGCGCGCAGCCCAGCCGTGCGCGGCTACCTGAAGGCCATCCGAGAAGACCAGGGTGCCATGCTGCAGCTGACCCCGGAGGCGATGGATTTGGTGCAGGCCGGCTTCGAGGACCGCCCAGGTGTGTCTTACCAGTCGACCGTGTCGATGGCGCCTGCGGCGTCCCCCAAGACGTGGCTGCGAACGCTCGGGCATCCCGTGCATTCACTATCGCTTTCACTCTTCACCGCACTCCATGCGGTCACTGCCAGTCACGACCAGCATTACCCCTGCGCTCGCGTGCCAGCAGACGGTGGGCCGAGCACGCTCGACGCTACCGAGGCCATGCTCGGCCAAGCACTCGGTAGATCCCCTGGACTGAAAGACAACGACGGTTGTGTCCCGATTCGTTCACAAATTTGGGGAACGGTGGTGTGGTCCGGGCTAGGCGACCACTTGGATGTTCTCGGTCACTATCGTGACGCCACTCCCGAGTCTCGGGTCGAGCTGCGGCACCACGACTGGCTGACTAGCGGCTCGCAATTCAACGACGCGAGCTTCGAGTCTTTGATGGACGCAATTGCTACCGGCATGATGAATTCTGCGCAAATCGGCAAAAGGACAGAGCGATGATCAGAATCAAGATTACCAACGCCAAGCAGATCGTACTCGAGAAGAAGGGCTGGCTCGTAGCGAACGTCGTCGGCGCAGTGGTCGACATGGAAGCGCAAGTCGAAGCCATCGTCGTGGAACGCCTGCGAGCGTCTCTCGTCAGCGAGGGCGTCGAAGCGATCATCGAGCAGGTGGCCGATTAGCCTCTCACAGCGGCCCTGCTCAACGATCAGGCCGTGCTCGCCGCGCACGAGCCATGTCGAAGCCGATGCGCTGATAAAATGCCGCCGCGCTTCGCCCGATCCTCACTGGGTCATCAAGCTGTTCTGCGTGACCTGCACACGGCTGTCCTTGCACAGCGTACAGTCCGCTCCGTAAAACATTTTGCGATTGGCGGTGTCGTTCATGAGGTGGACCCGGAACCATGCGGTGAGTCCGAAGATGTCCGGCCCTTTGGCGCCGTTCTGGTAGAGCCAGCCACCGTGATCCGCCGCCAAGTTGTTCACCAGCATGGCTGGTTGGTTCGTGATGGCTGCGTAAGTCTTCATCACGCTATCGCAGCTGACCACGGTGTCCTTCGCGCCGCAAAACCAGAGCGACGGGCCGTGAATGCCTGCGTTCACAGCTGACCCGGAAACGGTCGCAATCGCCGAAATGCGCGGATCCGACGAAGCCTTGGAGGTCGAGAAGCCCCCCTCCGAATGGCCGAGCGCGCCGATGTGCGCGGTGTCGAGACGATGGTAATAAGGGCTCGCAGGATCCTCGGCCTGCTGCAATAGCCAATCCAAGCCAATGATGGTCGGCAGTGGGTTGCCCTGCGAAGTGATCGTGCTGAGTGACGCGATCACCACGAACCCGTGGGAGGCTAGTTGGGTCACGAGCGCCTGGTAGCTACCGCAATATTTCGAAGAAACGCAAAGAGGCGGATTAGGCTCGGGATTGTCCGTGTGACCATTGGCCCAGACCAGGATCGGATGGCAATAACCGCTCTGGGCGAGGTTCGTGGGTCGATAGATATTGAAGCGTTGTTGCGTGTCACAGTAAACCGGATCGGGCACGACGCCCGCCAGCGGTCCCACGCCTTTGTCGGCGGTCACCGAGAACGGCCCGGCGGTGGTGGGATCGGCCGTCGGCCACGCCATCCCTACGCAACTGCTGGTAGCGCCGCCGCCCGCTCCCGCAGTCCCTCCCACGTGCCCAGCGCTTCCGGTGCTGCCGCCCGTGTGTCCTGAGCTGCCGCCTGCGCCTGCTTGGCCCGTTCCTCCCGAGCGGCCTCCGCTACTCGCGGCGCCGCTGCCACCGCCTGCTGAACGCCCTGCCTCCCCGGTCCCCACGCTCCCCCCGTCCGCCCTCGCGCCGCCGGTGTTCGCGCTCACTCCTGCCGCCCCTCCGCCAGTTCCCGAGCTGCCGCCCGTGACGGCGCCCGTGCCACCCGTGACGGCGGCCGTGCCACCCGTGGCGGCGCCCGTGCCACCCGTGGCGGCGCCCGTGCCACCGGTCCCGGTCGCTGCACTGCCACCGCCGCAACCGGCAATCAGCACCCATGTGCAGGCGATCGTGGTCGTCCGAGAGCGAATGAAATGAGCGAATTGCTTCACTTCAAAGATTGTCTCGACTGGCCGAGTTTTGTCAGACGATTTTCGGAAAGACGAAGGCCCGGCCTCGAATCACTTGAGTCTCGAGCGATCAAAGAAGTCGAAGATGGCCGGCAACACGAGGCTGATCATTCCGCCATGATCGGCATTCACCTCGTTGTATTCGGCCTTGAAGGCATTCGACTTCAGCCAATCGCGTAGCGTGTGACTCGCGTCTACAGACGGCGCTTGCGTCCCCTCCGTGACATAGAGAGGAATATTCCTGAGCTCATCCCAGGGATATCCCGTCTCTTGCACGAACGGTCCGGACATTGGCGCGAGGCCTTGCCAATAGCCCGCGTATTTTCCGCCGAGATACCAGGTACCGCCGCTCCCCATCGAGTGGCCGAAGAGGAACATCGACCCACGGTCGATCGGATACTCGGCCAGCACCAGCTCCAAGACATTGATCACGTCTTGTTCACTGAGCTCGTTGGTGCGCTCGCTGTCGGCGGTGATTTGCGCCACGAGCTTCGCTGCCTCATCCGGCTTGCCGAACGGCGAGGTGAGCCGCAAGAAATTTCCATAGGCGCCCTTGTCGCCCAATGGAGCGACCAACAGGTAGCCGTGCTGCTGAGCGAGATTGATCAGTTGCTTGCTATTCTGATCGACGTACGTGTTCTCGTCCGCGCCTGAACCGTGCAGGAACAGCGCCAGCGGCAGTTTCGTCTTGCCGTCCCAATTCGTCGGCACGTAAAGCCGATAGGGCTCGTCCGTGTTGGCGGCCGCGAACCGGTATTTGCGATGCTGATCCCCTTTCGCCTGCCATTGCGCGGAACTCGGGTCGGTCAGAGTTTTCGCCAGCTGCTGGGCGGTGGTCATCACGCTTTGCGCATCGAGCAACGTGCCGAAGGAAATCGAGCGTTGACCGCTCGTGCTGGCTCGACCGCCCGCACCGCTCGCTCCGCCGCTCCCACTTCCGCCAATTTCGCCTGCGCCTTGACCGCCCGTGCTCTTTTGGCCGGCTGCCCCAGCGGTCCCGCCCGATTGGCCCCCGGAGGCCACGCTTCCGCCGGACGCTGAGGCTCCTCCGGACGCTGAGGCTCCTCCGGACGCCGCGGGCGCGCCACCCTCGGATGTCGCCCCGCCCGACGTCGCTTGGCCAGGGCCGCCAGCGCGGGGCGCGCCCGAAGCCCCGGCTGAGGCCCCGCCGCCCGAGCCACCCACGCGGCCGGTGCCACCGCCAGTCTCAGCGCCGCCGTTGCTCGAACTGCCGCAACTTGCGACCAGGACGCTCAAAGCGCCGCTGAAAACGATTCGCGCTGACAAAGATGGAGTTCTCAAGGGGGGGCGCCTCCGCAGGGACCGACTCTGGGCATGGGTGCTACTGCAGCGGCGGAATCGGGCGCGGATCGGTCCAAAAAAATCGCCCCGCGGTCGAGTCCCACGCCCCCCGCCGTGGGGGGCGGCAGGCTGACGCAGCATGACGCCCACGCAAACGTGCGCCGGCTGTGGGTTTGATGGTCACCGAGCGCGTCGCGAAGGGGTCCCAGCCTTCGGCGGCGCGGGCGAAATGAAGCCGGAGCGAGTGACTAGTTTCACGGCGCGAGCCCTAGTCGAGCAACTTGCCCAGCCGGCTCCAGCGCACGCCGTCGGCTGCGGACCGCGAGAACCAAACCTGGCGAGCGACGGCTTTGACGTCGGCAATGGGTACGGTCCCGAAGCGGCGTGAGTCCACTGACGCCGAGCGATTGTCACCCAGCACGAGCAGCTGGCCGTCCGGAACGACGAAGCTCACGGGCGATTCGGCGGCATTCGCTGTCGCATGACTCTGCGGCCAGAGCACGGTGTACTCGCCTCGATCGCCGCGCTCGCGGAACGCGCGTAGCCCTGCAAACGTGCTCGGCAGCGGCTCGACGGTTGGGCGAGAGACGCTTCGACCATTGATGCGCAGGTTCGGCCCAGTGATTTCGACGTGGTCTCCAGGCAGGCCAACGACCCGCTTGATGAAGATGTTCGTGCGATCGTTGGGGTAAATGAAAACCACGAGCGCCCCGCGCCACAACTTGGTTCCGCCGGGTTGCCCCGCAGTCTTGTCCGCAAAGATGCGATCACCCGGCAAAATGCCCGGACTCATGCTGGCGGTCGGGACCACGAACGCTTCCAAGAGATCACGACGCACACTCGCAGTCAACGGCGCGAGCACGAACACATAGCCGACGACGATGTACAGTGCGTACACGCTCGGCCGCGGCCAGTACGGCAAAGGCATGCTGGAGGAACGAAGCGCCAGGCGCCAGGCGTCCCAGATCGACCACGCATACAGGGCGGTTGCGAGCAGCACTCCCGCGAACACCACGAAGCACAAAAGTGGGGGCGGGCCGTACAGAGACAGCTGAACCGCTCCCGGAACCACGAGCGCCACTCCCAGTAGAAAGCATAGACCGCGCGGCAGATCGCCTGAATAAAGCTGACCGAGCCCGGGCATCAGCAAGCCAGCCGCCAGTGCCAAACGCGGCCGTCGAACGGCGGCGCTCATGGCGTGCCTCCGAGACTGACACTCGGGATCAGTACTCCGGCAAGGAAGCGCACCGTGTTGAGGAGCGCACCGATCAGCGCCACGTTGGCGAGGGCCAGCTCGACCCAACCCGCATCGAACCAACGTGGCGAGCGAGCCAGCTCGTACGCGGGAAGCCGGTTCATCACGCGGTCGGCAAAGCCTTGCGGCACTGGTTCGGCCAAGGACTCCAAGCTCGCGTTCAGCAAACTAAATGTCTCGGCCACCGTGCCGCACTGCTCACAGCCCGACAAGTGAAGTCGCTCCGAGTTGGACAGCGGCTCCCCGAGGGCAACACGTTCTTGTACTTTGGTGCAATGGTTCATGTCATGTCTCATCCTCTGCGAGTGCGAGGCGCAGCTGTTCACGCGCGCGGAAGATTCGTGATTTCACGGTGCCGAGCGCGCAACCTTCGAGCTCCGCGACTTCCTCGAGCGTGAGCTCCTTGATCTGCGACAAGAAGAAGGTCGAGCGCAGTTGCTCCGGAAGCGCGAGCAGGGCACGTTCGATGCGTCGAGCGCGTTCCGCCAATAGCGCGCTCTGCGCGGGATTCGGCGCGAGGCTCCAGGCTTCCCCGAGTTCAGCCGGCGCCCGCTGTTCTTGCCGCGCTCGCCGCCACTCGCCGATGGCGAGCCGCTTGGCGATCGTAAAGAGCCAGGTCGAAAAGGCAGCGCGAGCGGGATCGAAGGTCCCGAGCGCCTTGAACGCGCGCAAAAAGGTCTCCTGCGCGACGTCCTCGGCGCGCGCGCCACGAATGCCCAATAGCCCCAGGAAGCGAAACAGGGGGCGCTGATAGCGCAACACGAGCAACCGAAACGCCTGGCGGTTTCCGGCTAGCGTCTGCTCGATCAACGATTGGTCGTCCATGCGGGGGGCGTGCAGTCATACAATTGGGCGACGAAAAGGTTCCTGATCCTGCTCCCAAGCGCGAGCCGGCGCGAGCCGACGCGAGCCGACGCGAGCCGGGGCATGGGTCGGGTCTTTCGGTGCAGCGCAACTGCTCGAAGCTGCTCGAAGCTGCTCGAAGCCGCCTTGGTCTCGGAGCGGCCTTGCTTAGGTCACCCCCGGATACGCTTTGCCGTCGCGGGCTTGGTCTTGGGACGGCCACGCTTGATGACGGGCGGTTTGCCAGCGCGCAGGAGCGCGCCCGGGGGCACGCCTAGGGCATCGGCGAAATTCGCCACGCTGCTCAGTGTGACGTTGATCTCGCCGCGCTCGACGCGCTGGGTGTACGACAGATCGAGCCCCGCGAGCTCGGCTAGGTATTCTTGCGTCCAGCCGCGTTTGAGACGCAGCCGCTGAATGTTGCCTCCCAAGTGGAGCATCAGTTCGCGCGCACGAAGTGAAGCGGGGGCAGGCATCGGGTTTGACCATCGAGCGCTACCCCGACGCGCGTCTTCTTAATTAGGGCACGTGAGTCCTTTTTAATTTGACTCATCGGGCACGTGCGTTAAAAGTAGCGGTTGGAAGGAGGGCAACGTGGATTTCGAGCGCGCACCGCACTTGCCGCCCAAGGCAAAGCTCAGCTGGCGGATCTCCAGGTTGTCGCTCAGCCCGGACGGCTTGGGTTGGTTCGCCACCGCCTGGAAGGGGAATCGGGTCGCCATCATTCGTCTGCCGCCGCTCACGGACCCCCGCTCGGAGGACGCTTGGCTCACGCAAATAGAGAATACGTTCGAGGCAGGAGCCTTCGATGCAACGCAGCAGAATAGCTATTGAGTCGCCCGGCGAGACGGCCCTGGCACTGAACATGAGTTCAGGTTACACTGCGACGCATGTTCATCGAGGGATCGTTGATCGTCGCGGAGCCGCGGCCACGCGCCTGGCGTCAGCGCAGCGGCGCTAGAAAAGTGGCCAAAGAAACCCGAGGGCGAAGCACGAGCGTGCAGCCCGCAGCAAACCCATCGAAGAAGCGGCCAGGCCGGCGCGTGGCCGCGGCGGCCCGGGTTCCACGGCTACCCGAGGGCTGGCAGAGCCGTTTGCGTGAGCAGTCCCACAATTTGGCGCGCGCAATCGAGATGCTCGAGCAAGCCATGGCCATGATGAGCGAGCCCAAGACCATTTCATTGACGCGTGCCGAGTGCCTACGTGGTGCCGGGTTGCTCACTTTGCTCGCGGCCTCGGAGCTATTGGTCGTGGCAGGTTGGTTCGAGGCCGATCACGCCGTCACCGCCGGCACGCTGCCGCGCTAGCCGGTTCGACGAATCGTCGAGGGTCGAACCGCTGGGCGCTGTTGGGGCATCAGGCCCGCTCGATCCGCACCGCATGCATCGGTCAGCGCACGCATCGGTCATGGCGCGGCATATGTGCGGAGCAGTGTGAATGTGTCTCACGTCATTGGATGCCGAGGAACGCGCGGCCTAGAGATGGTGCTATGTTCATGGTTTGTCCCGACATCATTTGCGTAGCTTGGGAGTTCCGGCACTAGCACTCGCAACGTTGTACGTCGCGTGCGCCAACCCACCCAAAAAGGCCAAACCCAACAACGGAGGCGCAGGCACTGCCGGAGCCGCGATCGGTGAGGCCGGCGCGAACGACAGCGGCGGCACGAGCGGCACCGCCGGCACCGGCGGCAAGAGTGGCACCGGCGGCACGAGTGGCACCGGCGGCACGAGTGGTGGGCCCGTAGCAGAAGGCGGCATGGCCGGTGAAGGCGGAGCGCCGCAAGCACTCGGCGGCGAAGGCGGGACTGGTGCGGCAGGCGGTAAGGGCGGCGCGCCGCCGATCGACGTCTGCAGCACGCTGACCATTGGCAAGTCCAAACTGCCGCTTCCGACGACAACTGGCGTGGCCAGGCCCGCCGGCGCTTTGGGCGATCTCAAGGTGCTGAACTGGGCGGGCTTCAAGGGCGCGATCTCGTACACGTTCGACGACAACTTGCAGTCGCAGATCAGCCACTACCCGGAACTGAACGCGGTCGGCGTGCCCGTGACTTTCTACATCGTTGGCTCGAGCAACGGGGCCAATGCGGTTTGGACCCAGGCGGCCAAGGACGGGCACGAGCTCGGCAACCACACGATGCACCACTGCAACAACAACAGCTCGACGCCCAACTGCAGCTGGGGATCGTTCATTGGCACCGATGCAGAAATCGATCAATGCACGACTAACCTGAAGTCGGCATTCGGCGTACCCGACGTCTACACGATGGCTGCGCCGTTCGGTGATACGAATTGGGCAATACCCGCCAGCCAGCGGTTCATCATCAACCGCGGGGTTGCCGACGACGCGGTCGCTCCGAACGGCCCGACTAGTCCGTTCAACATTCCGTGCCATGTCGCCAACGAGGGCGAAACCGCGGCGGACCTCCCTGGTTCTCCAGTGGTCAAGGGATTCAACTCGATCACGGACGACGTGCGTGCCAAGGGCACGTGGCGCACCATCCTGGCGCACAATATCGACCCCGCCATCAACGATGGCGGATATCATCCGATCAAATTGACCGAGATCTTGGCGGCCATGACGTACACCAAGGGCCTCGGAGACGTCTGGGCCGACACGGTAGTCAGCGTCGGCGCCTATTGGCTCGGCCAGAAGGCATTGTTCAACGTCCAACCAGTGACGGTGGGAACAGACAAGGTCTACTCGTGGACGCTACCGGCTCACTTCCCGCCCGGCCATTACCTACGCATCACGGTCACCGGAGGTACGGTCAAGCAGTGCGGCACCGAGCTCAGCTGGGATCCTCACGGATACTACGAGATCAATCTCGACGCCGGCTCGGTCACGATCTCGCCGTAAATTCGTGCTCGCCGTGGTGAGTCGGTTTCCGAGCGTTGGCCTGAGTTTCCCAAAGTCCGCTCGGGGTGCGGATGCCGACTGCCTTTTTGCCCCGCTCGGGCGGCCAACCTGCTCGGGCGCGATCCTGCCGAGCGGTGGCCTCGCTGCGCGGGTACATGGGTGCGATAAGGTACTAGCGAAGATCGAGCGCTGAGCGTTTGTGTCTTAACGGCCGCGCGACATATCCCTAGAGTACGCAGCGCGCCGCGCTTAGGTGCGCACTTTTTCACAGGAGGACGGGCTCGATGTCATTACGTCGCTTAGGTTTGCTTTTGGCGTTGCCGACGGTGGTCGGAATTTCTCTTTCGGCGTGCGGCACTGAGGACGATGCCGCTCCAGGACCCGTAGCAGGCAGCGGCACGACCGCTGGAGCTGGCGGCACCGGCGAAACCGGCGGCACCGGCGAGACCGGCGGCACCGGCGCAAACGCCGGCAAGGGCGGAACGGACGGCTTAGCCGGTGAGGGCGGCGATGGCCCGGGTCCGGGTGGCGCCGCTGGCAGCGGCGGCGATGGAGCGGGCGGAGAGGGTGGAGACGGCCCGGGTCCCGGCGGCGCTGGTGGCAGCGGCGGCGATGGAGCGGGCGGAGAGGGCGGGCAAGCGCCAGTCGCGTGTCACTTGGATCTCTTCAAGTTCGATTCCGATCCTGGCGGCTCGATGGGCAAGTACCTCACCCCTGCTACTGGCCCGGTTCAGAGCTCGACCGTTTCGTGGAACAGTGTCGAAGGGGTCACGGCGCCGGGTTCTGGCAAGCTGATCGCAACGTTCGGTGCGCTGGGCGAGCAGGCGCAGCTGAGCCTATACACGACTCCGGGGCCCTTGGCCTGCCACACCAAGCTGCACGCGAAGGTCAAGCTAGTCTCCGCCACCGACCTCAGCACCATCAACGGCATTGGCCTGTCAATCAGCTCCGGTCCGTTCGACAGCACCGGCCGCTACTCGGCGCAATTTACCAGCACGTCGAGCTTCGCGATGGACACCTGGTATTCGATCGAGCTGCCGTTCGCGACCGCCAGCTATCAAAGTCCGGCCAACACCCTGCCGGACTTTACGGACGTGCGAGGGTTCGGGATCCAAGTGCAGACCAAGACCACCGGAGCGACGCCGGTCGAGACGACGCTGTACGTCGACGACGTCTGGGTAGAGTAAGCGAAACGCAGCGAGCGAGAGTTCGGCGCGGCCGAACTCTCGTAGAGCGCTCAGAACGTGGTCTTGAGACCCGCCATCGCGCCATCGGAACGCGGCGCGACACTGGCTTGCACCGACGGGCTTCCGTTGCGACCTACGAAGTAGAAAGCAGCAGCGCCCGCGAGGCTCGCGATGCCCACGCCCAGCGACACGTAAGAGTACGTGAACTTTTTGCGAATGGGATCCACATCGTCCGGGTTGCAGCCCGGGGAGCACTGGTCGTTTTTCGCGTTGTAGTCGTTCACGCCGCTGATGCGGAAGTAGGCGAACCCGCCCAGCGCCACCACCCCGAGGCCGCCCAGCACGTAAGTCATCGCCGGAACGCCGCCGTGCGACTCAGGAGCAGCGCCGCTGCTCTTGTCCACCGCCGCAGGCTTGGCCAACGGATCGGCGAAGGTAACCTCGAGCACGCGAGCTTTGTCGCCCACGCGGGCCGTCTCGCTCAGTCGCACGAGACCGCGCTTGGGGTGAATGAACACGAAATTGTGCGGCCCCGGATCGACCGAAATCGGACGCCCGGTAATCTTTTCGGCGACGACCTTGCCGTCCATCTCGACGGTTACGTCAGTGAATTCGCCGCCCTCCGCCTTTCTCGCCGAAAACACCAGCGTGGGTGTTTCCGTCTCGAGCGTCCCGTAAAAGCGCACGCAATCTTGCACGATCGCCGCGTTGCACTGAAGCTGCGAGCATTCGAGCGCAGCAGCGGACGCCGCGACGTAGTGCCCCGCGAGCTTCTCCGTCTGCGTCCGCTCGTAGGCAGCGCTGCACTGCTCACCGGGCGACTTCGGCGCTTCGGCTGGCGCGGGTGGGCTCTCGGCGACGGGCGCCGCGGAAGCGCCCGGAGTGGGACTCCCAGCCGGAGCCGCAGCCGGAGCCGCCACCGGACCTTTCGCGTGGGCGATGCCCGACGGCAACAGCCCTGCGACGACCAGTAGCGCAGAAGCCGAACGACAGTGCTTGTTCATGGTCTTCATGATTTTCGTCCGTAACTCACTTCACGAAGGCAATGTCATCGAGAAACAGATCGTAAGTGGTGCCCAACCCCATTCTGAACTGCACCGAAATCAGGGCGTTCGGTTTGAACACCGTGGGAGTCGGAACGGTGCCCGACTCGAGAATGAGATCCGCGAACAGGACAGTGTAACGCTGCCAATTCGTTCCGACCTGGATGCTCTTGTTGTAGTGATGATCGCAGGCAGTGCAGAGCTTCCCCCCTGCGTCCGTATCCTCGTCGGGGAAAACGACCGTGACCGTCAGCGCGGTTGCAGCACGGGCCCAAAACGTGAGGCCGGCGTAGGAGGACGCGTCGCTGGTGTGGGCGGATGCATTGTAGGGTGCCTTCGCGGCTGCCATGTCGACGCCGACGCCAGAGCCCCATTTCGTGAAGTCCGCGCCCTTCGTCTCGAACCCCTTGTGGCTCGCCCCGCGGTCGATGACAACGACGCTAAAGCTGGGTGTCGCCGTCATGTCACTAAACTGGTACCAGTTCCCCGCGCGCGCTTCTCTCGGGGGGTTCGTGGGCAGGTTAAAGTCACCGTCCTCGAAATTGTCGAGGACTTGGTTATCCGGAACGACAATATCCGCCGTGCATTTACCGGCTGCGGAACAGATCCAGCTAGCGCAGTCCGCCTCGCTATTACAGCGCACACCGACGTCACACGGCTTCGTGGCTGCACAAACGCCGCCGCAATCCGTGGCACTCTCGTCTTGATTCTTAATCGAATCGTTGCAGGTGGCGGCCACACACTTGTTGTTGGAGCACACCAGGCTCAGGCAATCGGTCGCCTCGCTGCAAAGACTCTTGTCAGCACATGGAGCGCACGAGGGGCCACCGCAGTCTTTGTCCGTCTCGTCCGCTTCGCGCGTGCCGCTCAGGCAGTGATCGCCGCAGGCTTTGTCCACCGTGCAGTAGTGGCCCGAGCAATCGTCGTTGCTGTCGCACGCGACACCGACGTCACAAGGGCTGCAGCTGCCACCGCAGTCGACGCCCGTCTCGTCTTGGTTCTTGACCTTGTCCGTGCACGTCGGCTCCGCACAAATATTGTTTTTGCAGAAGGTCGATTCGCAATCTCGGCTCGCCGTACAGCGGCTCTTCGTGGCGCAACGATCGCACTTGCTGCTCCCGCCGCAGTCCACGTCCGATTCGTTCGCGTCTTTCGAGCCGTTGCTGCATGCCGTGGGCGCAGCACCGCCGCTCGGGTTTTCCATGCCCCCGGCCACGGAGTTGCCAGCGCCGGAGGAGCCGATCCCGCCGGTCCCGGCGGTCCCGCCAGTCGCGGAATAGCTGGCAGAGAGGGAGTCCAGATCAGGCGCGCAGGCAGCCGCAAAGTAGAGCGCGAGAGCACTGGGAACGAGTAGTTTGAAGCCTAAAGACATCGGGGTTGTGAATCTGTTCGGGGGAACGAAGCTCGAGCGCGCCCCAATGCGCGAGCCCGATGATCTTCGAGTGTAGCAGACCATCGCCCGGACATGGAATCGTTTGCTCGCGAGCGATTCTCGGAAGTGTCAGTCATTGAGCCGATGTGCGTGCGTGTGATCCACACGACAACTCACACACGACGCTCATCACCAACTACGGCACGCGGAACGAATTGCCTAACGGCACTCGGGACGAACCCGACGAATACCGTCCTTGTCCAGGAAGATCGGCGAGTCGCAGTTGGGCTTTGCAGGCGCGGCAGCGGTGGCAGGCGTCGGCACGGCAGGAGGCGGCGCGACAGTCGCGGGCGAAGCTACGGCAACCGGGCGGCCGGCACGAACGACGTAACGGTGGCTGACCGGCGCATCACTCGCAGCACGGGTGGGGTGGTCGACCGGTGTCAGCGTGAGCGCGACCGTCGTGTCTTGCATCGGCGAAAACTCACTGGTCGCCTTGGCGAAGCCTGGTGCTTCGGCGCGGAGCACGTGAGCTTGGCCATCCGCCAAGAGTAACTTGGTCGTCGGATTCGTGGGCAAAGCCTGACCATCGAGGTAGAGCTGGGCTTCCGCGGGACTCGCTTGAAGCGCGACGGACACTCGAGCCAGCGCCGCGGTAGGGCCGGGAGCGGCAGGCTTGGGGGCCACGGTCGCTTCCGACGAGGCAGGCAGCCCGCCCGCCGCACCGCGCCGCCCCCAGCCGAAAAAGCTGACTGCGCCCAACAAGGCAAGCAGCGCAAAGCCCGTGAGCAGGCGGCGCTTGCCGCGGCCGGGCTCGGCCGGCTCGGCGAGCATCGTGTGAATCGACTCAGAGGTAGCGCCTCCGAGCGTGGTCGAGCCCCGTCCGGACCTGGGGCGCTCGCCAGAGATGGAAATGGAGGAGGAAGAGTGGTCCGTCTGGATCAGGGTCAGCTGGCGCTCGACGAGCGCCTTGAGCTGCGCCCGCGTGTCGGCAAATAGGGCGGACACCACGCGCGCGATTTCTTTTTGCTTCGCCGCCGCGCCGAAGCGTTCGACATAGACCTCTAGATCATGCTGCAGCTCG
>Ga0302322_100002358_pt1 | contig 15908 bp, 5 predicted proteins | sample Fen_T0_2_FD_203757 | JGI IMG/M metagenome (GOLD analysis project Ga0302322, IMG submission 203757) | Peat permafrost microbial communities from Stordalen Mire near Abisko, Sweden - Fen_T0_2 | ecosystem: Environmental > Terrestrial > Soil > Wetlands > Permafrost | place: Sweden: Abisko... | reverse complement strand
CCCGTTGCAGAACCTCAATGTCTCTGGGGCTGATGGCGGGGACACCGTGCGCATTGTCGAAACTGTCGCCAACATCGGGGCAGGGGCGGGCGGAGCCTATGACATGGTTGTCTCCGACACGTTGCCCGCCGGCTATTCAGTCAGCGATGTCAGCAACCTTGTAGTAGTGCGCAGCGGTACCCTGACCGAGCTGATTCCACAGAGTGGATCGCTCTTGCAACTGTTCACGGCCGGCGGGGTGACCCTGGAGGATCCGGCCAGTACGGCGGGCACACCGCGGCCGACCCTGTACCCGACGAGCGACGCATTGCACCGCGACGTGCTGACCATTTCTTTTGATCTTAAATTGCACGCCGATCAGCCCGCCGGTGCGGTGCTCACCAACACCGGGAAAGTGCTAAACTATACGAATATCTACAACGGCGTCGCCCTGGGCAATGGCTTCGTTGTCAATGGCAATCCGGTGGGCGGTACAGCCGCTGACCTGATCGATACATCCACGATCACTACCACGGCACCGGCACTTTCGAAATCGTTTGGTCCGTCCGACGCACCGCAAAATGACAACGTCGACCCAACGTTCCCCAATGCCACTGTCGTTGTCGGTGAAACCCGGCCAGTGACCGTGACAGTCTCCTTGCCCGAAGGCAGCATCAACAACGGCACTCAGGACGTCTTTGTCACCGTGGAGCTTCCGGCCAATGAGACGTTCACCGGCCTGACTTCAATTGTCGCCGGTAGCGGTGTGACACTTACACCTCCGTCGACGCCATACAGTGTCAGTGGCAACCTCGTCACGTTCGATCTCGGACCCGAGGTGCTGAACGGCAACGCCGATAAGTCCGGCATTGTCAACATCAACTACACCGCGCGTTTCGACAACGGATCCAACGCCAATAACACGCTGTTCACCAGTACGGCGAATCTCATCTATTCAGGCAGCCCGGTGCCGTCAGCGAGCGTAACGTTCATCGAGCACGACGCGATCCTGAATGCGACGCTCACCCATGGTCCGGCGGGTTCGGTGTACAGCGGTGCCACACTCACCTACACCTACACGATCACCAACTCCGGCCTTGTTGACGCACGCGATACCGCGTCAACACTCGATCTGCCCGCCGGACTGACGTACGTGCCTGGCACGCTGCATTTGTTGTCTCAGGCCAACTCGCCGGATTCAGCGGCGTCCGTCGACGACAGCGCCGGTGCGTCGCGCGTCCTGACGGTGCTGCCAGGCGAAATTGATGCGTCCACCGCGGCGGGAACGCCCACGCTGGTCTACAGCTTCGAAGCAACGGTCAACCCGGGGTTGGCCGCGGGCACGGACCTGACCGTCACGTCGCCGGGAAGCGGCAACACCGCCCTGTCCATCGCCAACAGTTTCGCGCGCAATTATCCGTTCAGCGCGAGCGACCCGCTGTCGGTCGGTGCCATTTCGCCATCGCTGTTTTTCGCCGCGGAGGCCAACGGGACCACCGTTGTGACACCCGGCACCGCCGCCAACATCAACGTGACGGTCGGCGACATCGCCCGGCTGCATGGCGTCGCCCGGATCCCGGAAGGATCCAACGCCAATGTGGTGCTCGATTTCACACTGCCCGCCGGCTTCGTGCCATACCTCACCGATGGGACGGCCGCGCTGGCGCTGGTTTCGCCCAATGGTAGTTTTTCTTCCTCGCTGCTCGACCCCGCTGGCAACACGAGTGGACTGCAAGTGACCGGCGGCGCTGGCTTCAACGCGGGCACCTTCGCGCCAACCTATGCCGTCCCCGCCTCGGCGATCGACACGACCTCGCAGCCGGGTCACCTGCTCATAAGGCTCGGCACGCTGACCAACGACGCGGGCTCTCCGTTGCCGAATTTCGCCATCGTCGAGTTGAACGGACAGGTGACCAACGTGGCCGCCAACACCGGCGGCGCCACTCTGACCGACCGTTTCGCCGTGCAGGCGAATGGCGGTACCACCGCATCCGTATCGCGGTCGGAAAGGGTGTTGGAACCAGCGGTGACATTGGCCAAGTCAGTCACCGCCATCGACTCAGCCGCCGGCTCCGTGACCTATTTGATCACCCTGCGGAACACGTCCACCGTGCCAGCCTACAACGAGACGCTGACTGATCCGTTGCCTGGAAGCAACGTCGGCTCCGTCTCCCCTGTCACGGCGGCGGGTGGCGCGACCGGGCTGATCGTCACGCCCGGGGGAGGCAATATTTTCGCGGCAACCATGACGCTTCCGCCCGGGGCCACCGAAACCTTCACCTACACGCTTACCGTCGCCTCGGTCGCCGCGCCGGTGCCGGCGAGCACCACAAGCGAAACCTGGCAGGACATCAACCCCGCGGTCGCGGGTCTGACCTACAACGGCTTCACCAGCACGATCGGCGCCGCTGGCGGTACTACCGGTTCACGCGATGGCTCGGCGATTCCCGGTCCGGGGATCAACAACTACTGGAGGCAGGTCAGCGTATCCCTTGGCACCGCCTCGGGGCAGGTCTGGCAGGCTCTGGGCAATACGCCCGCCACGTACGATACGGCGATCGACACGCCGCTCGGTGGCGTGTTGGTGACCATGACATCTGGCGGGCTGACCGAGAGAACCACTACCGCGTCCGATGGCACCTACTTCTTCGGCCTGATCCCAAATGGCGCCTTTACGGTGACGTTGCCCGCGAGCGGAAGCAATGGTCTGCCGGCGAGTGAGACGCTGGTGGTCAACACGTTCGGCGGCCTTACGCCGCCGGCCGCCGCCAGCGTGAACGCCACCGGAACGGCCCTGGGCGGGTTGAACTTCGCCTATGAAATTCCGGATACCGCGCCATTACTCGGCAATTGGTCCAACGCGACGCGGAGCATTGCCCCGTCCCAGGTGGCGCACCTCTCGGATACAGGCGCCACGACCGCGACGGACGCGGAATTGGCGACACTGATCGGAGCGCATCCCACCACCTACTCATACAAAGGCGCCGTGCTGACGGTGCAGCGCTACATCGGGGCCGTCGCGGCGGCGAATCCGTCGGATGTGTTCGGTGGCGACGCGCGGCTCAGCCTGTCAGGTGGGTCGGTGGTGCTGTCGGGCGCGGCCGTGGGCAGTTTCTCACAGGCCGGTGGCGTACTCACGCTCACCTTCAACAGCAGTGCGGACGCGACGACGGTACAGGAGGTTCTCAATCACCTGACCTATTCGAACGCCACGACCGGCACGCTTACGTTGAACCTGACCATCGGGGCGACATTGGCCGACGGCAACGTGAACAATGTGCCGTTGGCCACCGGCTTCACCGGCGCGCAGGGCACCGGCGGGGTGCGGAACAGCGCGCCCGTATTCTCTACCTTCACGCTGCGGCCCGGTCCCAACGGCTACCGCGCCGACTTCATCGAACCCAATAACACGCCGGCCGCTGGTGCCGCGATCACTCTGCCGGCAGTCAGCCTTGCCAATCTGGTGGCGTCCGGAGCTTCGTTGTCGCAGGTCGTGGTTGTACTCGGCGGCGGCGCGGTGCCGGGCGAGGATGTCCTGGCCTTCATCTCCGGGACCGCCAGCGGCAACATCGCCGGCAGCTTCGATGCCCCGACCGGCACGTTGACACTCACCTCGGCCGGTCCCACCGCCTCGCTCACGCAATGGCAGGCCGCTTTGGGCAACATTCAATATTACGACAGCAACCCACAGCCCAACACGGCGCTGCGCGGCGTCACTTACAGTCTGACCAGCACGGGTGGCGGTGGCACCACGACCGAGCAACTCGGCGAGATCGCTGTCAGCCCCACCGACGACTCGCCGATCCTGAACACGTCCGCGCCGCCGGCCCTGAATGCCGCGACGGAAGGTGTCACCGCCGCACCGGCCGGAGCCCAGGGTCAGTTGGTGTCGACGCTGGCGAACAACACCGGCATCTCTGACCTTGATGGCAACAACGCTCATGACGGCAGCGCGCCGGGTCCTTACGGGCTCGCCGTTGTGCAGGCGGACACCACGGCGGGCAACTGGTGGGAGTCCACCAACAACGGCATCACCTGGCACGAGTTCGCCGGGGCCGGGCTGTCCACGATCTCGGACAGCAACGCCCTGCATCTGGTCGCCAACGCGGCCACGCGCATCTTTTTCCAGCCGACTTTGCCGTTCTTCAACGGCGCCATCACGCCAGCATTGACGTTCAGGGCCTGGGACCAGTTTGACGGCGCCGCCAACGGATCGCTGTCGGCGCTGCCGGCCGATGGGCCGCTCGGCACCGGTATCAATCTACGCGCCTCGGCCTATTCGGCTGCCGCGATCCCGCTGCCACTGACGATCAACGCGGTGAATAATGCACCGATCGGCAGCGGCACCTCGACCCTGCCAGCGGAGCCGGAAGACACGGCCGCACCGGCGGCTGAAACCGTTGCCGCGCTGTTCGCGGGCAATTTCTCCGATACAGCGGATCAGCAGCAGACCGTTTCCAATCCGACCGGGTCGTTGGCCAACACCCTCGCGGGAGTGGTCATCACGGCCGACACCACGCCGGCGATGGACGGCGTATGGCGCTATTCCACTGACGGCGGCGCCAATTGGACCAGCATTCCGACGAGCGTCTCCGCCAGTTCGGCCCTGGTGTTGCCCGCCTCGGCGCTGATCGATTTCCTGCCGGCGCCGGACTTCAACGGTAAGCCGCCGCCTCTGACGGCCCATCTGGTCGACAATTCAACCGACGTGCCGCTCAGCAACGGTGTCACCGGGGCGGCATTGCAGGCCGGGAACATCGCCTACACCGGCGTGGACGTGTCGGGCACGAACAACGGCGGTGCCACCGCGGTCAGTGTAGGCACCGTGCCGCTTGGTATCTCGGTCACACCAATCAACGACGCGCCGATCGCGTCCGGATCGGCGACGCTTGCATCCGGCATCGAGGACACGATCAGCCCGCCGGCCGCGAATGTGGCGACGTTGTTCCAACCGACGTTCTCGGATACCGCGGACCAGCAGCAGACGCCCGCCAACCCGGCAGGATCGGTGGCGAACACGCTCGCCGGTGTCGCGATCGTCGGCGACACCACACCAGCATCCGAAGGCGTATGGCGCTACTCCACCGACAACGGCGGCACCTGGGTCAACATCCCGACGACCGTGTCCAACACCTCCGCGCTGGTGCTGCCGGTCTCGGCGGAGATCGATTTCCTGCCAGTGGCGGACTTCAATGGTGCGCCGCCGGCGCTCACGATTCGTGACATCGACAGCTCCACCGATGTGCCGCTCAGCAACGGAGTCACAGGCGCCGCGCTGCGGGCCGGCACGGCGGCCTATTCCGGCGTCGACGTCTCCGGCGCGCATAACGGCGGTATCACCGCCGTCAGTGCCGCCACGATCCCGCTCAACACCTCAGTCACCGCGGTGAACGACGCGCCGATCGCTTCCGGCGGCACGGCATTGACGCCGGTTCTCGAAGACACGACCGCCCCACCGGGCGCCACCGTCGGCACCCTGTTCTCCGGCAACTTTTCGGACACCGCCGACCAGCAGCAAACGCCATCCAATCCCACCGGGTCAGTGGCCGACGTGCTGGCCGGTGTCGCCATCACCGCCGACACAACGCCGGCGTCGCAAGGCGTGTGGCGTTATTCCATCGACGGCGGAATCACCTGGGCCGATATCCCCACGTCTGTTTCCGACACGTCGGCCCTGGTGCTTTCGGTGTCGGCGGAAATCGCGTTTCTGCCGCGGCCCGACTTCAACGGTGCGCCGCGTCCATTGACCGCGCGGCTCATCGATAGCTCGACCGATATGCCGGTGACCGCGGGGGTCACCGGCCTCGCGTTGCTCACTGGCGGCCCACGGGCGTATGCCGGAGTCGATGTCTCCGGAACCCATAACGGTGGTATCACCGCCGTTAGCGCGGCCAGCGTGTCGCTCAGTACAGCCGTGACGCCGACTAACGACGCGCCGGTCGCGTCAGGCGCCGCCATCCTCAACGCGGGCATCGAGGACACCACAACGCCGCCGCCGGAGACGGTCAATCAGCTTTTCATGCCCACATTCTCGGACGCCGCGGACCAACAGCGGACGGCCCTGAACCCGACCGGATCCGTCGCCAACACGCTGGCCGGCGTCGCCATCGTCGCCAACGCCACGCCGGCGTCGGAGGGTGTATGGCGTTACTCAACAGATGGCGGTGTGCACTGGACCGACCTACCAGGCAACATATCCGACAGTTCGGCGCTGGTGCTGCCAGTCTCGGCGGAGATCGCTTTCCAGCCGGTGGCGGACTTTAACGGCGCACCGTTGCCACTGATCGTCCGCGACATCGATAATTCCACCGATGTGCCGATCATCGGTTCGGTTACAGGCGCGGCTCTCCAGACCGGTAACACCGCCTATAGCGGCGTCGACGTCTCCGGCACTCATAATGGCGGCCAGACCGCGATTAGCGCGGAGGCCGTCCCTCTCGATACGTCAGTTATCGCGGTCAACGACGCGCCGATCGCCACCGGCTCCGTGACATTGCCGACCATCTTCGCATCCAACGTCAACCCGCCAGGCGAGTCCGTGGCGGCGCTGTTCGCACCCAGCTTTTCCGATACAGCCGATCAGCAGCGTACGTCGATCAACCCGACCGGATCGGTCGCCAACACGCTGGCCGGCGTGGTCATCGTCGGCAACAGCGCGCCGGCGTCGGCGGGCACGTGGCGATATTCCGGCGATGGCGGCGCGACCTGGATCGCCATTCCGACCGGTCTGTCAGACACCAACGGGCTCGTGCTCGGCTCGGCCGTGCAGATCGACTTCGCGCCGAACCCGAACTTCCACGGCTCGCCCCCGCCGTTGCAGGCCAGATTGGTCGACACTTCCAGCGATGTGCCGCTCGCCGCCCATGTGACCGGCGCTTCGATCGCCGGGACGCGCATCGCGATCAATGGGGTGGACGTCGCCGGCCGAGGCAACGGCGGCGCCACGGCCGTCAGCGCGGGAATTGTGCCGGTCAACGTCAAGGTCATCGCCGCTGGCAATCCCGTGTTTCCCCCTGAGACCGGTAATCCGCTCGAGAAACCTCCGGGCCTCGGGGGAATGCCATGGGGCTGGCTGGTCGGCTCCACGATCTACCGCATGATGCAGGTGGAGGAACACGGTTCGGTCAACGTCTCCGCCGACGCTTTCCATGGCAACGACACCGGGCAGCGCCTGAGCTACGAGGCCAGCACGGCCAGTGGCGGGCCGTTGCCGCCCTGGCTGTCCTTCGACCCGGCGACGTTGAGCTTCTCCGGAGTGCCTCCGGAAAATGCCGCTGGGACGTTGGATCTCCGCGTCGTGGCACGCGATGCGAGCGGGCGGCAGGCCTCCGCCGAGGTCCATGTGTTCATCACCCGCGACGAAACCGATCCGCTTGGTCTACTCCGCGCGCTGCGAAAACTTAACCCCGAGGGGCTCATCGCGACGCCAGTCGCCCATGGGCCGATCGCGCCGGAAGAGCCTGTCGAACCGGCCTATCCGCCGTCGGAACGGCCCCTGGTTCCCCAGTATCCTGATATTCCAGGGAGCGCACCACCGGCTGTCGCGCCGGGCCCCGCGGCGGCCGCCGGCCGCGACGGTTTCAGCGCACAGTTGCGCGGACAGACACTGGCCGGCCGGCTGGCACGCCACCGGGCGCTGCTGTCGGCGATCATCGATACCGCCGCATGACGCTTACACGCGCGCGCCCCGCCGCCATGGACCCCATGATGAACCGATCTTTTTACCGTTCAGCGATGGTTACCTCCGCCGCGCTGTGCGCCATGCTCATGTCGTCCTGCACCATACAGCCGGACCCGCTGACCCCGCTGGAGAAGGTCGCTCGCGCCCACGCGGACCGCGCGGCGATCGAAAAGAACTACGTGCCCCTGACCGGCCGGCTGAGCCTCGCCGAGGCGATCGCGCGTGCGCTGAAATACAACTATGATGTTCAGCTCTCGCAGGCCGAGATCACACTTCAGGAAAAGCAGCTCGATCTGGCCATGGCGCAAATGCTCCCGCGACTGGCTGCTGGCGCTGGCTACAATTGGCGCAGCATCCCGAACGCCGCCGAAAGCATCAACGTCGTCACCCGCGAGCAGTCGCTCGCGTGGTCCTATTCCGAGGAGCCGACCCATGGCACCCTCGACCTGACACTGACATGGAACGCGCTCGACCTCGGCGTGAGCTATTTCGAGGCCAAGCAGCAAGGTTGGCGGCAATTGATCTCGGTGGAGCGCCGGCGCAAGGTGATCGCCCGTATCATCGAACAAACCACCGCCGCGTATTGGCGCGCGGCGGCCGCGGCGGAGTTGCTGCCAAAGATTGATCCGCTGCTGGCGGAAGCGAGGCGGATCCTTGATACCTCAAAGCACGTCGGCGAGCGTCATCTTCAATCGCCGCTGGCGCTGCTTGATTTCCAGCAAAACATGATCATCGTGCTCGGCGAATTAGAGAAGATTCGCAACGAGCTAAGCGCCGCGTCGATTGAACTGGCTGCCCTGATCAATGTTCCACAAGGTCAGAAGCTGCAATTTGGTACAACTCTCAACGAACTTCGTCCGGCGCCGGTGGCTGAAAACCACAAGCTGGAGGAGATCGGACTGGCGCTGCGGCCGGAACTCAATATCGAATCGTACCAACAAAAGATTGATCGCCAGGATATTTACAAGGAGATTTTGAAAATGCTGCCGGGTGTCGGCATTCTCACCGGGTTGAACTACGACAGCAACAACTTGCTGTACCGGAACATTTGGGGTGAGCTGGGAGTGCGTGCCACCTTCAACCTGTTCAACCTCGTCAAAGGACCACGCGCCATTGCCGTCGCGCAGCAGGAGGTCGCGCTCGACGAGCAGCGCCGGCTGGCGCTAAGCGTGGCCGTGCTGAGCCAAATCAATCTCAGCATTCAGGAATACGCGAACGCGCTGGACAATTATGGCACCGCCCGGCGCGTCGACGCCGTTGGTCAGCAGATCGCGACCGTCGCCAACGACGTTACGGTCGCCGGAGTACAGTCCGAGGCAGACCGCATCCGCCGGCATCTGACCGTCGTGAGCACGCGGATCACGCGCGACAGGGCACTCTCCCGCGTGCATATCGCACTGGCCAGCATGTACTCGGCCGTCGGCGCGGATCTCGTGCCCGCCGGAGCGGAGTTCGACGATTTGCCGACCTTGATTAATAACGTTGAAACAGCCATCGCGGGTTGGCAGCAGGGCAGGCTGCCGGAATTGCCGCCGGCGATGGCCGCTGCCGCCCCGGCTGGGCCGGCATCGGCCGTGTCCCCTCATTAGTCATGGCTCGTTGTCGTTTGCTTCGGCCCGGCGCGGCCCTCCTGTTGGTAGTCTCCAGCCACGCCGTCGCATTGGCCGCATCCACCGACGCGCCATCGGAACCTTCGACGGCAGGCGTACAGGTCGTGGCGCGCACAACCGCTCAGATCGGCGCGCCGATGTCCGGTCAACTCATCGACTTCCCGTTAGCCGACGGTGACACCTTCGAGGCCGGACAGATTCTCGCCGGCTTCAATTGCGCCGCCCAGGAGGCGAACGTCGCGCGCGCACGGGCCGAGTTGGACAAGCGCAGCGATCTGCTAGCCACGCAGCAATCGCTGAAGGCGCTCAATGCCTATTCCAAGGCCGACTATCGCTCCGCGGTGAACGACGTCGCGGTATCGCGGGCGGAGCTTCGGGTGGCGCAGACCGCCGTGACAAATTGCGTGGTGCGGGCGCCGTTCGCTGGGCGTGTCGCGGACATAGCTGTACATAAATATCAATTTATGCAGATCGGCGCACCGCTGATGGACATTCTGGACGATCGCGATCTGGAGTTGGAACTGGTCGTGCCGTCGCGCTGGTTGTCATGGGTGACCGCCGGCACCAGACTGCGGGCGCGGATAAGCGAGACTCAAAGTGGTTACGACGCCCGCATCACACGTCTCTCCGGCCGGGTCGACGCGGCGAGCCAGACGATCAAGGTGTATGCCCGACTCGATGGGCCGGCGGGCTCACCGTCGCTGCTACCGGGCATGAGCGGTAGCGCCGTGTTCCCCGACGCGCCGAAATAGTGCTCGCGGTCATGCCCATGCGGATCTGATGTCGGGCACACTGAATCGGCAACTGTTGCGTTTGGCTGGCGTGCTGCAGTTGCAAGAGCGCGCCCGAACCGCGCCGCGCGAAGAACTCGCCTTTGTGATCGTCAACGAAACGGTACAGGTGGTCGCTTACGACCAGGCGGCGCTGTGGGACGCGCGGGGGAGACGGATCTCCGCGCTGTCTGGCGCGGCACGGCCAGAACCGGGCGCGCCTTATCTGTCGTTGCTGGAGAGGCTCTGCCGCCGCGCAGGCGCCGGCGCCGACGCGGCGATCATGCACACGCTCCGGCCCGCGGACGGCGACGGGGAGTGGGCGGAGTTCCTCGGACCGGAAGTGCTGTGGTGCCCGCTGATCGGGCGCGGGCCGGTGGCGGCACTCGTGCTGTCCCGCCACGAGCCGTTCGGTGAAGGCGACCGGCAGTTGCTAACCGCGCTATGTGGCGCGTACGGGCAGAGCTGGGAATTGGCCTGGGCTCGGCGTGAGCCGTTACGGGCATGGCGCGGGCGGCGGCTGCGCAACCTGGGCGTCATCGCCACGGTGGTCGGGGTCCTGTCTCTGGGGGCTCTGCCCGTGACCTCTTCCTCGGTAGCGCCGGCCGAAGTGGCCGCGGCGTCCGCGGTGTTTCTGCGGGCGCCCTTCGCTGGTGTCGTGGACAGCATCGTCGTCGCTCCGAACGCCGAGGTGCGTGCCGGACAGGTTCTCGTGCATCTCGATCGCCGGCAGTTGGAAGCGCAAAGCCGCGTTGCCGCGAAATCGCTTGAGGTGGCCGAAGCGCAGTTCCGCCAGGTCACGCAAGAGGCGATCGTGGATGCCCGCGCACGCGAACAGTTGGCGGTGCTGCGCAGCAAGCGCGACGAGGCGCGGGCCGATCTGGAATACCGCCGTGCCCTGCTTGACCGCGCCGACCTTCAGGCCCCGGTCGACGGCGTCGCGGTGTTCAACGACGCCGGCGAATGGATCGGCCGGCCTGTCGAGACTGGGGAACGGATCATGCTGATCGCCCCGCCAACGTCCGCGCGTATCGAAATCGAACTGCCGGCCGCCGACGCCGTGACCGTAACCGAGGGCGCTCCGGTGCTGTTCTTCGACAACATCAACCCGGACCGGCCAATTTCCGGTCGATTGGTGTTCGTCAGTTATGCGACATCACTCAGCCCTTCCGGAGTGTTGGCGTATACCGGCCGGGCTGATCTTGTGCCGGGCACGGCGCTACGGCTCGGTCTGAAGGGCACCGCGAAGGTATACGGGCCACGGCGTCCGTTGGCGTTATGGCTCCTGCGCCGGCCACTGGCCTGGTTACGCGAGACGGTCACATGAGCGAAGCGGCGCTGCCGCCACTGCGCGAGGACCTGTCGTTGGCGCGAGGACCTGTCGCCGATGGGGCGCCGACCTGGACACTCTATGATCCGGCCCGGCACCGATTTATCCGCATTGGCTGGCAGGATTTCGAGATCCTCAGCCGCTGGGCTCTCCGCACGCCCGCGGCGATCGTGTCGGCGCTGAGACAGGAAACCACGCTGCGTCCGAACGAGGAGGACGTATTGCATTTGGCGACATTCGCCCGGCGCGCCGGTTTGCTGCGTGTCACGACCGCTCGCGACACCGCCGGCCTTGCCGCTGCCCAGATCGTGGCGAAACGTTCGGCGGCATCCTGGCTAATGCACAATTACCTGTTCCTTCGCCTACGGCTGATCAATCCGGATCGTTTCCTGACCGCGATGCTGCCTCTGGTCCGGTTCATGTTCACGCGTGCGTATCTTTTTGTGCTGGCGGCGATGTCGTTGCTCGGCCTGTTTCTGATTTCGCGACAGTGGGACACCTATACCCACAGCCTGATCGAGCAATTCACGCTGGACGGCCTGCTTTGGATGGCGGTGGCGCTGTCCATCACCAAGGTGGTTCACGAACTCGGACATGGCTTCGCCGCGAAGCGATATGGATGCCGCGTGCCGGCGATGGGCGTCGCGTTCCTGGTGCTTTGGCCCGTGCTGTGGACGGACACGACCGATGCCTGGCGGCTGGTCTCACGGCGGCGGCGGCTGGTGATTGACGCGGCCGGTATGGTCGCGGAGGTCAACGTCGCTGCTATAGCCTCGATCGTATGGGCGGTGCTGCCGGACGGACCCGCGCGCGCCGCCGCCTTCGTGCTCTCCAGTTCCACATGGATCCTGACGCTGTTCGTCAACCTCAGCCCATTGATGCGTTTCGATGGCTACTATTTGTTATCTGACGCTTTGGATGTCGCGAATCTTCAGGACCGTGCATTCGCCTTCACGCGATGGGTCCTGCGCGAGGCGCTCTTCCGCCCCCGTGCCGCTCCGCCAGAACGCTTTCGGCCGGCGATGGCGCATATCCTCGTGGCCTACGCGTTGGCTTCGTGGATTTACCGGTTTCTGCTGTTCACCGGTATCGCGCTGTTGGTTTACAACATCGCATTCAAGGTGCTCGGCCTGGTGTTGATGGCCATCGAGCTATGGTACTTCGTCGCGAGGCCGATCCTTCGGGAACTGGGCGTGTGGGCGCGGCTGGTCACGCGGACGCGCCTCAACATCCATGTGGTTGTGACCGGAATGCTGCTGCTGGCGGCTTGCGCGGCCTTGGTGATCCCGTGGCGCGGCCGAGTGGATGCTCCGGCACTGGTGCGCTCCGCGCGTCAAGCGACCCTGCTCACGAACGAAGCGGGCCGGCTGGAAGCCGTCCCCACGCAGGGGCAGCGGTTCGCGGAGGGACAGGTTGTGTTCGCCCTCACGTCGCTCGACATCGCGCACGCGGTCCGCGTCGCCGAGGCGGACCTTGAAGCGGCGCAGGCTGTCGTGGCGGCCCGCGAGTTCGACGCCCAAGGCCGCCGCTCGCGGCAGTCCGCGTTCGCCAGGGCTTCGGAGGCAGCGGCGGCACTTGTACACGCACAGGCTCGGGCGGCGGACTTGCAGGTCCATGCGCCGTTCGACGGTGTGCTCACGGATATCCCGGCGGGCTTGCGAGAGGGAGCCGATTTGCGGCGGCTTGAGCCGCTCGGGGTGCTGATCGACACAGCCGAAGCAGTGGTGGAGGCATACGTTAACGAAGCCGATCTACCCCGCGTGGCCGACGGTGCGGCCGCACGCTTCATCGCGCCCGATCGTGAGTTGCCGGAACTGCGCGTGGCGTCGATCGCAAAGGCCTCGACCAGGGTCCTGCAATCGCCGGAACTGGCCTCTGTCAATGGTGGGCCGATCGCTGTGCGGCGTGACCAAAAAGGGGAACTGGTGCCCGACCGCGCGGTGTACCGCGTCCTGCTTAAGGTCGACGGGGACGTGCCGGCGCCACGCCGTGAAGTGGGGCAGGTGGCGATCAGGGGGCCCGCGGAGAGTATCGCGCGGGTGCTGTACCGCCGGATCCTCGCAGTGCTGTGGCGCGAGGCATCGGTGTGAATCCGTGTAATCAGAAGGCGGGAGCGGGATTGTCATCCGGCTTCACACCGACACGGATTGCAAGGTCGTAGACCGTGGCGTGCGGCCGTGCCCGGCGCTGATAATCGGTTTCCTCCATGCGGCGCTCCTTCCATTACGGCGCCGTTGCCTCGCGCGAAGTCCTGGGCCTCGACGTGCGCCGGCGGTCTTCGCAAGACGAAGGCGGCGGCCAGCCAAAGCATGATCGCGAACGCGGCCTGCCAGGACAAGCTCTGAGTCAAAGACGCCGCGGGGAAGAGAACAAGGAGCCAACCAGTATAACTGGCGTGCATCAGAACCGCCAGCAACACACTTCCGGTGTTCCTGTAAACCCATGTCATCAGCATGCGATATGGCGTTAATGCCGCGATGTAAACGACGACGAATTCCAAGGGCCAGAGTATGCCCATCGCCTCGATATTGTAGCGATAATCAACGAGCAGATGCCAGAACGCCCAGACCAGACCGAGCCACAACCCCGCCAGGCCCGCCTGTGGACGCGCCAGCAGACGCGGTGTCGCGAAGCCGGTCCAACCGATTTCCTCGAACGCCCCAGCGGCGAGCCCGGCCGCGAAAAGCGCCCACTGAAATCGGGGCGCGAATGCCGGCGCCACGATGGCGCTCATGGGCCACAGGATCGCGAGCAGGAGCAGCGGCGTTGTCAGTAGCGCTACCGCGTACCAGCGCGCACGAAGCTTCCAGCGCATTAGCCGTGACCCTAGTTGCTGCAGCCCGGCGCGCCCGTCCAACAGCGCGGTCAGGATCAAACCACTGGCACTCGGTCCCAGCAGCATCATCGCGAAGATGAGACCGGTTTCCAGCGGCTGTAATGGCGCGAAGTCGAAGCCGGTCGCGGCGAGTACGAGCAGGATCCCACCCCAGCTGATGCCGAAGCACAGCGCGAAATAGCCAGCCAGTGGGTGGCGCCGCGGCCAGGATGTGTGGGTCATGTTGGGATCCCGCCGCTCAACGCCATGGCCGTCGCTCGAAGGGTATGCTCATGGCGGCATGATCCCCTCGGCCGGCCGTCGGTTGGCGGAATACCGGTGTTGAAGTGGCACGGACAGGATCGGAAATTACGCTAACCGGTTTGGCCGGGGCTAACGTGATCCGCCGCCGCCTGGTTCCGGCACCTCGGCCGCGGGTCTTGTCCGGGTGCGTGGTGCGCCAGACGCGGATAACGCGCCCGCCTGAGCTGTCACAATATTCAGGCCGCCGGATTGCGAGGCGGGCATCCAGGACAAGTCCGGGCGTCGGTGGGTAAATTCCGAGTCTGTGCGGCCAGGGGCGGCGTTTATTACACTGACCCGATCATCTTGCACCTTGTGACGAAAGGCGACCTCATCTCATTGGTCAAAACATGACCTGGCAGAACATTTGTATCGCCCATTTCGGCGGTCCCGAGGTCCTGGAATTGGTTGAAAACCCAACCATCCCCGACCCGGGCCCGGACGAAGTACTCATTAAGGTGCTCGCCGCCGGTACCGGGTTCACCGATAGTTTCATCCGTCGCGGCCGTTACCCGGATTACAAGGGACCGCTGCCATTCACCCCGGGCTACGAGCTCGTCGGCGTCATTGAGAAAACGGGACCCGGCGTGGCCGCGGCACGCGAGGGCGAGCTGGTCGCGGATCTCTGCGTGGTGGGCGGCTACGCGCAGTACGCGATTCGTCCCGCGCGTTTCCTCGTGCCGGTACCTGATGGCCTTGATCCCGCCGAAGCGGTGTGCATCCCGCTCGCCTATCTCACCGCGTTCCAGATGCTCACCCGTCACGGGCGTCTGCCGCCGGGTGCGGCAATTCTGGTGATCGGTGCGTCCGGCAGCGTCGGCACGGCATTCCTGGATCTTGCGCGCCATCTCGGTCTGAATGCGATTGGGACCTGCTCGGCCCGGAACATGCCAGCAGTAGAACACTTCGGCGCGACCGCGGTCGACTACCGCGCGGGCGATTTCGTTGCGACCGTGCGCCACCTCATCGCGGAGCGAAATGCCACGGGGCGAAAAGGTGGCGCCGGCGTCGATGCGGCCTTCGATGCTATCGGCGGCGCTCATTTCGCGCGATCATTCGCCTGTCTTGCACCCGGCGGGTTGTTGATCGGCTACGGATCGCAAACAATGGCGGCCGGCGCTGAGGGTTTGCTGTCCGCGGGGCTCGGCCTGGCTCGCCTCAAACTGTGGGGCGCATTGAGCTGTCTGTTCAGCGGCCGTCACGCGGCGTGGTACAGCATTACCGACCGCCGGCTGGCGCACCCGGAGGAGTTCAAGGCCGATATGGCCACGCTGTTCGGCCTGCTGCGCGACGGCGCCATCCATCCCGTCGTTATCGGCCGCGTGCCGCTCACGGCCGCGCGCGAAGTTCATACGCGCATCGACGCTGGCGGGTCTGGCGGCAAGACTGTTCTTATGCCCTGGGCCACGCCGCTATTAAA
>Ga0302322_100002356_pt1 | contig 15910 bp, 16 predicted proteins | sample Fen_T0_2_FD_203757 | JGI IMG/M metagenome (GOLD analysis project Ga0302322, IMG submission 203757) | Peat permafrost microbial communities from Stordalen Mire near Abisko, Sweden - Fen_T0_2 | ecosystem: Environmental > Terrestrial > Soil > Wetlands > Permafrost | place: Sweden: Abisko... | reverse complement strand
GGGCGATGACGCCGGGAAAATTCATGACCTCGCTCAGATATCGGATGGTCGGTCGCGCCAGCAGCCGGGACACGGCCGCCGCATCAAGGAGGGCGCCCGCGGTCTCGAAACAAGTCGCCGGCACGCACGACGGCGCTCCGAAATTGAACTTGAAGGGCGTGCGCGCCGCATCGCGCATCATGTAGTTGACGCCCGCTACCCCAAGCACGTTCGCGATTTCATGCGGATCGGAAACCGTCGCCACCGTTCCATGCACCACGGCCCATCGGGCAAATTCGGCCGGCGGCAACATCGAGCTCTCAATGTGCACATGGGCGTCGACCAGACCGGGCGCGATGAAGCCCGGGTAGGTTTTGCCCGGCTCGGGGATGAGTCGCGTGATCCGGCCCCCAGCCCATTCGACGGTGCCCGGATTGATCGGCCGGGCGTGCAAATCGACCAGGTTACCCGACAAACGTCGCACACGGTCTTTCATGGCAGGCCAGATTGTTCGCCGGGAGCCACTTGGCAATCCCGGTGGCAGTTGAAAAATCCACTCGCAAAACGCCCCCGCCGGTGCACGTTTCGATCCTATGTCGAATCATAATCTTTCCCGCGATTACCTGAGCCCGATCAAACCCCGCTTTGACGATGACGAGGACGACGAGCCCACGCCAAAGCCCACGGCGGCTCCGGTGGGCGCCCTGATCCAAAAGAAGTTTCTGGAGCAGCGCAAAATCTTCCTCTGGGGCGCCGTCACCGACGAGACCGCCAAGGATTTGACGGAAAAGCTCCTGTACTTGGAGGCGATCGGTCCCGGAAAGGAAATCACGTTTTATATGAACACGCCTGGTGGCTCGGTCACAGCCGGGATGGCGGTTTACGACACCATCAAGCTCATTTCCTCGCCCGTGATTGTCGTGGTCACCGGCATGGCGGCTTCGATGGGTTCGATTCTGCTGTCCGCCGCCAAGAAAGGGAATCGCTACATTTATCCGCATGCTCGCGTGTTGATCCACCAACCTTTGATCAGCGGACGCATGGTCGGGCCGGCCTCGGACATCAATATTCAGGCCAAGGAAATGGAGAAACTTCGCACCGAGTTGAATCACATCCTGGCCCACGCTTCCGGCCAGCCCTACGAAAAAGTGAATCTCGATTCCGACCGGGATTTCTACCTGAATGCAGAGGAAGCCATCGCGTACGGACTGGCGGACAAGATCGTCGACAAGATCTGATCGTACCGGTCACCATTTCGATTTGGATTTCCCCAGCCCGCCGCAAGGCGAGCTTTTCGTTTTCGCTCCGTTCCGATCTGGGGGACAGCCGGTGTGGCGGGCCGGAAAATCTATTTGGCGGGCGAAGCCGGCGCGAGTGCCTCGAGTTGGCTGACAAACTCCTGCACGAGATTCTGGTCTCCCGCGGCTTCCGCCACCGACCGCGCCTCGATCAAAAGACTTTTTTGCCCGGCGGCGCTCGGGGCCTTGGTTTTGACCAGGCGAACATATACGCCCAGGGCCGCCGGTCGCGCACCATGGGCCGCGAGCAAAATTGCCGCCTCGTGGGCCAGGCTCCATTCTGCTGGAGAGAAATCCTTCTTGGGATCGACCAGATTCAGCGCCTCGACCGCGGCCGGAACGGCGTTGGCGGACACCGCCAGCCGCGCGCACGCGAGGGCCAGGACCAGACCGGGATTGTCCCGCAGGGCTGATCGAAGCAATGACCAAGCTTCCTCGGTCTTGCCCTGCCGCAGCAGCAGGTTGGCCCGTCGCATTTTCACGTAGGGCGCCAGCGCGGAGGGCAATTGCTCCGGATGCAGTTCCTGCTGTTCAAGCGAAACCTTAAACGGGCGGTAGAGCGGATCCCCGATCGCAATCGACTGCCAGCTGAGAACAGGAAAGGCATAATAGGCCGCGTCACCGAAATATTTGCCGGCGCTCAAGGCGCGCAACAAAAGGTCCGGGCGCGGCGACAGCTGCACGTAGGGTTCGAATACGTTTCCGACCGTGGCCGTCACTCCTCGTGCCACCATCGGGCCGCACCAACCGTCGTCGGTCGAGTGCATGCTCCGGGCGGAAAAGCTGTGCAGGTGCATTGCGATCGCACCCGGCGGGAACCGAAAGCCGTCCGCGACAAACGGACCGTTCAAATCGTTGGCGTACCAGCCAAAATAAAACACCGGGGCATCGAACCGGGCGCCCGCACCAAAGGTCGCCGTTGTGCGTTCCGCTTCGCCGTCAAAACCGAGTTCCTCAATCTGTTTTTCCACCGCCACGAGCCATCGGTCGCCGTCGGGATGCGGGCCCTCCAGATCGACGTAGGCCCGGCCGGCCAACCCGACCCGCTCCGCCTCAAGCGCCGAGGCGACAAGCTGGCGCGCGTCGGAAAAGCTGGGCCCGTCCAGTCTCGACACTTTGACGACGGATTGGGCATCGAGGTTGGAGACGTTCTCCTCGCCAAAAAACGGATTCGGGAGCGTGCCGGTGATTTCATATCCGCTCCGGGCCAGCAGGCTGAGCTCGGAATCGACCGCCGCCGCATCCCGATAAAGCGCCCGCCCGATTCGCCGTCCCGTGGGTTGGTCGAGGAGCGACACGTCCTCGGCGATGCGCAACGGTACGCCGCGACAGGTCACCAGAAATGAGATGTGATGACCGCTGATCGTAAACCGATCGCGTCCCAACCGGTCGCTCAATGTGCTCACCGTCCCGTCAATCCAGCCCCGCCGCACCAACTCTTTCTGCACCGGCCGATAAATGCTGGCGACAAATTCACTCCAGGTGATGGTCTCGGCGTCGGGCAGTGGCAGCGCCAGGATGTTCGCCGGAGGAATTCCGCGCTGCGCCGCGTAATATTCGGCGAGCTGGACCGATTCCGCCTGTTTCGAGTTGGCCAAGATAATCACTCGCGAGGCCACCGTATCGGTCGCGGCCAGGAGGTAAACCGCACCCAGCAGTGGCATCAGGAAGATCCATCGGACAAGTGTGGAGGGCATCGCAATTAAAACCCTGCCCGGCCGCGTCGCAGAGATCGAGCTCGCTTTTCTCCGGGACGGCCAAGGCACGCTTGCCAACTTCGGGGCCATGGCCTTTTCTGCCCGCGGTCGTGATTTCCTTCCTTTCGGCGGAAACAATGGCCGCCAAGGCGCGAGCCGATGCCTCCTCTCTCTTAATCTCCCGCCACGGAATGCCCCCGCCCCCTGTACGTTTCTCTGTTTTCTGCCCGAAGGATCTGACGCCGTGAAGAACCTGCTCAATTGGGAACAACACTGGTTTAATCTGCGGCACCTGCTGTGGTCCACCGGCCTGGTCATTCCAATTGCCGTCCTGGCGGGTTCGGCCAGCGCCGGATTTCTCTGGTCTCTCGACCTGGTCACTCGCTGGCGCTGGGAAAACGACTGGTTGCTGTTCCTACTGCCGGTCGCGGGCTTTGTGATCGGTTGGATCTACCACGTTTTCGGAGGGCGGGCCGAGGGTGGAAACAATCTGATCATGGAGGAAATTCATCAGCCCGGGGGTGGCGTGCCGGGGCGGATGGCCCCGCTCGTGCTCGTCGGGACCCTGGTCACCCATCTCTGCGGCGGCTCGGCGGGCCGCGAGGGTACCGCGGTCCAGATGGGCGGCAGCCTCGCCAGCGTGTATGCGCGGCTTTGTCGCCTCGCTCCGGAAAATCGGCGGACCCTGCTGATGGCGGGCGTCGCTGCCGGTTTCGGCTCGGTTTTTGGCACCCCACTGGCCGGAGCGATTTTCGCCCTGGAGGTTCTCGTGGTTGGGCGGATGCACTACGAAGCCGTGATCCCGGTGCTGGTCGCCAGCGTGGTCGGCGACTACACCTGCTCGGCTTGGGGCATCCACCACGCCATTTACCATATCGATTTTTCGTCCGCGGTGAACGGACTCCGGATTTTCGACGGAGTACTCCTCGGCAAAGTCGTGCTCGCCGCCGTCGCTTTTGGTCTCGCCAGCCAATTGTTCGCCGAGCTGACCCACCTGATAAAAAGACAATTCGTTCGTTTCGTTCCGTATGCTCCGTTTCGGCCGGTGATCGGCGGCTTGCTGGTCATCGGACTGGTCTACGCTGTCGGCACCCGCGACTACCTGGGTATCGGCATCACCTCACCGGAACCGGGTGCCACCACCATTTTGTCGTCATTCGCGCCGGACGGCGCCACCCCGTGGAGCTGGTGGTGGAAACTGTTGTTCACGGCCGTCACCTTGGGCAGCGGCTTCAAGGGCGGCGAGGTGACCCCGTTGTTTTTCATTGGCGCCGCTCTCGGCCATACCCTCGCCGTCGCGCTCGGCGCCCCGGTCGACCTTTTCGCCGGTCTCGGATTCATCGCGGTTTTTGCCGGCGCCACGAATACGCCGCTCGCCTGCACCGTGATGGGAGTGGAATTGTTTGGCGCGCAACCCACGGTGTATTTCGCGGTGGCGTGCTTTCTGGCTTACCTGTTCAGCGGGCACTCCGGCATCTACAGCGGCCAACGCCCCGGCGCGCCCAAGAACGGCCGCCCGATCCCAAAGTAAAGTGACATGAACTGGATCCACTGGTCACTGCTCTCCGCCTTGTTCGCCGGCCTCACTGCCGTGCTGGCCAAAATCGGCGTAACTGGAATCGATTCGAACCTGGCCACCGCCATCCGCACCACCGTGATCCTCATTTTCGCGTGGGCCATCGCGTTCGTAACCGCCAAACCCGCCGAACTCACCAGCCTGTCCGGTCGCACCTGGCTTTTCCTGGCGCTGTCCGGCCTCGCCACGGGCCTCTCCTGGCTCTGCTATTTTCGCGCCCTGCAATTGGGCCAGGCGTCACAAGTCGCGCCGATCGACAAATTGAGCGTGGTCTTCGTGCTCGTCTTCGCGGCGTTGTTTCTGCGCGAACCACTCACGGTCCGCAGCGGACTCGGCGGTCTGCTGATCGTCGCGGGTGCCATCCTGCTGGCCTGGAAGCGCTGAGCTGATCGCGGCGTGCTGCCAGGACTTCCCGATCGACCGGCACGCGGAAACTCTGCGGCGGGGCCGCGAAATATTATTTTGCGGCCGCCGGGGCCGCGGCGAGCTGGCGCTTGATCAACTGCGCCCGCAAATAGGTGTCGGGTGGCGCCGTGCGCCAGGCCGTCATCCAAATCGAAGCGAGCATTTCTCCGCCTTTCAGCAACTGGCCCTCGATGAAGGCCCGGCCCTCGTCGCTGACTGGACCGGGATGCGGTTTCGTCCGATCGATTTTTTCAAACTCGTCGCTGAGCTTCCCCTCCCGGTCGAGTTGGTAGAGCGGTTCGACGAGTTTGTTCTGGGCAATGTAATAGTCCATGATCAGCACAAAAAAGGGATCTCGCCCATCCGGTTGCGAGGCCAGCGGGAGCGCCTTGGCCGGCACCACGCGCGAAGCCAAGCCGGCGAAACTGATGCCGGCTTTCGCCACAAATCCGCTGTCGATCCACGAATGAAACCCGGGCCAGGTCGTGTACCCGTTCGGATTCGCCCCCACCCAGCCGTTGTGGTGAATGGTCGTGTGGAGCGGCTGGGCGCCGTCACCCACATAGTGTCCCATCACGCCCATGACATAGAGTGCGTTCGCCTTGGCATTGACCACTTCCTCAGGGTTGCCGAGTTCTTCCAGCACCTTGAGATAGGAAAAGGCCGATTTTAATTTTCCGTAATATTCCGTGACCGCCCAAGGCGCGAAGCCGGGCCACTCGCGGGAATGGTCCAGGTTTTTCGCCGGATCAATAGCGGGAAACTTGTCCAGGTGCTGGGCACGTCCGGTGGCAAAGGCCAGGACGAAGTCATACCGGAAAGAAGGCACCTTGGCGGGATCGAGCCCGGCCTCGGCAAGTTCCTCTATATCGAGAAAATGATCGGTCCAGCTGCCGCCGGATTGTTTCAGCACGAGGTCGGGCACATTCCGCCATCGATCCGGCTCGCCGGCGAGAAACGCGATTCGTTCGGCCCCCGCCGGCTCGCGAACGAACGCGGGAAAATCCGCCGGCAAGGCCGCGACGGCGAGTTGATTGACCATCCGGTGCCCCTCATAGTCCCACGCCAAGGCGGCAACGGGGCCGAGCAGGACGGCCAGGATCAAATTGGTTCCAAGAAGACGACGACGCATAAGAGAAGGTAACAGCTTTGGATCGCGGACAGAAGCGAAGAATCGGAATCTACCCGTTCTTTTACGGCGATGGCGGCGATGGGTGCAGGTTGGCGATGGCCATCGAATAATTTTGGAGGCCTGCAGCGAGGCCATCGGCGATCTTTTGGCGAAACTCCGGTGTGGCCACCCGTCGCGCCTCGGCCTGGTTGGACAGATAGGCGCACTCCACCAGCGCCGCCGGGCACTCCACCGGCCGCAGCACGCCCCAGCGCGCCCGCTTGTAGCCGCGATCCGGTGACTTCAACGTGGCCAGCAGGGCCCGGTGCAGTTCACTGCCCAAAAGCAGATTGGCGTAATCGAAACGATTGTTCGGAAAGACCTGGTTGGTCAGGTCATCCTTCAGTTCGCTGCCGCTCGAGAGCATGAACTGGGCGGGCAGCGAATAAACCTCGACCCCGCTCACCGACTCGTCGGCGGCGTTGAAATGGATGCTCATGAAGAGATCCGCCTTCTGCTTGTTCGCATAATCGGCCCGAAGTTGCAGATCGAGGATCTTCGCCCGGGACAATTCGCGGTCCTCTTCGCGGGTCAGCAGCACCCGCCAGCCCTGCGCTTCCAAAAGCTTCTTGAGCCGCAGCGCCACATCCAGCGTAAAGGTCTTTTCATTCACCCCCAATTTCTTGTTCTCGGTCCCGGGATCGATGCCGCCGTGGCCGGCATCGATGACAATCAACCGGGGCACCGTGGCGGGCAGATACATCGCGTGGTCGGCGGGACGGAACAACGGGGCAATGATCTTGATGAGGTCCAGCTTGGTCACCCACAGCGAATCCTTCTCATACAGCACCGGCGCCCCAAGGAAGATCCTCGCCCCATCGAAAAAGAAATCGCGCTGGTTGCCCTCAAAATTGAACCTGGTCCCTCGCGCGTCGCTCAGGGTTTGCGTGACGGCGGCGCGCGTCCAGGCGGCCTTGAGGCCGAAGCGCTCGGCCACGTCGCGCAATGACACGTAGTCCGTCCCGCGGAGCCGGGTGAAATTCCAGAGTTTGTTCGGTCGCGTGGGGGCCGCGCGCACCGGGGTCGCGGGGAGCGGCAAAGTCGAAGGTGGCCCGGCCAGGACCGGGCCCGGCGCTGTCTGCGCCCGAACGGAGGCAGCAGCCAGCGCGGCGACCAACAACCACACACTGCGGGCGGGAAGCCGCGCCATTGGCGTTTCCTTCGCTCAGCTCGCGGCCGACGCGGATGGATTGGCGGCGGCGGAAGCAGAAATGGGCACCGCGGACGATCCATGCGGCTGCGGGTGCGCACTGCCGCCCGGATGGGCCGGATGGGCAGTCTCACGAACGTGAAACTTCGGCTTGCGCTTGTTCACCGGCAGCGCGGAAAGCATGACATTGATCTGCTTGCCCGTCAGTTTGGGCGGTGAATCCGGGTGACCCATGCCCTCAAGTTCGGCGAGCGCCTTGTTCATCAGGTCGAAACCCATCTCCGGATGCGCCATTTCGCGACCGCGGAATTTCAACCGGAGTTTCACCTTGTTGCCGTGATCGAGGAACTCCTCGGCATGACGGACCTTCGTGAGAAAATCACCTTTTTCAATTCGCACCGTGAACTCGATCTCCTTGATCTTACTCGCGGTCGACTTCACGTGGGAAGTCTTCTTCTGCTCTTCGTACACGTACTTGCCAAAATCCATGATGCGGCACACCGGCGGCGTGGCGGCGGCGGCGACTTCGACCAGGTCCAGGTTGAACTGCAGCGCCAAGGCGATGGCCTTCGGCGTGTCCATGATTCCAAGCTGGGTGCCTTCAGGACTGATGACCCGGACCTGGGGCGACTTGATCCGCATGTTACGGCGGATGGCGGCGAAGGGATCGTTGTTGCGACGTGGGTCGCGATTGTAGGGGGGGCGGCCGCCGGGCGAAGAGGAAGGAAGAGCCATTCAGTAGGGAGGGATTGCAGGAAGTTTGGTCGGAACAGGTTTTTGTCCTGAACGTCAATGAAGACAACACCTATTTAGAGGGAAAATCGCCCAGTTTAGACGCTAAAACTCTCCCCGCACGAGCAACTGGCCTTGGCGTTGGGATTCGAGAACTTGAAGCCACCCGCAACCATCTTGTCCGAGTAGTCAAGCAACGTGCCTTTCAGGTAAAGTGCGGTCTTGGGGTCAACGACCACCGGCACGCCGGCGGATCGCACCAGGATGTCGCCACGCCGCGGTTCCGCGGTGAACTTCATTTTATAGCTCAATCCATTGCAGCCCCCGCCCGTGATCGCGATCCGCAGCAATTCCCCCTGATTTTCGCGCGCCACCAGCGCCGCTACTTTCGACCCGGCCGCCGGAGTCAGGCGCACCAGGTTTTCGTTACCTTCGCGCACGCCTTCAGGCAGGGTCAAAGTGGGAGTGGAGACGGACATACCGAGAGTTATTGTCCGGTTCGGGATTTTATCAAGCGCCGGGCGACCGTAACCGCATTGGTGAAGCTGCGCGGACTGGCCTGGCCCTTCCCCGCGAGGGAAAAAGCGGTGCCATGATCCGGACTGGTGCGCACCCCGGGCAATCCCAGCGTCACGTTGACCGCCTCGTCGAAATCGATGACCTTGAGCGGAGCCAGCCCCTGGTCGTGATACAGCGCCACGACCACGTCGAACTCACCGCGCAGGGCCCGGGCAAACAGCGTGTCACCTGGTTGACACAAGGACAGCCCGGGAAACTCCGGTTGGAGATGGCGCAAAGTCGGATCAATCAGATCGCGTTCCTCGTAGCCCAACAGACCGTCCTCTCCCGCATGCGGATTCAAGCCGCAGACTCCAATGCGCGGCGTCGCGACGCCCTCCGCTCGGGCCAGTTGGTGGGCGGCCATAACGGTGCGACGCAACCGGTGCGGCCCGAGCAGGCGCGCGACCTCGTGCAGCGGGACGTGCCACGTCGCCAGAACCACGCGCAGCCGGCCACCGCAAAATGCCATCACCGGCTCGCCCGTCCAGCGCGCGGCAAAAAACTCGGTTTGCCCGGGAAATTCGTAGCCGATCCTGGCCAGCGCACTCTTGCTGACCGGCCCGGTCACCACCCCGGAAAATTCGCCGTCCTTGACGCCGGCCGCGGCCCGCTCCATCGCCGCCCAGGCAACCAACGCTCCCTCACCACTCGGTTGACCCGACGCCGCCACAAATTCCTCCAAGCCGACCGGGATCTTTTCCGCGCCGGTATCGAGCCCGGCCAGCCAGCGCGCCGGGCCAATCACCGCCACCTCGGGAGCTTCGTCCTGGTGTCCGGCAAGCCACGCCGCAATAACCTCCGGGCCGATTCCGGCCGGATCGCCACAGGTGAATGCCAGCCTAGTTGTCATCGCCTTCTCCTTCGGCCGACCCAAGCCGGGCCCGGGCGAAACCACGTTTGCCTTCGGTGAAAAAAGCGAGAAATTCGCGCGCCTCCGTCGTCTTGAACATATCGCTGGCCAGGTGCACTTTCGCCACTTCGCGAATATTTCCCGTCGTGAAATAGACCGCGCGGAACGCAGCCTTGAGTTCGCGGATCACCTCGCGCGAAGCGTTGCGGCGCTTGAGCCCGAGCAGATTGAGCCCGATCACCTCGTTGCGTTCGGCGGACATCGTAAACGGCGGAATATCCTGCGCGATCCGCGACAGGCCCGAGACCACCGCGCCTCCTCCGATTCGACAGAACTGGTGAATACCCGCGCCGCCCCCCACGAAGGTGTGCCGGCCCACGGTGACATGACCGGCCAGCATGACGTTGTTCGCCAATACCACATCGTCGTCGACGGCGCTGTCGTGCCCGACGTGAACATTCGCCATGAGAAAGCAGCGCGCCCCGACGGTCGTCTCCTTGCCGGAGTGAATCGAGCGGTTGATCGTCGCGTGCTCGCGAACGACGGTTCCCGCTCCGATCCGCACTCCCGAGACGGTGCTTGGATCGAACTTCAGGAATTGCGGCACATCGCCGATCACCGCAAAGGAATGGACCACGATCCCGTCGCCCAGCACGGAATGTTTCTTTATGACCGCGTAGGCGTGAACGGCGCAGTCGGCGCCGAGTTGTACGCCTTCCTCGATGATCGCCGTGGGATGGATGCTCATGCTTGGGCCGGCCTTTTGCGCGGCGCGGAATACCGTTCCGCCATCAGATCCAGCTGGGCATCCTTGAGCAGATCGTAGTTTTTGAGAATGCGGATGACCTGCAGGGTGTCGGACTTGCCGTAGCTTTTGTTGATTTCAACGCGCTCGATGATGTCGAGCAACATGGAGCGGAACGAAATAATGCCATCGATCCCATGCTCCTTCAACATGGCGACGCTTTGCGAACGGAACGGTTCGGCCGTGGGCAGGCTGGGCAACACCAGAATCTTGGTCACATCGGGCGCGTTGCCGGGCTCCTCGGCGTCGACCGGAAAGAAACGCGTGACTTCCTTCAACACATTCTCCTCGAGAAAGCGGAAAATTTCCGGGCTGCTCTTCAGCATATTCGGCGTGAACTTGCCGGTATGCCAGCCCTTAACCACGACGATGGCCCGGTGCACGTTGACGAGTTCGTTCGCGAAAAGGAAAAAATCCGGACGCCGCGAATTTCGCACATAGGCCGGGTTGTACACGATCAGGTCGACTTCCTCGTCACCGGTCTTGCGCCGCGCCTGAACCTGGTACTTGCGCACCTGCCGCACAAGAAAGCCGTTTTGCTCGAAATACTCGCGCACGATGCCTTCGTCGATGGCTGACATGGTAGGGCTAATCTAGTCGTTCGCGCCGAGATAGCACACCAATTCTCACCGAGCTCCCAGCTCCCGCCAAACCGCCTCGACGAGCTCGGGCTCGATCCCGGATTGAGTGGCGGCCTCGCCCAACCGCTTAAGCACCACAAAACGAAGGCGCCCGGCGCGCACCTTCTTGTCGTGCTGCATCGACGCCATCAACGCACCCAGTCCAAGCGGCTCGCGCAAGGCGGACGGAAGCGCGTGTGACCGGACGGTGTGATCGACGCGCTGCACGTCGGCCGCCGAAAGAAAACCCAGGCGCTGGGAAAGTCGCGCGGCCGCCGCCAGTCCGATGCCGACGGCTTCGCCGTGGAGGTAGTGGCCGAATCCGGTCACCTGTTCAATGGCGTGGCCAAATGTATGTCCAAGATTCAGGAGCGCACGTCCGCCTTCCGCGGCCGTTTCTCGCTCATCGGCGCGGACAATCTCGGCCTTCATTTCACAGCATCGCCGGACGACCGAAGTCAAATCGGCACTGCGGGTGGTGAGCGGTTCCCGCTCGAGTCGGGAAAACAGCGCACCATCACCGAGCAAGCCGTACTTGATGATTTCCGCCGACCCCGCGGCAAATTCCCGCGGCGGCAGGGTCTGGAGAAAATCCGTCGCAATGATGACCACCCGCGGATGATGAAATGCTCCCACCAGATTTTTCCCAGCGGCCAAGTTTAGACCGGTCTTCCCGCCCACCGAACTGTCCACCATGGCCAGCAGCGTCGTCGGAATCTGCACATAATCGATGCCTCGCAAGTAGCTAGCCGCCGCAAATCCGCCCAAGTCCCCTGGCACTCCTCCACCCACCACCCAGAGCAGGCCCTGGCGGCTCAAGTGATTGGTCGCGAGAAAATCGAGGACCTGCCCGTAGACCTCCAGCGACTTGGCTTTCTCGCCTGCGACAACGGTCAAGCGGGGCACCCCGCTAAAATTCCGGGCCAAAAGATCCTGCTGTGCGGCAGCCACACCCGCGTCCGTGACCACCGCCGCCTGGCGACCAGCCCCGGAAAACTCACCCATGGCCTGCCGGATCGCCTCATCGGGCGAACTGGCAAAGACAATCGGATAACTCCGCGGTCCCAATTCGACCTTGAGGGGTTGAGTCATAGGTACCTTTAAAACCAGCTACTTGCACGGGTCAATGCTACTTGTCTTCATCCCTGTTGCTCACCGTCACCTGCCGCCGCGCACCAGCTGGATAGCCGCCGTCAACCGGTACCTCAATCCAGCAGCAACCCAATCCGGCGCGTCTCCTCTCCGACTAGAATCGACGAGGCCCGGGTGGGGTGCAGCAAGCCGTCCCCGTTTTGCCTCGCCGGTTGACCGGCGGCCCGATCAGCCGCACAATCGGTGACCTAACGAGCGACGCCGCGGGTGTGCAGCGACCAGCGAGAAGGCAATATCCACCTGCCATCACTGCCCAGCAACCACACTCCGGCTACCTTCTTCATCGAACGGATGTGCAACAACACCCCGATAAGCTGGCGATCCCTACAATTTGTCGCTTGCCGACGTACAAACTCAAAATCTGAAAGTGGTCAGGCTCGCGTACGCACAACGGGCCAGTCAAACGTACGCGAGCCCTTTTTAATCACCTCTCGCACCCGTTGCCAGGTACGAAAACTGAGCCCACAGTAAACCACACCGCGGCGAAAAACTTGAGGACTCAAAAAGCCTGAATTCAGGTGGCGGGATCAGGAGTACCTGGTCTGTAGCGCCGGAGGGACGCGCCTCCGTTTTGGATCAAATAATAGAGGCGCGGCCAAACGCTCGCGCCGATTCCGCCCAGCGAACTTCTCAAATATCGCCGCGAGCGGGCCGCTGCTCGAGCACCACTCCGCTGACGCGCCAGCCGTTTTCTTCCTTCACCAGCCAATAGCGGTAGACGATCGTGCGCTTCTGGCGATCGAGGAAACTTACGGTCACCTGGGCCACTTCACCGTCTTGGTCGCGCACCACGCCGATATCCGCTTCGTTCGCCTGCAACAAAAGCGGATAGCCGCGACGGATGAGCGCCGCATAGAGACGCAGGTCGAATTGCTCTTTGATCCCGCTCGAAGCGAGTTCGTACGCCGCTTCGAAATTACCGCCTCTCAGCGCATTCAGCTGCGCCTCGACCACCCCGCGCACCTCGTCGCGAATCGGTTTCGGGCTCAGCCGCATCGCCGGCTCGGCCGCCACCGCCGCCACCGCCAACACCGCGAGTAGGATCATTTTCGCCACAGCCGATCTCACGTAATTTAAAGACGTCGTCATCGTTGCAACCCATCGGACCACTTTATCCGACCCGTCGGTCCTATGTGCCCATAAAAAACTCCCGCTTCGATTCATTATTCCGTCTCCAAACCAAACACCGCCCGGGCATAATTCTCGATCGAGAATGGCTGCAGGTCGTCGGGCTGCTCTCCCAGTCCGATGAAATAGATCGGAATCTTCAACTGGCGGTAGATCCCCACCAGCGCGCCACCTCGGCTGGTCCCGTCGAGCTTCGTGACCACCAAGCCCGTCAGACCAAAACTTTGGTGAAATACCTTGGCCTGCTCGATCGAATTCGCTCCCAGGCTTCCATCCACCACGAGCCACCGGTGATGTGGCGCCGTCGGGTCGTTCTTCTGCAGCACCCGCCTGATCTTGGCCAGTTCCTCCATTAGATTGCTCTTGGTGTGCAACCGGCCCGCGGTGTCCACAATCAGCCAATCATGGCCGCGCGCCTTGGCTGCCTGCCACGCGTCAAACGCCACGGCGGCCGAATCCGCCCCGGCATGGCTTGAGACCAAATCGATCTTCAAGCGGTCCGCCCAGCTCTTCAACTGCTCGACCGCCGCCGCCCGGAAGGTGTCGCATGCCGCGATCAGGACCGACTGCCCATCACCCGTTAGCTTGTGCGCCAATTTCGCCGTGGTCGTTGTCTTGCCGGATCCATTGACCCCGATCATGCAGATCACCGTGGGCTTCGCGCTGCCGATCACCAAGGTTCCCTCGGATCCAGCGAGCACTCGCCGCAAAACCGCCGCCCCGATCGCTGCCGCCTGCTGCCCCTTCAGGTTCGGATCCTTCCGATAGGCCGTCTTGATTTCTTCCAGGACTTCCACCGTGGTCTCCACGCCGAAATCGGCCGTGTACAGCGCCTCTTCGAGTTCCTCGAGCGACGCCGCGTCAATCTTGCGCCCGCCAAAGAGACCATGCGTCTTCGCCGCAATCGCGGTGAACGTCTTCGCCAGGCCTTCTTTGAATTTTTTGAAAAGTGAAAACATTCGGAAAATACGGCGGGTGGTCAGCAGCGGGCGGCGGGCATACCGTCACCGCCATTCTTGATCCGCCCTTGATCGATCATGCTCGCTCCTCCCTACCCGCTACTCGCTACTGGGCTTGCGTGCATCACGACCGAGCTTGTCCTTCATGCGGTCGAGCACGCCGTTGATGAACCGCTTCGCGTCCAAGCTGGAGTAAAGCTTGCTGAGATCGATGGCCTCGTTGATCGAAACGACCGGCGGAATATCCTTCCGGTGCAACATCTCGAACATCGCCAGGCGCAGGATGGCCAGGTCGATCTTCGCCACGCGGTCGAACTCCCAGTTGTGCGCGAGCGCCTTGATGTGGCTGTCGAGCTCGGCCACGTGCTCGATGGCCCCGTGAATCAGCTCCTCGGCAAACGCGTAATGGTCCCGCGGGTGCTCCATGTGCTCGAAAAACAGGCGCAAATCCTCACTCAGACTGGCGGGCTGGTTCACGCTCCAGGCATATAGATACTGGAAGGCCGCGGCGCGACACTCCCGGCGCTGGGTGAACTGGGTGGTCATGAGCGTCCTCCGATCTCGCGGTTGAGCGCGGCCATTTCCAACGCCGCCCGGGCGAATTCCGCCCCGCGATTGATCGGCCCCACGCAGCGGGCCTGCGCCTGCTTGAGCGTGTCGGCCACGATGACCCCGTTGATCACCGGCGTGAGGGTGGAGAGGGAAACCGCCTGCAACGCATGCGACACGCTTTGCCCGACCAGTTCGTGGTGCTTCGTGTCTCCGCCGATCAGCACGCCGAGCGCGACCACGCAGTCGTGTTTGCGGCCCTGCGCCAGCCACTGCGCCGCTACCGGAACCTCGTGCGATCCCGGCACCCGCGCCACCTTGATCCGGCCAGCCTTGACCCCCGCGTCCTTCAAACCAGCGAGCAGCGTGCTCAGCAGGGCGTCAACCAATACGGGGTTATAGCGCGCCGCCACGATGCCAATCGAGAACTTGGCTCCGTTGACCGCGATAGATTCGGGTGAGGAAAGACTCATGGAGGGTTCAAAGCAGAAAGGATCGGCGCGCGCCGCAACCTAATTCTCATACATGGACCTGTTCCACGATCTCGATGCCGTAGCCGTCGAGTCCCACCACCCGGCGGGGCGAATGCGCAATCAGGCGGATCTTCCTCAAGCCCAAGGCGGAAAGTATCTGCGCCCCGATGCCGTAGTCGCGCAAATTGGCCGGACCACCGCCCTCGGTCGGCTTGTTGTCATCCCTGATTGCATTTTGCATCCGGCCGGTCTGCTCCATGTAAACGATGACCCCATGGCCCTCTTTCGCCACGTGCTCGAGCGACGCCATCAGCGACCGATGGCTGTCCATGCCCTTCGCATGAAACACGTCGCTCAACAGATTCTCCGTCTGCACTCGGACCAGCGTCGGCGAACCGTCGAGCTGGCCCTTGCTGAAGGCCAGGTGATGCCGACCGTCGACCTTGCTGCGGAAGACATGGAGCTGAAATTCGCCGTAATCCGACAGAAACGGCCGTTGATTGATCAGCTCCACCAGGCGCTCGCGGTGGTGGCGATATTCGATGAGCGAGGTGATCGATACGAGCGGTAGCCGGTGCCGGCGCTTGAATTCGCCGAGCTCGGGCAGGCGCGCCATCGTGCCGTCATCCGAGAGGATTTCGCAAATCACGGCCGCCGGCTTCAGACCCGCGAGCGCCGCCAGGTCCACCGCCGCTTCCGTGTGCCCCGCCCGCTCCAACACTCCGCCCGGCCGCGCACACAAGGGGAAGATATGCCCGGGCTGCACCAGTTCGTCCGACCTCGTCGCCGGATCCGAGAGCAACTT
>Ga0302322_100002355_pt1 | contig 15912 bp, 13 predicted proteins | sample Fen_T0_2_FD_203757 | JGI IMG/M metagenome (GOLD analysis project Ga0302322, IMG submission 203757) | Peat permafrost microbial communities from Stordalen Mire near Abisko, Sweden - Fen_T0_2 | ecosystem: Environmental > Terrestrial > Soil > Wetlands > Permafrost | place: Sweden: Abisko... | reverse complement strand
GACGACCGCTGGCTCGTGCCTCACTTCGAGAAGATGCTCTACGACAACGCCCTGCTCGCCTCCGTGTACCTCCACGCCTGGGCCCTGACCGGCGAGCGACGGTACCGGGACGTCGTCGAGGCGACGCTCGACTACGTCGTGCGTGAGCTGCGGTTGCCGGACGGTGGGCTCGCCTCCGCGCAGGACGCGGACACGAACGGCGTCGAGGGACTGACCTTCACCTGGACCGAGGAGGAGGGAGTCCCGGTTGAGCTGCTGCAGCCCTTCGAGCACGGCCGCTCGATCATCCGGGGCGCGCTCGGCGACGAGCTCCGTGTGCGGTTGCTCGCCGAGCGCGAGCGGCGGTCGCAGCCGGGCCTCGACGACAAGGTGCTCTCGTCCTGGAACGGGCTCGCGCTCGCGGCCCTCGCCGAGAGCGCCCGGAGGCTCGAGCGCCCCGACTGGCTCGACGTCGCGGTCGGCGTGGGGGAGTTCTTGCTCGGCCCGCTGTCGCGCACGCAGGGGCGCCTCTCTCGCGCCTGGCGAGACGGCAAGGTGAGCGGCGAGGGCTTCCTCGACGACTACGCGAACGTGGCACACGGCCTGATCGAGCTCCACGTCGCCACCGGGGACGTGCGCTGGCTCGACGAGGCCCACCGGCTCGCCCTGCTCGCCGTCGAGCTCTTCCACGATCCCCGGCACGGAGGCTTCTTCCTCGCACCGACCGGCGGCGAGGAGCTCGTTGCACGGACGAAGGGTCTCGACGACAACCCGATCCCGTCCGGCAACTCGATGCTCGCGCACGTGCTGCTGCGCCTCGGCCGGATCTGGGGCGACGACGAGCTGGAGCGGCTCGGGGTCTCCGTCCTGCGGCTCGTGGAGCCGATGCTGGGCCGCGCTCCCGGCGCCTTCGGCTGGGCCCTTTGCGCGCTCGACCTCTGGCTCGCGCCGCCGCGAGAGATCGCGATCGCGGGCTCCGTCGACAGCCCCGTGGCCCGCGCGGCGCTCGCGTCGTTCGAGCCGAACACGGTCGTCGCCGTAGGCCCGGCGACCGGGGTGCCGCTGCTCGAGGGGAAGGATCTCGTCGCGGGGAGGCCCGCGGTGTACGTCTGCGAGCGGTTCGTGTGCCGGGCTCCGGTGACGGACGCCGGAGAGCTCCACGGCGGGCGCGATACGCGGGCGTCCGGCTGACGCCGGGCACCTTCGACCCCGCGCACATCGACTAGTCTCCAGCCCATGACAACCATCGAGCAGACCGGCGCCGAAGAGGTCGCGTGGGACCTCTCCGACCTCTACGCCTCAGGCGACGACCCGCGCATCGAGACGGATTTCGCAGAGGCCGAAGCGACCGCGACGGCATTCCGCGACCGCTACTACGGCAAGGTCGCGACCCTCTCCGCGAGCGAGCTCGCCGACGCTATCTCCGTGTTCGAGGAGATCGAGGCGACCGCGACGCGCGCCCTCTACTACGCCCACATGAGCTTCTCGACCGACATGGCCGATCCGGCTCGGGGCGCGCTCGTCGCGAAGCTCGGCGAGAAGGCCGCCGGCCTCGAGACCCAGCTCCTCTTCTTCGGGCTCGAGTGGGCTGCGATCGAGGACGGCCCCGCCGCGCAGCTGCTGGAGGACCCGGCGCTCGACCACTGGCGCCACTGGCTCTCCGCCCAGCGCGTGTTCCGCCCGTACCTCCTGACCGAGCCGGAGGAGAAGATCATCACCGAGAAGGCCGTCTCCGGCGTCTCCGCCTGGTCGCGCCTGTACGAGGAAGTGCTCGGTGGCATCCGGGTCGACCTCGGTGCCGACGAGCCCGTCGCGCTCGAGACGGCGATGGCGAAGCTCTACTCGGCCGACCGCGACGAGCGCCGCGGGGCGGCCGAGGGCGTTACCGAGGCCCTGCAGCCGACCCTCCGCACCCGCACTTCGATCTTCAACACGATCCTCGTCGACAAGTGGATCGACGACCGGTTGCGCGGCTATCCGACCTGGATCACGTCGCGGAACCTCGCGAACGAGACCTCCGACGACGCGGTGCAGGCCCTGGTCGACGCGACCACCTCGCGCTACGACGTGCCGCAGCGCTACTACCGGCTGAAGGCCAAGCTGCTCGGTCTCGACCGACTCGATCACTACGACCGCTTCGCGCCGGTCGCAGACGATGCCTCGAAGACCTCGTGGGCCGAGGCCCGCCGTGTCGTCGTCGACGCGTACGCGAGCTTCTCGGGCGAGGCCGGCTCCACCGTCGAGCGGTTCTTCGACCAGGGCTGGATCGACGCCCCCGTGCGTCCCGACAAGCGCCACGGCGCCTACTGCGCGACGAACGTCCCGGGCGTCCACCCGTACGTGTTCATGAACTACACCGGTGACCGCCGCTCGATCCTGACGCTGGCGCACGAGCTCGGGCACGCGCTCCACGGCTCGATGGCGCAGCCGCTCGGCCTCTTCAACGCGTCGACGCCACTGACGACCGCCGAGACGGCGTCCGTCTTCGGCGAGGCGCTCACGTTCAAGGGCCTGCTCGCGGCCGAGGACGACCCCCGCAAGCGGCTCGACCTCCTCACCGGCCAGCTCGAGGACGCGATCGCGACGACCTTCCGTCAGATCGCGATGAACCGCTTCGAGAACGCCGTCCACACCGAGCGGCGCGACCAGGGCGAGCTCTCGGCCGATCGGCTCAGCGAGCTGTGGATCGAGTGCCAGTCGGCCCTCTTCGGCGACTCGGTCTCGGTGGACGGCTACGACACGTGGTGGAGCTACATCCCGCACTTCATGGGCACGCCCGGGTCCGTCTACGCCTACGCGTACGGGTACCTGTTCGCCCTCGCGATCTTCCGCTCGTACCAGCGGGAAGGTGACGCGATCGTCGCCCCCTACCTCGATCTTCTTCGGGCTGGAGGCTCGAAGGCCCCGGAGGAGCTCGCGGGAATGGTCGGGCTCGATCTCACCGATCCGTCGATCTGGGCGAGCGGGATCGAGGCGATCGCCGACGACCTCGACCAGGCGGAGGCGCTGGCGGTCGAGATCGGCCTCGGCTGAAGCCACCGGGTCGACTACAACCGACCCGGATCACAACAAAGGGGCGGCCCTGGCGTCTAGGTCATCGGACGGTTAGGGTCGTCCCGTCAAGCCTGCTTCACCCATTCAAGGAGTTTTCAATGCGCAGGGTCATGCTCATCGCAGTCGCGCTCGTAGCGTCGCTCGGCATCACGGCGTCGACCGCGACGACTGCAACGACGGAAGCGGGCGTCACCGCGACTTCCGTGAAGATTGGCGGAACCTTCCCGCTTTCCGGTCCCGCATCGTTGTACGCGACGATCCCGGTCGCGATGAAGGCGTATTTCTCGTACATCAACGCCCGCCGCGGGCCCGACGGGAAGCGCGGCGTCTACGGCCGCCAGATCATCTGGGACTACAAGGACGACCAGTACTCGCCGCCGCAGGCGGTCCAGCTCACCCGCGCCCTCGTCGAGCAGGACAACGTCTTCGCGGTCGTCGGATCGCTCGGCACCGAGGTGAACCTTGCGACCCGGCCGTACCTGAACTCGAAGAAGGTGCCCCAGATGCTCGTCTCGACGGGTGCGACGACGTGGGGCGCGGACTGGAAGCAGTACCCCTGGACGACGGGCTGGCAGCCGGCCTATCAGCTCGAGGGCAAGTTCTACGGGCAGGCCATCGCCCACAACAGCCCGAACGCGAAGATCGGCGTCCTCTACCAGAACGACGACTACGGCAAGGACTACATCACCGGCCTCAAGGCCGGCCTCGGCAGCAAGGCCTCGAACATCGTCGACGAGGAGCCGTTCGAGGTCACCGCACCGAGCGTTGCCTCGCAGATCGTGAAGCTGAAGTCGAGCGGTGCGACGATCTTCGTGATCCTCGCGACGCCGACCAAGACGATCCAGGCGTACGCGACCGCCAACAAGCTCGGCTGGTCACCGGCCGTCATCTACACGAACTCGGTGTCGGCGACGGACACGTTCCTGACGCTCGCCAAGGCCAACGGCGGTGGCGACCTCGTCAACAGGACGTTCACCACCCAGTACGCGAAGGATCCGGCGAACCCGAAGTGGGACAGCGACTCCGGCATCAAGCTCTACAAGCAGGTGATGGCGAAGTACTACCCCAAGGGCCGGGTCACCGACGCTCTGAACCTCTACGGCGTTGCGACCGCCGAGGCGTTCGTGGAGCTCCTCTACGGCGCCGGCAAGAACCCGACGCGCGCCTCGCTGATGAAGGCCTTCCGGACCTGGAACCAGGCCAACCCGTTCCTGCTCCCCGGCGTCAAGCAGCGGACCGGCACGACGGGCCAGTTCCCGATCAAGTGCGAGAAGCTCGTCAAGTTCACGGACGGGACGTTCCAGCCCGTCTCCGGGACGAAGTGCTCGACGTCGGGCACCTAGCGCGAGCCTCCGCGTAGCTCAGGCACGACCGACGGGGCCGGCATCGCCGGCCCCGTCGCCGTTCGCGGGCGGGTCGCCGGGCCCGAGGCTGCCCCGGAAGCGCTCCCAGTAGCCCTCCATCGTCGTCTGGCGGGTGGCACGGTGTGCGAGGTCGGACGGATCGACGTTCACCGCGCGGACGATCCACCCGTCGGCCTCTCCGACGTCGAGGACGTTCACGCACCCCGGCGCCTGCTCGAAGTGGCCGAGGAACATCCGCTCGCCGGTGAGCGCGTGGGAGAGGATCGCCCGGTTGACGGCGCCGTGGAGGACGAGCAGCACGGTGTCCCAGCTGCGGTCGGCGAGGAGCCGGCCGATCGCCGGCACGACGCGGTCGAAGAGCTCGCCGATCGTCTCGCCGCCGAGGAACCGCTTCTCGTTCGGGACGACGCCGCGGAACGCGTGCACGAACGCCTCCTCCAGCTCGGCCGGCGGGATCGACGAGAGATGCGCGCCCCGGAGCTCCCGGAGCTCCGGCCACACCTCGACGGTGCGTTCCGGGGCCACGATCGCGGCGGTCTCCATCGTGCGCGGGAGGCCGCTTGCGACGACGCGGTCGAACGAGATCCCGGCGAGCAGCTCGTGCGTTGCCTGTGCCTGGTCCCTGCCTGCCGCGGTCAGCGGCACGGTCTCGGGATCGACGGGCAGGCCCGACTCGTCGAAGTATGCGACCGCTCCGTGCCGCATGAGGTAGATCCGGCGACGCCCCGCCTCGTCCGCCGCCTCCGTCAACCCGCGAGCTCCGCCAGCGCCTGCAGCGCCTCCGCCTGCCGGGCCTGGAGGACGAGGGTCGTGACGCCGCTCTCGCGCCAGGCCTCGAGACGGTCGGCGATGCGGGCTCGGTCGCCGACGAGCGCAATCTCGTCGACGAGCGCATCGGGCACCGCGGCGGCCGCGTCGCCCTTCCGCCCGGCGAGGTAGTGATCCTGGATCTCGAGCGCCTCGGCCTCGAAGCCGTAGCGCTGGGCGAGGCGGTTGTAGAAGTTCTGGCCACGGGCGCCCATGCCGCCGACGTAGAGGGCGAGCATCGGCTTGAGGAAGTCGCGGCACGCCTGGACGTCGTCGTCCATCAGCACCGGCACGAGCGGCGCCAGGTCCCATCCCTCCGGCCGGCCGCCGCGCAGCGCGAACCCCGCCTCGAGCGCCGGGCCGTGCACGCCGGGTGCCCGCTCGGGCGAGAAGAAGATCGGCAGCCAGCCGTCGGCGATCTCGGCCGTGAGGGCGACGTTCTTCGGCCCGATCGCTGCCAGGTAGATCGGCACCTCGCTGCGGCTCGGATGAACGATGATCTTCAACGGCTTGCCGAGCCCCGTCGCGCCGGCCCCGCTGTAGGGGATGTCGTAGTGCTCGCCGTGATGCTCCAGCGGGACCTCGCGCCGCAGGATCGTCCGCACGATCTCCACGTACTCGCGCGTGCGCGTCAAGGGCTTGCCCCACGGCTGGCCGTGCCAGCCCTCCGCGACCTGGGGCCCCGACGTCCCGAGGCCGAGCAGCACGCGGCCGCCGGAGAGGATGTCGAGGGTCGCGACGGTCGTCGCCGTCGCGGCCGGGGACCGGGCCGGCATCTGCATGATCGCGCTACCGACCTTGATGCGCTCGGTCGTCGCTGCGACCCAGGCCATCGGCGTGACCGCGTCCGTGCCGTAGGCTTCGGACGTCCACACCGAGTGGAACCCGAGCCGGTCGGCCTCCTGCGCGAGGGCGATGCCGCCGAGAGGGTCGTCGTACCCGAGTTGCAGAGCGAGGCGCATGTGAACGATCCTACTCGTGTGAGCACGTCCCTCTTCCCGCCCGCCTACCTCGAACGGCGTGGCCACTACCGGGAGTTCATGGACCGCCACGTGTTCCCGAACGAGCGCCTGCTCGATCTGGAGGACGACGCTGCCCACGAGCTGATGGCCGGCCTCCAGGCGAAGGCGCACGCGACCGGTCTCTGGGCCCCCCACGTGCCGCCCGCCGCAGGCGGCACCGGCGACGGCTTCCTCTACTACGCCTGCCTGAACGAGGAGATCGGCCGATCCCACTGGGCGCAGCTCGTCTTCGGCTGCCAGGCACCCGATGCGGGTAACGCCGAGATCCTGCACCAGTTCGGGACGCCGGAGCAGCACGCGCGCTTTCTCGAGCCCCTCGTCGCGGGGCGGGCGCGGTCGTTCTTCTCCATGACCGAGCCCGACGTGGCCGGCTCCGACCCGACCCTCCTGCGCACGCGGGCCGTGCTGGACGGTGACGAGTGGGTGATCGACGGGCACAAGTGGTTCTCGAGCGGCGCGGACGAGTCGACCTTCGGGATCGTCTTCGCGATCACAGACCCTGATGCCGCCACCTACGAGCGCGGGACGATGATCCTCGTGCCGACCGCGACGCCGGGGCTCGAGGTCGCGCGGCCGACGTCGGTGATGGGCCACCGCGGGCGCGCCTGGAACACCCATTGCGAGGTGCGCTACCAGGGTGTCCGGGTCCCGGTCGCGAACACGCTCGGCAAGCGGGGCGAGGCGTTCCGGCTCGCCCAGAAGCGGCTCGGGCCCGGGCGCATCCACCACGTCATGCGCTGGCTCGGGCAGATGCAACGCGCCTTCGACCTGATGTGCGCCTACTCGCTCGAGCGAGAGGCCTTCGGCGGGCCCCTCGCCGACAAGCAGACCGTGCAGAACTGGATCGCCGACTCGGCGGCCGGCATCCAGGCCTGCAGGCTGCTGACGATGGACACGGCCCGCAAGATCGACGAGGGCTCGGAGGCGCGGGTCGAGGTGTCGCTGCTCAAGTTCTACGCGGCCGGAGTGCTGAACGAGGTGATCGACCGCGCGATCCAGGTCCACGGCGCCCGGGGCCTGACCGACGCGACGCCGCTCGCCCAGATGGCGATGCACGCGCGGGCAGGCCGGATCTACGACGGGCCGGACGAGGTGCACCGGATGGTCGTCGCCCGCCGCATCCTCAAGAGCTACGCCGCCGGCGGCGCCTGGCAGTTCTCGTAGGAGCCCAAGGGCTAGGGCTTGCGGGCGACGAGCTCGATCTCGATCCGGGCGCCGAGCGGGAGCGCGGCCACGGCGACGGTCGTTCTCGCCGGGTACGGCTCGCCGAACCGGCCGGCGTAGACCTCGTTCATGGCGGCGAAGTCGTCCATCGAGGTGAGATAGACGTTGACCTTGACGACGTCGTCGAACGTCAGGCCGGCGGCAGCGAGCACGGCGGCGAGGTTGTCGAAGCAGCGGCGCGCCTGGCCGGCGACGTCGTCCTCGACGAGCGCTCCGGTTGCGGGGTCGATCGGCGTCTGGCCGGAGAGGAAGACGTGGTCGCCGGAGGCGACGGCCTGGGAGTAGGGGCCCACCGCACGCGGCGCCTCGGGGCTCGAGAAGCTCGTGCGCGTCACGACACGAGCGGGGGCGGAGGGACGACGACGCCCTCGGGCGTGCGGGCTCCGGGGACGTTGGGAAACCGGAAGTCGACGGGCTCGCGGCCGGGCTGAACGGCCCAGGCATGCCCGCTCGACCCCGAGCAGAGCGCGAGCCAGACCGCGTCGGCGACGTCCTTCGCCGCCACGAGCGGAAAGCCGGCTGCGTCGATCGCCGCCCGCGCGGCGCCACCGAGCATCGCCGTGTCGGCGATCCCGGGGCAGACCGCGTTGATCGAGATGCCGCGGGTCGCAAGCGCAGGGGCGACGCTGCGGACGAAGCCGACGACGGCGTGCTTCGTGGCCGCGTAGACCGGGTCGTCCGGCATCGCGGTGAGGCCGGCCAGTGAGGCCGTGGCCACGATCCGCCCGCCCGCGGGCATGACCCGGGCGAGGCGCCGGATGCCGAAGACGACGCCGTCGACGTTGACCGCCATCGCCCGCCGGTAGGTGTCCAGCGACATCTCCGCCGGGTCGGGCTCACCCCCGAGCACTCCCGCGTTCAGGCAGGCGACGTCGACCGGGCCCACCGAATCCCAGCGGGCCGCGTCGGCGACGTCGAAGCCCGTGGTGAGGTCGAGCACCTCGACGTCGAGCCCCTCGGCCCGCAGCCGGGAGACCATGGCGGCTCCGAGCCCCGCCGCCCCGCCGGTGACGATCGCCTTCACGTGACGAGGACGACCTTGCCGGTCGAGCGCCGATCCTCGACCAGCCGGTGCGCCTCGGCCGCCACGGCGAGCGGGAACGTCGCGCCGACGACCGGGTGGACCTGTCCCGCGCGCCAGAGCCGCAGGAGGTCGTGCGCCGCCTCGCGGACGACGTCGGGGCGCCGCTGCATGAGGCGGCCGAGGTAGAAGCCCTGGACGCCGACGTTGCGCCCGACGAGGAGCGCAGGGTCGAGGGGCTGCCATTGGCCCCCCGCGAAGCCGATCGCGACCGCCGCGCCGAGCGGCCGCAGCAGGCCGATCGAGTCGGCGAAGAGCTGCCCTCCGACGGGGTCGAAGACGATGTCGACGGGCTCGATCTCGGCGAGCCGGTCGTAGGTCACGGCCTCGACGGCCCCGAGCGAGAGGGGCAGCTCGAGCTTGTCGGCCGAGCCCGCGGTGGCGATCACCTCCGCCCCGAGGTCGCGGGCGACGACGACCGCGGCACTCCCGACCCCTCCCGCCGCGGCGTGGACCAGCACCCGCGAGCCGGGGTGGATCACGACCTGGCGCGTGAGTGGGATCCAGGCCGTCAGGTACGCCATCAGGAACGCCGCACCCTCCTCGAACGATGCCTCCTCGGGGAGATCGAACAGCCACTCCTCGTCGACGGTCGCAAGCTCCGCGTAGCCGCCCCCCGTCGTGCGCAGGAGCCCGAGGACGCGGCGACCGTCTTCCGTCGTGCCGGCGAACTCGACGCCCGGAACCCACGGCAGCTCCGGCATCTGCGGGTAGAGCCCGCGCCGGATCAGCACCTCGAGGAAGTTGATCGCAGCCGCCTTCACCTCCACCACGACCTGTCCCTCCGTGGGCACGGGAGCCCGGAGCTCGCGGAGCCGGAGTTCCTCGGGGCCGCCGATCCCCTCGAGCACGATTGCCCGCATCAGCGGCCCGTGAACGCGGGCGCGCGCTTCTCGACGAAGGCGGCCACGCCCTCTTGCCCGTCCTCGCTCAGGAGGCAGCGGCGGAAGCCGTCCGCCTCGCGGCGGAGCCCTTCCTCGAGGGAGAGGTCTCGGGTCGTGCGGGCGAGCTCGCGGATCACTGCGACGGCATGAGGTGACCGGGCCGCGAAGCCGGCTGCGACTGCGGTCGCAGCGGCCATCAGCTCGTCGACCGGAACGACCTGCTCGACGAGGCCCCACGAGTACGCCGTCTCGGCGTCGATGAACTCGCCGCCGAGGTTGAGGAGGTTCGCGCGGCCGAGACCGACGAGCCGCGGCAGCCGCTGGGTGCCGCCGCCGCCCGGGATCAGGCCGAGCTTGATCTCCGGCTGGCCGAGCTTCGCGTCGCCGGCGCAGATGCGCACGTCACAGCACATCGCGAGCTCGAGGCCGCCACCGAGGCAGTAGCCCCTGATCGCGGCCACGAAGGGCGTGCGCGCCGCGTCCATCCGCCGTCCGATCGAGTGCAATCCCCGGGCCGCGCCGCCCTCGCCGCCCCCGGCCTCACGCAGCGCCGGGAACTCCTTGATGTCGGCCCCGGCCACGAAGGCCCGCTCGCCGGCACCGCGGATGACGATCGCCCTTGTCGCCTCCTCGTTGTCGAGCCGCTCGACCTCTGCCTCCAGCTCCTCCAGCAACGCCGTCGAGACCGCGTTCATCGGCGGGTTGTCGATCGTGACGAGCGCGACGGCGCCCTCGTGCTCGGTGGTGACGAACGTTCCCAACGATCCCTCCTCGGTGGCGGGCGAGACGGCGCTCGCTCCTCTGACTCCTACGTGAAGCGCTCTCTCAACGCGGTCTTGCGGAACTTGCCGACGGCCGTCTTCGGGATCTCGTCCACGACCTCGAAGCGCTCCGGCAGCCACCACTTGGCGAAGTGCGGTGCCAGGAATGCGCGCAGCTCGTCGGCATCGGCACTCTGGCCTTCCCGGAACACGACCACGGCCAGCGGGCGCTCCGACCACTTGTCGTCGGGCACCGCGATCACGGCGGCCTCGAGCACGGCGGGGTGACCCATCAGCGCGTTCTCGAGCGCCACCGTCGAGATCCACTCGCCGCCGGACTTGACGAGATCCTTCGAGCGATCCTGGATCTCGACGTAGCCGTTCGGCTCGATCGTGACGATGTCGCCCGTCTTGAACCAGCCGTCGTCGGTCCAGCGGTCGTTCGCCTCGGGTGCGTTGTAGTACGAGGACGAGATCCACGGCCCCCGGACCTCGAGCTCTCCCATCGTGGCCCCGTCCCAGGGGACGAGACCCTCGCCGCCGCGCGCGCGGATCTCGACGAGGGGGGAAGGAAGGCCTTGCTTGGCGCGGTAGGTGTACTGCTCGTCCTCGGAGAGGGCGAGCTCACGGCTCGAGAGCGACGAGATCGTTCCCATCGGCGCCATCTCCGTCATGCCCCACGCGTGCGTGATGCGCAGCCCGTGCCGCTTCTCGAAGCCCTCGATCATGGCCTTCGGCGCGGCCGCGCCGCCGACGATCATCGACCGGAGGCGCGACAGGTCCCACCGGCCGGGCTCGGCGTCGAGCGCCTGCAGGATGCCCATCCAGATCGTCGGCACGCCCGCGGTGACCGTGACCTCCTCCTCGACGAAGGCGTCGAGCAACGAGACGGGATCGAGGTGCGGGCCCGGGAAGACCTGCCTGGAGCCGACGAGCGTGCACGTGAACGGGAAGCCCCACGCGTTGGCATGGAACATCGGCACGACCGGCAGCACGGAGTCCGTCTCCGAGATCCCGAGCGAGCTCGACTGGGTCGACGCGAGCGAGTGGATCACGATCGCGCGATGCGAGTAGACGACGCCCTTCGGCTTCCCGGTCGTGCCGCTCGTGTAACACATCGCTGCCGCCGCGCGCTCGTCGATATCGCGGTAGGTGAACGCGTCCGCGTCCGCGGTCGCGAGCAACTCCTCGAAGTCGATTGCGCCGGGCGGGGTGTCGCCGGCACCGATCGCGATCACGTGCTCGAAGCCGACGCGGTCCTTGAACGCCTCCACGAGCGGCCAGAGCGTCTTGTCGGCGATCAGCACCCGGTCGCCCGCATGGGTCGCGATGTAGGTGAGGTCGTCGGGATGGAGTCGCAGGTTGAGCGTGTGCGTGACGAACCCGCCCACCGGCGCCCCGATGTAGGCCTCGAGGTGCTCGTGGTGGTTCCAGGCGAACGTGGCGACGCGGTCCCCGTCGCCCAGGCCGAGCTCGTTCCGCAGCGCGAGCGAGAGCTGCTTGGAGCGCCGGGCGAAGTCGGCGTACGTGTAGGTGTGCCAGCTCTTGTCGGGGAGACGGCTCGAGATCGTCTTGTGCGCGAACAGCTCCTCGCCGCGGCGGAGGATCGCCCCGACGTTCAACTGGTAGTCCATCGTCAATCCCTGCATGTCAACCCCCGTCGCCGTCGAGCAGATGGGCAGCCACCTCGGAGCGAAGTTGCGCCCGGGACGCCTCCCAGGCCTGGATCCAGAGAGCCCGCTTGTAGAGGCGGTGCAGGACGTGCTCCCACGTGAAGCCGATCCCGCCGTGTACCTGGATCGACCGCTCGCAGGCTGCGACCGCAGCGTCCGCGCAGAGCGACTTCGCGGAGGCCGCGGCAATCGCCCCGCGCGGGTCGCCCTCGGCGATGCACCACGCGGCGAAGAGCGCGAGCGACCTGCCGAGCTCGAGCTCCATCAGCGTCGTCGCGAGCGGATGCGAGATCGCCTGATAGGTCCCGATCGGCTTGCCGAACTGATGGCGCTCCTTCGCGTAGTCGACGGCGAGCTCGAGTGCCCGCGAGCCGACGCCGCACGCCTCGAGGGACAGCGCCGTCAGCGAACGGGCACGGAGCTGCGGCAGCAGCTCGGAGCTCGCGAGCTGCCGGCCGGCCTCGCCGCCGGAGACGACGCCGAGCGGCCGCGTCTCGTCGTTCGTGCTCAGCACCTCGCGCTCGGCGCCCTCGAGCTCCCAGATCGAGTCGCCGCCGACGTACGCAACCCGCGTCGCCGTGTCGAGGTCCGGAACGAGTGGGCCGGTGGCGAGCGTCCAGCTCGCCTCGCCGCGCGCGACCTCTGCCTGCAGGTCGGCGGGGAGGGCCGGCAGGGTGACGGCCACGGTCGACCAGTACGGCGCGTGGGTCAGAGCGCGGCCCATCTCCTCGAACAGGATCGCCTCCTCGAGGAACCCGAGCCCGGCGCCGCCGCCCGCCTCGGCAACCGAGACGCCGGTCCAGCCGAGCTCCGCGAGCTCCTCCCAGGACGGCTCGGCGTTCGTCGCGAGGAACGCCCGCGCCTGCGCGCGGAGCTCCTCCTGCTCGGGCGCGAACGAGAAGTCCACTAGCGCGACCTCGGCAGCCCGAGCACGCGCTCGGCGATGATGTTGCGGAGGATCTCCGACGTGCCGGCTTCGATCGTGTTGCCGCGGCTGCGGAGCTGCAGGTGCTGCCAGTAGCCGCCGTACGGCGCGTTCCCGGCAAGCAGCTGTGCGTCGGGGCCGAGCAGCTCGAGCGCAAGCTTCGTCACGCGCTGGGCCGCCTCCGACCACTGCTGCTTCAGGATCGACCCCTCCGGGCCGGGGATCCCGGTCTTCATCAGCGCCGAGAGCGACCGGTAAGCCGTGTAGCGCAGCGCCTGTAGCTCGATCCACTCGCGCGCGACGGCATCCCGCTGCAACGGCGTCGCGCCGCGGTCACGGGCGAGCTCGATCAGCTTCCCGACCATCACCTCGAGCGCCGCCGTCAGCGCGAAGCCGAGCGTGCCACGCTCGTGGAGCAGCGTCGTCATCGCGACGTCCCAGCCGCCACCGACCTCGCCGACGACGTTCTCGAGGGGAACCTCGACACCGGAGAAGAAGATCTCGTTGAACTCCGCCTCACCCGTGATCTGCCGCAGAGGCCGCACCTCGACTCCGGGCGCCTTCATGTCGACGATCAGGTAGGTGAGCCCGGCATGGCGCTCCGAGTCGGGATCGCTGCGGGTGACGAGGATGCACCAGTCGGCGATGTGCGCGTACGACGACCACACCTTCTGGCCGTCGACGACGAAGTGCGAGCCTTCGAGCCGGGCGGTCGTCCTCACGGCGGAGAGGTCCGATCCGGCGTCCGGCTCCGAGAACCCCTGGCACCAGATCTCGTCCGCCGAGAGGAGGGGCTGCAGGTAGCGGGCCTTCTGGGCCTCCGTGCCACGCGCGATGATCGTCGGCCCGGCCATGCCGAGACCGATCACTCCGAGGTGCTGCGGTGCCTCGGCGCGCGCCGTCTCCTCGAGGAAGATCGCCTGATAGCTGTACGGCTTGCCGCCGCCCCCGTAGTCCTTCGGCCAGGTGAGCCCGATGTAGCCGGCCTCGTAGAGGGCACGACTCCAGTCGCGGACAGCGTCGTCGGAGAACCGGGCCTCGCCGCCACGGTGCCCGCGCAATGCCTCCGGCACGTTCGACTCGAGCCAGGCGCCGAGCTCGCTCCGGAACTGTGCCTCGTCGGGTGTGTCGCGGAGGTCCACATGCTGATCCTAGAGGGTCGCACGGCAGGAGTGCACAGGTGCTCTTAACGGTGGATTCACCCGCTCCCGCGGCGCCCTGTCTACGCTGCTGCAAGCGCCGAAGCCACCGCGAAGGAGGAGCCGATGTCCATGCCCGAGACCCCGCCGGCCGCCGAGCAGGCGGACCATCGGACGCAACTCGAGGAGGCCCTCGTCGAGGTCAAGCGCGTGATCGCCGGCCAGGACGAGATGCTCGAGCGAGTTCTCGTCTGTCTCGTCGCCGGAGGCCATCTCCTGATCGAGGGCGTGCCCGGCCTCGCGAAGACGCTCACGATCAAGACGACCGCGGCCGTCCTCGGCGGCACCTTCAGGCGGGTCCAGTTCACGCCCGACCTGGTCCCGAGCGATCTCGTCGGCACGCGGATCTACCGCCCCGACACCGGCGGCTTCGACACCGAGGAAGGCCCGGTCTTCTGCAACTTCCTGCTCGCCGACGAGATCAACCGTGCGCCCGCGAAGGTGCAGTCGGCGCTGCTCGAGGTGATGCAGGAGCGGCAGGTGACGATCGGCCACGACACGCACCTCGTGCCCGACCCGTTCCTCGTCATGGCGACCCAGAACCCGATCGAGTCCGAGGGCACGTACCCGCTCCCCGAGGCCCAGGTCGATCGCTTCATGCTCAAGATCGTCGTCGGCTATCCGAGCCGCGATGAGGAGCTCACGGTCGTGCAGCGGTCGCTCGTCGCCCCGACGCAGGTGCGGCAGGTGCTCGAGCTCGACTCGCTGAAGGCTTTGCAGCAGGCAGTGCTCGGGGTGTACGTCGACCCCTCGCTCATCTCGTACGCAGTCTCGCTCGCCGAGGCGACGCGCAACCCCGCTGCGTTCGAGCTGGGCGAGATCGCAGGGCTCGTCGAGTACGGCGCCAGCCCGCGTGGACCGATTGCGCTCGTCCAGAGCGCCCGTGCGCTCGCCCTCGTCCACGGCCGCGACTACGTGCTCGGCGCCGACCTCCGCTCGCTCGCGAAGGACGCGCTGCGCCACCGGCTCGTGCTCACCTACCGCGCACTCGCCGAGCAGCGGACGGCCGATGATGTGCTCGACGCCGTGCTCGCCACCGTCGCCGCACCGCCCCTCGAGCTCGGGCGGCCGGTCGCAGCGTGAGCCCGTTCAGGGCATTCGGTGTCGTCGAGACGCCGGAGCGCCCCGGCCCGGGGCCGATGCCGGAGCCGCTGCTCCGCGCCCTCGAGCTCTCCATCGGCCGGCGGGTCGACGGTCTCCTGGCAGGCGATCACCGTTCGCACCTGCTCGGCCGGGGCAGCGAGCTCGCGCAGGTCCGCCCGTACGAGCCGGGTGACGACGTCCGGCTGATCGACTGGAACGTGACCGCCCGCACGCGGGTGACGCACGTCAGGGTGCAGCTCGCCGAGCGCGTGCTCGTGACCTGGGTGGTGCTCGACCGGACGCCGTCGATGGGGTTCGGGACCGCCGACCGTCGCAAGGCCGATGTCGCGACGGGAGTGGCGCTCGCTCTCGGCCACGCCGCGAGCCTGCGCGGGAACCGCGTCGGGCTCGCCGCGTTCGGCGGTGGCCCGGCGGCACCCCTGCCTCCGAGGCAGGGCCGCGCGGGGCTCGTCGGCATGCTCCTCGCCCTCGGAGACGAGGACGACGGGGAGGGAGTGGCGACGGAGCTCGCGCCGGCCCTGACGCTGCTCGGAGCCGCTGCCCGCCAGCGCGCGCTCGTCGCCGTCGTCTCCGATTTCCGCGGATCTCGCGACTGGAGGTCGCCGCTCGTCGACGTCGCCGCCCGCCACGACGTGCTCGCGGTCGAGATCCGGGACCCGCGCGAGGACGAGCTCGTCGACGTGGGGGAGGTGTGGTTCACCGACCCGGAGACGGGGGCGCGGCTGCGGGTCGACACCGGTGACGCCGGGCTCCGCGCCCGGTTCGCCGAAGCGGCTGCCGAGGATCGACGGCAGGTCGCCGCCGATCTCGCGTCCGCGCGCGCCTCGCACGTCGT
>Ga0302322_100002352_pt1 | contig 15917 bp, 13 predicted proteins | sample Fen_T0_2_FD_203757 | JGI IMG/M metagenome (GOLD analysis project Ga0302322, IMG submission 203757) | Peat permafrost microbial communities from Stordalen Mire near Abisko, Sweden - Fen_T0_2 | ecosystem: Environmental > Terrestrial > Soil > Wetlands > Permafrost | place: Sweden: Abisko... | reverse complement strand
GTCGCCGCAGGTCAACGACTCGCACGGGGAGCGACGCGGGTGAGAAGCATCACGTCCGACCGGGTGGACGCCCGGCGTGGCGCACCCGCCCTTGCCGCGCGACGCCGGCCCGGCAGCTCGACGCTGGCCAGGCAGGGGTCACGAGCGGGTCAGGTCCAGGGGCCGTACAGGCGCTCGCTCGTCGCGTCGAGCGTCGCGCAGACCTCGCCGAGGTCACGCCCGAGGACCTCGGCCATGCAGCGCACGGTGAGCGGCACCAGGTAGCTGGCGTTCGGGCGGCCACGGTGCGGCACGGGCGCCAGGTACGGCGCGTCCGTCTCGACGAGCACCTGCCCGGGCGGGACGGCGAGCAGCGCCTCGCGCAGCGCGCCCGCGTTGCGGAAGGTGAGCGTGCCCGCGAACGAGAGGTACCAGCCCTGGTCGGCGCAGAACCGGGCCATCGCGGCGTCCCCGCTGAAGCAGTGGAAGACGGTCCGCTCCGGCGCGCCCTCCTCGGCGAGCACGCGCAGCACGTCGTCGTGGGCGTCGCGGTCGTGGATCTGCAGCACCCGGCCCAGCCGCTTGGCCATCGCGATGTGCGCCCGGAAGGAGGTCTCCTGGGCGGCCCGGCCGGCGACGTCGTCGGGGCCGACCCAGTGGTGGTCGAGCCCGGTCTCGCCGACCACCCGGATGCGCGGGTGCGCGGCCAGCGCCTCGATCTCGGCGAGCGCGGCCTCCAGCGCGGCGGGGCCGCCGTCGGCCACGAGCTGGGTGGCCTCGGTCGGGTGGAGCGCGACGCCGCCGAGCACCTGTGGGTGCCGGTCGACGACGTCCACCGTCCAGCGGGCCGAGTCGAGCTCGCACCCGATCTGGACCACCCGGGTCACCCCGACCGCCGCCGCGGCGGCGAGCGCCTCCTCCAGGGTGAGGGGCTCGTCACCGCGGCGGGTGTGGTCCAGGTGGGCATGGTTGTCGACCACGGGGGCCGGCAGCGCCTCGGGCGGGGCCGGGCGGTCCGAGCGGGCGGTGCGGCCGGGGTCGTCCGTCACCCCTCGTCCTGCAGCCGGGCGAGCTCCTCCGCGACGACGCCGTCGTCCAGTTTGCGGAAGATCGGGACGGCGGGCGGCACCGGCGTCCCCGGGACGAGGGGCGTCGGGGCCCACGCTGCGAGGTTCTCGCCGAGCCGGTAGGTGTTGGTGAGCACCGGGTAGCCGGGGCCGCCGTCGAGGTCGTCGACCTCCCGGATCTGCGGCATCGGGGAGACGGTCCCGGTGCCGCCGAACGCCTCGTGCACGGCCTGGGCGCTGTGCGGCAGGAAGGGCGACAGCACGGTTCGCAGGTCGCTGACGGCCTGGGCGGCGACGTGCAGGACCGTCCGCATCCGCTCGGGGTCGGCGTTCTTCAGCTTCCAGGGGGCCTGGTCGGACAGGTACTTGTTCGCCTCGCCGACGACGCGCATCGCCTCGCTGACGGCCGCCTTCTGCCGGTGGACGCGCAGCAGGTCGCCGACGGTCCGGAACGCGCCCTCGGTCGAGGCGAGCAGCGCGTGGTCGGCGTCGGTGAGGGTGCCGCGCTCGGGGATCGCCCCGAGGTTCTTGTTGATCATCGAGGCGGTCCGGTTGACCAGGTTGCCCCAGCCCGCGACCAGCTCGTCGTTGGTGCGGCGCACGAACTCCGACCAGGTGAAGTCGGTGTCCTGGTTCTCGGGCCCGGCGACGGCGATGAAGTACCGCAGCGCGTCGGGCTGGTAGCGCGCCAGGACGTCGCGGACGAGGATCACCACGCCCCGGGACGAGGAGAACTGCCGCCCCTCCATGGTGAGGAACTCGCTGGAGACCACCTCGGTGGGCAGGTTCAGGTCGCCGAAGACCCCCGGCGAGCCGCCCCGGCTGCCCTTGCCCGCGTACCCGAGCAGCTCGGCCGGCCAGATCTGGGAGTGGAACGTGATGTTGTCCTTGCCCATGAAGTAGTAGGCGAGGGCCGCGGGGTCGTTCCACCAGGCGCGCCACGCGTCGTCGTCACCCGAGCGGCGCGCCCATTCGATCGACGCCGACAGGTAGCCGACCACGGCGTCGAACCAGACGTAGAGCCGCTTGGCCGGGTTGTCCTCCCAGCCGGCGAGCGGGACCGGGATGCCCCAGTCGATGTCGCGGGTCATGGCGCGCGGGCGGATGTCGTCGAGGAGGTTGAGGCTGAACTTGAGCACGTTCGGGCGCCAGTCGGTGCGCGTCCGCAGCCAGCCGCCCAGGGCCTCGGCGAGCGCGGGCAGGTCGAGGAAGAAGTGCTGCGACTCGACGAAGGCGGGTGTCTCCCCGTTGATCCGGCTGTGCGGGCGGATCAGCTCGGCGGCGTCCAGCTGGTTGCCGCAGTTGTCGCACTGGTCGCCACGCGCGCCGTCGTACCCGCAGATCGGGCAGGTGCCCTCGATGTAGCGGTCGGGCAGGGTGCGGCCGGTCGACGGCGAGATCGCGCCCGTCGTCGTCCTCTCGATCATGTAGCCGTTGCGGTGGACGACGCGGAACAACTCCTGGGCGACGGCGTAGTGGTTGCGGGTCGTCGTCCGGGTGAACAGGTCGTAGGACAGGCCCAGGCCGTGCAGGTCCTCGACGATGACGCGGTTGTACCGGTCCGCGAGCTGCTGCGGGGTCACGCCCTCCTTCTCGGCCTGGACCAGGATCGGCGTCCCGTGCTCGTCGGTGCCCGACACCATCAGGACGTCGTGACCCGCCATGCGCATGTACCGGCTGAACACGTCGGAGGGGACGCCGAAGCCGGCGACGTGGCCGATGTGCCGCGGACCGTTGGCGTAGGGCCACGCCACCGCGGAGAGGACATGCGTCATGGAACGATCCTAGGCAGTCCGCGGCGCAGCCCCGAATCGCTGTCCACAGCCCCCGGCCGCACCCGGACCGGAGCAGCCCGGCCCGGCGACGGTCAGAACAGCTCGATGGCGGGCGCCGCCTCGTCGGCCGCACCGGCGCCGATCACCTGGTCGTGCGTCGACCGCTGCCGGGACGTCACGTAGCCGTCCCGGATGCCGTCGACCGCCGCCTCCAGCCCCACCAGGGCGCCCGCGTCGCGGTGGCCCCCCAGCACCTCGGCGACCGCGCCGAACTGGTCGCGCAGCTGGTCGAGCGTCTGGACGACGTGCTCGACGACCTGCCGGGTGACGTCCTGGAACTGCAGCTGTCCCAGCATCGACGTGGTGAGGCCGTGCACCGTGCCCGAGGCGGTGACCAGCTCGCGCGCCGCGGCGTCCACCCGGCCGGTGAACAGGTCCAGCCGCTCGACGAGCGACCGCTGCTGCCGGGCGACCTCCTCCAGCCGCGAGGTGAGCTCGGCCTTGGAGCCGGCGCCCGACCCGTCCGGCCGTCCCGGCACCGCGGCGTCGTCGTCCCCGCCCGCGTGGTCGGCCATCGCCGCGGCGAGCCGGCGCGCGAGCTGCTCGATCCGGTGCCCGATGTCGCGGGCGGCGGTGTCGGATTGCCGGGAGAGCTCGCGGACCTCGTCCGCCACGACCTGGAACCCGGCACCGTGCTCCCCGGCGCGGCTAGCCTCGATCTTGGCGTTGAGCGCCAGCGTCGTCGTCGCGCGGGAGATCTTCTGGATGATGCCGAGGTGGTCGCTCAGCCCGCGGACCTCGGCCACCAGGTCGATCACCGCCTCGTCCCGGCGGACGACGTAGGCCACCAGGTGCTCGACCATCTCACCGGACCCGCGGGTGATCCGGGCGATCTCCGCCAGCTCGGCCGTCTGGTCCGCGGTGAGCCCGGCGAGGCGGCCGGCCTCCGTCGCGACGTGCCCCGCCGCGACGTCGACGGCCTCCAGCTCGCCCAGGAACCCGACGACCGCCTGCTCGGTGGCGTGGACGACGTCGGCCAGCTGGGCGCCCAGCAGCGGGAACACGGGGATCGCGTGCTCGATGGCGCCGCCCGCCCGCAGCACCGGGTCGCTCGGTCGCGCGGCGGCCCGCCGACGGGACCGGTGCGGGGACTCGTTCCGGATCACGGCCCTCACGCCCCCGGGAGGACCTGGCGGATGACCGTGACCAGCTCGTCGGGGCCCACGGGCTTGACGAGCCACCCGGTCGCCCCCACGGCCTTGGCCTCCTGCCGCTTCTCGGGATGCGACTCCGTGGTCAGGATGAGGATCGGCGTGAACCGGACGCCCGGCCGCTTGCGCGCCTCCTGGACGAAGGTCAACCCGTCCATCCGCGGCATGTTGAGGTCGCTGATGATCAGGTTGGGCCGGGCGCCGTCCAGCTTGGTGAGGGCGTCGCTGCCGTCCGAGGCCGTGACGACGTCGAACCCGGCCCGGCGCAGGATGGCCGACATGCTGAGCAGGATGGTCGCCGAGTCGTCGACGATCATGATCGTGGTCACCGTCACTCCTTCGCAGCGGCTGTCGGCACGGGGGGAGGGGCCAGCAGCGGGCTGACCCACCGGGCGAGGAACGGGTCCGAAGGGGGGCCGACGACCGCCGGGCCGGCGGCCATCAGGGCCTGCAGCGCGGCGGTGTGCAGGTGGGTGCAGCCGGTGAGGCGCACCTTGGGACGGCGGGTCTCGCGCAGCCACCGCGTCAGCGGCTCGGCGTCCTCCACGGTGACGACGCCGGTCAGCGTGGCCACTCCCCTAGACAGCGACACGGGCACCAGCCAGCACCTCCACGAGGTCGAGGACGAGCAGCACCGAGCCGTCGCCCATGAGCGCGGTCCCGCAGAACATCGCGGACCCGGCGAGCACGCCCTCCAGCGGCTTGACGATCACTTCGGCCCCCTCGTGGAAGTCGTCGACGACGAGGCCGACGTCCTCCTGTCCCGAGCGGGTGACCAGTACCGACACGCTCCCGTCATCGGCCCGATCGGCCCCCAGCTGGAGCGTGGCCGCCAGATCCACCAGGGGGACGACCTGGTCACGCAGCACCAGGACGTCCTGGTGCTCCACCCGGGTCACCCGGGAGGCGGGCAGCCGCACGGTCTCGGCGACCAGGTCGACCGGCATCCCGAAGCGCTGGCCGGCGACGGCGACGATCATCACCCGGCTGATGGCCATGGACAGCGGCACCCGCAGCCGGACCTGGCTGCCCTGGCCGGGCACGCTGCTCAGCCGGACCGTCCCGCCGACGGCCTGCACGCTCGTCAGGACGGCGTCCATCCCGACCCCGCGCCCCGACAGGTCGCTGATGGTGTCGACCGTCGAGAACCCCGGCAGGAACACCAGCTCGATCGCCTCCTGCTCGCCCAGCTCCAGCAGCTGCTCCTGGGTGATCAGGCCGCGGGCGAGCGCCTTCGCCTTGACGACCTCCGGGTCGATCCCGCGCCCGTCGTCGACGACGTCGATGACGACCGCGTCCGGCTCCTGGACGGCGCGGATGGTGACGACCGCCTCGGCCGGCTTGCCCGCCGCCGCCCGCACCTCGGGCCGCTCGATGCCGTGGTCGAGGCTGTTGCGCACCAGGTGGATCAGCGGGTCGGCGAGCATCTCGATGACGTCCTTGTCGGCCGCCGTGTCCTGGCCCTCCAGCTCGAGCCGCACGTGCTTGCCGAGCGACCGGCCGATGTCCCGCACGAGCCGCGGGAAGCGGGCGAACACGACGGACAGCGGCAGCATCCGCACGTCCATGACGGCGGCCTGCAGGTCCTCGCTGATCCGGTTGACGACGCCGTACTGGTCCTTGATCCGCCGTCCGAGCGGCCGGGCGTCCCACTCGTGCTCGGCCTCCGCGGCGAGGAACGGCAGCCCGTTCTTGGCCACCACGAGCTGGCCGACCAGCTCGAGCAGCCGGTCCACGGTCACCTGGTCGACCTTGAGCACCCGGCCGCCGCGGCCGTAGTCGACGAGCGGTGCCCGCCGGTCCTGGCCGCCCCTGCGACGGTCCACACCCCCCGGCCCCCAGCGGCCGGAACCCTCGTAGACGACCGGCTGCGGGCCGCGCAGCTCCCGCTCGACGAGCCCGGTCATCGCCTCCCGGCCCTCCGGCCGGCCCGCGAGCGCGAGGACCTCCTCGACGTCCGGGCCGCCGCGGCCGAGCGCCGCCAGGGCCCCCCGGACCGCGCGTGCCGCCGACACCTCCCGAGCCGTCCGCTCGGCGTCCGGGGACGGCGCGGCGAGCAGCATCAGCTGGGCCCGCAGCACCTCGCGGGCGGCGGCGGCCACCGGGTCGTCACCGGTCCCGCCCCCGCTGCCGGCCCCGCCCCCACCTGCGGCGTCGTCCCGGTCGCACGGCAGGACGGGGCGCCCGAGCAGGACGGCGAGCCCCGCGGCGTCCACCTCGGCGACCTGCACCTCGTCGGGGACGTACCGGAACAGGTGGTCCAGCTCGGCGACCGTCGCGCGGGTGACCACCGTGAAGGCCAGCAGGCAGCGGTACTCGTCGAACTCGGCGAGCGGCGGCCACGCCTGGCGCGGCCACGCCGCGAACGCCTCGACGGCGGGGATCTGCGACACCAGGCGCACCGGGTCGTCACCGGTGAAGAAGCATCCCTCGGCCGGCTCGTAGCGCACCACGCGGCAGCCGGTACCGGCGTGCTCCAGCCAGGCCCGGACCCGCTCGACGTCCTCGGCCCCGAGATCGTCCAGGAGCCAGGACGGCGCGGCCGGGAGCCCGCCGCCGTCGCGCCGGTCCTCCGGCCCGGGCGCGCCGCCCGGGTCCCCCGGTCCGCCCGGTTCCCCCGGCTCCCCGGGTCCGCGCGGTGCCGGGACCGGGACTCCGGGACGCACCGGGGCGCGCAGCCGGTCCACCAGCCCGGCGGCGACCTGCGCGGCGTCCGAGGGCAGTTCCCCCCGGGCCCGCACGACGTCGAGCCATCCCCGGACGACGTCGAACGCGGCCAGCAGGTCGTCGACCGTGCGGCCGGTCAGCTCGACCCGGCCCGCGCGCACCGCGTCGAGCAGGTCCTCGGTGGCATGGGTGAGACGGGTGAGATGCGGCAGTTCGAACAGCCCGGACGACCCCTTGAGGGTGTGCGCGGCCCGGAACACGCCGTCCAGGACGGCGCGGTCGCCGGGATCGCGCTCCAGCCCGAGCAGGCCGACGTCCACCTGGTCGAGCAGGTCGGCGGCCTCGGAGAGGAACTGCTCCAGCAGGGAGTGGTCGGTCACGACCCGGCCCCCGTTCCCGCCGCCACGACGTGGGCCGTGCGGATGCGCCCCGTGAGGATGCGGGCGGCCAGCGCGAGCTGTCCGGGGTCGGCGGGTTTGACCAGGTACAGGTTGGCCCCGCAGCGGTAGGCCTCCGCGTGGTCGCCGGCCTCCCCCTCGGAACTCACCATGATGATCGGGACGTCGGGCACGAGCGCCTCCCGGCGGACGGTGGAGACCAGCGAGTAGCCGTCCATGACGGGCATGTTGACGTCGACCACGAGCAGGTGGAACGCCTCCGCCAGGCAGCGTTCCAGCGCCTCGTAGCCGTTCGCGGCCTCGTGCACGGTGAACCCGGCGTCCGTGAGGATCGCCCGGTGGTAGGACCGTATCGAGCCCGCGTCGTCCACGATGAGCACCGGGTAATCATCGGTCGCATCGGTGAGGGGGTGGTCGTCCGTCATCTCCGGTCTCCTGGATTCGGCCGCTGATAAGCGATTCCTTCCGGGAACCGCCGCGGGATGAAGATGGGTGAGATCCGGCTCATCGACTCGCTGTGTCCCAGGAACAGGAACCCGCCCGGTCGCAGAACCCCGAAGATGTTCTCCACGGCGGCGCGGCAGGAGAGCTCGTCGAAGTAGATCAGCAGGTTCCGGCAGAACACCACGTCGAGGTCCCGGTAGTCGCGCATGGTGGCCGCGTCGCACACGTTGATCTGCCGGAAGTCGACGGCGTCACGCAGTTCGTCGACGATCCGGTGCCGCTCGCCGGGCAGCGGGCGGAAGTAGGTGCGCAGCCGGCCCTCCGGCATCCGCTGCAGCGACCGGACGCCGTACTCCCCGGCCCGCGCCGCCTCCAGCACCCGGGTGTCGATGTCGCCCGCCGAGAGCACCACGTCGGTGTCCCCGATCGGCGGCCATTCCTCGATCAGCCGGATCGCGATCGAGTACGGCTCCTCCCCCGTCGACGACGGCAGCGACAGGATCCGGACCGGACCGGTGTCCCCGCGGGCCCGACGTGCGGTCATCACCTCGGGCAGCACCGAACGGATCAGGCAGTCGAACTGGTAGTCCTCCCGCAGGAAGTACGTCTCGTTCACCGTCAACTCGTTGACGAGCTTCTGGATCAGCCCCTCGTCCCCGAGCCGCAGGGCAGAGAAGTAGGTCGCGAAGCTGTCGGTGCCGAACGCGGCCATCAGCCCGAGGATCCGCTTGTCGACGAAATAGCGCTTCGATGAGGTGAACTGGATTCCGGTGCGCTTGTAGACGTACTCGCGCAGGCGGTCGAAGTCGGTGTCGGAAAGGCTCTGGCCGGCGCCCGTCACGGTGTCACGGACCGGGCGTCCGGTGGGTGGCCGGCCCTGGCGTCGACCTGTTGGGAGAGGAACGTGATGAACGGGTCGTCGGGGAAGCGCTCCTGGGCGGCCCGCACGGCGGGGACGCCGCCGTCGCCGGAGAGCGAGAGCAGTTCTCCGAGCGCCCCCGCCACCACGTTGGCGTCCTCGTCCCGCGCGGCGATCTCCGTCAACCAACCCTCCACCGCAGGCAGCCGCAGCGAGCCGAGGATCACCACGGTGAACATCCGGACGTCGGGGTCGGGGTCCCGCAGGAGCTCCGGCACCCGGTGGGCCGTCGCCGTCGGCGTCCGGGCGAGGACGTCGACCACAGCGTTGCGCAGCGCGACGTCCTCCCCGGCCAGGTATCCGATCAGGCCGTCGACCACGGCCGGGACGTCGTGCCGGGCGAGCTGGTTGCACAGCGCCTCCCGGACGGTCGGATCTCCCTCCACGCCGACCCGCGCGACGAGCGTCGGCACGGCGGCGGGGTCGCCGCCGAGTGCCATGGCCGCCCGGCGGCGCACCTCGGGATCGGGGTCCGCGAGGCGAGCCGCCGTCCCGACGACGGGGACCGGCTCCGGCTCGGCCACCGGGTCGGGCGCGGGCCGGCGTAGAGGGGCCATCAGCCGGCGACGAGTTCGGTGACGGCGGCCTCGCGCTGCTGCGGGAGGGCCTGCTGCCGCTGCCCTTGCCGGCCGAGCGCGGCGAGCTGCTCGGTGGCGAGCAGGTGGTCCGGGTCCAGCATCATCAGCATGCGCCGCGACCGGGCGAGGTTGGCGACGCGCTTGACCAGGGACGACTGCTCGGCCGACAGCTCCGGCGCCGGTTCCAGGTCGCCGCGTCCCACCCGCAGCACCTCGGTGACGGAGTCCACGACGAACCCGGTGCGCACCCCGCCGACGATCAGCACGATGATCCGCTGCCGGTCGTCACGCTCCCCCCGGGGCAGCCCGAGCCGGGTCCGCAGATCGACCACGGGCAGCACCGCCCCGCGCAGGTTGACCAGGCCCTCGACGAAGTCGAGCGCCTTCGGCACCCGGATCAGCATCTCCGGAACCCGGATGATCTCCTGGACGGCGTCGACGTCGACGCTGTACTCCTCGCCGCCCAGCCGGAACGCCACCAGCACCTCGTCGGCCTGCTCGCGCGCCTGCTCGCCGTCCGGCGTCCCCGCCTCGACCGCCACTGCGGCTCCCTCCTCGTCCCGGTCCCCGTCGACCCCGTCCCCGTCGGCTCTTTCCCCGTCGATCAGGTCGTCGGAGATGTCCCCGACCGCCTCCTCGACCGCGGCACGCAGCTCGCCGTCCTCGAACAGCCGCTCGACCGACAGCACCGACACCAGCCGGCGGCCGTCCTCCAACCGGCAGACCGCCTCGACCTCCCGGGCCCGCCCGGCCCGGGCCATGAACTCGGGCAGGGCGGCGACCAGCCCCTGGGGCACGCGCAGCACCTCCCGCACGGTGTCCATGACGACCCCCACGACGGGCCGGGCACCGGCGCCCTCCTGGCCGGGCATCTGGACGACGACGATCCGGTTCGCCGGCTCCAGCGGGCCCACCTCGAGGCCGAACACCTGCCGCAGGCTGACCACCGGCAGCAGCCGACCGCGCAGGTCCATGACGCCGAGCACGCGGGCGTGCGCGTTCGGCACCGTGGTGACCCGCTCGGGGGCCTGCACGATCTCCTGGACGCGGTCGATGGGCAGCGCGTACTCCTGCCCGTCGACGGAGAAGCTCACGAGTTCGAGGGTGTCGTCGTCCGCGTCGGCCTCCGGCGCCTGTACGGCGCCCGGGAGGCCCGCCCGCTCGGCGCGGTCCTGGGCCGCCGCGTCGGACCGCTCGGCGAGCAGCGCGAACTGGCTCGCCACGAGGCGCCCGACGTCGAGCACCTTCGTCAGCTCCTCGGACCCCGCGGCGGGCTTGACGATGCCGCTCAGCAGCTCGGCGTCGATCGCGCCGCCGATCCGCTCGGCCGCCTCGATGCGGGCGACGTCCACGGACGCCACGCTCGCCACCCGGTCGACGACGAAGCCCAGGGTGGCGGCGCCGTCCACGACGACGACCACCCGCGTCGCCTCGTCGTCCACGACGTCCGGCAGCCCGCAGCACGGCCGCAGGCCGACGACGGGCAGCACCTGGCCGCGCAGGTTGGCCAGGCCCCGCAGGCTGGGCGGGCCCAGCGGAAGCCGCACGACCTGCGGCATCCGGATGATCTCCTTGACCCGCTCCATCGGGAAGGCGTAGAGCTCCCCCTCGACGACGAAGGTCACGAAGTCGGCGCTGCCGCCGTCCGTCACCGCCGTCCGCGGATCGTCCATGGTCTCGGTCGTCACGGCGCTCAGCTGTTCTGCAGCTCGTCGGCGAGGGCGGCGATCTCCTCGATGGCCGCGGCCAGGTCCTCGGCGCCCTGGCTCTGCTGGCGCGCCGCAGCCGCGGACTGGCCGGCGAGGCTCTCGGCCTCGTTGGCCGCCGCCGCGATCTGGTCGAGCCCGACCTTCACCTCGGTGAGGCCCCGCACGATGTCCTGCGCCGACGCGCGGATCTGCTGGTTGCCGTCGAAGACCTCGCGCATGTCGACCTCGATCCGGTCGAGCCGGGTCGTGGTGACCTTGGCCTTCTCCGCCTCCGACAGCGCCTGGAGCGAGGTCTCGGAGAGGTCGCCGCGCACCTCGACGATGCGGTCCTGCACCTCCTTGACCAGGTCCTTGATCCGGTCGGCGCTCTCGGCGGAGTCGCGGGCGAGGTTGCGGATGTCCGTCGACACGACGGCGAACCCCTTGCCGAACTCCCCGGCGCGGGCCGACTCGACCGAGCCGTTGACCGCGAGCATGTTCGTCTGGATCGAGACGTTGGCGATGGCGTCGACGATCTTGTCGATCTTCCGGCTGATCAGTTCCAGCTCCACGACCTGGCGGACGTTCCCCCGGCCGACGGCGGCGGCGTCGCTGATCGCCCTGATCATGCCCTCGACCGCGGTCTTGTTCTCGGTGACCTGCGCGATGAGGGCGGAGGCCCGCTCCACGGCCTGGGCCGAGCGGCCCTCGGCCTGGGTGGCGCCGGCCTCGATCTGGGCGAGCGCCGCGGCGGCCTGCTGGGTCTTGACGGCCTGGTCCTGGGCGCCCGTGGAGATCTGGGTGATCGCCGTCATGATCTGGCCGGCGGCACGGTTGATCTCCTCGACGGCGGCCGACAGCTCCTCGGCGGTCGCGGCGACCTCCTCGGCGGACTTGCCGATGTCGGTGCTGGTCCGCAGCTCGTCGGCGACGCTGGACAGCTCCTCGGCGGCCCGCTCGCTCTGCCGCAGCGCGACCCCCTGCTGGGCCACCGTCTGCAGCGACTCCTCGCAGGCGGCGGACTGCTCGTCGGCGGCGGCGGCGATCTCCTCGCTGCGCTGCAGCACGTCCGCCGCCGCCCGCTGGCTCTGCGCGGCCGCGACCGTGATCTCGGTGGCGCCCTCGCGGATCAGGACCATGTCGTCGCGGACCGTGGTGAGCTGGGCGGAGATCGTGAGCCCCTTCTCCGCCTCGCCGTTGGCCGCCTCCGCGGCCGCCTGCACGCTCTGCGCGATCTGGTTGACGCTGGCGCGCACCTCGTCGATGAGCTCGCGGATCTGCTTGGCGCTGCGCTCGCTGGTCTCGGCGAGGGTGCGCACCTCGTCGGCCACGACGGCGAACCCCTTGCCGTGCTGGCGGGCCCGTGCGGCCTCGATCGCGGCGTTCAGGGCGAGCAGGTTGGTCTGGTCGGCGATGTGGGCGACCGTCTTGACGATCTCCCCGATCTCCTCGGCCTGGGCCTCCAGCTTGGTGATCGTCTCCACGGACGCCGACTGCCGGGTGGACGCCGACTGCACGTTGTCGACCAGCTCGGTGATCCCGTCGGTGGTCGTCAGCACCCGGGCCTGCAGGTCGGCGATCAGCGTCTCGATCCTCGTCCCGAGCTGCTGCTGCAGCCGGATCCCCTCGTTGACCTTGGTGACGACGTTCAGCGACTCCTGGGTGGCGCTCGACGCCTCCTCCGCCCCGGCGGCGATCTGCTGCATCGCTTCGCCGAGCTGGCGGGACGCCTCGGTCGCCTCCGCCGTCTGGCTGGCGAGCTGGGTGGTCGCGGCCGCGATCCGCTCCGCCGCCTGCTGCTGCTTGGCGACCGACCGCGCGCGGCGCCGCACGGCCTCGGATTCGCCGGTGGGCGCGGTGCCGGCTGCCGGGCCTCCCGTCGCGGACCGGGCGGGCGGGACCGCGGCGGGGGCCGGGTTCTTCGTGAGCGGCATGAGCTGCGCTCCTCCAGGGGGGCGCGCCGTCACTCGGACGGCGGGCGGCGGGACGTGCGGAGAGGTGATCCGACCCGTTGATCGTCACGATGCGCACACCGCTTGACCCCGACACGCCGCCACCCGCCGAACACCCGACCCCCGGCCGTGATCACGGCGAAAAGGGGGTGATCCCGTCAGGCCCAGGAGGTGAGCTGGTCGCCGATCCGGTCCACCGGCAGGACGACGTCGGCGCCGCCCCGGCGCACCAGGTCGCCCGGCATGCCGTTGACCACGGCCGTCTCCTCGCTCTCGGCGATGGTGCGCCCGCCGAGGGAGCGCAACCGGGCCATCTCCTCGGCGCCGTCGTCCCCCATGCCGGTCAGCAGCACCCCGACGAGCCGCCGCGGGTCGGGGCAGTACGCGAGCGCCGACGCCACCAGCCGGTCGACGCTCGGGTGCCAGCGGTAGTCCGGCGACGCCGGCACGCTGCGCGCGACGAGGCCGCCCGGGCGCTGCCCGATGACGACGTCCGCGTCACCCCGGCCGATGTAGACGCGGCCGGGGCGCAACGGCTCGGTGCCCACGACCTCGACGACCTCGACGGCACAGTCCTCGTCGAGCCGCTCGGCGAGGTGCCGGGTGAAGGACGCCGGGATGTGCTGGGCCACGACGACGGGCGCCGTGAACTCCCGCGGAAGCACCCGGAACACCTCCGACAGGGCACCGGGACCGCCGGTGGACGAGCCCACGAGCACGAGGTCCGGCACGGGCCCCGAGGACACGCGCCGCTCGGCCCGCGCCGCCCTCGAGGGGCGGGGGACCGGCGGGCGGGAGGCCGTCCGCGCCGCGGCGCCCACCTCGACCGGCTCGAGGGCCTCGCGCTGGCGGCGCAGCCGGTCGCGCAGGCCGCCGGCCCGGCGCACCCGGGCGCGCGACGCCGCCTGCACCTTCTCCACCAGCTGGCGCCGCACCGACTCGATGTCGAGGGACACCGTCCCGCCCGGCTTCGCCACGAAGTCGACGGCCCCGAGCTCCAACGCCTCGAAGGTGACCGCGGCGTTGGGCGCGGTCAGCGAGCTGACCATCACCACCGGCAGGGGGTGGTCGGCCATGAGCTGCGACAGGCAGGTGAGCCCGTCCATCTCCGGCATGTTGACGTCCAGCGTGACGACGTCGTAGCTCCCCTGCCGCACCTGTGCCAGCGCGTCGACGCCGTTGCGGGCGGTGTCCACCGCGAAACCCGCGTCGACCAGCATCGCCTTGAGCGCCTTGCGCATGAGGGCCGAGTCGTCGACCACCAAGACCTTGATCACATCCATCACCCGGGGTCCTCCTCGAGTCCGGCCGGCCGTCGTCGTCCGGACCTCCTCCCGACGTCGGCAGCGGGGCGGATCCGGTTGAGCCGGTTGAGCCGGTTGAGCCCGCACCCCGGCACCGGGAAGAGTGGGCGGCATGCCCACGACCCTCGACGCCGTCCTGCTCGACTCCGCCGACCCCGCGGCGCTCGGTGCCTGGTGGGCCGGGCTGCTCGGCTGGTCCCACGTCCTGGATCACGAGGGCGACGCGCGCCTCGACCCCCCGGACGGCGCGCCGGGCCTGCGGATCGACGTCCTGCACGACCCCGACCCGGCCGCGGGCACCCACCGGCTGCACCTCGACCTGCGCAGCGGCAGCGCGGCGGAGCAGGCCGAGCTGGTCGCCCGGGCGGAACGGGCGGGGGCGCGCCGCCTCGACGTCGGGCAGCGCGACGTCCCGTGGGTCGTCCTCGCCGACCCGGAGGGCACCCGGTTCTGCGTACTGGAGCCGCGGGAGGACTACGCGGGGACGGGCGCGCTCGCCGCCGTCGTCGTCCAGGCCCTCGACCCGGCGCGCCTGGCGGCCTTCTGGGCGGAGGCGACCGGGCGCCCGGTGACGGCGTCCGGGCCGGACTTCGCCTCGCTCGCCGCCCCGGACGGCGCGGGCCCGGCACTGGAGTTCGTCACCGTCCCGCACCTGCCCGCGGGCAAGAACCGGGTGCACCTCGACGTCCGGCCGGAGCCGGGCGGCGACCGGCACGCGGAGGTCACGCGGCTGCTCGCGCTGGGGGCGGTCCCGCTGGAGATCGGCCAGTCGGCCGACCCGGCCGGCACCGCGAGCTGGACGGTGCTCGCGGACCCCGAGGGCGGGGCCTTCTGCGTGCTGAACCCCTGACCGGCCGCCCGCCGTTACCGGCTCCTGACCACGGGCGCCGGGGGCGCCGCCCTACTATCGGTCGCGTGTCGCAGACCCTCGCGGACCCGCCCGTCCTCCCCGCGGCGGAGCCCGCCGCCGACCTGCCGGGTGCGTGGCGGCGCCGGTGGGACCGGGCGTGGGCGTCCGAGCGGTTCTGGGCCTGGGCGGGGCCGCTGATCGTCACCGCGATCGGGGGGCTGCCGCGCTTCTGGCACCTCGCCACGCCGCACAAGATGATCTTCGATGAGACCTACTACGTGAAGGAGGGCGTCTCCTACCTCAAGTACGGGGTCGAGATGACCCTGAAGGAGACGCTCACCACCGACGCGGGCAAGCGCAACGACATGGCCGACCGGCTGCTCGCCGGCGGCAGCACGGACATCTTCTCCGGCCAGCCGGACCGGGTCGTGCACCCGATGGTCGGCAAGTGGATGATCGCGTTCGGGGAGTGGCTGTTCGGGCCCACCAGCTCGTTCGGGTGGCGCTTCTCGGCGGCCCTCTGCGGGACCCTGTCGATCCTCATCCTGGGACGCGTCGCCTACCGCCTCTTCGGCAGCGCGCTCCTCGGGACGGTCGCCGCGCTGCTGCTCGCCGTCGACGGCCAGGAGTTCGTGCACTCGCGCACCAGCATCCTCGACATCTTCGTCATGTTCTGGGCCCTGGCGGCGTTCGCCTGCCTGCTGACCGACCGGGACCGCGCCCGGGCCCGGCTGGCCCGGCTCACGCAGGCGCGAGCCGGGACCGAGGTGAGCGCCGGGGTCAGGACCGGGTTCGGGCCCTGGCTGGGACTGCGGCCCTGGCGCGTCACCGCGATCGTCTGCCTGGCCCTGTGCACGGGCGTGAAGTGGTCGGGCATCTACTTCGCGGCGGCCTTCCTCACCCTCTCGGTGCTGTGGGACCTCGGCGCCCGCCGGGCCGCGGGCGTGCGCCGGCCGCTCCTCGCCACGACGCTGCGGGACGGCGTCCAGGCCGCGGTGACGTTCGTCGTCCTGTACCCGACGGTGTACGTCGCCACCTGGGCGACCTGGTTCCTCACCGACAACGGCTGGAACCGGCAGTGGGCG
>Ga0302322_100002351_pt1 | contig 15918 bp, 11 predicted proteins | sample Fen_T0_2_FD_203757 | JGI IMG/M metagenome (GOLD analysis project Ga0302322, IMG submission 203757) | Peat permafrost microbial communities from Stordalen Mire near Abisko, Sweden - Fen_T0_2 | ecosystem: Environmental > Terrestrial > Soil > Wetlands > Permafrost | place: Sweden: Abisko... | reverse complement strand
TGGTTACGAGCTCGATGCCGGTCGGCCGCCGCGGTGTCGTCGACGGTAACGGAGCGGTGGCCGGCGGCGGAGCGACGGGTGCGGCATCAGCCGCTCGGCCGAGACTCCAGACACAACCAAAGAGCAACACCAGGGGCAGGATTGGTTTCATAAAGGGGACGGCGGAAAAGGGGACGTTAAGGAGTAACTTGAATCACGATGCGCCGGTAGGCGATCAACGACGGCTTGCCGTCATCCTCGGTTTGCATGATGACGTGCACCGTGCCGGCAACGGTTGTGGCCGGGAGCAAAACTTCGGTGGCGAATCCATTGACGGCAGTCAGTTTCGCCCCGGGCAACGTGCCTGCCTCGCGGTAGATCCACCAAGAAACTTTCACGCTTTGGTCCGGGTCGCCACCGTCCGTCCCGTCAGCGGAAAGTTTGAGGGTCGAGCCGACCTTCGCGGCGAGCACGATGACGCCGGTTGAGCGGTCGCCGTTGAGCACGGCATGCGGGTTGTGATTGGCTTTGGCGAAATCGTCCGCCACGCACCAATTCATTCGGGCGGCGAAGTCGTTTTGGAAATGCTCGCGCCACCGCCAGATCGTCGCCTGGTTGGAATTCTCGAACCGTCCGGGTTCGACTTCGACGCGGTCGCAGGTGGCCGCGCAGTCGGTCCAGATGGGGCGCGTTTCGCCGGCCGGTTGAAAGAGAGCGTAGCGGCCGCCCCAGCCGCCGTAGGCCGGGCTTTCCGCCCAAGCCAATCCGCGGTCGATCAAGCCCAGAAAACTCGGCGTGTCGCCTTCCATGAGATAAAGTCGGGGCGGATAAAGCGCACCGAGCGCGCCGTGATTATTGATGACGTGCGTTTCGAGCCACGGATTGGCCACCATCGCGGCATGAAAGCCGGCGGCGACTTGCGTGTCCTGTCCTCCGGAGATGCCACTCCACGTGGCGCGATAATATTCCTGATAACTCGACGGACTCGAGGGCGACACGATGTAGAATAGATGAGGAAACTCGCGCCGGATCCAGGCCCCGGAGTCGTCCTGATCCGAAATGGCATAAACGCGCAGCTTGGCCACGAATTGGTCCAAATCGGCCGCCGGACGTGAGGCGCGCACATCCCAAAGCGCCTGTGCGAGCGTGTTGGGTCCGCCCCATATCGAAACCCAAACCGGTCGTTCGTCGGCACGATCCACAGCCTCAATCAGCCGGCGGGATCCACCCGAACTTTTGCCGTCACCGACCGACGCCAGGCCCAAGCCGGTTTGCCCGGTGCGCGTGACCGCCGTCAGCGCCTGCGCAGTCGGAAACGCGGCGGAATGTTTCGACAGATTCGGCCAGACTTGAGCATAGGCGGCGAGGTCGCGGTGGATGAGATCCTCGCGCGGGTTTTCGCGCAGCCAGTTGGAAGTCGTGGCCACCAAGCCCTCGAGGTCGAATTCGTCCGCGTAGACCAGCAGCCGGACCAGCGATTCCTCATCGTCCGGCTCGTTCGACAAGTCCGTGAGGACGATCATTCGCGGTTTGGCGTGAGCGACGACGTGCATTGCCGGCTGCGCCGCCGAAACAGCCGACCCGAAGACCGGCCCGGCCAGCCACCCGCCAAGCGAGACGAGGCCGAGCAACCTCGTTAGGAGGGCGAAAGGAGAAATTGCGGAATGGCGCATGGGACGAGTGAGGCTCAATTTGATTCCTGCGCGGCGGTTGTGGTCACCGCACAGGCTTTCAACGAAACAGGCGTTGAGTGAAAATATAGAGGTTACTGCCCCAGGTTTCGCCATCGTGGCCATGCTCATCGACGTTCCACAGGTGTGGAACATCATGCTCTTTCAGGTAACGGTGGACGCCTTGCGAGAAGTTGATGAGGCCGTCCTTGTTGCCGCACGACAAATAGAGCAGCTTCAATTGCGCGCGCGCCGCCGCGGGATCCGGCATGAGTTCGGCGGGCGGCTTGGTGTTCGGCGCCGACGAGAAGGCGCCGAGCCAGGCAAACGTATCGAGATGCCCGAGGCCGAAATTAAGCGTCTGGCCGCCGCCCATCGATAACCCCGCGAGCGCGCGGTGCTCGCGGTCGGGGTAGGTCGAGTATTTCGCTTGGATCGCCGGAATCAGGAAGTCGAGCAGGTCGCGCTCGAACTTGGCGAAACCGGCCACCTGCTCCGGGGCAAAGATGTTCTGCCCCGGCCGATCATCGGGCAGGGCACGCCCATTGGGGAGCACGACGATCATCGGCACGGCCTGGCCGTCGGCGATCAGGTTGTCGAGGACGACATTGGGCGAACCAGCCTTCAGCCATTCAGTGATGTCGCCACCGATGCCGTGCAGCAGGTACAGCACGGGATATTTCTTCGCCGCCGAGTAGCCGGGCGGCAGGTAAACGTTTGCCTGGCGACGATTGCCGGTGACGCCGGAATCGTACTCGAAGAGTTCGAGTTTACCGGCCGGCACGCCCGGCCGCGGGGTCTTGAAGCCCTCGGGTGCCTCGGGAAAAGCGCGCACGTCGTCCGCGGCGAGAACGATGGAACGGGCGAAGTTGGCCCGGGCACGTTCCGGCGAGGACTCCGCGGGTTTTTCCTGCGCGGAGCTCAAGGCCGCGGCGGTGAACAGGAACAGAGGGACGAGGCAAGCAGTGGGACTTTTCATAGGAGAAAGCGGTTAAATGATCCGGTGCAGGCTGAGCGGGACACACCAGGCGACCCGCGCACAAATTTTCCAGACGCGTTCACTTGCAGATGGGCCGGCGACCCTAAGGTTGCTTCGCCACCACTCCGAGCACCGCCTCCAATCCGGGCTTCGGCTGCCCAGCCCGGTCGAACAGCAGCGGGTAATTGGTCCGCCCTCGCACTGGCCAGTTGTTCAGCCAGGAATCGGCGTCGGTCACGCCCCAGAAGGTCACGCGCTCGATGACGTCCGCATGTTTGTGAAAGAGGGCGAAGATCGCGGCATAGCGCTGCGCCAGTTTCTCCTGCACCGCCGGCGGGAGCCCGTTGGGATACGGGTTGTTGTCCGCCGTGAGGGCCGCGCGGGCCGTGATTTCGGCCCCGCTCACTGCCCGCGGGAGGACCTCGATGTCGAGTTCGGTGTAGTGCACTTTCACGTTGGCCGCCTTGAGCGCGAGCAGGCTGGCTTCGATCTCCGCAATCGTCGGCGATTCAAGCCGCCAGTGCGCCTGATTGCCGACCGCGTCCACCCGCAAGCCAAGGCTCCGCAGTTTGCCGATCTCGCGAACGACTGCCTGGACCTTGGCCGGCGCTTCCAAATTGTAGTCGTTGTAGAGAAAAGTGACCGACGACGGGAGTTCCTCCTGGGCGATGCGAAAGGCTTCCGGCAGAAAATCGTCGCCCAGAATACGCGTAAACGGACTCACGCGCAGGGTACCGTCGTCGAGGAACGCCTCGTTCACCACGTCCCACGCAGCGGTCCGCGTTCCGTAAAGTTTTGCGAGGTGGTTGACCCGTTCACGCATGCGTTGCAGCAACTGCGCGCGGGAAGCATCGCCGCCGTTTTCATTCTGGAAAACCCACGGTGGCGTCTGCTGATGCCAGAAAAGTGTGTGTCCGACGGTGTACATGCCGTGGGCCTGACCGAAGGCAAAATAGGTTTCTGCCGCCTCCTCATTGAAGACGCCGGGCTTGGGATTGTACGGCCCCCATTTGAGGAGATTCGCCGGAGTGATGCTGTTGAATTGCTGCAGCAGCAGCGCGTAAGCCGGGTGACCAGGCTTGGTCATGCCGGCGCTGATCGCGGCGCCGATGCGGAAATCTTTGGCGAAGGCGTCTTTCAACGCCGGAGCGGGTTCAATCGCAAAGGCGCTGCCGCCCGCCAAGAGGGAAACAGCGAGACATAGGTAAGTTTTCATGGGGAAAAAGGAGGTGATTCAGCGAACTGCGCGGAACCTTTACTGGAAAAAGCGCTGCAAGGTATCCGTGAGGTAGTGCCGGGCATTCATCCAGGTGTGGCCGCCCTCGGTGATCAGCGTCTCATGCCGGATTTTCCGCGTGGAAAGGAACTCGATAAACGTGGTCGCTTGGGGATAGAGAAAATCAGCCTTACCCACTCCGAGCCACAACAGCTTCAATTGTTGGTTAGTGACGTCGGGCTGAGCGGAGGCCGCCGGAAAGTAGCGGTCGAAAACCTCCGGCGTCAGGTAGGCGCTGTAGGAACCGACCCACGCGAAACGCTCGGGGTGGCTGAAGCCCGTGAACAAGGATTGCCCGCCTCCGCGCGAGAAGCCGGCGATTGCCCGATGTTCGCGATCCGCATTGACCCGGTAGTTCGCCTCCACGTACGGAATGACGTTACCGAGGAGCTCGTCGCTGAAAACCTTGTACACCTCGGCCGCTTGGGGCGACGTGGGCGGAGGCGTGCCCATCATCATATTGCCGTATGGCATCACGATAATCATCGGCACGGCCTTTTTTTGCGCGATGAGGTTATCGAGGATGAAGTTCGCCCGCCCGACCTTGAACCAAGTCTCCTCGGTGTCGGTGGTGCCGCTCACAAGATACAGCACCGGATACTCTCCCTGACCGGCCCGATAGCCGGGCGGCGTATACACGATGAGCGGCCGGGTGCGGTTGAGCGTTTTCGACTCGTAGACGCAGTAGGTCACATCGCCGTGAGGCACGTCCAGGACCGCGTAAGGTACGGTCGGCTCGCCCGGGATGTCGACCAGGCTGGCTTTGAAACGTTCGTTGGGAAAAAGATCCTGGTTCGACGGATCGCTCACGCCCACGCCGTCCACGACGAAGTTGTACGGGTAGAGGTTGGGCTCGACCGGTCCGACGGTGATGCTCCACACGCCCGCGTTGTCTTTTTGCAGGGCTTGGTTCGCGGGCAAAAACTGTCCGCTCAGCTCCACCTTTTTAGCCTCTGGCGCGCGAAAGGCGAAGGTTACGGTGCGATCCGGATGGACTACGGGCGACTCGAGGAGCGGCGCGCGCGGGCCCGGCGGCTGCGCCAGGACGGCGGCCGTGGCGAGGCCAACCGTGGCAAGCGAGGCGAAAAATTTGGTGATGAGCTGCATGGGAAAATTCTGCAGTTGAACTGAGCCGGGTCAGCGATCCTCGGGAAACATGATCTGGGCCGTTTGATAGAGATAGCGGCGCCAGTTCAGCCACTCGTGACCGTGAGAACTTAGCACCGAGAACGTGCGGATGCCATGCTCGTTGAACAGCGCGAGGGTCTTCTGGCTGTTCAGGTAGGCAATGTCCGTCTCGCCGACCCCGAAATAGACCGGCATGCGCAAGCGTTCGTTGAGGGAGGGGTCGCTGAGGAGGCCCGCGCTGTTCGTCCTGAACAAGGTCAGCATGTCCGGCCAGTAGCCCGAACTGAACACGTAGAGTTCGCCAAAGGTTTCGAGGTGGGTTAGGCCCGTGTTCAACACCACGAATCCGCCCATCGAGAGACCGGCCACCGCGCGACTCGCGCGGTCGGGACGGGTCCGGTAATGGGCGTCCACGTAAGGCAGAATGTCCTTGAGGAATTCCTGCGTGCATGCGTCGTCCTCGCCGGGTTTGGGCGGTGTGCCCGTGACCAGACCACTGGTGTTGGGCATGACGATGATCATCGGGTGCGCTTTGCCGTCGGCGATCAGGTTGTCGAGAATCCGGTGGGCGAACCCGCTCGCAGTCCAGTGGCCGTCATTTTCGCCGCCGCCGTGATTGAGGTAGAGGACTGGAAAACGCCGATCAGACGCCGCGTCGTAGCCGGGCGGAAGGTAAACGTGCAACGGCTTTTCGGCCCCGGCGCTGGTCTTGTACTTAACGATCTCCACGCGGCCGTGCGGCACGTCGCGCTCGGCGTAGAAGGCCGTGTCGGTCGGCGGCGGCAGCGCGGGGAGAATCGAGATCGGATGCGCCGGCGGCGGGGCCGTGTAGATGCCGCTGTTTCGCGGCGGACCGCCGGCCGGCGCGGGGGATGCAGGCTGGGCCCGCAGTGGCGCCGCGCCGAGAATGGCGCAAATCCCCGCGAAGGCCGCGAGGCGTGGTGAAATCGGAATGCGAATCATGGTGGGGTCGGACAAGGCGAAGGTTGATTTCGGTCGGAGGTCGAGCGTGGCCGACTCGGCAATACAGGATGCGGCTTGTTACTTGGCCGCTTCGGTCGCTGGTTTAGCGGTGACGGGTTTGTTTTGGTCGCCGATTGCTTCCTCCAGCAGGGTCGCCAATCCGCGCGGATTTTCCTGCTGGGCAACGTGGTGGCCCGTGAAGGTGCGGATGCTCCAGCCGCGCGACGCAGCCCGCTGCCAGCTCTTGTCGGTCTTGGCCCGTTCGTCGGCCGATTTGTCGGCGGGAACAAAAGCGACGTAGGTCACCGGCAGGGCCTTGGCCAAGGGATTTTTGTAGGAGACCGGTTGGTTGAAGCACTTGATCGATTGCTTGACGTTAAACGGCGGCTTCGCGTCGGCCTTGACCCATGGAACCTGCATGAAGCCATCAGCAATGTTCGGACCTTGGGGACCCTGGCCACCGAACAAATCCCAGATCGACATCCCGTCATCCGGCACCGCCGCATCGAGGAAGATCACATGGCGGATGCGATCAGGCACCCGGTCCATGACGCCCGTGATGACCATGCCACCGTAACTATGGCCGGTGAGCACGACATCGTGCAGGTCCTCGAACAAGATCAGGTTCACCACATCGGTGATGTGTGTCTGCAGATCGACGTCCGGACTGTTGAGGTGCATGCGCTCGCCGAGGCCCGTGAGCGTGGCGCGATAAACCGTGTGGCCGTCGTCGGTCAGGCACTGGCCGCATCGCTTCCATTCCCACCCGCCCGCGGTGGCGCCATGGACCATGACGAACGTGTATTTTTCGGTGGCCGCCGCGGCCCGGAGTCCGACGGAAGCGAGCAGCGCGAGAGCGACTAGCAGGAGTGAAGGATAGAACTTTTTCATGATTCAGGGTAGGGTTGAGTCGGTGAATTTTGGCAGGATACGGAAAAAGAATTCAGCGGGAAACGCCGCTTTAGGGCCGGTTCACGCTCACCACGATCTGGGTAAACGAGTGCGCCGGGAAGCTGTAGTGCAGCGTCGGTCCGCTGGCGGGCACTTGCTCGGTTTTTGGCGCATACGTGTCGCGGGCCTCATACGAGTACGGCTTGTTTGTGATATCGTCGCTGACGATCTGGCTGATCGCCGCGGTGCCGGCAAAGTTGCCCGTTACGCTGCGAATATCGGTGGCGATCGCCTCGGTTTTGTGCCGGTTGACGACGTTGAGAATGACTTGCTTGGCTTTCTCGTCATAGACGGAAGTCACGTCCAGGTAGGGAATCTTTGCGTAATGGTCGCTGGTGCGAAAGGTGTCGCAGTTCACCGCTGTCGCCAGTGCGAGTCCGCGGCAGCGCGTGGAAAAAAGCTTGAAGGCCTGAAAGGTCGGGGACTTGTACGTCGCGTCCGTCTTCGGATCGCGGCTGAGGAGGGAGGTCAGCAGCGTGTAGTTGGCCATCTTGATGGTATCGGCGTGCCGGATGAAAGCGTTGAAGTATTCGGCCAGCGCGAGCGTTGACAGATGGCCGCCGCGGAACGGCGGGGCCCATTCGTCTACCGCAATGTGCATTGGCTTTTTCTTCCTGACGGAATCGACCGCCTTGATCTGGCCCTCGATGATGCTGATGCGTTCGTCGAGATCCATCGCGCGCTCACCGACAAACACATAGTAGTCGTCGGAATCATCCCAGTAGCGGTGCATGGAAACGTAGTCCGCGATGCCGTAAAGATTCGTCACGACCTTCCAGGTCCACTCGACCCAATCGAGGTTATCCTTGTAGTTGGCGGGGCCGTTCGCGATGAACTCGAGCTTGGTGCCAGGTGAGCTGAGCCGCATGATCTTCGCGGCCTCGATCGCAAACTTCACGTAGTCGTCAGCGTTCTTGTAACCCATGATCCAGGGCGAGCCGTCGACCTCATTGCCCAAGCCCCAGTACTTGATGCCGTAAGGTTCCTTGTGCCCGTACTCGGCACGCTTGTCCGCCCAGTAGGAGCCAACCGGCGCGTTGCAGTACTGGACCCAAAAGCGCGCGTCATCGAGCGTGCCGGTGCCCATGTTGATGCAGACCACATTTTCGCTGCCGATCAGCTGGTTGAGCTCCACCCACTCGTCGGTGCCGACCTGGTTGGACTCAACCACGCCCCAGGCCAATTCCATGCGCTTCGGTCGCTGCTCCTTCGGTCCGATGCCGTCACGCCAGTCGTAACCGGCGACAAAGTTGCCGCCGGGCCAGCGCATCTGCGTGAGCTGCAGCTCGCGGGCCGCGTCGAGCATGTCCTTGCGAAAGCCGTGTTCGTCGGCCAACGGTGATTTCGGATCGTAGAGCGGCCCGTAGAGTGTGTTAAACTTCAGCTCGGGCAGGTTGAAGCCGATCGGCTCCATGAAAACACCGTAGATGCGGGGGTCGACCGCGTCGATGACGTGGTCGACGTCGATCTTGATGCTGGCCGTCCCGCCGAAACAACCCAGCGGCAGGAGAACCATGAGTGCGGCGCGACGGAAGGAATAGTTTTTCATGGGGTCAACAGGGGAGATGGGGTCGGCTTAAGTCTGAACGGAGCGGTTCACTTGGCCCAAGCCGCGCCTTCTGCGGTGCGCCGCCAGGCGAAATACGCGTCGAGCACGGCGAGGGAAGACGCGCTCGGAACCTCACCCAGGCGGGCCCCGTTGTGGAAATACATCACTTGGCGCGCGGAATCGGTGAACCGCGTCCACTCGGGCACGCCGGGGCCGTTCGGGTTGCCGGTCTTGGCAAAATTGGTCCAGTAAGTGGACATCGTCTCGGAAATGGCCCGATCGCCCGCCGTAACCTTAGGGTCATTGCGGTCGAGAGTCTGGAAGACATAAGGTACGTCCACGCCGTGCGGCGTTCCATGGTCGGCTTCCGGCGAACCGGCGGGATGGTCGGCGTGCTGATCAAAATGATAGTAGAACACTTTCGATTTCCCGGTGCGGGCCTGCAGCGTCGCCCACGCCCACGTCTGCCACCCGAACGCCGCATCGCGCATCAGGTCGCGCGCCGTCTTCGGCACCGCATCTGGGCCGACCGGGTAGGCCGCGAGCAATTTGTCCGCAAACGGGCCGTAGCGCAGCTGCGTATTGGCGATGAATTCCGCCGGGGTCTTTTCCCGGGAGAAACTCAGGCCCTCGTCCGAGTTATAGCCGACCAGAATGTCCACGTCATTGTATTTGCCGGCTTCGTACAGCTTGTGCTGGTCATCCGGCACCACCCAACCGTCAACAATCGGCCACGCCGCGCCGCTGCCCCAACCGGCCGGAAGTTTGTCGGGGGCCACCTGGCGCAGTTCCGCGATAGACGCCGCACCCGCTTTCTGGGCAAAGGCCACGCCGGACTTCTCGGCGTCAGCAAGGGTTCGCATATTTTCGCCCGGATAGGTCGTGGGCCGGGTCGGTCCAAACGAACCGCCGCTTTGCGAAACGGCGCCGCGAAAGAGTCCTTTCGCTTCGGGCGAAGCGCACAACATGCTGACCGCGATGCCCCCGGCCGATTCGCCGAAAATCGTCACCTTGTCCGGGTCGCCGCCGAACGCCGCGATGTTCTTTTTCACCCACTGCAAACCCGCAATCATGTCCATGAGGCCATAATTACCCGAGGCATGATGCGGCGATTCCGCGGTGAGCTCAGGATGAGCGAGGAACCCAAAGGGGCCGACGCGATAGTTGAGGCTGACGAGGACGACGCCCTTGCGCGCCAGATGCTCGCCGTTGTGCACCGGCGTCGAAGTGGAACCGAACGAGAAGCCCCCGCCATAGATCCAGACCAACACGGGAATGCGTTCCGTCGACTTCTTGGCCGGCGTCCAAATATTCACGTAGAGACAATCCTCGCTGACGTTGCCCTTGCCGTCCCCTTGATAGGGATCCGGGCCGAATTTGTCGGCGGCGCGCACACCCTCCCATTTGGCGGCCGGCTGAGGCGCACGCCAACGCAAATCACCCACTGGCGGGGCGGCAAACGGGATACCGCGATACACGGTCAGATCGGTCTCGGTGACGCCCTGGACCAGGCCATATTGCGTCGCGACGGGGGCTGGTGCCTGGGCGAAGGCGATCGCAGCGATACCCAAGGCAAGGATACACGTGAGGGTAGTTTTCATTTTTTCGGGGAGAGAATGAGGCGGGCGACGAAGCGGGGAGGATTCTGTCTCAGTTTGCCGCGGCCGGCTTGATTCCGAGCAAGGGCAACATCGTTTCGGCATAACGTTGGCCTAGTACGCGGTACCCTTCCGGTTGGAAATGCAGGTGGTCAGGTCGGGCCAGGCAGCCCGCGGAGGACACGACGTGCGCGGTGGGAACGACCTTGGGCAGGCTGGAAATAATCTCATTCATGCTCGCGCACGCGCCTTGCTGATCCGCGGCGACCACCTGCCCGGCCAAGAGCGGAACTTCCTCGGCCTTCAGGTCCAAATCCTTGAGTAGATTTTCATAGATCGCTTTGACTTTCGCGGGCCACTCCTGGTCATTCGTGTTCGATTCTCCCTGGTGCAACAAGATGCCCTTGATGACGCCCGATTTTTGCGCGAGCCGACCCATCGCGACGAGGTGTTGGTACGGATTGCCGTCGTAACCCGCGATGATTTTTTTCATCCAGGGTGCGGCGGTCGCAGCATAGGCTTGAAATCCTTTCTGGTCGAAGAGCTCGATTTTGCAGCCGGCCACGGAAACATTCACCACGCCGACCCGAATATCGGCCGGCAGGCGCGCCACCAACGTACGGCCGAAATAGTCCGACGGACTAAGTCCCGTGTGGGGCCGGCACAGTGGCGGTATCGCCGTAAACCAGTTGCCTTTGACCCGATTCAAATCGGGAAAGTCCACGGCGGCCAAAACCTGGAAGCGCGGGTCGACGCCCTTGCGGTCTTCTTCGGGAATTCCTGGAAATCCTTCCATGTTCGATTGGCCGAAGCACAGAAAAACGTAGAACTTCTTGTCTTGCGCGTGGGCGACTGCAGTGAGCACGAGCAGCCCGGCGATGAAAAATCGTTTGATTGAATGGATCATGGAAGGGGGTAAGAAGCCGCGGGAAGTTCAGAGCAATCGAAAGACTCGAATGATGACCGTGCCCGGACGAGGGCCGCCGGTGATTGAGCTGACGAATTGAAATTGGTTTAGCCACGCGTGCGGGCCGGCCGGCGCCTCGAACCGCAGGGCCGTGCGCATGTAGCCGCCGCCCGCAATGACGCCTTGGTTGCGCACGATGATCACGGCGCCGTCGTCGCAGCGAATCGAATACAAGGCGTCGGCGTCCGTGACCCCGTCCGACCGGTCGGTTTGCCAATCCGCGCCTCCGGGCAGAATTACGCCACGGATTTTTGGTCCCGCGAACGTACCGCCTGTGATCGGGATGTACCGTCGGCCCCCGTGCGGGGTCGGCCCGACCGTCACGGCCGGATCGATTGTCACCACGGCCTCATAAACGAATTCCGTCTGGAGTGGGGTCACCACGGCCGTCGGCGCGGGCAGTGAAATTTCCGCCCGGATCGAAGTTTTTTCCGCCGTGGGGAAATCTGCGGGCACCGGAAAATCAACGGCGCGTCCGGCCAGCCATTGCAACGCGCGCACCATGACCGACTGCACGCCGGCACAACGCAGGCGCTCTGGTTGCGCATCGCCCTTCCACACGTGACCAAAGGTCGAGGTGTAAACTCGGCCATTCCCATAAGAAACCGTCCATTCCAGCGGCCAGTTCAACTTGGTCTCAGGATCATAACCGTAAGAGAGCACCTCCAGGTTCTGCGCCGGTCCGCGCGCATAGTAATACACCTCGATGTCAGGCGTCCGCCAGGACCGCGGTAGTCCGGCGTGAATCGGATGATCGCCCAGCCGGTGCACCACCGTGTCGAGCCGGGCGCCGTGCCCGGTGTCGCGTCCTTCGCCGGCCGGGATCCGGGTGATCGTGCCGTCATTCCCGACCGACAGAGCCACGCCAAAATCCTTTTTCCGCCAGCCCAAGCCGATCATTTCGTTGTAGGCGGGCCAATCGGCGAAGGCATTGTTGCCCGCGTGCCAGACATAAACGCCGCCACCATTGCGCACAAAGGCCTCAAACTCTGCCTGCACCGCGCCGGGCCAAGGCGGTCCGCCGCCGAGATCGTTGCAGGTTTGGATTACGACATCGTAGTCGGAAAACTTGGGTCGCCAGGCGTCCCAACCCGGCGCTTCGCGCGTCGCGGGTGCGGTTGATACACTCACCTCAAACCGTCCCGACGGCTCAAGGATTCCCTGGATCAGCGCGGTCGTCAGGGCCCAATCATGATTGCTATAACCGTCGACGATCAGAACCCGGATCCGCGACTCCGCCCCGCCGACTGCGACGACGGGAACGCAGAGCAGCCACGGTAAGAGAAAACGAGCGAGGCGGTGCGGGATCATGGCCGCTTTACCGGATCGAAGGCGGTGCGAACCCCGGCACGGAGTTCGACCTCAACCGCCGGCCGTCCGACGGCCAGCACCTTGTAGGTTCCGGACCGATCCGCCGTTAGCCAGGCGCCCGTGAGCTTTCCCAGCTTCCATTCCAGCTCAACGGTGATGCCACCACGGGCGCGCAGGCCGCTCACGTGGCCGGTCGGCCACCCTGACGGCAGCGCGGGTAGCAATTGCAGTTCGCCGCCCTGAGATTGCAGCAACATCTCGGCGATGCCGGCCGTCCCGCCGAAGTTGCCATCGATCTGGAATGGCGGATGGGCATCGAAAAGGTTGGCGTAGGTACGTTCCGGGCGGAGCAGGAGCTTGAGGATGCCATAGGCGTGGTCGGCGTCATGCAGCCTCGCCCAAAGGTTTAACCGCCAGCCAATGGCCCAGCCGGTCGCATCGTCGCCGCGCAACTCGAGAGAGCGACGGGCGGCGGCGGCCAGCGCCGGCGTTGTCCGCACGTCGATCTGGTCGCTGGGGAACAGCCCGTAAAGGTGAGAGACATGCCGATGATGCGGCTCAGGCGCAGTGGCGTCCCAGTCTTCCAGCCATTCCTGCAATTGTCCCTGGGCTCCAATCTGCGACGGCGCGAGACGGGCACGGGCCGCATCGAGGCGGGCGCGAAAATCGGCGTCCCGACCGAGAATCTCGGATGAACGAATGCAGGCCGTGAAAAGATCGCGGATGATTTGGGAGTCCATCGTCGGACCGGCCACGACCGAGGTGTCGCCATGGTGCGCATTTTCCGGCGAAATCGAGGGGCTCGTCACCAACCACCCGTGTTTGGGCTCGTTGACCAGCGTATCGAGGAAAAACTGCGCGGAACCTGCCATCAGCGGATACGCCTGGGCCAAAAATTCGCGATCACCGGAGAATTGATAGTGTTCCCATAGGTGGTAGCAGAGCCAAGCACCGCCAGTCGGCCATAAGCCCCAGCGGGGACCGTCGATCGGGCCGGCGGCCCGCCAGAGGTCGGTGTTGTGATGCGCCACCCAACCCGTGGCACCAAAATGGTCCTTGGCGAGTTTGGCGCCGGTTTCGCTCAGGTCCTTGATCAGCCCGAAAAGCGGTTCGGCACATTCAGCGAGGTTGGTCGTCTCGGCCGGCCAGTAATTCATCTCGGTGTTGATGTTGATCGTGTATTTGCTCCCCCATGGCGGCGTGAGGCTGTCGTTCCAGATGCCCTGAAGATTGGCGGGTTGCGTGCCAGGACGGGAACTGCTGATCAGCAGGTAACGACCATATTGGAAATACAGTGCGGCCAAGGCAGGGTCTTGCCCGGCGGCAAAGCCACGAACCCGCTCGTCAGTTGGCAGTTCCGCCGCTGGTGTGCGGCCCAAGTCGAGCGCCACCCGGCGGAACAAACGCTGGTGTTCCACGGTGTGCGCGGCGAGTAGCTGTTCATAGGTTTTCCCGGCGACGGTCCGCAACGTGGCTTCGTTGAGCGCCGCGGGATCACCACTCACGTCGTGGTAGTTGCGAAAGCTGGTCGCTGCGGCGATGACGATGACCGCCGAGCGGGCGCCGCTGACGTGCAGCTGCTGTCCATCGGCCCGAAGCGTTCCGCCTTCCAGCGTGACGTGAACCTTCACCTGGAATCTCAACGCGCCCTCGATGTTTTCCGCCGCGCTATTACGTCCTTCCAGGATCAGCACATCCCTGCCTTCGGTGCGAACGTTGGCATCCTGGGGGCTTTGCAGCCCGACGGTGAACGCGAGCGGGCCGTTCGCGCCGCCGGACCGGCCGGGCGATCCTCCGGTGAGACGCATCACAATTACCTGATCGACCGGACTGGCGAACACTTCCCGCGTGTAAGCGACCGCCCAAGGGTTCGTGCCGATCGTGTATTCCGTACGGGCCACCGCGGTGTCCAGATTGAGCTCACGCCGGTAATTCTTTACCTGGTCCGCGCCGGAAAAATTCAGCAGTAAGTCGCCGACCGTTTGGTAAGGCAACTGACTCACGGGACGCGACATCAGCGACCGCGATGCCAAGGCTTGCGCCGCAGTGAACTCGCCCGCCGCGATCAGGCGCCGCACTTCCGGCAGCGCCGCCAGGGCGTTCGGATTGGTCGGGTCATACGGCCCACCGGCCCAAAGGGTGTCTTCGTTGAGCTGGATCCGTTCCTGGTGAATGCCGCCAAACACCATCGCGCCCAGTCGTCCGTTCCCGACCGGAAGCGCCTCGACCCATTGCGCCGCCGGCTGGCGGTACCACAGGGTGGGCACTGGAGCAGCTTCCGGGGCTACGGGCTCGCCGCGCATCGCACAGACGACGGTCAACGCCGCCGCCGCGATCAAGCTCAAGGGTAACTTGGAACGCATCACGAAAAGGGGTCTGGCCAGTCTCCGCCACACCCCCTTGGATCGCGAGTTCAATTTCGCTGTCCCGTCAAGGAGCGCCGAGAATTTACACCTCCAAAGGCCGAAACGAGCTATCGGGGACGGATCCGTCACTGAGGATGATCTTTCCACCACGATGGCGGGATCGACGATTGTGATCTTCACGGTGCGGGCCCCCGGCCCATTTACCTGGGTGTGAAGACCGCAGGAAACGAACGCGGTCGTGCGTGATCGGATTCCCTCACTTGCGCCCAAGGAGCCTCATTTTCAAACGACATGGCGATGCGCCTGCCGCGATCAGGAACAGAGTAAAGGGTCGCGACCCGGCCAAAAATGCCCCAATCCCGGCGGCCTGAAACGACCAATTATAGACCATCAACTGCTGAAAATAGGAAGATAATGGAAAACGAACGGTCGCCCGCTCATTGCTTGTCGCTCTCGTGGCAGGATTTTATCTGGTCCACTGCACGCCGACGCTGAAATCGATACCGGGGCGTTGGAACTGGTTCATGCGGGCGGTCGTGCCGGAGAAATTGTGGATGGGCCGGTTCAGGAGGTTGGCCGCGCCCACGTTGATGCGGGTAGCCTTGCTGTATTTGTAGGCGAGGCCAAAGTCGGCTTCGAAGCCGCCCGCACGAAAGTTGTCAAAGCCCGGCGCGATGGTGTCCTCGAGTTGCGCGGAGCGGTAACGCAGGGCAAAATCGGAGCTGAGGGCCTTTCCTTCCTGTCGGATCGTGAAACTCACCTGATGATCGGGTTGACGATAGAAGGGAATGGCTTCGCCGGGACGGTCGGGATAATGGGTGATGCTATGAAGGAGCGTGTAGCTCAAGCCGACCGAGCCTTTGCCGAGCACTTCGACCGGAAGTCTCCAGGTGATGCTTTGCCAGCTGAGTTCCAGGCCCATGGTCTCGGCGGGGCCGCCGTTGATGCGCTGAAACTCAATGAAGGTCGTGGTGGGATCGATGGTTGGATAGATGACGGGCTTTTGGGTATCGAGAATGAAGTTGGTGATGTGCTTGTAGAATGGTGAGGCGGAAAAAAGGCCGAGGCGTTCGCTCAGGAAATCAACGGAGAAATCGTAGTTGTCAGCGAGGAAAGGCTTGAGGCTGGGATTGCCGACGCGACTGCGGAGGTCAGTGAAATTGATCTGCAGGCTCGGTGGC
>Ga0302322_100002350_pt1 | contig 15932 bp, 17 predicted proteins | sample Fen_T0_2_FD_203757 | JGI IMG/M metagenome (GOLD analysis project Ga0302322, IMG submission 203757) | Peat permafrost microbial communities from Stordalen Mire near Abisko, Sweden - Fen_T0_2 | ecosystem: Environmental > Terrestrial > Soil > Wetlands > Permafrost | place: Sweden: Abisko... | reverse complement strand
CACGGGGATCGTGGTCGCGCCGACCACGCTCCGCCGCGCCTAGAGTCCGGCAGCAGCCCATCCATGCCGGGTGCGCGGAGCACTCAGCGCTCGACGACTGAGGGCTGCACCGAAGGTGGCAACCAGTAGAATCGGGACGAGAACAAGGAGCCCGAAGATCGCGATGGCGATCGCGAACAGGGCGGTCCCAGACCGGTCTTACGAGAGGTATCAAGTTCGTAGACTGCGGCGAAGACAGCCGCAGCGAGCAGCATTGACCACCGGGACCGCACGACAATGCCAGCTGCGACCCCGACGAGCACGCCGATCATGATCATGGCTAAGGCGTGGGTGCTGGTCAGTGGTCCGTGAGGCATCCACCAGCTGCTGACCACCGCCGCGACCGCGGCTGTCCCGGCCGCAAGGCCGGCAACGCGGTCACCAGCCGCACCACCCGGCCACCACCTCGTCGCTTTCGGCGGTCGTCGACGCGGAGGACGTGCTGCGGTGAACTCGACCGGCAGTCCCTCCGCCGCACGCCGGGCTGCCCACGCCGGCCAAGTCAGCGATGACACGCTGCCTTACCGGTTGAGTCCACGTCGTCGACGACGCTTCCTTCCGAGGCCCCCTGCCGCCTCGGCCTCGGCCTCGTCGGGCAGTACGGACCTTCTGGTGGGTGGGCGCCCCCGGCATTCATTCGCGAGACCCCGGCCTGACGGGACCGGCGTTGAGAGGAGCCGGGTCCTCCGCGCACCGCCGGCACAACGTGGGGACGGTCACTGTGGTGCTGGCGGTGGAGCTGATCGCATCCGGGGGTGAGGACATGGAGTCGGACGTGACGGCGGAAGCCGAGGCGGCGGTGAGGCTGCAGCGGCGGGAGGAGGACGCCGCGCAGTTCCTGGCGCGGCGGGCGGTTGTCAACGGTCGGCCACCGGCGCGGTCGGGACGCTGGACGCCGACGCCGTTGGACGCCGGGGCCCGGGCGCGCGTGGAGGAGGGGGCTCGGCGCTGGCACCGGGCGGTCGTCGGAAGGGACCTCGAGCAGGTGGTCTGGGTGGACTGCCCGGCTGGGCTGGCCCGGTTCGGTGCGCGGTGGCGGCGTCAGCGTTGTCGGGCCCGGGGGGCGCGGTGGCGGTGGCGTCTGCGCCTGATGGTGCGGGGGCTGGTGTCGACGTTGCTCCTGCCGTTCCTCGCCGTGCCGGTCCTGTTGACGTGGTACCTCCTGCAGTTGGGGGTGCCCGGTGGTGAGGCGGTCCTGTTCACCCTCGTGCTGCTGGTGATCGGTGGATGGCTGTTCTGCGTGGCGTCGTACGCCGCGGCGCTGTTCGCCCTCGACGCCGCCGTGCCGTGGATCCGGTGGACGGACGACGCCCGCGTCCCCCTCGACCGTCTCGAACCGCTCGTCGTGACCGGGGTGCCGGACGACGAGGACCACAAGGGCGATTCGGCGGCGAGCGACGACTGGTGCCCGACGGTCCTGACGCTGCTGGCCGGGCTCGTGGCCCCTGCCCCGCCGGCCGGCCTACGGCAGGAGGACGGGGGCGTCCAGTTGCTGTACGGCCAGGGATACCGCTGCGCGGCCCGGGTCCCCGTCGTGCTGCCGTCCGGGCGTACGACCCGGGCCGGTGGCCTGACGCTGTCGTGGCTGCACGGACGTCACGAGCTGCTGCCCGGCGGGCGGGCGGACGACCTGGTGGGCGGCTGGGAGGCGCTCACCGCGGGGCCGTACGCGATCGTCGTGTTTCCTGACCTGGTCGTGGCGGTCCGTCCCCCGACTGAGGTGAGCTTGGAACGGCTGCCGGACGGGACGCTGCGTCTGCACGACGACGACGGTCCCGCGCTGCGGTGGGCGGACGGCACCGCCGACCACGTGCTGCACGGCGTCACGGTCCCTGCCGACCTGTTCCTGGGCCGCTGGGACGTCGCGCGGATCCGGGCGGAGCCCAACAGCGAGTTGCGGCGGCTGGCGATCGAGCGCCTCGGCTGGGACCGGTTCATCGAGCTGTCCGGTCTGACGCCGATCGCCCGGGCGCAGGACCCGGCCAACGAGGGCGCCGAACTGGAGCTCTACGCGGTGCCCGGCGTCGAGCACCGGGTCCTGTTGATGCGCAACGGGAGCCCGGACCGCTCCGGCCTGATCCGCCGCTATGCCGAGGGCGTTCCCGCCCGCATGGGCGACCCGGTGGCGGCCGCCGCCTGGCAGTACGGCGTCCCGGTCGAGGTCTACCGGACCCTGCAACGCCGCACCTGACACGCAGCCACTGATGGACCCCTGACCTGCCTACCCGAAGGAGAAGACCGTGCACACCTATGGTTCCGCGCTCGCCCTGGTCGGCGTCGTCGTGCCCGACCACCTGTCCGCCCAGACCGAGGTGCCGGTGTTGACCGGCCCCCAGGCGCAGGGGGACCTGCTCGTCGTCCCTGAGGACGTCCCGGACGCCGGCGACTGGGAGCCGGTGACCGCCGCGGGGATCCAGGTGGTGCACGGGGAGGCGACTGGCAACACGCACTGGCTGCACGCAGGTTTCGACAGCCCCGGCGTGGCGTGGCTGCGTCGCGACGCCCGCGGCTCCCGGTCCGAACACGGGCGGTCGCACGCCGACGAGGAGCTCGTCGTGGGATACCTGCAGGTCCCCCAGGGTCAGAACGCGTTGTTGATCCACACCGACGAGCACGGCGCCAACGGGATCGGGGCCGGCCGGTACGCGATCCGCCGCAAGCGCCAGCTCGTCCCCGAGCTCCAGCAGCCGGTGGTGGTCACGGACTGAGCTGCTCTCGACGCTGCTCGGCGACAGCCTTGCGGCCCGGCGGCGACCCACATCGCGAGCAGCGTCGCCGCACTCCGGCCGCACCGCCCTCGTCGCCGCCCGCTACGACCTGACGGACGGTGCCGTCCGGACGCTGACCTGGTCCGGGGACCCCGGCGGGTCCGGCCCCGCGCAGCCCCGACCCTAGACACCTCACCGAGCCTGACGACGGCCGCGCCGCCCACGCCCCACCCAGTGCGCGCCCGGGCCGGCCACACCGTCCGTGACGCAGCGGATCGGTAACGCGTTCCTCGCCGCCGCGGACGGTGCACATGCGCAGCAGCCGGCTGATGACGACGCCCTACTCGCCAAAGGCATTGACCGTGATGACGCCGGTCTGTGGGTCGCGCGGTCCCTCCTCGGCCCGGTGAGGACCGACTCGGCGGACGCGTTGACGTCGACCACGAGACCGCCCCCGGTCGCATGGCGGCGGCGAGGGCGCCGATGATGCCGCGCAGCCTGCGGTGGCGACGCGTCAGGAGCTGTCGCCCACGCAGGACCAGGCCGGGCGCCGGGGACCTCCTGCGGGCCCCGGCACGCGACGTTCTGACGCGGTTCGTCGCGGAACTGGAGGAGGCGCTCGCCGATCCGGGTGACCCGTGGGCCGCCCACAGCGGCTGCCTGGCTGCGGCGCTCGAGGGCCGCAGCCAGGCCCTTGCCCAGCGCCTGGCCGGCACCTTCCGGCACGACCCCCGAGACCACCGAGCTTGCTGTGCGCGCCGGGCCGCTGCACTGCCGCTTGCACGAGCGCGCCCAACGGCGGGGCGCGATGCGGGACGTCGTCACGCCGGGCGACGCGATCCTGCAGGCGCTGCAGGCTCTGGCACGGGCCGATTACTGATCAGCTGTGGGCGATGGACGAGTCACCGCGGTCGGCCGTCGGCCCGCGACCACTTCGGGCGCAAGGCCACCGGTGTCGGCCACCCGGTGGCGAGGGAGATCGCACCAGTACCGGCCCGGGTACCGGTTCCGGACCCCTCGATGCCGCGGTCGGCGCGGTACGGTCGGCCGAGCGCGGCGCCGTCCCATGCTGGTCCGCCGACCAGTAGGGGTCCGGGGCGGTGGCCACGGTGAGGTCCTTGCCGGGGTAGTCGAACTGGTGCAGGACGTGGCGCATGGCGGCCAGTCGAGCGCGTTCCTTGTCCTTGCTGCTGACCACTGTCCAGGGTGCCGCTGGAGTGTCCGTGGCGCGAACATGGCTTCCTGGCTTGGGTGTAGTCGTCCCAGCGGTCCAGGGAGGCCAGGTCCATCGGGGACAGCTTCCAGCGCCGGACCGGTTCGATCTGGCGGATCAGGAACCGGGTGCGCTGCTCGGAGCGGGACACCGAGAACCAGAACTTCACCAGGTGCAGCCCTGACTGCACGAGCATCCCCTCCAGGTCCGGGGCTTGGAGCATGAACTCCTCATACTGGGCCTGGCTGGTGAACCCCATCACCTGTTCCACCCCGGCTCGGTTGTACCAGGACCGGTCGAACAGCGGATCCCGGACGTCGGCACGCCGCGAACGCGGTGCCACGGCGACTGCGCACGCCGAGATGCGGGTTCCGCGTCCGTTCCGCCACGGGTATGTTCCTTATGCTCTGGATTCGTGGGGAGGTGCCATGCGGCTGCGACGGGCCTGTGAGCCCGGCGACCCACTACTGGCCGCCGCCGAGGCGGCCGAGGCGCTGTTCGCCGCTGGCCGATACGAGCAGGCCAGGGCCGCGTTCACGGCCTGCATCGCTGACCACCAGGCGGCGCTGCCCGATCATCTCAATGACATCCTGTTCAACGCACGGATCGGTGGGCTGCTGAACCATCTCGGCCTGACTCTGAACCGGCTGCGGCGGTTCCCCGAGGCGGCAGAGATCATGGAGGGCGCCGTCGCCGTGTACGACGGCCTGGTCCGACTCGACGACGCCGCCCGCTGGAGGCCCTACATGGCCGGCTCGCTGCAGACACTGGCTCAGGCCCTACTGCTCGGCGGGCAGCCGAACCGGGCCCTGACCATAAGCCGGGAAGCCGTCGAACTGCGCCGCCAGAGCCCGGTCGACCTCGACCAGGCCAAGGCGCTGCGGATGTTCGCCCTGGTCCGGGCCGGGGCCGGAGCTGAGCTCGAGGAGGCGCTGAGCGCGCTCGACGACGCCATGTCGGTGCACATGACCCTGCTCACCAGACAGGGCGAGTCCGCCCTGGATGAGCTCTACACCACCGAACTGGCCCAGGCCTCCGTGCTGGAACGGATGGGCAAGACCGCCCAAGGGGCGAGGGTCGCTCAACTGGCCCGGTCGCGGCACCTGGACGGGATCAGCCAGGCCATGCGGCGAATGTGACGCCGACGAGTCCCCGCCCTCACTGCGGCGGGACAGGGCCCGCCCAGGACCTGGCCTGGAGGCCTCCCCTCGAAGGGACGCCTCCCCTCTCGGCGATGTCACCGAGGCCGGCGCGCCGCAAGGCTCTGGCCACCTGTGCGGGCCATCGGGGGCCTTGGACCTGATCACGCATGCACAGTGCGAGACCGATCGGGCACAGGGAATGCACGCAGGCGGCTCGATCGACGTCCAGGCCGTGAGGCACGGCGTCCTCCTGTCTCACCGGCCAGTCGCACGCGACTCTCACCGGTGACACGATGACGCAGAAGTAGTCGTGACTGCGGCCGGGTGCCATGTTGATGGCGGCGGTGAGCCTGTGTTGCATTGAGCCGGTTGCGTTCCTCGGGTTCTTGGCATCGGGTGCGCTGCCGTCAGGCGGGGACGCCGTGCGCAGTCGCCGTCAACGCGATGACGAACAGCAGGGCGTCCGTGAGTACGTGGACGGCCATGCCGGGCACGACCGAGCCGGACCAGGATCGCAACCAGCCCGTCGCGAGCCCGAAGAGCATGGCCATCGGTAGGAGTACGGGGTAGTAGCCGTGCTCGGCGGTGAACAACACCGAGGTCACCACGACGACACCACGCATCGGCAGGTAGCGGGCCAGCCAGCCGTAGAGCAGGCCGCGGAAGACGAGTTCCTCGCCGATCGCGGCGAGCAGGAGCGCCCGCACCACGATCAGTACCCAGTCCACGGTGGTGGAGTGGGCGAAGCGGGCCATGTCCGTGGCCGAGCGCACCACGGCGAGGGAGGGCTCGAAGAGGCTGCCGGTCGATGCCCCGACGCCGAGCTGGACGACGACCGCGGCGGCCAGCACGGCCACCCATGCCCCGAGCGCCGGCCAGAGCGCCCGGCGGCCCGGGGCGCGGACGGCGAGCTGCTCGCGGACCCCGGTGGTTCGGTAGACGACCAGCGCAGCTGCCGGGATCGACGCGTAGGCCAGGGCGACGGCCAGCAGGGTGGGCGTCTGGCTGGGGGCACCGTGCAGGGCGGCGACGGCGGCGAACCAGCCTGCGGTGGCGAGAACCGCCGCGCCGCCGACCCAGACCGCGAGGAAGGCCAGCACGCTGCGGCCTGTGGGTGGGCGTTCCGCGCGGAGCCGGCGTGCCGGTGGGTGCCCGGTGTGCGGGGGGCCTGAGGCGGCGTTCATCGTCGTCGTTCGGGGCGGGTCGAGACATCGTGGCGGGTGCGGGGCAGCACGAACCCGACCGCGGCGAGCCAGAGCAGCCCAGCGAACCGGCCGAGCGGCAGCAACAGGTCGAAGCCCCACCAGAGCAGGCCCAGGAACGAGACCTCGCTCGCCACGGCCAGGCCGAGACCGACCCATGCGAGCCAACGGGGAACGAGCCGAAGGATCAAGGCGGGGACGGCGACGCCGGCCATCAGCAGGCCGAGCCCGCCCACGAAGCCTATGCCGCCGAGCGCGAACACGAGATCGACGAGGAGTCGCAGCACCGCGCTCGGCACGCCGACGGCGCTCCCGGCGAGCGACCACGTCAGCAGACCGGCAGCGGCGAGCAGCACCGACGCCGAGATCCCGCCGAAGAACGCGATGTTGGGCCCGGGTACCCGGACGCCGAGGCGCACCAGCCGCGCGTAGATCGTCGCGGAGTAGATGCCGACAGGCACCGAGGCGCCGAAGGTGAAGAAGCCGGCCAACGTCACGGCCCGCCCGTTGCCGGTGAGGTAGGTCGCGACCTCGTCGGCCGGGACGGCCGGGGAGGGAAACACGCTGCGGGACATGGCCAGCGGCATCACGACCGCAGCGGTCGTCAGACCGAGAGCGATGAGCGCAAGGACACCGGCAGGTGGGCCGTCGGGGCGACGGCCGCCGCCGGCATCGACACCGGGTGACGCGCTCGCTGCACCACTATGCATCATGACCATAATCATTCACTCACTGAATCATACTGTCAATGATGTATCCTCGTCGCATGGCCCAGAACCGCCCCGCTCGCATCGGCTTCCTGCTGTCCCAGCTCGGAGCGCACGCCGCGGAGTTGTTCGCCCAGAACACGCGCGATCTTGGCGTCTCACCCTCCGAGGCGGGCGTCGTGCGGATCATCGCCCGCAACCCCGGGATGAGCCAACGCCTTCTCGCGGACCGGCTCGGCGCCGTCCAGAGCCGCGTGGTGGCGCTCGTCGACCGCCTCGAACAGGCCGGCTACGTCACGCGCACACGCGGCACGACGGACCGCCGGACGCAATTGCTCGACCTCACCGACTCGGGCCGGGAGTTGCTCGCCTCCTTGCGGTTCGCCGCGGAGGGACAGGAGGCCGCGCTCACCGCCGGCCTCAGCGATGAGCAGAGGACCCAACTCCACGATCTGCTCGCGACGATGAGCATGCTGCAGGGCTTGGACACCGACGTCCACCGTGGATACCAGGCCATGAAGCCCTGACCGCTCGACCACCCCGGTGCACTGCGGCGGACGTCAGGCGGGCGGCGTCCGGGACAGCTGGTGGCGGACCCGTCGCACGGTCACGACGTCCGGCACCCGGGCACGCCTCCCGCGGCGATGAGCTCCCGCGGCCCACGGCGGCCCGGGTGGTGCATGCTGAGCGTTTGCACGGCCGGCCGCACCCGGTGCTGCGGGCCCGACCCGACCTTGACTCCCAGGCCCTACCGAGCGAGCGCCACGGATGGTCGCCGGGACCGTGTCGCGGCCTGGGTGCTCGGCGGTTGGGTGGTCACCGCAGGACCGCCCGGCGCCAACCTGCCGCCCGGCGGTACGACCGTCGGTACTGTCAGCAGGACTGTCAGGGCGACCGGCGGGCGTGCCGGCGGGCTGTGGCGTTCGCCAGGCCGTGGACCAGTCGCGCCAGGTCGGCGGCACCCTCGGCGTCGTCGGCCCGGCGGGCCAGGGTGAACAGCAGGGCGGTGTCGTCCAGTTCGATCTCCTCCCGTAGCAGGACGAACTGCAGGACCAGGCCGGCCAGGCGCGCGTTGCCGTCGGCGAACGGGTGGAAGAACGCCACGTCGAGGTACGCCCTGGCCGCCCGTGCCGCCGCGGGGACCGCTGCGTCGGTGTCCGCCGCCTCGGCCTGCGCGAGGCAGGCCGCGAACCGCGCCGGAGTGTCGACCGTCAGGGCGTATCGCTCCCGGCCATCCTTCGCGAACGCCGGGCCGCATCGGAAGTCGGCCGTCTCGATGCCGAGGGTCGTCTGGTTCCAGCGGGCCAGGAGTGCCGGGGTGAGCCGGACGCACCCCGCGGCTGCCGTCCGGACCTCGGCCTGGGCCCGCTGGAGCCGGTGGGCTCGCAGGGGACCGTCCGGACGCGCAGCGGCCAGGGACTGGGTGTGTTCGGCGAAGCCGTCCCGCAGAGCGCGCACCGGTGCGGCCAGGTGTGGCACGACGTCCCGCCAAGGGACCCGCTCCCGTGTGTCCAGCCAGACGGCGAGGTGGTCGGGCAAGTGGTCGGGCAGGTCCGTGCGGTCTGGGTGATCAGGGACCGGCACCGATCACCCGTTCGGCCAGACGGTCGGCGACCGACCGCACCGTGTCCGGCGAGGGCTCGATCCAGCTGGAGAAGCGGCCCCCGATCGCGTACGTCATCAATTCCTCGTGACGGGTCTCCTCGACGCCGGCCGCGGACAGGAACCACCTCAGGACAGTTCGGCAGGAGGAGTGCCACCCGGACTCGTACCGGGTCCTCTCGCCGACCACCGTCACCAGGTGCACCACCGCACGCTCCCAGCCGGTGAGCGCGTCGTGCGGAAGGGGCAGGAAGCGGTCGAACCGCTCGGCGAGTTCCACCAGCCAGCCATGCCACTCCACCAGCGCCGCGGCCACCCGGGCCAGGGTCTGCTCGGGCGTGGTCATCGAGTGTTCGCGGCAGCACCACGCCGTCACCACACCTCCGTCGAGGTCGCCCTCGCCGACCGCCCAGCGCCAGCCGACCGCCCACCCGCCGTACCGCTCGACGAGCGCGACGGTGACACCCTCCTGCCACAGGTCGATCAGGCGCCAGTCCGCCCCGGACGAGGGCACGTCGGACGCCGGCAGCAACTCGCCCACCACCGCGGGGACGGTGGCCGGGTCGAACTCATGGCTGGACTGGTCGACGTCCGCCCAGGTCAGCAGGCTGGGGTGAGGAACAGGCGGATCTGGGAGCGGGTGGTGGCGAACGATCCTGCCGGGGTGTTCCCGGACCGCCCGCCAGGCGCGCGGTCCTCTGTCGTGCGTACCGTGCGCCGGCAGCGTCGCGAAGCGCCCGCGGGAGTCCGTCGCCAGCTCCACGAGCAGCTCGTGCCAGGCGGCCAGGCCGCGGGCGACGCCGTCCAGGACCTCACCGGACGTAGCCAGTGGCGGTCGCTCGCACCGCCAGACCGGCACCTCGCCGCGCCCGGGGACGTCCTGCACGGCGACCGAGTACTCCCAACCGACCGCCCACTGTCCGTACCGCTCGACCAGCGCGGCGGTCAGTTCGTCGAACCAGATCGATTCCAGACGCCAATCCGTGCCCGGCCCGGGCACCCGCGACGCCGGCCCGAGCGCGCGGATCACCGCCGAGGCCGCCGCGGCGTCGAAATCCCGGCCGCTGGGGTCGACGTCGCGCCAGGTCAGGAGCCACCACCGATTCGCCAGCGGCACCTGGTCCAGCGATGTGTCCATCAGGTTCCGCTCCTTGCGCAACGCCGCGGCCGATCACCCAGCAGCACGGAACCCTACCCGCCATCAGGCTCCTGACCAGCGGCGACGACCGGGCAGAGCACCAAGTCGCCAGCCCGGCAGCACATCGGCGGCGCCGCCGCCCCCTGACCAACGCCCAGCCGAAGATGTGGACGCCGCTGCCTCGAGGCCAGATGGGGGCGTACCACGCGTGGCCCGGGAGGAACCTCGATCTCAAGATCAGCAGTGCCCATTCTGCTTCTTGAGCTCCTGCGTTCAACACGGCGCCCGGCTCACCGAGCTCGACGCGCTGCACGTCACCACCTCCGTGCTCGGCCGGTACGAGGGCTGAGCAAGCCGACGCCGATGCAACACCGACGGACACGGGGGAGACGCCCTCCTGTTCCCATAGGCAACGCAGGGCTTCGACACCCTGGCGTCATTCCCCATGGCCCGACACGGTCGCCGACGGAAGCGTTTCTCGCTCGGCCGGCGACACGCGGCGCCGTCAGCGGCGAGTGGATGCAGTTGACGTTGCGAGGGCTCCAGCGGCAGTTGTGTACGACGGGTACCCTCCGCGCGCGCTGGGCATCTGAAGACCAGCCCCGCAATGGGGGGTGGACCGTGATCAACGGCGTCGACGCCGGCCATGCGCTCGCCTTTTCCGGGCCGGGCCATCGTCTTTTCCCGCTCGGATGTGACCAGCGTGCACCTCGTCCGGTCGAGATACCGATGTCGACTGAAGATCGATACCCATGAGAGCGTCGGGTCCGCCTTCGCCTTCTCTTGGCACCCAGAACCACCAACGACACAATGGGTAATCGGCCGCCTTCCAGCGGAGCGAACGGGGAGCGGCAGATGAGGGCGGCTGCGGGCTGCGTTCCATCGGCCACTTTGCCGTCCCGGCCCTCCAGTTGATCTCGGCATGGCAGTTGCCTACATCGAGGTAGGGGCGCCATGGTCGGGCTCCAGCGGATCTTGTCAGTGCCGTCTGGCACCCTTCCACCATGGACGACCCAGAGCCGGACTTGGAGACCCTCATACGGCGTCAACGCTATTGGCAGCGCCGTGGCGAGCTTCGTCGGCCCGTCGACTAGGGCCCACGGGATCCGACCATGGACGACTTCGTGGCGGACGAGTTCGGCGGAGAGCCACTCGTCGTGACTATGCGCCTCGGCCTCCCTGACGGCGGCACTATCGACGCGGTGGTCCACAACGACGAAACAGTCCTCGGCGAAATGCGCGACCGAGGATGGATCGAGAGCGCGACGGATTGACAGGCAAGACGATCCACCCTGCGCCCAGGTAGGTGCGATCAGGCCCAGCTGCGTCGGAAGCGGATTCGAGGAGCGCCCGTGCTCGAGCATGACGACGCGGCGTAGTCGGCTCTGCCGGGCTGAGCCCCACGGTCGGCGGCAGAAGCGGATGCGTAGGGTTGGGGTGATGGTGCCGCGCCCAACCATTGGATCATGAGGGATCGGCCGCGTACCGGGGCTGCACTCCCAGCTGGCCTGACATGCCGGGCGCGGATCAGCTTCGAGCGGCCGCCGGCATGTCAGGCTGCCCTGACTGCCTGCTGGCTGGAGCGGGCGCGCGCGAGGGTCAGGGTGATCAGCGTGGTGGCGACTGCGGTCGCCACGACGGTGGCGATCAGGATGAGGATCGTCCACAGGGGCAGGGGCAGGGGCGCGGTCGTCGGACCCGAGGTTGGCAGGAGGACACTGTCGCTGCCGCCGTCATTGACGATGAGGCGCTCTGCGGACGCGCGTGGGGCGAAGGCGACCAGCAGGACGGCCACAACGACGAGGTGGCGAAGAAGGACGGGGAGTCGGCGGAGTGCGGACATGGGATCACCTCGTGATGAGGTCGCGCCGCGGTCCCGCGGCGCGACATGGTCTGTCATCGGATGCATGGAGTAGAGCTGGCTCGGTTGGGCCGACCGCGTCCGAGCGACGCTGTCCAACACGACGACATGCGCTGATGGGTGCGCGGTCGTGGTGAAGCCCCCGGTCAGCGCTTCAGCTGGGGTTCGCCGGACCCATTGCGGGTGGCTGCTCGACAGCCGTCAGCGTCGGGTCGGCTCGCTGGGTCTTCAGCCGGTACGAGCGTGCATCGCCGCCGCCGCCCACCGCCATACGGGATTCACCGCATTCCGCGCTCAGGACGACTGCGCCTAGCCTGGACATGTCCGGGCAAGGATGACTCGGCCCCGGAAGGTGCCCACGATGACGACACGACACTCCGACATGACGGCACGCGCGATGCGGCAGGTGCTGGATGTGGTGGATCCAGCCGCCCACACCGGTGACGGCGAGTACGTGCCGTGGTCCATGCTGCACGCGCTGGCCGCCGTGATCGGCTGCGACGAGGCCAGCTTCCAGGTGATGAATCCCTGGCGTCGTCAGGTATCGGTGCAAGCGATCACCGAAGAAGCGGACGTTGTCCGTGCCGCCGCACACCCTCCGACGCCAGCCGCTGCTGCGGCCGCCCTGGCTGGGGAAGAGGACCACATGGCGCTGTTCTGGCGTGGATTCTGGGCCTCCGCAGCAGCTACCCCCAACGCACGGGCGACTACGCCACCGTCACGCGGCTGTCGGATTTCTACACGCCACGAGAACTCGCAAAGACCGACATCGGCGCCTTCCTGGCCACGGCCGGCACCCTCCACGAAATCCTGCTTCCCCTACCACCGGACGGTGAGCAGGATCGGCGCGTCTTGCTCTTCCGCCGCCCCGGCGCGGATTTCACCGATCGAGACGTGCTCCTGCTGACCCTGCTGCGCCCCCACATCTACGCTCTGTTCCAACGCCAGCAGCGGCGCGGCCGCGGCGAACCGGAGCTGACCCCACGACAGCTGGAGATCCTCAAACTGGTTGCTGTGGGGCGTACCAACGCGCAGATTGCCCGCGCCCTCTGCGTCTCCGAAGCCACCGTCGGCAAGCACCTCGAGAACATCTACACCCGACTCGGCGTCACCAACCGCATGGCCGCAGCGAGCGCGATCGACACCCTCAACATTCCGGCCAACCTTGCGCGCCCAACCCGCGACCAGCACACCGCGTGACCCGCAACCCTGCCCGGACATGCCCAGGCGATTGTGCACCCGCACGTTGCATGCGACCGTTCGGTGTGCCCGGCGTGGGAACCATCCCCGACCGGCATCATTGCCGCTGGTGCCACCAGCCATGAAACTTCCCAAGCGAGTCGCTGAACGCCAGATTCCGTAAAGCGATCGACGCGCGCGGATACTTCCGAACGAACAGGCCGCGATGAAAGTGCTCTACCTCGCCGTCCGGTCCCTGGACCCCAAGAGAACCGGGCAGCTGCGCTGGATGATGCGCTGGAAGCCGATTCTCAACGTTCTCGCCGTGTCGTTCCACGACCGCATGCCCGAAGCCCCTAACCTCTAATCAATCGCACCGCCAGTTACACCGTTCCCCGGACAGCCTCCGCCCCGGCCCGAACTCTGGAGCAGTCCGCGGTCCCACTCCCGGAGCAGACCCAGCTCGAACCCGGCCTCAAACCGCGTGCCCGGCGCGCACCGCCCCAAGCCTGCGGCCGGGCCTCGAGCAGGTTTGGCCGACAGACGATCCGGACTTCGCGGTCACACGCAAGAGGGGTCAGTCGACCATGAATAGGTACAACCCGGTCGCGACCTTCAGCTCTTGAGCGCCGCTGTCCCTGTTCGTGGACGTCGGGGGGCACCTACGCTCCGCACATGACCTCCGCCCAGACAGCGAAGGGGCTGCGCCCCAGTTTTCTCGATCTCGTGCTGGTTGATCGTGATGTCTACTGGCGGGTGCTGTCGCTGGACTACCAGGCGGAGCAGTTCGAGGTCTTCCACCGCAGCCTGGTCACCCGCTGGACGCACTACGTCGGTACCCAGCTGATCGTGGGCGGCTTTCTCTTGGCCACCCTGGGGTTTCACGTCGGTGCAGTGTCGGTGGCCGTGGTCGTCGCAGCGGCTCTGGCCCTCTGGTACGTCGCACTGGACCGCACGGTCGGGCTTGCCGCCTCAGCCCAGGTGGGCGTCCTGCTGGCGCTGGCCTGGGCAGGGTCGCGGGCCGGGCTCACAGCCGGGGACGCCGTTGCTGTGCTCGCCGTCACCGCGGCAGCGCAGAACATCAGCCATGCCGTCGAGCCCGTGCCTCCTGTGCTGACAGGGCGCGGGTTCGAACCGTTCGCGACGTACTGGGCGCAGGCGAGCACTGCGCACCGAGTGCGGCTCATCGCGCTCAACGTGTTCTACCTGCCGCTCGAGCTGGTGTCGGCACCGCGGCTGTTCCCGGTGCATGTGCTCAGGGTCATGCACCGCTTTGGCTGGCGTCGCGAGCAGGCTGCCGACGTCAGGGCGCGGGCCGACGCGATCCTGGCGGCCGGCTGAGGTGGCCGGCGATGCCTTCGCCGACGCCACGTACGGCTCGCGCGCGACCTGAAGCTGCTCCGGGACGTCGACGCCTTCCGCCCTCGGGTGACGCGCCCGGATCTCCAGGTCGGCAGCCGCCGCGAGCTGGGGGATACCAACCTGCTGTTCCGGTGGCGGCTGCCCGTGGTGAACGTCCCGGCGCACGTCGTGTTCGAGGGATTCGTGCAGCGCATCCTGGACCACCACCGCGAGTGGACCCGCGAGTTCGTCGACGGCTACATCGTCGCCGCGTCGGACAACGCTCGCCTGCCCGGCGGCCGGGCGCTGGTCGTCGGTGGCCGCGTCCTGTACCAGCGCTTCAACCCGGGGGTGCCTGGAGTGGCGCCTCGTGACCTGTGCAGTGCCGAGGTGGTCCGTCGCCTCCCCGGGGTGAGTTGCAGGCGAGCTACCGCTCGGTGGACGCCGTGCCCGTGGCCAGGCCCAACCGGCGGATCGACTGGTGGGGTGCCGTACTGTGCACCCCCGTCGACGACACCACCTGCGAGCTGGTCTACCTCGACCGCGAGAATCAGGGCGGCAGGTTCCCAGCCCGGCTGATGAACCACGTGATGCCGCGCTACCTGGTCACACAGGCCGAACAGGTGCGACGGTTCTTCGCGGACGGCGGACCGCCCGAGCTGCGTAGCTGACCCGGCGTCGGGTGGCTCTCGCGCCGTTACGCTCAGCACGGCTGAGTCCGCCGCGGTGACCGTGTGGCCGGAAGCGCCGGGACAGCAACGACGGGTCGTCACCCCTGGACGCCGCCAGGTGCCCGTACCAACCACGGTCTGTGGCTTGGTCTGGATCGCTGGCTGCTCGAGCGACATGCTTTAGCGGTGCCGGGAGCGGCAGTTGTGTGCCAGCTCAGTCCGTCGGCAGGAGAGGGCGCATGAACGTTCGCTCGTACCGGACGACGCAACCGGAGTCCTCACGGATAGCGTCAGCCGCGACGAACTCCGGGTCATCGCCGAACCGTGCCCGATATTGCTCATAGGCCGCCAGGCTCTCGAAGCTGAACAGCGCCTCGGCTTGGTCGCTGGCGCCCTCGGCGGGCAGAAAGTACCCGTGGTGCAGCCCACCATGGTTGGCCACCAGCCGCATCCACTCCCGCGCGAAGCGCTCGAACGCCTCGATCTGGGTCGGATTGATGGTGTAGTGCACGACACAGGTGATCACCACACCAGCCTACGGCCGACGCTCTCGCGCCGGCACCATGCGCTTGATCGTCGACCAGCAGGCCGACCGACCGATCCGAGTGGAGGCGACCACGGAACGAGAAGTGTCACTCCTGGTGACGACCTAAATCAAGATCGAGCGGCGTGATTGCGGCGGATCCGCGTCTTCGGTTCGTTCGGCGCCAAGAGCTACCATCCGCGGGATGGAGATCACGCGGGGGTTGCTCGGCAGCATCCCGTTCGCGGCGGTGGGTTCCGGGCCGCCGCTGGTGGTAGCTGCTGGTCTCTGGCCGACCACGGGAGTCCGCAGCGACCAGCTGGTGCATGGTGCGATCGCCCCGATCGTCGGCCTGGCCACGACCCGCCGCCTGATCGTCCTCAATCGGCGGCCCGGCCTTCCCGCCGGTCTGACGATGGCCGAGCTCGCGGCAGAGTATGCCGAGACCCTTCGCTCGAACCTGGAGTTGCCCATCGATCTGATGGGGACCTCGACAGGGGGCAGCATCGTCCAGCAGGTCGCCGCGGACCACCCGGACGTCGTCCGCCGATTGGTGCTTCTCAGCACTGCTTACCGCCTCGGTCCCCTTGGTCAAGAAATGCAGAG
>Ga0302322_100002349_pt1 | contig 15933 bp, 13 predicted proteins | sample Fen_T0_2_FD_203757 | JGI IMG/M metagenome (GOLD analysis project Ga0302322, IMG submission 203757) | Peat permafrost microbial communities from Stordalen Mire near Abisko, Sweden - Fen_T0_2 | ecosystem: Environmental > Terrestrial > Soil > Wetlands > Permafrost | place: Sweden: Abisko... | reverse complement strand
TCAGAGTGCGGGATTGGAACGCTCCCGGAAACATCAAGCAGGATATCTCCAGGCTGAATCGCATACGCCGCGAACAGCCGGCCCTACACGAGCTGACCAATTTGAGCTTTCTGAAGTCGGACTACGATGCGATCCTGGCTTACAAGAAGTCGGCGCCGGGCAGTGATCTGATCGTGGTCGTCAATCTCGATCCGCACGCGATGCACGAGACCATGATTGAGGTCCCGATCGGAGAGTTGGGCATCGCGCCCGGTGAAGCTTACGAGATGTCGGATTTGCTGACTGGGACCCGTTACACTTGGCGCGGCGCACGCAACTACGTGCGCCTGGACCCGGTCGAGCGCGTCGGACACGTGTTCAAAGTTTCTAGACTCGCTTGACGGAGCACCGTTGAACCATGCGTACAAGGTCAGGCTCGCCATACCCATTGGGCGCCACGTGGGACGGTGAAGGCGTCAACTTCGCGGTCTTTTCCGGCGAGGCAACCGCGGTCGAGCTGTGCTTGTTCGATTCCCCGGGGGCAAGCAAAGAGTCGATCCGGATCCCGCTCAATCAGCGCAGCAATCGCGTCTGGCATGCATACCTACCGGACGCGCGGCCCGGGCAGCTCTACGGTTATCGCGTGCACGGCCCCTACGCCCCCGAACAAGGCCGCCGCTTCAATCCCAACAAGCTCCTGATCGACCCTTATGCGAAAGCCATTGCGGGTCGCGTCAACGCGCCGGACGAGTGCTTTGGTTACACCATCGGCGACCCAAACGTCGATCTGAGCTTCGACGAGCGCGACAGCGCAGCCGTCGTACCCAAGAGCTTGGTGATCGAGAGCGCCTTTTCTTGGGGCGATGATCGGCCGCCGAATGTGCCCTGGAGCCGGACGCTCATCTACGAGTGCCACGTGCGTGGCATGACCAAGTTGCACCCGGAAATCCCGGGCAACCTGCGCGGCACGTATTTGGGCATGGTCTCCGATCCGATCTTGGACCACTTGCGTTCGTTGGGTGTGACCGCGGTGGAACTCCTGCCGATTCAACAGGCGATGAGCGAGCGTCGGCTGCAAGAGCTCGGGCTATCGAACTACTGGGGCTACAACACGATCGGCTTCTTCGCTCCGGACCCCGCGTTCGCGACCGGCTTCATGGGCGAGCAGGTGCTCGAGTTCAAGACCATGGTGAAGGCATTTCACCGCGCCGGCATCGAAGTCATCCTGGACGTCGTTTACAACCACACGGGCGAAGGCAATCAACTCGGTCCGACCGTGTCGTTCCGGGGTTTCGACAACCCGGCCTACTATCGCTTGGTGCCGCACGAATCGCGCCACCACGTAGATTTCACGGGCTGCGGCAACAGCATCAACGTCCTGCATCCGCGCTCGCTGCAGTTGATTTTGGACAGCCTACGTTACTGGGTCAACGAAATGCACGTCGATGGATTTCGCTTCGACCTTGCCCCGACCCTGGCGCGCGACCCGTTCGAGTTCGACGGCTTCTCGCGCTTCTTGGCCATGGTTCAGCAAGACCCGACGCTGTGCCGGGTGAAGCTGATCGCCGAGCCCTGGGACGTCGGCCCCGGAGGCTATCGGCTGGGTGCGTTTCCGCCTGGTTGGGCGGAGTGGAACGGCCGTTATCGCGACTGCATTCGCCGCTTTTGGCGCGGCGACGAAGGCCAAGTGCCGGAGCTCGCTTCGCGCCTTTCCGGTTCCAGCGACATCTTCCAAGGTAGCGATCGCGGACCGTACGCGAGCATCAACTTCGTCACCTGCCACGACGGCTACTCGCTGCATGACTTGGTGAGTTACGAGCAGAAGCACAACGAAGCCAACGCCGAGGACAACCGCGACGGCGCGAACGACAACTGGAGCCGCAATTGGGGCTCGGAGGGCGAGACCAAAGCCCAACAGGTCATCCGGCTCCGCGATCGGATGAAGAAGAACTTGATCGCAACGCTGGCGTTCTCTCAGGGCGTGCCGATGATTTCCCACGGTGATGAACTCGGGCGCACTCAAAATGGCAACAACAACGCCTACTGCCAAGACAACCATTTGACGTGGATCAATTGGGACTTGGACGAGCGCGCGCTCGACCTTCTGAATTTCACTCGTGAAGTTTTGCGCATCACCAAGTCGAACCCCGTGTTCCGACGGCACCGCTTCTTCGCCGGCGATCCGGTGAGTGACAAGGGCTTCAAAGACGTCACTTGGCTGCGTTCCGATGGGACGGAAATGTCGATTGACGACTGGGGGAACGGCCGCAATCACCTGCTCGGGATGTTGATCCCCGGCGACGCCTCGGATGACGTCGACGAACGCGGGCGCCCCAATCGTGGTCAAACACTCTTGATGCTCTTGAACGCCAGTAATCGTGCGCGTCAGTTCACGATGCCGCCGGTGCCCGGCCAGGGTTCGGTCGGCGGCCACTGGCAAGAAGTCATCAACACTGCCCAACAAACCCACCGTGTTCCGAAGGGTGGTGGTATCAATGTTGCGCCCCACTCGTTGGTACTGCTTTGCTACGTGGTAGCCTGATGAACTTCCCCTCCTTGCCGCCCTCTGCCTCCGATCCTTCGGCCGCTGCCTTGACCGGGGATCCAGCATTGCTCAGGGCCTTGCGCGACGACCTGTCGCACGACCCGCATGGGGTGCTCGGTGCGCACCCAGCGGTATTTGCGGAGCAGAGCGGCCTCGTGGTCCGTTCGTTCCATCCGGATGCCATCGCTTGCACCCTGCTGCTAGGCGCAGAAGCACGACCAATGCTCGCGCTCGGGGGCGGTGTGTTTGCCGTGTTCTTGGCAGATGCCAAGGCTCCACTGGCCTATCGGCTCCGCTTCGGCTTCGGCAACGGGTCGACCTGGGAGCGTGAGGATCCGTATCGCTTCTTGCCCAGCCTCGGCGAACTCGATCTGCACCTGATCGGTGAGGGGACGCATCGCAAGTTGTGGACCGTGCTCGGCTCGCATTTGCGGGTGCAAGACGGCGTGGCAGGCACCGCATTCGCGGTCTGGGCTCCCAACGCCCAGCGCGTCAGTGTGGTCGGTGAGTTCAACAACTGGGACGGTCGGCTCTTGCCGATGCGTTCGCTCGGGCCGACTGGTGTTTGGGAGCTGTTCGTACCGGGGATCGGCGTGGGCACGCTGTACAAATACGAGCTCAAAACCAAGGAGGGCTTGCTGCGAATCAAGACCGATCCTTGGGCCCACGAGATGGAGACGCCGCCGCTGACGGCCTCGCGAGTGGCGCGCTCGAATTACACCTGGCACGACGAGACGTGGCTGAAAAACCGCGCCAAGGGCGACATTGCCCGCGAGCCGGTGAACATCTACGAAGTGCACCCTGGATCTTGGGCGCGCGTTCCTGAAGAGGGCAACCGCTGGCTCTCGTATAAGGAGCTCGCGGTGCGTTTGTGCGAGCACGCGAAGCGTCTGGGCTTCACTCATCTCGAGCTGATGCCGATCGCCGAGCACGCCTTCTACCCCTCGTGGGGTTACCAGGTGACCGGCTACTTTGCGCCCACCTCCCGCTACGGCTCACCAGATGATTTTCGTTGGTTCGTCGATTACTGCCACCAGCAGGGGATCGGCGTACTGATCGACTGGGTACCTGCGCACTTCCCGAAGGACGACTTCTCGCTGCGCCGCTTCGACGGCACGGCGCTGTACGAGCACGAAGACGCCCGCCGCGGCGAGCATCCGGACTGGGGCACGCTGATCTTCAACTTCGGGCGCAGTGAGGTACGGAACTTCCTCACGGCCAACGCCTTGTATTGGCTGCAGGACTTTCATGTCGACGGCCTACGCGTGGATGCCGTGGCCTCCATGCTGTACCTGGATTACAGCCGTAAAGAGGGTGAGTGGTTACCGAACCCGTACGGCGGCCGCGAGAACATCGAGGCCATCGAATTTCTGCGCAGCGTCAACGCCGTAATTCACGAGGAGTGTCCTGGGGCGTTCACGGTCGCTGAAGAGTCTACGGCTTGGGGCGGCGTTTCCAAGCCCCCGTCCGAGGGCGGCTTGGGCTTCGACTTCAAGTGGAACATGGGCTGGATGCACGACACGCTCGGCTTCTTCACCAAAGAGCCGATCCATCGCAAGTATCACCTCGATCAGCTCACGTTCTCGATGCTGTACGAATACACCGAACGCTTCATCAACTCGATTTCGCACGACGAAGTGGTGCATGGCAAAGGCTCGCTCATCGAGAAAATGCCCGGTGATTTCTGGCAAAAGCTGGCCAACGTGCGCTTGCTCTTGGCTTATCAGTTTACCCGCCCGGGAAAGCAACTGATGTTCATGGGTACCGAGTTCGCTCAGCACAACGAGTGGAACGTCGAGACCAGCTTGGATTGGCACATTGCCGAGCACCCCCAGCGCAAAGGCCTGCAGGAGTACATCGCCGAACTCGGCAAGCTGTACAAAGATTCGCCCGCGCTCTGGCGCCGTGATCCCGATCCCGAAAGTTTCGAGTGGATCGAGTGCAACGACAAGGACAACACCATCCTCAGCTACCTGCGTCGTGACGGCGCGGATTTCGTGATCGTGGTGCTCAATTTCACGCCTGTTCCGCGGGACGAGTATCGCATCGGCGTCCCGGTGGCCGGTCGTTACATCGAGCGGCTGTCGAGCGACGACCTGCGCTTCGGCGGCAGCGAGTTCCAAACCACCACGGTGGTCGAAGCAGATGCCACTCCTCTCCACGGCCGGCCGTACTCGATCCGTTTGCGCATCCCACCGCTGGGCGCGTTGATCCTCACTCCGGCCCGCTGAGCTCCAGCTGGGCCTCGGACAGGGATGGGCTTGCGATTGGTCCGGCATGGATTATTATCAGTCGAATGATAAATAACTCCGGCGGCCTCGTTCCGGTGCTCTTTATCGCAGTTGCGTTGGGCGCCTGTTCCCGCGCTCCGGTCGCGGAGTCCCTTCAAGGGATAGTGGAATTCGAGGAGCTGACTCTGGGCTTCGAGCTGGGGGGACGGGTACGCACGGTTGCGGTCAAAGCCGGGGACGTGATGAAGGCTGGGGCCAAGATCGCGGAGTTGGACGACGCGCTCGACCGTTCGGCGCGGGACGCAAGCGAGAGCCAAGCGCTGGTTGCAAGATCTCAAGTTTCCGTCGCCGAGGCCGGGTCACGCCCGGAGGAAGTGGCGGCCCAGGCAGCGCGCGTCAGGGCCGCGCAGGCCGCCGAGGCGCTCCTGAGCAAAAACCTCGAGCGGCAGCGTTCGCTCTTCGAGCACGGCGCGGTGGCTCGAGCAACGGTGGATGACCTCGAAAGCCAGCTGGCGGAAGCCGTCGCTCAGCGCCAGTCGCTCGAGCACAGCCTGGCCCTCTTGCGTCGCGGGGCCCGTTCGGTAGACGTGAACGCGGCGCGTGCCAAGGCCGACGCCGCGAGTACCGCCGTGCGCCTCGACGAGGTGCGCCTGCAACACCACGAGTTGAGTGCGCCGAGTGACGGCACAGTGCTGGACGTGCACGTCGATCCGGGCGAGGTCGTGGCTGCTGGCGCACCGATCATCACCTTGGCGGACACCGCGCATCCGTACGCGGACGTGTTCGTGCCGCAGGCGGATTTGGCGGGGATTCGTCTCGGCTCCGAGGCGCGTGCGCGCATAGATGCCTCGGCACAGCCGATTGCGGGCCACGTCGAGCACATAGCACAACGCACCGAGTTCACACCGCGCTACCTATTCAGCGAGCGCGAACGACCGAACCTGGTGGTGCGAGTCCGAGTGCGTTTCGCCGATCCCGATGGTCGACTATTCGCCGGCGTGCCCGCATTCGTCACCATCGATCGGAAGCACTGAGCGTGGCTGATAGCGCAGAATTCATCATCGAGACGGAGCACTTGTCGCGTCGCTTCGGTGAGCTGCTCGCCGTCAATGACCTTTCGTTGTCGGTGCGCCGCGGTGAAATCTTCGGGGTGCTAGGGCCAAACGGAGCGGGCAAGTCGACGACCATCCGCATGCTGTGCGGCATCCTCGACCCGACGTCAGGTCGAGGTAGCGTGATCGGATTCGACATCGCCAAACAAGCCGAGCAAATCAAACAACGCATCGGTTACATGACTCAGCGCTTCAGCCTGTACGAGGACCTGACGGTCTCGGAGAATCTCGGGTTTTATGCGGGAATTTATGGTGTTCCCTGGCGCACGCGCCGAGCCCGAGTGGCTCAGGTCATGGAGCTTTCGGGGCTGACCGCGCGGAGTAAGCAGCTGGCAGGGACGCTATCGGGTGGGTGGAAGCAGCGTGTGGCGCTGGCCAGTGCGACCATTCACCAACCTCCACTCCTGTTTCTGGATGAGCCCACCGCGGGAGTCGACCCGGTGAGCCGTCGCGAATTTTGGGAGCAGATCCATCGCCTGTCTGCCGAGGGCACGACGGTTCTTCTGACGACCCACTACATGGACGAAGCCGAACGCTGCCACCGATTGTCGTTCATCTTTCACGGAGAGTTGCTGGACGTTGGAACCCCAGATCAGATCGTCGAGCGACGCAACCTGAGTGTGGCGGAGCTCGAGGTCGATCGCGCGACCGAAGCGGCCGTACTCTTGCGCGCGCGCCCCGAAGTCGACGAAGTTGCCCACTACGGCCATCTCTTGCGGCTCGCGACCCACGATGGCACGGACGCCAAAACTCTCGCGGAAAGTCTGCTTTTGTCGGCAAAGTTCTCGGTCTCGCAGGCGCGTAGCACGCGGGCGACGGTGGAAGATGCCTTCGTGTCGATGGTGCGCAGCGAGCACCAGAACCGTGAGCAAGAAGGCCGCACGTGAATACCCGTACTTGGGTGATCGCGCACAAGGAGCTCCTGCAACTGCGGCGCGACCGCTTGACTTTGGCGATGATGATCGTGTTGCCGCTCTTGCAACTATTGCTCTTCGGTTACGCCATCAATACCGACGTGCGCCACATTCCAAGTGTCGTCTACGACCAAGACCGGAGCGCCCAATCGCGAGATCTCGCGCGCAGCTTGGAAGCGACTGGCTTTTACGACTTCGTCGGCAGCGTGAACGACTACGACGACATCCAACGCGCGCTGCGCGGCAATCGCGCGCGCGTCGCGCTGGTGATCCCGCCGGGATATGCGTCGAACCTCGCGCGCGGCAAGCCCGCGCAGGCGCAGTTAGTCGTCGACGGGTCGGACCCACAGACCGTGGCCAGCGCAACGAATACCGCGGCCTCCTTGGTCGCTCTGCGCTCCACGGAGATCTTGCTCCAGCGCCTGCAGCTTTCGGGCAACGGTTTCCCGGGGCAGCCAATCACGCTCGAGCCGGACACCTGGTACAACCCCGAGCTTCGCACCGCCGTCTACGTCGTCCCTGGGTTGGTCGGAGTGATCTTGACCATGACCATGGTGATGCTCACCTCGATGGCAATCGCACGCGAACGTGAACGCGGCACGCTGGAACAGCTGATTGTATCACCGGTGCGCAGCGTAGAGCTGGTCGTGGGCAAAATCTTGCCATTCGTCGTCATCGGTTACGTGCAAATGACGTTGATCTTCTTGGCCGGTCGTATCGTGTTCGACGTCCCCATTCGCGGCGCGCTATTGCTGTTGTACGCGCTCGCTTTCCTGTTCATCGCTGCCAACCTTGCGCTCGGTTTGTTCTTTTCGACCTTGGCCAAGACTCAGCAGCAGGCGATGCAGATGTCGTTCTTCTTTCTGTTGCCGAATATCTTGCTCAGCGGCTTCATGTTTCCATGGGAGGCCATGCCGCGACCCGCGCAGTTGCTCTCTCAAGGGCTGCCGCTCACGCATTTCTTGCGCATCGTGCGGATCATCACGCTCAAGGACGGTAATTTCGCGGACGTGCGGGTGGAGGTCGTCTGGTTGTCTGCGATCCTCGCGGCCTTGATCTTGCTCGCTTCCCTGCGCTTCAGCAAAAAGCTCGGCTGATGGCGCGCCCTCGCAGCAACATCTCAGAACGCATTCGCTCGGCGGCATGTGAGCGTTTTCTGGCCGACGGAGTGGATGGCGCTTCGCTGCGCGCGATTGCCGCGCAAGCCAAAACCAGTATCGGCATGGTTTACTACTACTACCCGAGCAAAGATGAGTTGTTCTTTGCCGTGGTCGACGAAGCGTACGCGAAGCTGGTGGCCGACCTGGCTTTGGCGCTCGCACCCGAACGCAGCGTGGAAGAACGTTTGCGACGCTTCTACGAACGGCTCGGTGCGCTCTCGGAGGCCGAACTACGCGTGCTGCGCTTGGTCGCGACCGAAATTTTGCGCTCGACCGAGCGCTTCGAGCGAATCGCCCAGCGCTTTCAATCCGGGCATATTGCGTTGATTGCGCAGGCAGTGCAGCAAGCCTTCGCACAGGGCACTTTCGCGGCTGGCCGCCACCCACTGATTGCCATGGTGTCGCTCCTGAGCCTGGCCGGCTTCGCCCAGGTTGCAGCGCGCTTTGCGGGCGAACGCTTGCCTTTCCCGAGCCCGCCGCGCGGTACGGAGCTCTCGGCGGCTCTGGTCGACGTCTTGCTGCACGGTCTCTCCAGCCCGCCCGCCCCGAAGCAGTCCTGAGCGCCGCCGCGCGTCCGACAGGAGTGGCTGGATGGTCGGAGGAGCGATCACAGCGGACTACCAAGCGCCAAACCACCGATGTGGGCGCGTTGCCCGAGCCCACTTAATTTTCGCTCAAGCTTGCCGGGGTCGATCCGTTCTTCGTCTAGTGAATGGTCAGGCCGATTTTAGAATCCGCAATCGCGGGGTTGAACCAAGCTTCCGGGCGCTTCGAGCGATCCGCGGCCCAGGTCACCCGGTTGGCGGGGGCGTACTCGGCAGCGGAGAGCGCCGCCACGGTCGATATTTCGGCCGAGGCCCGCCGTCCAGAGCCGGTCCAAGACAACGCATCGAAGGCCACGCTCGAGGGTGCGATGGTAGACACGCGCATTGCGAAGTACCAATTCATCGCCAATTTGCGAGTATTGCAGACAGGCAATGAGATGGAGCGCGAAGCAGCCAAGCTCGGCCGCAAGTAGGCAGGCGACTACCGCCACCGAGGTGAGCAGCGTAGGCTGAACCGCGCATGGCGGAGAGCTTGATGGAGCAGTTGCCCACGGTGCGGCCAGCGCTGGACCCCGAGTTTCGCCCAGCAGCACTGGGCAATCGTGCCTTCCGTGCTGCGGCGATGAGGGCGGGCGGTACCCGCTTGGCTCTCGCCTTGGAGCGCGGCGCGGGCCAGGTCGCCGTTCACGAGACGGTCGTCTTCCCCGAGGGTCACCCGGAGCAGCACTCGAATCTACGTTACGTCGAGCGGTTGTTGAAGTTCCTGCTCTGGCAGAAGGGGGCCTTCCGGGTCAGCGTCGCCGGGTCGGCCGCCGTCGCGGAACACTTAGCGAGTGAGTACGCTGCAGGCGGGGCACGCGCGTTCGACGCCGAGTTCTTGGCCAAGGTCTACGAACAGCCGCGCTTCGCGGTGGAAGCCGTGGCATTTTCTGCGTTGCCGGAAGAGCAGGAGCGCGGCGCGGCCGTCGGCGGTCACCTCGACGGCTGTCGAATTGGCTTCGATGCGGGTGGCAGCGACCGCAAAGTGGCTGCCGTGATCGACGGAAAGGAGGTGTTTTCCTGCGAGGTGGTCTGGGAGCCGAAGCTGCACAGCGACCCGCAGTATCACTTCGATGGCATCGATGATTCGATTCGTCGGGCGGCGGCACACTTGCCACGCATCGATGCAATTGGCGTGAGTTCTGCGGGCATCTATTTGAACAACCGTACGATGGTCGCTTCGCTCTTTCGTCAGGTGCCGGAAGCGGCATTCGAAGCGCGGATCAAGCAGATTTACCCGGACATCGCCAAGAAGTGGGGCAACGTGCCGCTCGAGGTCGGAAACGATGGAGACGTGACCGCACTCGCGGGCGCACTCGAACTCGAGGATCATTCGGTTTTGGGGATCGCCATGGGCACGAGTCAGGCGGCTGGCTACGTGAACCCCGAGGGTCTGGTCACGGGCTGGTTGAACGAACTCGCGTTCGCGCCCGTCGACTACAGTGTGAACGCAGTGATCGACCAGGAATGGTCGGGCGATCGCGGCACCGGCGCGAGCTACTTTTCGCAAGACGCGGTGATTCGCTTGGCGCCGCGCGCCGGCCTCGAGCTGCCGTCAGGATCGCCCGGTTCGAAGCTTTCATTCGTGCAGGACCGGCTGACTGCCGGTGATCTCCGCGCGCAGCAGATCTTCGAGACCATCGGTGTCTACCTCGGCTATGGATTGCTCCATTATATCGACCACTACGACGTGAAACACGTGCTGTTACTGGGTCGTGTCACCTCCGGTGAGGGCGGTGCTTTGCTCGTGAACCAGGCGCGCCAGGTGCTTCTGCGCGAGGCGCCGACGCTCAGTCGCTCGCTCGCCATTCACTTGCCCGACGAGGCGAGCCGCCGCGTGGGACAGGCGATCGCTGCGGCGAGTTTGCCCCGTCTGATTGCGCGCTGAGACCCCCCCAAAGGCCAAGCCAAGCGAGTGACGGAGCCATTTTTTGCGCGCCCGATCGGCGGGCGATCCTGGTCTTTTTGGCGCTTCCATTCTCGCTCGCACGAGGAAACGGTGGCACGGCCCCGCCTAGGCCGCGATTCGCACCCGGGCGGTTGCTGTCGCGCGTTCGACGCGCTTGTATGCCCGCCGAGGCCTGCATGAAGCTCAGCAACGCAAGCGCGGAGATCTTCGTTCCCGATCAGTTGCCGCTCGACGCAGCGCTCTCTCGGACGACGCACCTGGGGATCGGAGCACATCCTGATGACTTGGAGATCATGGCCGCCCACGGCATCCTCGAGTGCTTCCAGCGCAGCGATCGATGGTTCACGGGCGTGATCGTGACGAACGGTGCGGGCAGCGCGCGAGAGTTCGAGTACGAGGCGTTCACGGACGAGCAAATGCAGGCGGTACGGAGCGGAGAGCAGAAGAAGGCGGCCTTCGTGGGTGAATACGCGGCGCAAATCTTGCTCGACTATCCGAGCTCGGCGGTGAAGAGCGCCGAAAGTGCCCAGGTGCTTTCGGACTTAGTGGAGGTTCTGCGGGTGACTCGGCCGAAAGTCGTGTACACGCACAATTTGGCGGACAAGCACGATACGCACGTAGCCGTCGCGTTGCGCGTGATCGCGGCGTGTCGCACGCTCGAGCCGAGTGAGCGGCCGCAGCATTTGTTCGGCTGTGAGGTGTGGCGTGACCTGGACTGGTTGTGCGACGCCGACAAGCTGAAGATGCCGCTCGATCGCCGAGAGCATTTGCAGACCGCGCTGCTGGGCGTGTTCGATTCGCAGATCGCCGGTGGCAAGCGTTACGATCTGGCGACGGCGGGCCGCCGCCGCGCTCACGCAACCTATTCCGAGAGCGACGACACGGACCAACACCGCGCGCTGAGCTGGGGCATGGATCTGACCTCTTTGATGCAGAAGGGCGATCCCAGCGCGCACGTGGCAGAGCTTTTGCGCCGCTTCGCCGACGACGTTTCGACGCGCATAGAACGGCTCCGCTGATTGCTCAGAGGCCCGCGCTGACCAGGCTGCCGTCGACGTACACCGCGACCGGTTGCGAGAGTGTGTGCGGGTCTCGGCTCGGATCTGCGGCCAGCACCATGAATGAGGCGCGTTTTCCGACCTCCAGAGTACCCAGATCCTTCAGTCCGAGGAACTCTGCCGGCGCGCTCGTGCCGGCCTTCACGATGCTCTCGCCATCCATGCCCGCGGACATCAGCTGAGTGATTTCCAAGCTCTGTACGCTGGTCTCGCGCGTGTTGCCGAAATCGGTCCCGTACAATACGCGCGCGCCGCGCGCGCGCAGTGCGCGCAGGTTGTTGATCGCCGCTTCTCCCCCGCCGAAGGCGCTCAGCGTGCTGATCACGGTCCGCGTCTTCCACGCCTCGAGCGTGGCGTCGCTGAGCGCTTCCGTAGGCGTGTGCGCCAAGACGTCGATGCCGTCCCGAGCGGCGCGCGCGGCGTTGCGCTCTTCCAGCGCGTGGGTGTAGACCTTGAGCCCGTGCGCGTGGGCCGCTCCCACGACCGCTTTGACGGTCGCGTCGTCGAGGGTCGGCGCGGCCGTGAGCGGAACTTTGATCGCCTGAACGCCGGCTTTGAACAGCGTCTCTACCGCGGCTCTCCCGGTGGCGGCATCTGCCACGGCGAGACCGTAGCCATCGGCGCCCCAGGAATTCGTGGGGTAACCCGCGGGAGCCGTGATCATCGGGCCGGCGTTGAGCACGCGCAGCGGTGCGTGGTCGACGGTTAGCGCGCCCGTAGGCGCTGCCAGATCCAACACCGCCACGATGCCGTTGGAAGCCAGCTCCGCCGCGCCCTCCGGGTAGTAGGCCAAGTGCACGTGGCTATCGATGAACCCCGGCACCAGATAGCGACCAGAGACATTGACCACGCGCTCCGCTGCGTCGTGCCCCACTCCGATCGCCACCACGCGGCCGCCGTCGATCAGCAGGTTCTGTTGGCCGACGCCGAACACCACGCCCCCTTCGAGCACGAAGGCCGACGCCGAATGGCCCGCGTCGCCCGGCAGGGCGACGGGCGCGGCATGCGGCTCGGCCGGTGCGTGCTCCACCGCGGTGTGCTTGCCGCCGTCTTGGGGCGTGGTTCGCGTGGAGCAGCCCAAGAACACGAATGCAAAAAGGGTTGTCCGCCGCATGGCAGACGATCCTAGCCGAGCGGCGCCCGGGGCGAAGCTCAATAACCGAGCGTCGGCCGGCCCATGCCGCGGTACGCGAGGCCAGCCGCAGCGACGGCGCTGGGCACGCACATATTGCGACCGTCGAACACGTGCCGGCCGCGCAGTAGCTCGCGCACGCGCGGGAACTCCGGATTCCGGTACTCGTTCCACTCGGTAGCCAGGAGCAGCGCGTCTGCGCCTCGGCAGGTTTCGTACTCGTTGTCCAAAATCTCGACGCGATCCATCAACCCCATCAAGCTCATGCTCTCTCGTGCGGTTTCCCGAGCTTGCGGATCCGTGGTGCGGACACGCGCGCCGCGCGCGACGAGCTCGGCGATCATCTTGATGCCAGGTGCTTCGCGCACGTCGTCCGTCTTTGGTTTGAAGGCCAGGCCCCAGACCGCGATCAGCTTGTCACCCAAACCGCCGAGGTCTCTTTCCATGTGCGCGATCATGGTCTTGGCTGGCACTTCGTTGGCCCGCACGGCGGCGCTGGAGACTTCCATGGTCAGACCATAATCGGCGCCCGTGCGCACCAAAGCGCGCAGGTCCTTCGGAAAGCAGCTGCCGCCGAAGCCGAGGCCCGGATACAGGAACTGCATGCCGATGCGCTCGTCAGCGCCCACGGCTAGGCGGACGTGCTCGACATCGCCGCCGGCCACATCGCAGAGCTGCGCGATCTCGTTCATGAAGCTGATCTTCGTGGCGAGCATGGCGTTGGAGGCGTACTTGACGATCTCCGCGCTCTTCGGGCTCATTCGCTGTATGCGGCTGCGCTGGCGGTTGTACGGTGAGTACAAGCGTTCGAGCAGCTCGAAAGCGTGATTGTCATCCGTGCCTATCACGATCCGATCGGGCTTGAAAAAGTCGTTGACCGCGTCGCCTTCTTTCAAGAATTCGGGGTTGCTGACGACGCTGATCTTGTGTTTGGCGAAGCGCTCGACCACCGCCCGGACCTTGTCGTTCGTGCCCACTGGGACCGTGCTTTTGAGCACCAGCGCAATGTCGTGCTCCGCGGCCTTGGCGACCTGCTCCGCGACGCCGAGCACGTACGAGAGGTCCGCAGAGCCGTCTTCTTGCGGCGGCGTGCCGACGGCGACGAACACGACTTCGCGTCCGCGGATGCCATCGGGCAAGTTGGAAGTGTAGTCCAAGCGGTGTGGCCAGTTGCGCTTGAGCAAGTCCGCCAAGCGTGGCTCGAAGAACGGAACCTCACCCGCTCGCAACTTGGCGAGCTTGGCCTCGTTCACGTCGATACACATCACGTTGGTGCCTGAATCGGCGAAACAGGCGCCAGCCACCAACCCTACGTACCCAGAACCAACGACGGCGATTTTCACAGCAGCATTGGTAGTCAGACTCCGCGTCGAAGTCGATCACTTTGTCGACTTCTGCGGGTCATCACCAGAGCTCGACGGAGCCATCGACGACCCGAACGCTGATTGTGCGGACAGTGCGCGGACGCCCGAGTCTCGCCGCGCGGTCTGAGAGCAGGACCACTCACGAAGCAGCGTTTATGTCCGGCGAGCGTCATGAGAGAGCTCGCTCGACACCGCCGGCACGTTTGTTTGCATGCTTACCATTTGGCTCAGGCTGTAGCGACGACGGCGCGCGTTCCACTGTCACGCGCCGGCACGCGCCGGCACGCGCCGGCACGCGCCGGCGCGGCGGCCACGACCCGTACGCGGGGAAGAGCCAGGACGCGGTTCTAGTTCGTGTCGCGATCTTCCTCGAGTTGGTCCAAGATCTCCGCCGCTCGCTCGCCGCTGATCCCGAACCACTCGGCCAGCTGATTGATGAAAGCGTTCTCTTCGTCGCTCACGTCGTCGTCTGCGAGGGCAATGGCTGCGGCGAGTGCGAAGGCGCCTTCCGCTTCATTGGGGTCTTCCGCGATTTGATCGGCGATCTCGTGCAGGCGCTGGTCACGGCCGCTCTCCCGAAGGCGCTTCTCGTAGCTCTCGAGCATGACGTTGATCGTGCCGGATCGCAGCAAATTATCGGTCAAACCGCGGATGGCGCCGCGAACCGCGTCGCGCTCGGCATCCGCAACTTTGCCGTCCGCAGCCATCATCAAGAACATCGTCTCGGCCAGCGGCTCGACGCGATTGACCGACCCCACCTCCTCTGGCGTGAGCAGACCTTCCCGGGTCAGCGTTTCGTAGGCCGAAGAAACGACGAGACTCGGCCTGCGCCCGCTCTGGAGCAATGCATCACGCAGGCGCTCGATGGTGACGGTTTGGATCTTCATCGATCCAGAACCTTACTCGGTTCTCCGCTCGGGATCTAGCGGCGCTCCGGCTCCCACGATCCCTGACTCGAAGCGAGCCGCGGCGTCGGCGGCGATTAGAACGCCTGTGGCGTCGTCACGCAGAAAGCGTTTCTCGGTGAGGGCTGCCTGCAACGCGTCGTACAGATCTTCGGTGCTGGCCGTAGCGAGCAAGAGCCCCCGAGCGGGCAGATCGACCGCGGCGCATAACGCCGCGACAGCCGCTTCGTCGCGAGATCCATTGAGCATGCCATCGGAGACCGCGAGCCAAGTCCCGCCCCACAGTAACGGCACGAGCTCGTAAGGGTGCACTTCTCCCACTCGGCGCCCGACCGGGCCGGACAATGATGGGTAGAGGTCGAGTCGCCCGCCAGGGCTAGCGTTGGCTACTGGCGGCATTCCCGCGTTGAGCAGTTCGATCTTCGCGTCCCGCTGACTCACTCGCAGGATGACCAAACCAGCCTCTACGCCCGGATAAAGTGCGAGCTGTAGCTCGAGTTCGCACACGACCTGGTGGAGTGGCTCATGGCTCTGCAAATCCTGCTTCGTGCTTTGCATCAGCCCCGAAAGGAACGCCGGTGGTGACTCTGCGCTGGTCTGCACGTCCAGTAGCACCAGGACCAGGCTGCCTTCGTCGTCGCCGAAGACGTCGAACCAATCGCAGGGACGGGGACCCTCCACGGTTTCGCCGCTCGCGCGGAGCATGCCGTGGACCAGGGGGAACTTCTGAAGACTTCGGTTTTTGTGTGCAGCGGCCAATCTGCGATCGAACAATGCGAGCGCCGTTCCAGTTCGGAAAGGCGAGCGCGGGCGGCTCATGGCAACCCAAGAGTCGGAACAACAATCGGTACTTAGGCAATGGCTCCAGGGTGCGACAGGCGTCGCCAGTGACGGCTTCCGCCGTCTCAATCTGATCGGCTGAGACCGCTCAGTCTAAAGGCGGGACCAGATCGTGCGTTTCACCTAACGAACGATGATCGAAGACGAAACTGGCGCCGTGTCTGTTCAAGGGACCTCGGATTTGGTCGCCGTGGTCGATG
>Ga0302322_100002348_pt1 | contig 15935 bp, 14 predicted proteins | sample Fen_T0_2_FD_203757 | JGI IMG/M metagenome (GOLD analysis project Ga0302322, IMG submission 203757) | Peat permafrost microbial communities from Stordalen Mire near Abisko, Sweden - Fen_T0_2 | ecosystem: Environmental > Terrestrial > Soil > Wetlands > Permafrost | place: Sweden: Abisko... | reverse complement strand
CCGGTTCGCCCCCGGCAGCTTGTCATCGCTGAAGGCGCCGTTCAACCGAACCGCCTGGGAAAAGGCCACCGAGGCCGTTCAGTCGCTCTATGCCAACACCGGCTACATCTACGCCCAGGTAGTGCCGGAAGAGATCCGGAGGACCGGCCCCAACGGGGAACCGATCGTCGATCTTCGCTGGAACATTCGCGAGGGAAATGTCGTAACCGTCAACAAGATCAATATCGTCGGCAATGAAGTCACCCACGAGCGGGTCATTCGCGAGGGAATCGTTCTGTATCCCGGACAGGTCTTCAGCCGCGATGCCCTCGTCCGCTCCTACCAGAACATCGCGAACCTCGGGTTCTTTGCGCAGCCGATGCCGCCACCCGACGTGATTCCCTCCGAGACGCACACCGAGGTGGACATCACGTTCCGGGTGGAAGAGAAGCACACCGGCAACATCAACTTCGGCGCCTCGCTGGGACAGGGAACCGGTATCGGCGGGTTCATCGGCCTCGAGGAGCCCAACCTCTTTGGCCAGGGCAAGCGCGGCAAGCTGCAGTGGCAGTTCGGCCGTAACATCCAGGACCTGAACCTTTCCTACACCGATCCCAACATCAGGGAAACCCGGGTTTCCGGCACCCTGTCCATCTTCGACTCGCGGGCCCGGTTCGTCGTCGGCGACCTGGGTCGGCGGCGGCAGGCGGGCGGGCTCATCCAGTTCGGGTTCCCGCTCCTCTCGTCCCGCTATACCCGGCTGTTCCTGAATTACGGTCTGCAGCGGATCTCATATACCGGGGGCTCCATCAGCCTCCGGAGCCGCTTCAGCTGCTTCCAGTGCACCCGGTCCACCCTTGGCGCGTCCATAGTCAAGGACACCCGGGTAGGAATGCCATTCGCCACCGCGGGTACCTTCCTCACCTTCGCCGGCGAGCTGAACGGCGGGTTTCTCGGCGGTACCGGCGACTTCCAGAAGTTCGACGCCGAGGCAAGGTTCTATGCCCCGCTTGGCGTCATCGGAGGGAGCCGGGCGCAGATCGGCGGCGGCGGGGTCGCGGTGGTGCTCGCGTTCATTGCCCGTGGGGGTTTCATTTTCGGCGATGCGGGGCCGTTCTTCACCGAGCTGTACTCGATGGGCGGCGTGCAGTTCGGCATTCCGTTGCGGGGGTACCCGGAGTTCTCGATTACACCCAACGGGTACGATCCCCTGGCCGCCACCAACCGGGCCAGCCCGAACGCCTTCGGCAAGTCGATCGCGGCGTTCAACGTGTCGCTCGGGGCGCGGGTCAGCCAGTTCCTGTACTTGAGCATGTTCATCGATGCGGGCAACAACTATCGGAGCGTGGCGCAGTGGGACCCGACCCGGCTGATGCGTGGCGCCGGCTTCGGTGTGGCGGTCGTGTCGCCGCTCGGGCCGATCGGCATCGATCTTGGATATGGGTTTGACCGGACCAATCTGCTGGGGCAACCGGCCCCCGGCTGGCAGCTCCATTTCCGGCTCGGCAACTTCTTTTAGTGTGGTGAACCTTCTTACTCAGGAGCCTGACATGCGGTTCGCAGGTGTAGTGATGCGCGGCATTGGGACGCTGGTGGTGGCGGCGGTGGCGGTGGCCCCCGTTCAGGCGCAGTCGAAGCCGGCAACGAAGCCGGCAGCGACGACGGCCCCGGCTCCGGCTCCCTCCGGCGCGACGAAGCTCGCCTTCGTGAACGCCCGCCGGATCCTGCAGTCCACCCCGGGCTGGACCACGGCGGAGCAGACCTTCACCAAGGAGAGCGAGGGCTACCGCCTCGAGCTGCAGAAGCTGCAGGCGACCCTCGACTCGATGGCGTCGGATTACGAGCAGCAGTCCGTGGTGCTGAGCCCGACCCAGCGCCAGGCCAAGCGGAACGAGCTCGAGGCCAAGCGCACCGCGCTCGAGGCCCGTGCCCAGGAACTGCAGACCAAGGCCCAGCAGCGCGAAACCGAGTTGCTGGCACCGCTGCAGCAGAAGGTGAACGGCGTCATCGAGCAGATGCGCGTGGAGGGCGGATACGCCTTCATCTTCGACGTGAGCGCACAGAGCGGGAACATCGTCGCCGCCGACCGGTCCCTGGACCTCAGCGACCGGGTCATCGAGAAGCTCAAGGCGACCAACTGACCCAGGTGGCCGGTACCGGACTTACCGCGCAGGCGGTCGCCGACCTCGTCGGTGGCCGCCTGCTTGGCAATGGCTCGGTGGTCATCCACTCGGTGGCGTCGCTCGATCGCGCCGGGCCGGGTGACCTGTCGCTGGTGGTATCGGCGGCATATCGCGCCGGGCTGAAGGGGTCGGCGGCAGGTGTGGTGCTCGTCACCGACGACCTGGCGGGCGAGGCCGCTGGTATCACCACCACGGTGGTGGTGCGCGATCCCGCGCGGGCGCTGACGCAGGTGGTCACCTGCCTCTTTCCGCCGCCGGTGTCGCTCCCCGGCATCGATCCCTCCGTGCGCCTCGGCGCCGGGGTGGAACTCGGTGCCGGCGTATCCCTCGGTCCCAACGTCGTGCTCGGTGCCCGCACCAGGGTCGGCGCGCGCACCCGGCTCGATCCCGGCGTGGTGCTCGACGAGGACGTCACGGTGGGCGAGGACTGCCATCTGGGTGCCCACGTCGTCTGCGGCCCCCGCGTGCATCTCGGTGCGCGCGTCACCGTCAAGGCGGGCGCCGTGCTCGGCGGCCCCGGCTTCGGCTTTCACAGCAGTGCCGCCGGCCACCAGCGCATTCCCCATGTCGGCGGGCTCCGCATTGGCGACGATGTGGAGATCGGCTCCCTCTGCAGCGTCGATTGCGGCAGTATCGACGAAACCGTCATCGGGCGTGGCACCAAGATCGACAACATGGTGCATGTCGGGCACAACGTACGCATCGGCGAGCACTGCCTCCTCGCCGGCGGCGTCCTCGTGGGCGGCAGCACGCGCCTCGGTAACTTCGTCGTCATTGGCGGTGGTGCGGGCCTGGGCGACCACGTCACCGTGGGCGATGGCGCCCGCATCGGTGCCGGCACCGGTGTCTTCCGCGACCTTCCCGCCGGCGCGGTCGTGAGCGGCTACATGGCGCAGAACCATCGCGAGACGCTTCGCGTACAGGCGGCGGCGCTCCGGCTTCCGGCGATCATCGCCGAACTCGAGCGCCTCGTGGAGCAACGTCGCCGCGATGCCTAGGCGCACTCTGGCACGCGAGGTCACGCTCACCGGGGTCGCCCTTCACTCCGGCGTCACCAGCAGCGTCGTCTGCCGGCCGGGGCCGGCCGGCCGCGGCATCACCTTCGTACAGCACGGCGGCAAGTCGCCGGCAGTGCCCGCGCGTCCCCATCGCGTCGGCGCCACCGAGCGGCGCACCGGGCTTGGTGAGGGCGACAACGCCATCTATACCGTCGAGCATCTCCTCGCCGCCGCCTTTGCCCTGGGCCTGGACGACATCGCCGTGGAAGTTGATGGCCCCGAGCTGCCCATCCTGGATGGGTCGTTCGAACCATGGTTGCACGCCCTCCAATCCGGTGGGATGAGTGAGCAACCCGGGCATGCCGTCACCTTTGTGGTGCGCGCACCCTTTGTATTGAGCGTGGGCGGTGCATCTTACCGTGTGGCGCCGGCCGACGAATTCCGGCTTACCGTCAGCGTGGACTGGGATCACCCCGTCATCGGGCGGCAGACCGGCGAGTGGACCGTCAACGCCGACAGCTTCGGTCGGGAAATCGCCGGGGCGCGTACCTTCGGGTTCGAGCGCGAGGTGGCGGGGTTGCGGGAGCGCGGCTTCGCCTTGGGCGGCGATGTCGAGAACGTCATCGTGCTGACCGACGATGGGGTGCTGGGCACCACCCTGCGCTGGCCCGATGAGTTCGTCCGCCACAAGGCAGGTGACGTCATCGGTGATATTGCGTTGATTGGTGGGCGGCTCAAGGCTCACATCACCGCGGAACGTCCCAGTCACCAGGGCAACGTGGCGCTGGCGCAGCGCTTGATTCGCACGGCAGAACGTCAGGGAGGGCAAGTGCTCGAGATCAGCCGGATCATGGAAGTCCTGCCGCACCGGTACCCATTCCTGCTTGTCGACCGCATCCTCGAGGTCGAGCCGGAGCGCCGCGTGGTGGGCATCAAGAACGTCAGCATCAATGAGCCGTTCTTCCAGGGTCACTTTCCCGGGCATCCCATCATGCCTGGTGTGCTCATCGTCGAGGCGCTGGCCCAGGCCGGTTGCGTGCTGCTCATGGACAAGCAGATCGACCCCTCGAAGCAGATCGCGTACTTCATGGCGCTCGACAACGTGAAGTTCCGGCGGCCGGTCGTGCCCGGCGACCAGTTGCGGCTCGAGGTCACGCTCCTGCAGGGCAGGGGACGTACCCTGCGCCTCAAGGGCGAGGCGTACGTTGAGGGTCAACTGGTATGCGAGGCCGAGATGCTGGCGCGATTGGTGGACCGGTGACCGGCACCCGCATTCACCCCTCCGCGATCATCGACCCTGGCGCAAACCTCGGGGTGGATGTCGAGGTGGGGCCGTGGGTGCTGATCGGCCCCGACGTGGAGGTCGGTGACCATTGCCGCCTTGGGCCGCGCGTCACGCTGCAGCAGCAGGTGCGCCTGGGATCCCGTGTGCTGCTCGGCGAGGGCACCCTCGTGGGCGGCGATCCCCAGGACACCAAGTATCACGGCGAGGAAACCTGGGTCGAGATCGGCGATAACACCGCCATTCGAGAGTACTGCACCATCAATCGCGGCACGACCTCAACCGGTCGCACCGTGATCGGCTCCAATTGCTTCCTCATGACCTACGTGCACGTGGCGCACGATTGCCGCGTCGGTGATCACGTGGTCATTGCCAATGCCACCCAGATGGCGGGCCACGTGACCGTGCAGGATCACGCCATCATCAGCGGCCTCAACGGCATTCACCAGTTCGTCACCATCGGCGAGTACTCCTTCGTCGGTGGGGGATCTCGCGTCAACCAGGACGTGCCGCCCTTCACCAAGGCCGTGGGCAGTCCCATCGAGCTCTACGGGCTCAACACCGTCGGACTCCAGCGCGCCGGTGTGAGCGCCGAGGTGGTGACGTCGCTCAAGCGCGCCTATCGCATCGTCTTCAACTCCGACCTGAGCCTCGGTCGCGCCATCGCCCGCGCCCGCGAGGAAGTGCCGCCCCTCGCCGAGGTCGAGCGCTTCCTCTCCTTCGTGGAATCTGCCGGACGCGGGGTCCCCGCGTGATACCGGCGCTCCCCATCGGCGTCATCGGTGTGGGTGCGCTCGGCCGTCATCATGCCCGCCACCTGGCGGCATCGCCCGAGGCCACCCTCGTCGGCGTGTACGACACCGATCGCGCGCGCGCTCGGGAGGTGGCGGCCGCCTGTGGGTGCCGCGCGTTCGAGGACCTCGACGAACTGCTCGGGCTGGTGCGTGCCGTCACCGTCGCCGTCCCGACGCCGCACCACGCCGAGGTCGGCCTGCATGTGCTGCGACGTGGCGTGCCGATGCTCATGGAAAAACCGCTCGCCGCCACCGTGCTCGAGGCCGACGCGCTGATCGCCGAGGCCGCGCGCCAGGGCGTCCAGCTGCAGGTGGGACATATCGAGCGCTTCAACCAGGCGCTCCGCGCCGCCGAGCCGCTGCTGCACCATCCGCTGTATCTCGAGAGCCAGCGACTCGCCTCCTTCCAGCCGCGCGGCACCGACGTCGCCGTGGTGCTCGATCTCATGATCCATGACCTCGACCTGATCCTGCACCTCACCGGCGGGGCTGAGGCCATCGACGTACGCGCCTCGGGCGTCGCGGTGCTCTCCCCGCACCTCGACATGGCCAATGCGCGGGTGGAGTTCGAGGGCGGCGTGGTGGCCAACGTCACCGCCTCGCGCGTGGCTCGCGACCGGGTGCGGCGGCTCAGGATCTTCCAGGCCAACGGCTATCTCTCCCTCGACCTCGCCACCGGCAAGGGCGACTTCATGCGCCTGCGCGACGGATGGCGTCCCGGCATCAGCCAGGAGCTCTCCGACATCGTGGAATTCATTCCACTCTCAGCACCCGAGGCCGATGCGCTCTCCCTCGAGCTGCACAGCTTCATCCATGCCGTGCGCGGCGATCGCGAGGCGGTGATCACCGGTGAGGAGGGCAGGGCGGCGCTCGCCCTGGCGCTGCGCGTCACCGACGCCGTGACCACCGCGCCATTGCCCCTGCTCGGCGGGGCATGACCGCCGCCGGTGCCCGCATCTTCCTGTCGGCGGGAGAGCCCTCCGGCGACCTGCATGGGGCGGCGGTAATCCAGGCACTGCGAAGCCGGCTGCCATCGGCGGTGCTGGAGGCCTTTGGCGGACCACGGATGGCCACGGCAGGAGCGAACGTGCGATTTCCCATGGAAGGCATGACCGCCTTCGGCCTCGTGGAGATCCTCGAGAAGATTCCCGCGCACTACCGGCTGCTGCGCCGCATGGAGCGCGACTTCGCCCGGTCGGCCTACGACCTGGTCATCCTCATCGACTATCCCGGTTTTCACCTGCATGTCGCAGAGGCTGCGCGGCGCGCCGGCATTCCCGTGCTGTACTACATCGCGCCGCAGCTCTGGGCCTGGCGGCCGCAACGGGCGAAGCGCCTCGCGGCGGCCTGCAACCGGCTCGCCGTGATCCTGCCGTTCGAGGAAGCCTTCTTCCGGAACGTCGGCGTGGACGCTGTATATGTGGGTCATCCGCTGCTCGATCGCGGGGCACCGCCTTCCCGCGCAACGGCGCGCGCGGCGCTTGGCATCCCCGCGGACGAACGGGTGCTCGCCCTCTTTCCCGGCAGTCGTGCCGGCGAGATCCGGCGTCTCTGGCCGTCCTTCCGCGATGCCGCGCGCACGCTCCTCGATCGGGGCGTCGCCACCCGCGTCATCGTGGCCGCGACCGATCAGGGCGACTTTCCCGGCAGTGAATCGTTCACGCTCATCCGCAGCGCGTCGCTGGCGGTGGCCGCCGCCGCCGATGCAGCCATCGTGAAGTCGGGCACCTCTACGCTGGAGGCCGCGCTCGCCGACACGCCGATGATCGTGCCCTACCGCGTCAACGCCATCACCGCCTTCCTCAGCCGTCGCCTCGTCACCGTGCCGTGGGTGAGCCTGGTCAATCTCGTGGCGGAGCGTGAGGTGGTGCCCGAGATCCTCCAGGAAGCGGTCACGGCGCCCCGCCTCGTCGAGGCCGTCGGGCCGCTGCTTGATCCGGCGCATCCCGCCACGCGCGCACAGCGCGAGGGCCTGGCGCTCGTGCGCGCGCGCCTGGGGACGCCTGGTGCCGCCGATCGCGTCGCCAACATGGCCGTCGCACTGCTGGCCGCATGAAGATCCGGCTCTCGCCGCGCCAGGTCCGCATCATCGCGCGCCCCGTCATCTCGCTGCTCGCCCGCACCTGGCGCTACGAGCTGCCACCGCGAAATCCTCTCGAGGATGACGTGCGCAGCGGCCGGGCCACCGTGGTCATCGCCTGCTGGCACGAGGAGCTGCTGCCGTTGCTCTGGCATGGGCGCGGCTTCGGCATGGGTGTGGTGGTGAGCGGTTCACGGGACGGGGAATACGCCGCCCAGGTGGCGGAAGGGTTCGGCTATCGCGCCCTCCGGGGATCGAGCAGCAGGCGCGGCGCGAAGGTTCTCCTCGAGGCGGTACGCGAGCTCCAGGCCGGCACCAGCATCACCTTCACGCCCGATGGTCCCCGGGGTCCGCGTCGAGTCTTCAAGCCCGGGGCGGCCCTTGCAGCCCAGCGCGCCGGGGTGCCCCTCGTCCCGGTCAGGGCCACCCGGTGCAGGCCTGGCGCCTCCGTTCCTGGGACCACTTCGCCATTCCCAAGCCGGGGGCCCGAGTCCTCGTGGCCTACGGCGATCCCATCCAGGTGGGACCCGGATCCGATGGCGTTTCGGAGGCGGCCGCCGTGGCTGAACGGGCACTGAACCTGCTTGGAGCGGCCGCATGATCGGGGGCCGGCGGGGTGATACCCACAGGTTCCTGCGCTGGCTCTGGACCAGCCGTCGCTTTGAGGCTCGACTGGCCCGTGCGCCGCTGGTTCCGGCCTCCGTGCTCTGGCGGGCTGGCATGAAGCTCCGGGAGGCCGCCTATCGTCGCGGCTGGGCAACAACGCATGACCTGCCCCTCCCCACGGTGGCGGTCGGGAACCTTACGGTCGGTGGCTCGGGCAAGACGCCCATCGCGATCTGGATTGCGCGACACTACGCCGCGCAGGGACTGCGGCCCGGCATCCTCCTCCGGGGCTACGGTGGCGACGAGACGATGGTGCATCGGCGGTCGGTGCCCGAGGCGATTGTCGTCGCCAATGCCGACCGGGTGGCCGGCGCGGAGGCGGCCCTGGCCCAGGGCGCCCAGGTGCTCGTGCTCGACGACGCGTACCAGCGGATGGATGTCCGCCGGGACCTGAACCTCGCGGTCGTGGCCGCCGAAACCACCCGTGCGGTGCGGTGGGCGGTGCCGGCGGGACCGTGGCGTGAGGGAGTCGAGGCCCTCGATCGCGCTGATGCGCTGATTGTCACCCGGAAGCGCGCCACGCCCGAGGCCGCCGAACTGCTCGCGGACGAACTGTCCTCGCGCATCGAGGGGCCGGTGGCCATCGCGCACCTGGGCCTGCGGCACCTGGAGGGGCTCGTCTCCGGTCGTCGCACCCCCGCGAGTGAGCTGGCCGGTCGTCGCGTGGTGGCGGCCGCCGGTATCGCCGACCCCGATGCGTTCGTGGCCCAGGTGAAGTCCATCGGGGCGCAGGTGCAGGTAGCCACGTGGAAGGATCATCACGACTATCGCGACGAGGACGTCGCGTGGCTGGCACATGCGGCGCGCCGCGCCGATCATGTCGTCATGACCGAGAAGGATGCCGTCAAGTTGCGCGATCGCTGGCCCGCCAGCGTGCCCGAGCCGCTCGTGGCGGTGCTTGGATTGGAGTGGGAGCGTGCCGGCGATCGCATCGTCGCCGCCCTCGATGCCGTCGTCCACAGTGTGGATCGCCCTTAACCCAGGCCGTGCGCCGCGGCGCCGGAGACTTCCATGACCAGCATTGCCACCCATCGGGGCCAGCCGATCATCTCCCCGGACAAGGACCGGTTCCTGTCCGAGGAGAATCCGTTCGAGGCGATGATGTCCCGCTTCGATTACGCGGCCCAGCGCCTCAGCCTCGATCCCGGCCTGTACAAGGTGCTCCGTCATCCCGAAAAGCAGATCATCGTCGCCGTACCGGTGCATCGCGACAACGGCGAGGTGGAGGTCTACACCGGCTACCGCGTCATTCACAATTCGTCGCGCGGGCCGGCCAAGGGCGGCATCCGGTTCGACATGAACGTGCATCTCGACGAGGTGAAGGCGCTGGCGGCGTGGATGACCTGGAAATGTGCGGTGGTGAATATTCCGTTCGGTGGCGCCAAGGGCGGCGTCATCTGCGATCCCTCCCACATGTCGATGCCCGAACTCGAACGCATGACCCGCCGCTACACCTCCGCCATCATCGATACGCTGGGCCCCGACTCGGACGTTCCCGCGCCCGACGTCAACACCAATGAGCGCGTCATGGCCTGGGTCATGGACACCTACTCCATGCACAAGCGTCACACGGTGACCGCGGTGGTGACGGGCAAGCCGATCGAGATGGGCGGGTCGCTGGGGCGGCGAGAGGCCACCGGCCGCGGCTGCACCATCGTGACGCTCAAGGCCCTCGCGCGGCTCGGCATGCCGGTGAAGGGTGCCCGCGTCGCCGTGCAGGGATTCGGCAACGTCGGCTCCATTGCCGCGCAGCTGCTCGAGCAGGCCGGCTGCACCATCGTGGCGGTCAGCGACAAGACCGGCGCCGTCTGGAATGCAAAGGGCCTCGACGTCGCCGACCTGCTGGCATACGTGCGCCAGAACAAGTTCCTCGCCGGGTACCCGAAGGGCGAGGCGATCGGCAACGAGGAGCTCCTCACCATCGACTGTGAGGTGCTGGTCCCCGCCGCCCTCGAGAATGTCATTACCAGCAAGAACGCCGCGAACATCCGGGCAAGGATCATCTGCGAGGGCGCCAACGGACCCACCACCGCCAACGCCGACAGGATCCTCGAGGAGAAGGGGGTCTTCGTCATCCCCGACATCCTCGCCAATGCCGGTGGCGTCACCGTGAGCTACTTCGAGTGGGTACAGGACCGCGGCGGCTATTTCTGGGACGAGGAGACGGTGAACCAGCGCCTCGAGAAGATCATGGTCCGCTCCTTCGATGAGGTGGCGGCCATGTCGGACACCCACACCCTCAACATGCGCACCGGTGCCTACATGCTGGCAATCGAGCGGGTGGCCGCCGTGCACCGCCTGCGCGGCATGTACGCCTAGTTGCTGAAGCTCACACTCGCCGCTGTCGGCCGCCTGCGGCCGGAGTACCGGGCCCTCGCCGACGAATACGCGGCGAGGGTCGCGCGCTTTGCGGAATTCACCGAGGCCGAGGTGCGCGAGGCCTCACGCGCGCCGTCGCCGGCCGTGCAGTTGCGCGAGGAAGCCGCCCGGCTGCAGGAGAAGCTTCCCGGCGGCAGCCGCATCGTGGTGCTCGACCGCACCGGAAAGGGACTCACCAGTGAGGCCCTGGCGCGCGAGCTCGACCGCTGGCGCTCGGAATCCCGTCCCGTCTCCCTCGTCATCGGTGGCTCCAACGGCCTCGCCCCCGACCTGGTGCAGGCTGCCGACCTCGCCTGGAGCCTCGGTCCGCTAACTTTGCCGCACGAACTGGCGCGGGTGGTGGTCCTGGAGCAGGTATACCGGGCATGGACCATTCTCCGTGGCGAGCCCTATCACAAGTGAGCTGTCAGTCGTCAGTGGGCAGTCGGCAGAGAGTCGACAGTCTTGGAATAGCTGCCGACTGCCAGCTTACTGACGACTGAATACTGCCGACTGCCGACTCATGACCGAATGGTTCGAATCGTGGTTCAATGAAGACTATCTGGCCCTCTACCCACACCGCGACGCGGCAGAAGCAGGGCAGCTGGTCCAGCTCATCGGCCGCTTCACCGGGTGGACCAGTGGCTGGCGCGTGCTCGACGTGGGCTGCGGGCCGGGTCGCCATGCGGCAGCGCTCGAGGGCGCCGGGGTGCGTCCCGTCGGCCTGGACCTGTCGAGCGCGCTGCTGCGACGCGCGCGCGAGGTGACGTCGGCGCCACTGGTGCGGGCCGACATGCGACGCCTCCCGATCCGGGCACACTCGGTGGACGCCTGCCTGAGCCTCTTCACCAGCTTCGGCTACTTCGAGAGTGACGCCGAGCATGCGGAGACGCTCGCCGGCATGGCGTCCACCCTCCGGCCCGGGGGATGGTTCGTCATCGACTTTCTCAACGCCGCACAGGTGCGCTCTCATGTGGCGACGGAGCCGGGGACGCTGCAGCCGGGGGAGCGGGGAAGCCGCCTGCGCAAATATCTTTCGCCCGACCGGCGGTACGTGATCAAGGAGATTCATCTGGCGGATGGCCGGCAGTTCAGCGAACGCGTGCGACTGTACCACGCGACGGAGCTCGAGGCGATGCTCGCGGCGGCGGGTATCGCGGTCGAGCAGCGCTTTGGCGACTACCACGGCGCCCGATGTATCGACGGCGCGCCACGCGCACTGCTGATGGGCCGCGCCGCATGACCTTCCAGCTCGTCACCACCCCGCTGCGCCCCACCGTGCCCATGCCATCGCCGCGGGTGGGTGGGGTGGACCCGCGACTGCTCGACTCGGCGGTGCGCCCGGCGGGACAGCCCGATCCGCGTCCCCGCCTGCTCGAACCGAACGCGCTGGTCGTCACGACCGGCCAGCAGCCCGGGCTCTTCACCGGGCCGCTCTACACGATCTACAAGGCGATTTCCGTCGCGGCACTGGCGCGCCGGCTCGAGGCGGCATGGCAGCGGCCGGTCGTGCCGGTGTTCTGGCTCGCGACGGATGATCACGACTTCGCCGAGGCCAATCGCGCAGCCTGGCCGGCGCCCGATGGCAGTATTCGCCACGTGACGCTGCGTGAGCGTGCCGGCGATGCCGTGATGGCGCCGATGTACCGTGAGCCACTCGGTGCCGACATCCTCACCGCGCTCGCCACCCTCAAGGCCGACCTGCCCGGTGACGGCTTCGCCGACGAGACTCTTGCCTGGCTGGAGCGTCACTATCGCCCGGAGCACACCGTGGGCGGCGCCTATGCCGGGGCGCTCGCCGAACTGGTGGCACCGCTCGGCGTGGTCTGCATGGATGCCGGGTGCTGCTCCCTCAAGCAGCTCGCGGCACCGGTGATGATGCGGGCGCTGGCGCAGTCCGTGGAGATCGAGGCGCCGCTGGTGCCCCTCGCGGCGCAGCTCGCGAAGCAGGGAGACGATCCCGCCGTCGCGGTGGGTGATGGCGCCACCCTCGTGTTCCTCGACGGTGCGCAGGGACGCGACCGGCTGGTGCGTGCCGGCGATGGCTTCCGTACCCGACGAGGTGGTGCGACCTACCGCATGGCCGACCTCGCCGCGATTGCGGCGGCGGAACCGGAGCGCTTGTCGCCCAACGTGCTGCTGCGCCCGGTGGTGGAGAGTGCCGTGTTGCCGACGGTGGCCTATGTCGCGGGCCCCGGAGAGCTGCGCTACCTGGCCCTCACGCCGCCGGTGTATGCCGCGCTCGGCGTGGATCGGCAGCTGCCGGTGGCGCGTTGGTCGGGGCTCGTGGTCGAGCCCAAGGTCGAGCGCGTCATGACCAAGTTCAACCTCACGGTGGACGACCTGCTTGGTCCCGACGGCGTCATCGAGAGCCGGATTGCACGCTCGCAACTGCCCGAGAGCGTCACGTCCACCGTCACCCGGCTTCGCGAGGCGCTGGAAGCGGAGTACGGCAGCCTGACGGCGGCGGCGGTGAGCATCGATCCGACACTCGAGAAGACGGTGCAGGGTGCCCGCGGCAACGCCGTGCGCGGCGTCGAGGAAATCGAGAAGAAGCTGGTGCAGCACCTGAAGAAGCGGAGCGAGACGGAGCTGGGGCAGGTGGCGCGTGCCCGAAACCTCGTGCGCCCTGACGGCAAGCCCCAGGAGCGGGTCTTCACCGTGGCTCCCTTTCTTGCCCGGAACGGCCGTGCATTCCTCGACGCAGTGCTGGTCGAGGCCCAGGCCTGGTATGCCGACGCCCTTGAAGGGGTTGGGGCCCGCTCCTAGGTTCCCGGACCAATGTCCATCATCGCCCTGCTCCTCCTCGTCGCATTGATGATTCCCATCATGGGCATCGTCTTCGACTCGCCCATCGGGCGGGCGCTGGCGCGCCGCCTCGAGGGACCGTCCCAGGAGCCAGTGGGAATCGCCGAACTGGCGAAAAAGGTGGACCTGCTCGAGGGCGACGTGGACGATCTCTCCCGCGCGGTGCAGGAGCTCAAGGAGGAGAATCAATTCCTCCAGCGACTCATCGAGGACGCCCCGCCGCGCACCCTTCCACCACCGCCCAACGCCTGACCACCAACCCAGCCAAGCCGGTGCCAGGAAGAGGCTCAGCGCTGATGGTGGCGCTGGGCATCCTGGCGAGCCGCGTCGTTGGACTCGTCCGCATGCGGTTCCTGGGGCACTACCTCGGCGTTGGTGACGCCGCCGATGCCTTTGCCGCCGCCTTCCGCATCCCGAACCTGCTGCAGAATCTGTTCGGGGAGGGCGCCCTCTCCGCCTCGTTCATTCCGGTGTATGCCCGTCTCCTCGGTGCCGGCAATGAGGCAGAGGCACGCCGCGTCGCCCGCGCAGTCGGTGCGCTGCTGGCGCTCCTGGTCGGCGCGCTCGTGCTGCTCGGTGTCCTGGCGACACCACTCTTGATTGGCCTGATCGCTCCCGGCTTCGCGGGCGACAAGCGCGACCTCACCATCAGGCTGGTTCGTATCTTCTTCCCCGGCGCTGGCCTCTTCGTGATGTCGGCCTGGTGCCTGGGAATCCTGAACAGCCACGGAAAGTTTTTCCTCTCGTACGCCGCACCGGTGGTGTGGAACCTGTCGATCATCGCCGCCCTCGTCTGGTGGGGCGGCCGGGTGGGCGAGGTGGATCTGGTCGTGGCGGCTGCATGGGGCTCAGTCGTGGGTGCCGCGCTGCAGGTGCTGGTGCAGCTTCCCACGGTCACGACGATGCTGCAGGGCATCCCCGGCTCCATGAGCGGCACCGCGACGCAGGTGCGCATCGTGGTGCGCAACTTCCTGCCGGCGTTCCTCAGCCGCGGCGTCGTGCAGATCAGCGCGTATGTCGACACGCTCATCGCCACGCTCCTGCCGAGCGGCGCGGTGGCGGCGCTGAGCTACGCCCAGAATCTCTACGTGCTGCCGGTGAGCCTTTTCGGCATGTCGGTGTCGGCCGCCGAGCTCCCCCGCATGTCCGGCGCGTCCGGTGCCTCCACCGATCAGGGACAGCGCGACGCCCACCTCCGCGCGCGACTCGAGGCGGGGCTCCGCCAGATCTCCTTCTTCGTCATCCCCACCTGCGGCATCTTCCTGGCCCTTGGCCAGGTGGTGGCCGCCGCGCTCTTCGAGACCGGCCGGTTCAGCCGGGCCGACAGTTTCTACGTCTGGCGCATCCTCGCCGGCGCGGGCATCGGGCTCCTCCCGGGTACACTGGGCCGGTTGTACTCATCCACCTTCTATGCCATCCAGGACACCCGCACCCCGATGCGGTTCGCCATACTCCGCGTGCTGGCGGGCGTGGCCCTGGGCTTCCTGCTCGCCGTCTACCTGCCGCGCGCCTACGGTATCGAGGCCGAGTGGGGTGCACCCGGCCTGGCACTCGCGGGCAGCCTCGCCGGGTGGCTCGAGTTCCTGCTGTTGCGTCGTTCGCTCTCGCGCGTCGTTGGCCGCACTGTCAGCGATTCGGCACTCCTCGCTCGCCTCTGGGGTGCCGCCGCGGTAGCGGCGCTGGGTGGCTGGGCAGTGCTCAGGCTGGTGCAGCATCAGCCGCCAATCCTGGTGTTCGTGCTGGTGATGGGTTGCTACGCCGCCATCTACGTTGGGATCACCCACCTGTTTGGGATCCACGAAGCGCGAGCGTTCGTGGCCAGGCTGAAGCGATCGAAGGGCGGGTAGGCGGGTAGGCGGGTAGAAGATGGAATTGTGGCGCGTCGAATGGGGATGGCTCCAGAGGCACCGTTGCCCGGCGCGTTCGGGAGCAGAGCACAACGTCTCAGGCTGATGACCGGAGCGACGGCACGTGTGCCGCGGAGCCACCCCAGAGACGCGCCCCAGCCTCGATTAACTTTCACGCATGACCGTGAAGGACGTGACGCAGGAAGCCCTGCAGCGCAAGCTCGAGACACTCCCCGACGGGCCGGGCGTCTATCTCTGGAAGGATGCACAGGGCCAGGTGCTCTACGTGGGCAAGGCCAAGCGCCTCAGTTCCCGCGTGCGCAGCTATTTCTCCAACGACCCGATCCTCCAGCCCAAGGATGTACTGCTTCGTCGCCTCATCGCCGACGTCGAGACCGTGGTGACGGCCACTGAGGCGCAGTCACTTATCCTCGAGAACAACCTCATCAAGGAGTATCGACCCCGCTTCAACGTCGCCCTCAAGGACGACAAGAGCTATCCGTCCATTGCGGTCACCGTCGCCGAACCGTTCCCCCGCGTGCTCGTCACCCGCCGCCGCGACCTCACCGGCGCCCGCTATTTCGGCCCTTTCACCGACGTTTCCCAGCTGCGCCGCGCGCTCGCCATCGTCCGCCGCATCTACACCGTGCGCAGCTGTGCCGACGACATTCCCCGCGAGCGCCGCGAGCGGCCCTGTCTCGACTACCATATCGGTCGCTGCAAGGCGCCCTGCGTCGGCTGGCAGACCGAGGCCGACTACCGCGCGATGATTGATGAGGTCCTCGCCTTCCTCGACGGCCGGACCCAGGACATTCGGCTGCGCGTCCGGGAGTTGATGGCCGAGGCGGCCACGCGCGAGGACTTCGAGCGGGCGGGCGAACACCGCGATGCGCTCCGCTGGCTCGAGAAGCTCGAGGAGACGTCGGCGGTCGAGATCGTG
>Ga0302322_100002347_pt1 | contig 15936 bp, 8 predicted proteins | sample Fen_T0_2_FD_203757 | JGI IMG/M metagenome (GOLD analysis project Ga0302322, IMG submission 203757) | Peat permafrost microbial communities from Stordalen Mire near Abisko, Sweden - Fen_T0_2 | ecosystem: Environmental > Terrestrial > Soil > Wetlands > Permafrost | place: Sweden: Abisko... | reverse complement strand
GCCATCATACGAATCAAATCAGGGTTTTACAGGATGGGACAAGATGCTCACAACAATCGACTGGTGCAAGAGTAACGGTATTACTACAAAAGGCCATCCACTGGTCTGGGCGACTAAGTCAGGGACTCCTGAATGGCTGACAAAGTATACTGAGAAAGAAACTGAAGAACTGCTGAAAACAAGGGTACTTAACATAACGGCAGGATTCCGGGATAAAATTGAACTATTTGATGTGGTGAATGAGCCTATCAATGTGAAGAGCTGGAAACATAAGATGGAAAACTTCAATGATACAAATGACTGGGGTGTAACGGATACAATTCCTCTCATTGCGGATTATGTTGAAAAAGCACTTCAGTGGGCACACCAGGGAAATCCCAAAGCCACTCTGCTCATTAACGAATACCGTACCCTGGCGGACAAGGATGTTCGTAAAAGGTATGATGATCTGCTGACAGAACTTAAAAAAAGGAATGCACCTTTGTCAGGTATGGGTATTCAGGCACACGAACCACACAATGAATGGTTTTCTCCTGTGGAAGTATGGAAGACCTTCGATCTTTATTCCCGCTTTGGTTACCCGATTCATATTACAGAATTTCATCCCCAATCATCAGGTGTACCCATAACGGGAGGTTGGAGAACAGGCTCATGGACGCCGGAAGCCCAGATGGAATTCACTGAACAGTTTGTCTGGCTATGCTTTGGACATCCGGCTGTTGCATCGATCAACTGGTGGGGTTTTTCCGATCGGAATATCTGGTTGCCCGGAGGAGGACTGGTGGATGAAGAATATCGTCCCAAACCTGTCTATATTATGCTTGATAAACTGATCAATCAAACGTGGAAAACAAATATCTCTGCACAAACCGGCAACAAAGGATCAGTATCATTCAGAGGCTTCTATGGCGAATATGAAATAACATTGAACACCCAGGATGGGAAAACCAGGTTTTTCAAAGCACATGTGAGCAAAAATCAGGAAAACTACTGGACATTTATTATTGATTGAAAAGGAAGTCATGTATATGATGCATTCAATTTATTATGCTAAAATGAAATTTTAAAAGAATGATTAAGCAATCCGGCTCTGCAATCTACAGGCCAATTATTTTTTTAGTGTGTTTGCTGATGGGAAACTGCTTATTGGGGCAGAATAACACAAGTGTAACATTAAATGGAGAATGGAAATTATTTTATGGACCTTGTGATAAGAATGCACCAAAAACCCCGGATGAATTAACCAATAAGCATTGGGATGTTATTTCTGCAAAAGTTCCCGGGAATGTTGAACTTGATTTATTGGCTGCCGGAGTAATAAAAAATCCGGAAACCGGAAATAACATTTACGATCTGAGGAAATATGAAGCCTATCAGTGGTGGTATTTCAGATCATTCCCGACTCCGGTTTATAAATCCGGCGAAAGAGTTGAAATTGTATTTGAAGGGCTGGATTGTATCGGCAGTGTCTGGGTAAATAACAAGCTTGTGGGAAAACCCGAAAACATGCTTATCCAGCATCGTTTTGATATTACTGACCTCCTGGCTGAAAAAGGGAATAACAACATTTATGTATCCATCAATCCTGCTGTGGCCGAAAGCCAGAAGTACCTGACCGGAACTATTGGCTCGCGTGATTATTTATCATCAGAGGAACAATATATACGTAAAGCCCCCCATATGTATGGATGGGATATTATGCCGCGCCTGATCAGCGCTGGTCTTTGGCGTGAGGTTCGTTTGGACATACAAAAAACAACCCGCTTTAAACAGGTTTACTGGATGACCAATACAGTAAATCTAGATGAGAAAAAAGCTCTATTGATCTTAGACTGGGAATTCGCAACTGATTATTCCACTGTTGATGGACTGACAATGGAAGTTTCGTTGAGAAAGGATGGCAAAACATGCTATAAACATTTGTATCCGCTGTATCAGCGCAGCGACCGGGAACGAATTGAACTCAGTAATGTAGATTTTTGGTGGCCAAGGGGTTATGGAGATCCGGCACTCTATGAAGCTACCTGTAAGATATTGGACGACAAGAATAATGTTCTGGACGAAAAAACTCAAAAAATAGGCATCAGGACTGCCGAAGTAATTAGAACTGAAATTACCACGATAGAAAATCCAGGGGAATTTGTATTCAAAATCAATGGTGAAAAGATCTTTGTAAAGGGGACAAACTGGGTTCCGTTAGATGCTTTGCATAGCCGGGACAAGAGTCATCTCAAAGAGGCCATGGCAATGATTACTGATTTGAATTGCAATATGATACGCTGTTGGGGTGGCAATGTTTACGAGGATAATGATTTTTTTGATCTGTGTGATTCAAACGGAGTAATGGTTTGGCAGGATTTTGCAATGGGCTGTTCATTTTACCCGCTTGACAATTCTTTCATGCAGAAAATCAGGGAAGAAGCGATCCAGGTGGTTCTTAAGCTCCGTCAGCATCCTTCCCTTGTAATGTGGTCAGGAAACAACGAGAATGATCAGTCAGCCGAATGGACTTTTAACAGGCCGGTTGATCCCGGACTTGATGCAATCAGCAGGGTCGTTCTGCCCAGGGTAATCTGGGAATTTGACCCTGTAAGATCCTATTTGCCGAGTTCGCCTTATTGCAGCGAGGAATATTTTAAGAGAGGAAGAGATATGAATTTACTTCCGGAGGTACATCTCTGGGGTCCCCGGGGTTATTACAAAGCTCCATTCTATACAAAGACAAATGCTCATTTTGTCAGTGAAATAGGTTATCACGGCTGTCCTGACCGCAGAAGTCTTGAACGTATGTTTGATCCGGACTTTGTTTATCCCTGGACAAGCGACGGAAGCTGGAATGATGAATGGCAGACCAAAGCAGTCCGCAGCAATCCAAAATCAACCGTTACAATTGAAAGGAATAATTTAATGATCAATCAGGTGAATGCTTTATTCGGCGTAAAGCTAAAGGATCTGGACCAATTCATTTTTGCTTCCCAGGTTGTACAGGCAGAGGCGATGAAGTATTTTATTGAGTTATGGCGAATGGACAAATTCCGTAAAACCGGGATTATCTGGTGGAACCTTCGTGATGGCTGGCCAATCATATCTGATGCAGTGGTTGACTTCTACAACAATAAAAAGCTAGCCTATTATTATATCAAACAAGTTCAATATAATGTCTGTGTAATGATAGGAGATTTGAAAGATAATGTTCACCCTGTAGTAGCTGTAAACGACACGCGGGAAGAAAAATCCGGAAACGTAGTGATCCGCGATGCTGATACAGGCAAAACTATTTTCTCAGGTTCTTTTACAATACCTGTAAATGGCAAAACGCTCATAGTAAATATCCCTGAAAACAAGATGCAGTCTATGTGGCTGATTGATTATACAATTGGAAATGAAAAACATACCAACCATTATTTAAATGGCGATGCTCCTTTTAAACTGGATGACTATCAGCGATGGTATAAATTGTTGGATATAAATAGGGATTAAGGCAGCTAAATGGTTATTTTACCTCCCTTTTTTCTGAATGTATTTTTTGGTCAACATCCGCACCGACTCCATTCAGGAGGAAGACAGGGAATGCTTTTGGGTTAAGCGGAGAAGCAGTTCCCTTAAAATCTTTTATTCTGAGACCGGTAAAATTATCGACTTCAATACCATGAGTAAACCAGGGCATCCTGGTACCTGACCAAACCAGTTCAAATTCATTAATTGTCAGATCTTTCACATACATGGCCAGGAAACCTGGCAGATCGTGTTCAAATAATTGTTTTTCCAGCAGACATCCCCGAAGGTCAATATTTCCTCCCTCCACATCATTAAGCTTTGAGTCGATGATATCGAGTGTCAGGTTATGGAAAGAAACATTTTCAATAACACTTTCCTCACTGCCATATAATAATATCCCGTTTTCGCTTTTGCAGGTGATATTATCAAACTTGATATTCCTGATCTTTCCCAGTTTGACTTTTTCTTTTCCGCGGACGGCGGAAATATGTATCGGTTCTCCATTGCCCCACCAGTCACCCGTACGAAGCTTTGTTTCTATTATAACATTCGAAATGATTATATCTTCCAGGGATCCCTCATCCCGCAGAAATATTCCTATTCCTCTAGTAGAATTGGAAATATTGCAATTGGAGATATTGATGTTATGAACCGAATTCTGGTCGATTGAGCCAATTCGTATGGCACTGGAACATGACTGCAGGTTACAGTTGGAAATAATAAAGTTTTCTGAAGGGTGACGGACCCTTATGAATCCGGGTAACTCAAGATGATTGTCATACCCGGTAATGACAAGACAGTCATCACCTGACCTGATATCTGAATTCGAAACTACAACATTATTACAGCTTGTAATATCTATTCCGTCTGCATTGGGAGCTAGCATATTCGTCCATAACCTTATTCCATCAACCTGCACTCCATCGCAATCGGCGAAATGGATAGCCCAGAGAGCAGGTTGTGTTATCAGAACATCTTTGATTGTTACCCTTTTGCAGTTACTGAAAATGATCATCTGATAAGGCCTGTCTTTGGGAACTACCGGTCCATCACCAACACCAGTGCCTTCGACCTTCCTGTAATTCTCTTTCTGCCGGGTATACTTCCTGATTTCCCATGGAATGGATTTGGATTTGTCAAGTTCAAAGAACTGATCACCATTGCCGTCGATATTTCCTGATCCTGAAATGGTAATGTCTTCAGCATCTTTGGTATAGATCATCCCGTAATGCACACTGTTATAAGGAGTATAATCTATTAGGTTTGGACTTCCCCTGAGAATGGCGCCTGTCTCAAGATACATGTTTACATGGCTTTTCAGATTGAATGTCCCGGTGATAAAAATGCCTGTTGGTATAACCACTTTTCCTCCACCGTTCAGATAACAGGCATCAATAGCCTTTTGCACCGCAAGAGTGTTCAGAGTTTTCCCATCACCGACAGCCCCGTATTCAAGAATATTGAATGTCTGAGCTGTAGCGGCATGGAAAACAAAAAGTAAGATGAAAAAACAAAATCTGCGTATTTTGATATTCATCATAGTATTGGTTAAGATATATGAGATTAAATTCCTTTATACAAAACAATTCAATCCGTTTATTCGGATTTGGAAAGCTCTGCCATAAGCCATAAAGTGTAAGACACCATTGGTGTCCAGTATTCTGAGATCTGCCAGTCACCGTTTCCAATGGAGGGTTGATCGTTATGATCGCCACCAAGGCCATTTAATACAGCACCTGGCAATACGGGGGTCTGAGGATAAAATGTACTTCCCGGGAAATGTTTGGGGTGATTGTATCCGACACCTTCAATAGTAGAACTGTTGAAAGGATTGATACCTATAATCCAGTCGAGTTGTTTTTGTGCATATGCTTTCAGCTTCGGATCATGCAACACGACAGAAGCTTTTAACAATCCGATTCCCGATGATGCGAGGTTGGCGTTTATACCAACCCACCATTCTGCTTCAGGAGGCATAAAATAACGATACCAGTAATCACCGGCCCTTTTGTTACCTCCCGGATCTTCTTTCGTAAAAAGGCCGAAAGGAACAATTCCGAAACTGTTCTTTCTGGCAATAGTCAAAAGATAGTTCCGGGTATAATTACTAATAGTTTCTTTCCAGGCAGCAGCTTCTTTATCTGCAGGAAACATCTGCACCATATCGCAAAGGGCAAACAGTTCTTCACAACCATTCCAGATATTCTTATATGGCTCACGGTCTGTAAGAGAATTAAAATAAAACCCGCTGATATTACCATTACCCTCTGCTGCCTGATGTTTCTTAAGTTCCCTTGCCTGTTCTGCAGCAAAAGTCCTGAATGATTCCTTATGTGTAATTTTATACAATTCAAGAGACGCCATCATGGATGCGCCAATAACACCCGGATCAGCTTTACTTTTTAATTTGTCACACCATTCAAAACATTTTAAAGCCGCATTAAGGCATTTATCCGAATAGTTTTTATCCGCTACCTTTGTAATTCCAGCCATTAAGGCTTCCGCTGAGATGAAATTGTATTGTCCGGCCAGATTGAGCGGATCAGTGTTAATGATCCTGTCATCACTCATACCCCTGAGTAGCATGTCGGCGTCAGATTTTCCTGCATTGGGTTTTACAAAAGCCAGTACGCCGCCACCCGGACCTATTTCATTGTCTGTCCAACGGTTACTGTCAGAGTGTTTCTTCACATCACCTCCGATATAATTCATAACATAACCCTGCGGTTCCTGCATATTTAAAAAATAATGGTTTCCCCAGCGGAGTTCATCTATTATGGCATCCCTGTTCTGCTGAGGCATTAATTCGAGAGTTTTGGACATGCCGATCATGGCATAAATGGTTGCCTCAACCCATTTTCGTAAGTCACTGGCATCGTGCCATCCACCGGTTGCATCCTGGTGCAGGCCGTTATCCATTCTTATTCCGTCATCAAGGTGACAGGGTGAGAGATATCCTGTGGTGCTTGCCCCGCAACGCTGCAATGAGAAGTAATGAACAATCAGATCCATTGGAGACTGATAAGCTGAGCCGGAGATGACAAAGGGATATGATCTTAATGTATCCGATTTCAGATAATAATGACCTTCTGTGGTTACCGGGCTGAAATCTCCGGTAAGCCAGGTTCCGAAATCGTCCGATTCAGGCTGCAGTATTCCTGAAAAAACAACCTTCTGAGTTAAAATATCTATTACATTGAAAGTGCGTTTTTCCATACCCTTTGTAACGCAGGTTTTTGGTGCATTCGGCAGATATCCGGCCTGATTCACTAAAAGCTCCACATATAAATCCCTTGACAATCTTTGAGAAAATATTTCGACATTACCTGTTACAATGAAGAGCAGGAATAGAAAAGACATCGCTTTTCGGGTTACTATTTGATATTGCATTTTACCTGAGAATTTCTATATAATTAATTTCGTGTTAAAATATACCATAAAGTTTTATACTGGGCGCCAATACCAAAAACCTGGGCATCCTTATTATTACTGACTGTAATTTCCGCTGTGGGATTTCCGGATGGATCGAGAGCATGAACACTGAATTTGTCCATATTCCTGAACATCAGTCTGGCGGGAATGCCTTCTGCACGGGTTGGCGAATTTCCCCAGTCTCCCCCCAATGTTGTTTTGTCTTTGTCCCATTTCCAGCCGGTATTTTCGACCCTGCCTGCAGCTACCAATAATATTCTTGAAGATTTTTCAATCGGTTTTCCATCCAGGGCGGTTAATGTAATTGTAGCCCAGTTATTTTGCGTGGAATCCATTGCAATATTTACGTTTCCTAGCTCAATACTTTTCCCGCCTATATATCCAACAGCTGCTCTGGCTGACGGAGCGTTAATTTCGAATACAGCTTTCGCGGAATCACTATTATTCCAGATTATTTCACCTGTATCGCTTGTCCAGGGGGCAGAAGGTTCGTGTACAGGCTCAGACAATTTGAATTCTTTTGCTTTCATGTTTACATTCATACGATGAAGTGCAATCAGTGCATCAGTGGAACCTGCTTCATTCCAGATATAGTTCATATTTGATCCGTGAAGATGCAACTTGTCTCCGAATTTGACCAGTTTTCCTAAAACAGAATCTGAAGGAAGATCAAGTGTTACAGCATGTTGCCCGGCCTGCACGGCAGCCATTCTGAAGAGCACGGCACCTACCGGGACAAAGATCTGCTTGAGCGGGTGTCCAGCACTGGAAAAGAAATTATCGATCCGGCCCTTGTTATATGGAGCATCGAAGGTAAAATGATAAATACCGTCAAAATCCTGGAATGCGGCTACTGAATTCAGCATGGGAAACATTTCAGCACAGTAGAAGCTTGGAGCAGGATGATCATACTCGCTTATGGTCAATGGCATTCCTTCAACATGGTGCTGACCAAAACTTATTAAAGTCCCGCCTTTTTTGTCAGATACCATCGATGAATTTCTTATTTTCCAGTTCGTGGAAGACCAGCTTTGTCCCGGGAAACTCGGATGTTCCCAGTAAGCATGCATATCGATAAAGTCGGAAACCTGAGACTCCCTGTTTACGCCTTCCACACCGCTGTATGAAGCCTGTGTTTCAGCTACCAGGGCATGAATCTTAAGTTCATTTCTGTAATATCCTGTCATCTCTTTAGCATAAGAGAGTTCAGTTTCAGAAAGGAAAGCCCAAAGCATCTCCTTCTGCAGATCGGTAGACTTAATCTTATAATTTTTGATGATCCCGATAAGGTCAGAATTGACAGCTGCGCTTTTCGCATATTTAGGATTCGAGCTCAACCATTTCTTCCAGAGCCCTATCAAAGCTTCCTGGTGCATCTTGTTATAACCGGGAATTAATGACCAGTTGGACAAAAGGGAGTTTTCATTGTTCACCTCGACAAAAGCAACAGCCGGTTCATTGGCATAAGTATTGCCGGTATATGGATTACGATGGGTAAGCAGCTTTTTTGCATATTCTTTCTGCATTTCGATATATGGACGGTAGAACTGATCAACGCTTTTACCATAATGCAGGTTATCAGCTTTATAGTCAGATCCCTGGTAATTTCTGGAAACATGTGTATTAAGATTACTGTATACTCCATGTATTTTCAACTGGTAGACCATCCAGTCAAGCTTATCAAGCTGACCGGGATCAAGATCTTTCTTGTTCTTGTCCCAGATACCTTCGGGCGCGGATTGATTATCCATGTGATGAAATCTTACCACATTCATACCAAGCTTCTTTAATCGTCCTGCTATGTTTTTGGCTGTTTCTTTATCAGGGAAGGCATTAGAAAAGGTGAGATTAGTGCCAAAAAAGCGAATCCTTTCACCTTTGCCATCAACAAAGTGTCCGTTTTTTACAGTAACGAAACCCTTTTCTCCGGCAGCTCCGGCATTAAGAAATGACATATCCACTGCATTGCGCACCGTGTCTGCATCGGGTATAACAAAATCGAACCAGCCAGATAACCTTTTTTCATCGGGTGCCTTTTTACAGGAGGCTGCAAACAGAATAAAAAGGAAGGAAATCATTAACAATGGATAAAGAAGAATCCTGAAATTTGAATGTTTCATAGTATCGGGATTTTTAAAAATATTGAGTTAAGTAATATCAAGGAATATTGAAGTACAATTTACAAAAAAGATATGGATTTCCGGAAGATAAAATGTCTGTTCATCTAATGTTGCAACACTTTGTAAATAGTACTCAGCAGGCTGGTATTGTCAGCAGGACTGTCTAGTGTAATCTCCCAAATCATGATCCCTGAATATTTGTTGTCGGCAACATACTGAGCTTTTTTTGCCATTGTAATTATCCCATCGTAATAGATATTTTTAACCTGGTCAGTCAGATAGGCATCCGGGTAAAGAGTCAGAATCTGGGAATAAGCGATTCCGACTCCCCCCTGGTTATCAAAATCCCTTCCATAAAACGGAACGCCAAGCAGAACATGCTCTTTTGGCCAGCCTCTGTAGTTAACCCAGTAAGCCAACCCTGTTGAGTTAATACTGGCTCCCGACCCGATGGCATCCTCAAATGAAGAATGTGGTCCCGGAGCAGTCCATGGTCCGGAAAAATCATAGCACATCACCTGAAGATGATCCACATACTTTGTTATGTCGTTATAAAAATATTTTCCGCTCCAGTCTGAGGCACCAAGATCGATAGATATTCCCAGATTGAAAGGAGCGAGTTCATTTTTAAGATCTTTAAGAAGTGTGACCAAAGCGTTACTTTCAGCCGGAACAACTGTATTATTTTCATATCCCGACCAGTATTCCCAGTCAATATCCACTCCATCCAGGCAGTTTTCAAAAATGTATTGTCTCACCTCATTGATGAAAAGATTTCTTGATTTTTCATTGGTGGCCATTACAGGGAAATTATTTGATCCGTCACCTCCTCCTATTGAAAAATATACCTCGACACCATGAGCATGAGCATCATCAATCAGCTGGCCGATATTAATCAGTGATCCAGTATTAATCGAACCATCGGCATTTGGAATTGCAAAAGCAAATACAATACGGGTCAGTTTATCCCAGGGGATAGCCGAAACCGGAAGTATATCCTGAGACCAGGAGGGATAAAAACCAACAACCTGATAGGCAGATGTTTTATGGATGTATGATAAAGTACAATTTGGTTTATCAAGATATTTATCATTGGTTGTTTTATCCTTATGGCAGGACCAAATTATGAAAATAGCACTTATTATCACAAATCCTCTGATATGCAATTTCATTTCAATTCAAGGTTGGTTTAATTTAAGAAATTATCCCGTATAGTAAGGCAGTTTTATAACCTTGGGATCAAAGTTCAATTTTATCTCAATTTTTCTGGCTTCCTTTTCTGATATTACAGGCTCTTTTGCAACATTCGCGCATGACTCAAGAGGTGCAAATCCATCCATCCCGACATTGGCAACCGAAATCGGAAGGCTAAGTCCGTATCTTAAAAGATCGTCTCCCGAGACGTTACCAATCAGAGCATTCTGTCCCATAATCTTAATTGCAATGATACCGACATCCCGTTTAATTGCCAGGGGCAAAAGACCCTCCTCATTTCCGTTATACTTTGCTGCATTGATGACACATAAAATAGCATCCACATCAAACTCACTGAAACATTTCTGTGAGACTTCATTCCACTTATGAAATGAAAAACCAATGTTTTTAACGACCCCCTGAGTCTTAAGTTTTTGAAAAGCTTTGTATCCGCCCTCAGAACCTAACAATGTATCCACATCTTCCATTTTATCTATACCATGCATGGTATAAAGGTCGAGGTAATTGGTGTTTAAAGTTTTCAATGATATTTCAATCTCTCTCATTACTCCGTCGTATGTCCGCTCCGCTGATTTTGAGTTGAGAAATATCTGACTCCTGTATTTAGGTGTAAGATACTTACCATAACGCTCTTCAGCCAATCCTTTTCCATATGAGCGAGCACAGTCAAAATATGTTATTCCGAGATTTATTGCATGATCGATATGTCTCTGGAGGATTTCTTCATCACCCTGCCAGTTACAGTAACGGGAGCCCGCTCCAAACCCTAAACAGGATACCATCCTGTTGGTTTTACCGAGTCTGCGTTTCGGAAGTTCACCCACCTTCAGAGCCGGTCGATCATTACTTGCCAAAGCAGCTTCAGCTAAAGATGGAAGCATCGCAGCAGTTGTGCCGATAGCAGCAGTCTGCAGAAATTTTCGTCTGGTAAATTGATTCTTCATTTATCTGTTTTTTTTTGAATATATCTGTCAATTCCTGTAATCTGGCTTGATGGAAATAAATATAACACAAAAAGCGCTGCCATTTCAATTAGATTTTTATTTACAATCCAGTAGTTGCCCTCCACCGGAGTATTATTAACCAAGGTCCCAAATGGCGGATAAGCAAGATAATAAAGCAACAATAAAACTATCCCAAAGAGTTTAAATGGTCTCGAAAACAACCCGACGAAAAGACTAAGGCCGATTAGAATAAGTCCCCAGATATTTAGATTATCGATCAAGTTCAATAAAACCGGGTGTGATGCCATTGCCTTAAAAGTGGGTGAAAACGGACCAACTGACCCCAGAAGATAGAATTTTGCACTCCATGCCGGTACAGAAAAGAGTTTTGCAAAACCTTCATATAAGAAATGCCATCCAATTAAAACCCTCAGAATTGTTAATGAGAATATCTGCAAGTTTGAATAGGATTGCGATATGTTGTTGTTTTTCATAAAATTCCTATTTAGTAATCCTGTATCTGATTAAAGCATCGTTACTTTTTCGCTGGCAGCATCCCAGAAGACCTTCTTATTGTTAGCATAAGCAATATTTGCAAGGTTAAATGTAACAGCTTCAGCGAAACCTTCATCTATATCACAACTTGTCTTTGTCTGGTTTCTGATGGCATCAATCCATTCTTTTACATGCAGGAAACTGGCGTCAATTACCTTACCGTCAATATATGTTGCACCATAACCGCCTTTAATGTAAGCTCTGGCTGTTGCAGAGGAGACTGCATCTACCTCAGAACCACCATTGTATAAATACATAGGTTCAGATGAATCCATTCCATTATCCTTGTAGCGTACTGAATAATCGTCTTTAAAAATTTTGATCCCCAGATCGAGATACATGGCAGCTTCAGAACCCATAATATAGTTTTCCCTGTATATCCCGTTCTTCAGCGTGCCGTCGTATGTTAATGTAAGTCCCTTTTTTGGATAGCTGAAAACTGCATTCATAACATCGGGCATATCGCCACAATCTTTATAATAATACTGACCTCCAAGTGCAATAACGCTTTCCGGAATACCCACCCGCAGAACCTGATTTATACAGTCATACTGATGCGAAAAGTCATTTCCTATAAAACCAGTGCCGTATTCACTGAAACGGTGCCAGTTAAAATACCGTTTGCGATCAAATTCATGCCATGGAGTATTACCAAGGAATTCTTTCCAGTTTATGTTGTCAACGTTTCCCTGGTCGTCAAATTTTCTCTTTCTGATCCAGGCCCCATCCAGTCCATTCCGGTTTGTATGGGTCTGTATCATAGAAACAGTACCCAATACACCTTTCTGGATCATCTCTCTGGCTATTCTGAAGCTCATCTGCTGACGGTTTTCGTGACCCAGCTGAAATACCACCCCTGTTGATTTTATAGTGTTTCTTAATTCAATGGCCTCTTCAATACTATGGGTCATTGGCTTTTCAAGATATATATGTTTGCCTGCTTTTGCTGCAGCTATGGCGATAGGGGCATGCCAGTGATCGGGTGTGGCAATAATAACGGCATCAATATCCTTGCTTTCAATCATCTCCCTGTACGTAGGAAAAATCCTGACAGGTTTTGTTGTCCCTTTTCCTCCACCTGGTCTTACATCATTCATTGAGATTTCAAGACCTCTGTTTGCATGTAAAGTAAATGTGTCGCACACACCGGCAAAGTCAACGTTCAGATCTTCCTGTCCAAGGAAATCAGTCAGCCATTCATTGTATTTCCCGTTAACCGTATTTTCCTTTACCTGGTTGGGATGTATAAATCCAAATGATTGTAATAACTGGTCACCTCTCCATCCGTTTCCGATCAGACCAAGTCTAATACGATTACTGTTGTTGCCGGAGGAAGGTAACAATTTGATTTTTGGAGCCTCAAGGTCATCTATTCCCAGTAAATTCAAATAATCCTTATGTTTAATTTTTGCATTCCTGGTAATATTTTCTTTAAAATTTAAAGCAAAATAACCCAAAAAAGGTAAAGCTCCCAACCCTTTCAGAAAATCTCTCCTGAATATACGTCTGCCTTGCTTTTCCATTGAAACAGGTATTAAAATTTAATATCCTCACTTTTTAACCTCAAATTCACCCTTAAGTTTTATATCATTCGAAGAGCTTCCGACCATCACCTCAAAAGTACCAGGCTCAACTACAAAATTCATATCCCTGTCAAAAAGAGACAAATCCTCAGGAAGCAGTTTTAACTTAACAGTTTTCTTCTCGCCCGGCTCGAGCGATACTCTCTCATAACCCTTAAGTTCTTTTACAGGTTTGGAAGTAGAACTGACAATATCATTTATATAAAGTTGTACCACCTCATCTCCTTTAACTTTTCCGGTATTTTTTACTTCAAGAGTAATTTCAACTTCCCCTTCGTTATTTATTTCCTTAGGGAGAATACTGAGGTTGCTGTATTCAAAGGTAGTATAGCTTAATCCAAATCCAAATTCATATAATGGAGTTGCCGGCATATCAATATACTTTGCACCTTCTTTTGTTGCTGAATGATTGTAATAAAATGGGAATTGTCCAATAGTACGCGGTATCGAAACCGGAAGTTTTCCACCTGGATTATAATCACCAAAAAGCACATCAGCAACAGCATTACCTCCCTGTTCTCCGCACATCCATGCCTCAATAATACCAGGGATATTCTCAGATGCCCACCTGATCGACAATGGTCTGCCGTTTATTAATACAACAACTGTCGGGGTTCCTGTTGCATAAACAGCTTTGAGAAGATCCTCCTGCAGACCAGTAAGATCAAGGCTTGCAACATCTCTTCCCTCACCATTTGTAATATATCCGCCTTCGCCAATCACAACTATTGCAATATCAGAGTTTTTAGCTGCATTTTTAGCCTTCTCAATTTCATTAAGTTTGTTCCCGATAACTTCGCAACCCTTAACATAGTTAATCTTTGTTTTAGCAGGAACTTTATTTTTAATCCCTTCGAGAACTGTTACCACATGCTGTGGAATATTATGGGGGAAGTAATCGCCAAGCTGGTCAACAGGGGCATCTGCATCTGGTCCGATAACAGCAATCGTCTTTATATCTTTTTTTAGTGGCAATATTTGCTTATGATTCTTCAAAAGTACAATACTTTCTCTTGATGCCTGCAAAGCGAGGTCCCTGTGTCCTTTGGAATTTACTATCCTGGCGGCATATGCCGGATCAACATAAGGATGCTCAAACAATCCCATTTGAAATTTTAATCTTAAAAGTCTGGATACTGCCTGGTCAACTTCCTTCACAGATATTTTACCCTCATGAACATTTTCAATCAGTCCTCCCATATAGGCGTCCTCAATGGAAATACCTACGTCAACTCCGGCTTTGATAGCTAAAATTCCTGCGTCTTTTTGGGTTGCTGCATGTCTTTCAGTTACAATAGTTCCAAGTCCACCTCCTTCACTTACAACAATGCCTTTAAAGCCTAATTCTTCTCTGAGTATTTTTGTAAGAATTTTTTCTGAACTGTGAACCGCCACGCCGTCAATAGCGGGGTAAGTAGCCATAACGCCTAATGCTCCATATTTTTTAATGCCGGTGGCAAATGAGGGTAAGAATACTTCTCTGAATTTTCTCTCCGAAATCTCCATTGCGCCACGTTCAAATCCGCTTACCGGTTGGCTTTGCCCGGGATAATGGCAAAGGAATGCCACCAGTTTATCAGGAGCTGAAATGTCATATCCCTGAAGAGCCTGTACTATATTTGCTGCAATCTGGGAGCAAAGGTAAGGGTCTTCGCTGTAGCCTTCTTCATTTCTGCCCATCCGTGGATCGCGGTTAGGTTCGATCACCAGAGTACATAGTCCGTGTACTCCTATTGCTTTCCCTTCCTGAGCAGCTGCAGTATATATCTGTCTGACAAGGTTTTTATTCCACGATGCACCAATTGCAAGACCTTCGGGGAAAATTGTTCCCCCGGGGCACATCAAACCATGGGTACCTTCTTCGATCTGAAATAGGGGAATCCCCAACCTGGTTTTCTCAATGGCGATCTTCTGTAGTTCATTCATGACCTCTGCCTGTCTTTGAGGACCTTCATAAACCAGCCTGTCAGATAAAGTAAAAAATCCACCTCCGGGTCCAAATACAGTATTGTGGGTTCCTTCTGCCCATTTCCTGCACCCTTCAAGCTGTTTATCTCTCACTTCTTTCGTGTCTTTCATATCCCATAAATATGGCACATCACTTTTTAGTCCCCAGCCCAGTTCAGTAGAATAGCATGTTGGTATATTCATCTGTCCGACCTTTTCTTCGAGTGTCATTCTTGAAAGAAGATCATTCAGTCTCTGTTCAACAGGATACAATGGGTTCTTATAGAGAGGGATCTCTACAAATGGCGGATCTCCTCTTTCATTCTTTATATAAGTAGCAATGTTATGAACATTATCTATCCATATTCCGTTTGCCGGATCCTTGGCATATTTACAAAGAGAATCAATTGTCGCAAGCCGGGAAGTCTGAAATCCTCCCTCATTCATTTCATGACCGGCAAAAACAAGCCACTGTCCTTTGCTTTTTGCAGATTCGATAAGTGTTTTTACCTGTTCAAAAGATTTACCATCAAGCTCCATCCCGGTGAGTTGTGCCATATCGCAATTGACCGGGTCGTTAGGGCCTTCACTTAGCCACAAGCGTCCTGTTTCGAATAACGATGCAGCCACAGGAATATAACT
>Ga0302322_100002343_pt1 | contig 15945 bp, 14 predicted proteins | sample Fen_T0_2_FD_203757 | JGI IMG/M metagenome (GOLD analysis project Ga0302322, IMG submission 203757) | Peat permafrost microbial communities from Stordalen Mire near Abisko, Sweden - Fen_T0_2 | ecosystem: Environmental > Terrestrial > Soil > Wetlands > Permafrost | place: Sweden: Abisko... | reverse complement strand
AAGCTACTAGGCTGGCGTCCGGACGCGCGGGCGCGTCCCGTATTCAGCCCCCGCCGGCGGCGAACGTCCTCGTGAGACCATCGATGAGCTGCTGCTTCTCCGCGTCCGACAGGCGCGCGTCGGGATGGAGCAGCAGGTAGTCCCAGGACGGCATCTCGCCATCCTGGATCAGCCGCGCCGCGTGCTCGACCTCCTGCCGGCCCGTGCCCCACGTCGAGAAGTTGAGGCGCTCACGGCCCTCCGTCACATGGCGCTGGAGCAGCCAGGACACCGGCGCCACGTTCGAGTACCACGGCCAGGCAGTCTCGTTGCTGTGGCAGTCGAAGCAGGCGCGCTGCGCGAGGGCCTTCGTGGCGGGCGAGTCCCAGGCCGGCTCGCCGGTCACCGGCGGGTTCGTGTGGTCGTGTCCGTACGGCACCACCTGGATCAGGAGGAAGCCGGCCAGGATCACACCAAACCCCAGCAGCAGCCACGTCCGCATCCGTCACCTCTCGCCTCGTCGAGCATCGTCCGCCCGACCTCCGCCCGATCGTCGGCTGGACTCCCCGCCACCGCCAGTGACGAACGGCCCATGGGCGCGTCGGAACTCCACATCGACCGGGCCCCGTGCGCGAGAGGCGACGAGATGCGGCGTGCGCCCTACGGCAGCGTGGCCACGACCGCGTCAAGGTTCGCCGGATCCGCCGCTGAGACCAGGTACATCGTGTCGCCCGTCTCGTAGACCACGGTGGTAGCCGCGTCCGAGGTGGCCCTCTGGACGGACTTCCCGCCGACGGTCGCGGCCTCCCACGTCGCCACGGTGTAGGCGCCCTGCCGGATCTGATCGGCCAGTCCCTGTCCCCCACCGCCGGTGATCTTGATCGCCGCCACGGACGGCCAGGCCGGGTCACTTGGGGATGCGAGGGCGAGCACGACATCGGCTCGCGTCTTGCCCTGCGCGGAGAGCACCTGGTCAAGCTCGTCCGACTTCATTGGGAGGAACATGGCCATCCGGTCGCCGGTGTACTCGTTCGTCGTGTAGGTCACCGTGCCGATGCTCGCCGGCAGCACGATGCCGCTGGCGGTCGTGCCGGTCGCGCCCCCAACCACCGACGCGGCGGGGGCCTCCGCTGACGGGGCGGCCGATGGGGCCTCGGTGGGCGCTGCCCCTTCGCTGGCCTTGGGCGCGGCGGTCGCGGCGGTGCCGGCTCCACCGCTCGACGCCGTCGACGACCCGCCTCCGCACGCGGCGGCGCCGAGCGCGAGGGCGAGGGCGAGGGCAAGCGGAAGGGCGAGGATCCCCGGGTCGGACTTCACGATGACCTCCGCGCGTCTGTCCGACCGCCAGAGCTGGGCACCGACCCGGCAGCACAGACCCTCCGACGGTGCCCGGGGACGCTGGCAGCATGGTCGGCACCCCGCGGGATGGTCCGCGGCGGCGACCGGCTCTCCCGAGGCTATCCGCCGCATCCCGAGCCGCAAGGGCGATCTGGGGTCTGCGCTGATGCCCAAATGGCCCCCGTCGCGCGGGCAACCAGTGCGTCGCCGGCATTTCGACGTGGCGCGCCTGGACCGCGGGTGCCTGCTACGGTGGCCCGATGCGCAGTGCCGACAGCCACGACCTCATCCGGGTGCACGGCGCCCGGGAGAACAACCTCAAGAACGTGAGCGTCGAGATTCCGAAGCGCCGGCTGACCGTGTTCACCGGCATCTCGGGTTCCGGCAAGAGCTCGCTGGTCTTCGCCACCATCGCCGCCGAGTCGCAGCGGCTGATCAACGAGACCTACAGCGCCTTCGTGCAGGGCTTCATGCCAACGCTGGCGCGTCCGGACGTCGACGTCCTGGATGGGCTGACGACCGCGATCATCGTCGACCAGGAGCGGATGGGGGGCAACCCGCGATCCACCGTCGGCACCGCCACCGATGCCAATGCTCTGCTGCGCATCCTCTTCAGCCGGCTCGGGCAGCCGCACGTCGGAACGCCCAAGGCGTTCGCCTTCAACATCCCCTCGGCCAGGGGGACCGGTGCATTCACTGTCGAACGCGGTGATCGCAAGACCGAACGAAGGACATTCACGGTTGTCGGCGGCATGTGTCCGCGGTGCGAGGGCATGGGAACGGCCTCGGACATCGACCTGACGCAGCTCTTCGACAGCACCAGGTCGCTCGCCGAGGGCGCCATCACCGTGCCGGGCTACAACGCGGGCGGCTGGAACTACCGCCTCTACGCGTCCTCCGGGTTCATCGACCCTGCCAAGCCGATCCGCGATTACACCGAGCAGGAGCGCCAGGACTTCCTCTACCGCGAGCCCACCCGAATGAAGATCGAGGGCATCAACATGACCTACGAGGGTCTGGTGCCGCGGATCCAGCAGTCGTTCCTGTCCAAGGACCAGGACTCGCTGCAGCCGCACATCCGGGCGTTCGTGGACCGTGCCGTCACCTTCACGGCCTGCCCGGACTGCGGTGGCACCCGGCTCAGCGAGGCGGCTCGGTCGTCCCGGGTCCGGGGCATCAACATCGCCGACGCCTGCGCGATGCAGATCAGCGACCTGGCCGAATGGGTTCGCGGCCTCGACGAGCCGTCAGTCGCGCCGTTGCTCGCCGCGCTGCGGCACACCTTCGACTCGTTCGTGGAGATCGGCCTCGGCTACCTCTCGCTCGACCGGGCGTCGGGCACGCTGTCGGGCGGCGAGGCCCAGCGCACCAAGATGATCCGACACCTCGGGTCGTCGCTCACCGACGTCACGTACGTCTTCGACGAGCCCACCACGGGCCTTCACCCCCACGACGTCACGCGGATGAACCAGCTGCTGCTGCGGTTGCGCGACAAGGGCAACACCGTGCTGGTGGTCGAGCACGAGCCGGAGGTGATCGGGATCGCCGATCACGTGATCGATCTCGGCCCAGGCGCCGGCTCTGACGGTGGGTCTGTCTGCTTCGAGGGCACGGTCGATGGCCTGCGGGACAGCGGCACGCTCACCGGACGCCACCTGGGCGACCGGGCCGCGCTCAAGCCGAAGCCCCGCACGCCGACGGGCCAGCTGGAGATCCGCCACGCGACCCAGCACAACCTGCAGGACGTGAGCGTGGACGTCCCGCTCGGCGTGCTGTGCGTGGTGACCGGCGTGGCTGGATCGGGCAAGAGCTCGCTCATCCACGGTTCGATCCCGAATGGGGCGGGGGTCGTGTCGATCGATCAGACGCCGATCAAGGGCTCGCGACGAAGCAATCCAGCGACCTACACGGGCCTGCTGGACCCGATCCGCGCGGCATTCGCCAGGGCGAACGGGGTGAAGGCCGCGCTCTTCTCCGCCAACTCCGAGGGCGCCTGTCCGGTCTGCAATGGCAATGGCGTCATCTACACGGAGCTCGGCTACATGGAGACCGTGGAGTCGGTGTGCGACGAGTGCGATGGGAAGCGGTTCGAGGCCCGCGTCCTGGAGTACCGGCTCGGCGGGCGCGACATCACAGAGGTGCTCGCGATGTCGGTGGCGGAGGCCCTCACGTTCTTCGGCACCGGCGACGCGAAGACCCCGGCCGCCCGCGCGGTCCTGGGCCGGATGGCCGACGTGGGGCTCGGGTACCTCCACCTCGGCCAGCCGCTCACCACGCTCTCCGGTGGCGAGCGGCAGCGGCTCAAGCTGGCCATCCAGATGGCCACCGAGGGCGGCATCTACGTGCTCGACGAGCCGACCTCCGGCCTGCATCTCGCGGACGTGGAGCAACTCCTCGCGCTGCTCGACCGGCTGGTGGACGCGGGCAAGTCGGTGATCGTCATCGAGCACCACCTCGCCGTGATGGCCCACGCCGACTGGATCATCGACCTCGGCCCGGGCGCCGGGCATGATGGCGGGCGGGTGGTGTTCACCGGCCTGCCCGGGGACCTGGTCGCCGCCCGCTGCACGTTCACGGGCCAGCACCTCGCCGACTATGTCCGCTGATCCGTCGCACGCAGCGCGGCGAGGTGGCCCCGCGACGTCCTATCGGCTGATCGGCCGCCCGCTCCGTGCCCAGGCGCCGGTCCCTCCGCGAACGCTCACCGCCCCCTCGAACCCGTTGTCGAGGAGGTAGTTCGTCGCCCCGGCGCTCCGGCTGCCGGAAGCGCAGATCACCGCATATGGCTTGTCCCGCTTGAGCTTGGCGACTCGGTCCGGGAGGCGCTTGACCGGGACGTGGATCGCCCCGGGCACATGGCCTGACCTGAACTCGTGGTCCTCCCGGACATCCAGGACGCGAACGGAGCCGGTTGCGACCAGCGCGTCCAGCTCGGCCACGTCGATTGAGGGGGTGCCGGCGAGGAGCCGGCTCAGGAATGAGAACATGGGAACCTCCGGGTGCTTCGCGGTTTCTGGTGCTGTCTCAATGGCGCCCGACACCGGCCGCCCAGGTCGTGTAGCCACCGTCGAGGTTGCGCACGTCGTCCCAGCCGAGCTGGCGCAGGATCCTCGTGGCCGTGTGGCCACGGACGCCGACCGCACAGTGGATGATGATCGACCCCCGCGGGACCTCGCCCAGCCGATCTCGAAGGTCGTCGACCGGGATGAGGATCGAGCCCGGGATGTGGCCGCGCCGGTGCTCGGCCGGATCGCGCACGTCGATCAGCGACGCACCCGCGGCCAGCGCGGCCTCGAGCTCGTGCCACTGGATCGTGCGGGTCAGCCCGCTGCGCGCGTTCATGGCCGCGTAGCCGAGCATGTTCACCGGGTCCTTCGCGGACGAGAACTGCGGGGCGTAGGCAAGCTCGAGGTCCGCGAGGTCGCTGGCGGTCAGGCCGCCGGCCATGGCCGTCGCGATGACGTCGATCCGCTTGTCGATCCCCGACCGGCCGACGCCCTGGGCGCCGAGGATCCGGTCCGTCTCGCGGTCCAGGAGGAGCTTCAGAGACATCCCGTCGGCGCCCGGGTAGTAGCCGGCGTGGGAAGACGGGTGCGTGTGGACCGCGAGGTACGGGCGGCCGGCCGCGCGCAGACGCTTCTCGTTCCAGCCGGTGGTGGCCACCTGGAGGCCGAACACGCCCACGATCGCAGTCCCGTAGACGCCGCGATCCGTCCCTGATCGGCCGGCGATCACGTCGGCGACGAACCGGCCCTGCCGGTTGGCGGTGTTCGCCAGCGGGATGAGCGTCTCTGATCCGTCGAGCCCGTCGCGCTTCTCGACCGCGTCACCGACAGCGTAGATATGCGGGTCACTCGTGCGGAAGTGCTCGTCGATCGCGATGCCGCCGCGCGGGCCCATGGCCAGGCCGGCCCCCGCCGCGAGGCTCGTCTCAGGGCGGACCCCGATCGCGGCGACCACGATGTCCGCGGGGATCCGCTCCCCGGTCGAGAGCGTCACGTCGTCCACGCCGATCGCCGTCACGGCCGCGGTGAGCCGGAGGTCCACTTTGTGCCGGCGCAGGCGGCGGTGGACGATCTCGGCCAGCTCCGGGTCGAGGGGGGCCATCACCTGCGCCGTCGCCTCGACGACCGCCGTGGCAAGCCCTCGGTGGACGAGATTCTCGGCCATCTCGAGGCCGATGAACCCGCCGCCGATGACGACCGCGGTCCTGGCGTCGCGGGTCGCTTCGACCAAGGCGTCCGTGTCCTCGATGTTGCGCAGCGAGAGCGCCCGCTCGATGCCGGGAATCGGCGGCCGGATCGGGATGGCCCCTGGTGACAGGATCAGCGCGTCGTACGGCAGCTCCTCATCCGTGCCGCCGTCGAGGTCATGGACGACGACGACGCCACGATCGCGCTCGATGCGGACGGCTTCGTGGTTGACACGGACATCGAGCCGGAACCTGGCAGCGAGTGACTCTGGCGTCTGGAGGAGCAGGGCCTCGCGGTCGGAGATCACACCGCCCACGTGGTACGGCAGGCCGCAGTTGGCGAACGAGACGTGGCCGCTGCGCTCGATGATCGTGATCGAGGCCGACTCGTCGAGGCGGCGGAGCCGGGTCGCCGCGGACATCCCGCCCGCGACGCCACCGACAATGACAACCCGGGTGTGCGCGACGCTCACCGCTGCGCCTCGCCCTGGCCCTGCCGCCTCGCCACCAGGACGGCATCGAGCGCTCGGCGGCCGCCACCAAGGTCACGTGCGACGGTCTCGGCCCGCACGATGTCGAAGCCGGCAAGGTCGTCGGCGATCTCATCCGCCGTGAACAGGACGTCCGGGTCCTGCGGGCCGCCGGCGCCGTCGGTGAGGTTCGTGCGGTCGTGGCCCACGACCAGGAGCCGGCCGCCTGGGGCGACGGCCTCGGCGGCGCGGGCGTAGATCGCGCCCCGCTCACCCGGCGGCAGGTGGAGGAACATCAAGGCGACGAGGTCGAACGACCTCGGCTCCGGGCGCCACTCCAGGAGGTCGGCGTTGACCCAATGGACCGCCACCCCCGCCACCTCAGCGGAGGCGGAGGCTCGCCGGATCGCGACGGCCGAGAAGTCAACCGCGGTGACGTCCCAGCCATGGGCGGCCAGCCAGATCGCGTTGCGCCCGTCGCCGGCGGCCAGGTCCAGCGCTCGACCCGGCGTCAGCCCGCCGGCAGTGTCCGCGAGGGTCGGGTCGGGCTCGTGGGACTCGATGGGCTCGCGGGCCGAGTGGCGCTCGTCCCACATCTGCCGCCGGGCCGTCGGGGCGTCGCCGTCCGCCTTCACCGTGCGAGCGATGCGCTGGCCGTCGGCCGTCCGCCCGAACCGCGCGCACAGCTCGGCCGAGACGGCGGTCACCACCTCGTCGGCGGTGCCGTCGCGTTCCGTTTCCGCCGACCACTCGAACTCGCCGAGGTAGGCATCCGTGCCCGCGAGGCCCTCGCGCATCGTGATCCGGCTGACCTCCTGCATGAACCAGCGCGGCATGGGCCGCTTGACCACGCCGCCCGTGGGGTCGGTCGCCTCGACCTGGGTGGGGATCTCGCGCCAGGCGAGGACACGGTAGCTGGTCATGTCGACCAGTCCGCCGAGCGCGTCGAGGCGCGCCGTGCCGCCGTCCTCAAGGCTGGGTCTTGGCGCCGGCCGCCACGAGATCGGCCATCGCTCCCCCGTCCACGATGTCGGTGAAGCCGGCGTCGGCCATCTGCGTCGCTGCGATCCCGCTGCGGCGGCCCGAGCGGCAGTACACGACGTAGGGCGCCTTCTTGTCGAGGGTCGCGATCTTCGAGCCGAAGTCGGCGGCCTCGACGTCGATGTTCTGGGCACCGGCAATATGCCCGGCCGCATACTCCGTGGGCGTCCGCACGTCGATCACCGTCCGCGAATCCAGCATCCCGACGGCCTTCGCGGCAGACGGCTTCTGGATGGCCGAGCCGGCAGACGACCCGCTGCACCCCGCGAGGACGACCACGACGAGTGCGGCGAGGACGAGGGCGATGGCGCGAGCCGGGAAGCGGTGCATCGGGCAGCTCCGTTGGTGGACGGACCGCACGTTGGACTCCAGTTCCCGCGGGGACGACGGTGACCAGGAGGGCGGACCTTGGGTTGGGCGAGGCAGTTGCCGCGCACCGATCGAGGCTCAGGATACCGGAGAGTTGCGTGGTTGCGCAAGTGAATGAATGCGATATGATCGCGGCGCGTCCTCCTGGCCGGTCTGCCGGCCGCCATGTCATCACCCTCGTCGCACGGATGGGGATCGCGCCGCCGCCGCGGCGCCAACGGAGGACGGATGGCCAGGATCGCCATCATCGGTGCCGGCTTCGCCGGGCACACGGCCGCGCTCTACCTGGGCGACAAGCTCGGCAAGGGTCACGAGGTCACCGTGATCAACCGGCTCGAGCAGTTCTCCTACGTGCCCTCCTGGGTGTGGGTCGGCGTGGGCCGGATGCCGCTCGCCAAGACGCAGTTCGCCCTCCGGCCCGTCTACCGCAAGTTCGGCATCCGGTTCATCGTGGGCCGCGCAACCGAGATCCACCCCGACGAGCGCTATGTTGCGGTTGAGCCGGCCGACGGCAACCCCGCGGATGCCCGGGTCGACTACGACTACCTCGTGGTCGCCACCGGCCCGAAGCTGGACTTCGCCGGCACGCCCGGCCTGGGCCCGGACGGCGGGTTCACCGAGTCCATCTGCACCGGGCCGCATGCGGAGCACGCCCGCGACCGCTACCTCGCGGAGGTCGATCGCCTCAAGCAGGGCGAGAAGCGCCGCTTCGTCGTCGGCACCGGACATCCGGGCGCCACGTGCCAGGGCGCCGCGTTCGAGTACATCACCAACCTCCACAAGGACCTCGTCCGACGGGGGCTGCGCGACCAGGTCGACCTGCTGTGGCTCTCGAACGAGCGGGCCGTCGGTGACTTCGGGGTCCGGGGCGTGCACATCAAGCGGGGCGGGAAGATCGTCTCGAGCGCGGAGTTCATCGGGGCCGCGTTCAAGGAGTACGGGATCCGTCACCAGGTCCGGACCGGGGTCAGCGAGGTCACCGCCGACGCGATCCACTGGGAGGACTACGACGGCGCGAGCGGCGAGACGCCGTACGACTTCGCGATGCTGATCCCCCGATTCCTCGGCCAGCCGTTGAAGGTGGTGGACCGCGAAGGCAACGACGCCTCGGGCGAGGTCCTCGCGCCCAACGGCCTGGTCAAGGTCGACGCACGCTACGGGCTCCCATACGAGGAGCTGATCCGCACGCCCGAGGCCTGGCCGGAGCGGTACCAGAACCCGCGCTACCCGGAGATCTTCGCGGCGGGCATCGCCTTTGCGCCTCCGGGACCCGTCTCGGAGCCGCATGTCAACCCCAACGGGATGAGCATCACCGCGGCGGCGCCGCGGACCGGCATGGTGTCCGGGATCATCGGCCGGGTCGTCGCGCTCAACATCGTCGACCTCGTCAAGCGCGGCAAGATGACCCACGGCGAGCGCATGACCGAGATGTACGCGGCGTGCATCGCGTCGATGGGCGACTCGCTGTGGGACGGGTCGGCGGCGACGATCATGATCTACCCGGTGGTGCCGGACTTCCGCCGCTACCCGAACGAGGAAGGACGGGACCTGTTCGTGACCCACATGGAGATGGGCCTGGCCGGGGCGTGGATGAAGCGGATGCTCCACACGACGTTCATCCACAAGCTCAAGGGCGGCATCGGATGGCGGTTCATCCCCGAATGAGCACGCCAACTCCCTCCCCCGCCCCGTCCGTCGATTCGTCAGGAGCCCCCAAGATGGAGATCACCCCGCGCGACCGGTTCTGGATGAACTTCAAGCTCTTCCAGCTCGTCCGGTTCACCGTCCTCAACCTCAAGATCCTCAAGGGCGTCAACGCCAGCAAGCGCTCCTAGCCGGCTGGCGGATTCGCCCCGCCACCCATTCGGTTCTCGACGCCCGCGCACCCGCCGTGCGCTGCCGCGAACGAACGGCCTCGGGCGAGACGACGGACGCGACGATGGACGCCTCGTATCGGTCGTCCTTGAGGTGGGACGCCGCGCTGACGGTGTCTCGGCACGCTTCATGTTCCTGGACCCGCGCGCACGCACGTTCTTCCCAGACCGGGAGACAAACATGGGGGACGCGGTCGCGGGACTCCGCGGCGAGGCGGGCCGGAACCCATACGACCGTGGATTGTCAGACCTTGTCGGCCTGCCCTCCACCCGGAGCGAGGAGTTCCGCGTCGCCTGGGCGCGGCACGACGTTCGCTTCCACCGCAGCGGCACCAAGCGATTCCGACACCCGCTCGTCGGGGAGCTGACGCTCGCCTACGAACGCCTCGAGCTCCCGGCCGACCCCGGGCTGGGACTCGTCACGTACTCCCCCGAGCCCGGGGCGACCTCCGAGGCCGCGCTCCGCAATCTGGCGCGATGGGCCTCGACCCGAGCACGGCTGGCGACGGCCGAGGGCAAGCCCTGAGGGCTTGCGGTCCCTTCCGCGCCCTTCGGAGCGCGGGCATCGGCCTTCGGCGAGGACCCGCGCGGCCCCAGAATCGCTGATCCGCCCGAACCCGATCACGATGGAGGACCAGCCATTGCGAGGCGAGCGGCACGCGGGCGTTGACGCTCACCGGCTAGACTCGGCTGAGTGTCACCCTCTGTTGCGTCTTCCGGCTTGGCTCGTAGGCTCGTTGCCCGCCCGACGGGTGTGGCTTCCATGCGTTGTGCCGGCCGGGAGACACGACAGACCGGCCGGCGTGACTTGATAGGAGCGTGGCTGCGCCCCAACTCAGCCGTGTCCGCCGACCGGTCCTCGGTCACCTCATGTGAGGAGGAGACGGTGGACATGGTGATCCTCGGCGCGGACCTGCACAAGCGCTGGCACACGGTCGTGGCGGTCAGCGAGACCGGCCGCAAGCTCGGCGAGAAGACGATCCCGGCAACGCCTGACGGCCATCTCGAGCTCCGCCGCTGGGTGGCGCAGTTCCCGGAGCGCCGCTGGGCCCTCGAGGACTGCCGGCACCTCTCCCGGCGCCTGGAGGCCGACCTGCTCCGGTCGGGTGAGGCGGTCGTCCGGGTGCCGCCCAAGCTCATGGCCGGCGTCCGCCGCTCGGTGCGGGAACCCGGCAAGAGCGACCCGATCGACGCCTTCGCGGTCGCCCGGGCCGCGCTGCGCGAGCCCGACCTCCCGGTCGCGACCCTCGACGGCCCCGAGCGCGAGCTGCGCCTGCTCGTCGACCATCGCGAGGATCTCGTGGCCGAGCGGACCCGGCACATGCAGCGCCTCCGCTGGCACCTGCTCGACCTGGGCATCGAGGAGCCCGGCCCCCGCTCGCTCGACCGGGCGGCCGTCCTGGCGGATCTCGAGAGCCGGCTGGCCGGACGGTCCGAGCCCGCGGCCCGTCTGGCCCGCGACCTCGTGACCCGGGTGCGCGACCTGACAGCCGTCATCCGCCCGCTCGAGCGCGAGATCGAGGCCCTCGTCGCCGCCCTGGCCCCGACCCTGCTCGCCCTGCCCGGCTGCGGCTCGCTGACCGCGGCCAAGATCGTCGGCGAGGCAGCCGGGATCAGTCGGTTCCGCTCCAAGGAGGCCTTCGCGAGGCACAACGGGAGCGCCCCGGTCCCGGTCTGGTCGGGCAACGTCACCCGCTTCCGCCTCTCCCGGGGCGGCAACCGCCAGCTCAACCTCGCCCTGCACCGGATCGCCATCACCCAGATGCGCATCGACGAGCGCGGCCGGGCCTATCTTGAGCACAGACGCTCCGCCGGCGACACGAAGACCGAGGCCATCCGGGCGCTCCGCAGGAGGATCAGTGACGAAGTGTTCCGCCGTCTCCGAGCCGACGAGGCAGCCCGGGTGACACCCCTGGCCGCCGCGGCTTGACATAGGAGCAACGCATGGGAATCCGAATCCTCGACGTGACCGATGAGGCCGGGTTCGCGCGTGTGCCCCCGTGCGCGGACGCCGGGTTCGACCACCGCTCCTGCAACTACTGGGAGGACGCCGACCACGGCTCGAAGGCGGCTCGCGCCTCCTGGCTGGGACCGTCTCGCGCTCCCGCTCCAGCCCGGACGAGGCCCCGCAACCCGTTCGCGCTCGACGACGACGACGAGCCGGCGGTGAACCCGTTTGCTCCGCCCGCCCGCCGGTCCGTGGCCAACCCGTTCCTGGACCGTGACGACGAGCCCGCCGAGAACCCGTTCGCGCCCCGGCCGGCGGTCGGCCCCAGCGTGGCCGCGGACGCGCCGCCCAAGCTCCGGCTCCTCGCCCGAGGCCTGGCGGTGTTCGGGTCGTATGCCAAGGTGCTGGAGGAGGATGGCATCCCCGTCGCCTACGTCCAGTTCGGCCCGCTGTCCGCGTACCCCCGGGCGCTGCGGACCCGCGAGCTCTATCCGAGGCTGCCCAGCGCGCCGCTGCCCGCGGTGATCACGTGCATCTCGACCACAGCCGAGGGGAGAGGGCGCGGCCACGCGGCGGCGCTGGTCACTGCCGTCTGCGACGACCTGGCCGCGCGGGGCTTCGCAGCCGTCGAGGTCTACCCGGAGGTCGGGGCCCGCCTCGAGGCGACGAGTGCGGCCGGGCCCGGGTTCTGGGAGCCGCTCGGGTTCCACGTCGCCGCGTCCGGGAGCTCGCGTGAGGCTCCGCGGCGCGCTCGTCGCGGCCGCGGTCGTCGCGACGGGCCTCGTCGTCGCTGGCTGCGGCAGGGCGGAGGTCTCGCTCCCGTCCGCGGCGGCAACCCAGGCCACCGCTCCCGCGGCAAGTGCCCCTGCCTCGACCCCCGCGCCGCAGTCCCCGGAACCGGCGTCGCCGCCCGTCCCGAGCGCGTCCGGCGCGAGCGCGTCCGCCGCGCCGCAGAGCCCGTCGCCCGGACTGTCCTCCGTGGCACCCGGCATCGACGTCGTGATGGACCCCGCGCTGCTGCAGATCCTGCCGGCGGCCATCGGCACCGCCAAGGTGTCGATCGAGCCCGACTCGTTCTCCGAAGCGGTCCAGGACCCCTCGTTCGTCGCCAGCGTGGATTCGGCCGCGTTCGCGATAGTGACGGAGGGCGGGGACCTGGCATCCGGCGTGGTGGCGCACCTGCGGCCGGACGTGTACTCGGACGCGTTCTTCCGGGACTGGCGCGACTCGTACGACGAGGGCGCCTGCGGCCAGGCGGGGGGCGTCGCCGCGCACGCCGAGACCACGCTCGGTGACCGGCCGGCCTTCATCACCACCTGTGCCGGCGGCCTGCGCGTCTACCACGCGTACGTGCCGGAGCGCGAGGTCATCGTCTCGGTGTTCTCGCTGGGGCAGGGTCGGTTCGGCGAGCAGCTGGTGGCCGGCCTGCGCCCCTGACAGGTGTCCCGCCGACCGTGGTGAGGGTGTTCCACGCCTCGTCCCCGTCGTAGACTCCCACGCGTGAGCATCGAGACCCCCGGCGCCGCGCCTTCGGGCCCGCGCCCCGTCCGCGCCCCGCGCGGCACCACCCTGTCCACCCGTGGCTGGCAGCAGGAAGCCGTGTTGCGGATGCTGATGAACAATCTGGACCCGGAGGTGGCCGAGAACCCGGACGAGCTGGTGGTCTATGGCGGCACCGGGCGGGCGGCCCGGAGCTGGCCCGCCTTCGACGCCATCGTCCGCGAGCTCCGCGCGCTGGCCGACGACGAGACGCTGCTCGTCCAGTCCGGCAAGCCGGTGGCCGTCTTCCGCACCCACGAGTGGGCACCCCGCGTGCTGATCGCGAACTCGAACCTCGTGGGCAAGTGGGCGAACTGGGACACCTTCCGCGACCTCGAGCGGAAGGGCCTCACGATGTACGGCCAGATGACCGCGGGGTCCTGGATCTACATCGGGACGCAGGGGATCCTCCAGGGCACCTACGAGACGTTCGCGGAGCTCGCCCGCCAGCACTTCGGCGGAACCCTGCGCGGGCGCGTGGTCCTCACCGCGGGCCTGGGCGGGATGGGCGGCGCCCAGCCGTTGTCGGTGACGATGAACGAGGGCGTCTGCATCGCGATCGAGGTGGACGAGACCCGGGCGCGCCGCCGCCACGAGATCGGCTACGTGGACCGGTTCACCCACTCCCCGCAGGAGGCGCTGGCGATGGCCCGCCAGGCGGCGGATGCCGGAGATGCCCTCTCGATCGCGCTCATCGGCAACGCCGCGGAGATCGAGCCCGCGTGGGCGAAGGCCGGCGAGTTCTTCGACGTGGTGACCGACCAGACGTCCGCTCACGACTCGCTGGGCGGCTACGTCCCCGCCGAGCTCACGCTCCGTGACGCGCACGTGCTGCGGATCACGCAGCCGGACGTCTACATGGAGCGCTCGATGCGGTCGATGGCGGAACATGTCCGCGCGATCCTCGCATTCAAGGAGGCGGGCGCCGTCGCCTTCGACTACGGCAACAACCTGCGTGCCCAGGCGCAGGAGGCGGGCGTCGCGAACGCCTTCGACTACCCGGGGTTCGTGCCAGCCTACATCCGGCCGCAGTTCTGCGAGGGTCGCGGGCCGTTCCGCTGGGTCGCGCTGTCCGGCGACCCGGACGACATCCGGTGCACGGACCGGGCGTTGCTGGAGCTGTTTCCCCACGACCGCGGCCTGCGCCGGTGGCTGGAGCTGGCCGAGGCCAAGGTCCCGTTCCAGGGCCTCCCCGCCCGCATCTGCTGGCTGGGCTACGGGGAGCGCGCCAGGGCCGGGCTGGAGTTCAACCGCATGGTGGCGGCGGGCGAGGTGTCGGCCCCGATCGTGATCGGACGGGACCACCTCGACGCGGGCTCGGTGGCGTCCCCCAACCGCGAGACGGAGGCGATGCTCGACGGGTCCGACGCCATCGCCGACTGGCCCCTGCTGAACGCCCTCGTCAACACCGCGGCGGGAGCGACATGGGTGTCGATCCACCACGGCGGGGGCACGGGGATCGGGTATTCGCAGCACGCCGGGATGGTCGTGGTCGCGGACGGCACCGAGCTGGCGGCGCGCAAGCTCGAGCGGGTGCTCACCACGGACCCTGGGATGGGCGTCGTCCGGCACGTGGACGCGGGCTACGAGCACGCGATCGAGGTGGCCCGCGAGCGCGGCGTCCACATCCCGATGCTGGACGAGTAGGACGCCTCCCCCGGCTACCCGGGCATTCCTGTGTCCGCGCGTCTCGATTCCGCGCGTCTCGATCCTGCGAGAGCGCCCGTCGATGAGGTGGCGGTCGATGAGGGATGCGAGCCCCGTCCCCTTCGCACCTACCCATGGAGCGAGTGGGCAGCCTCAACCCCTCATCGCAACGCCTCGGCGAGTGCCTCGCATGGTTTCATCCAGCCGAGCGTCTGTCGAGGACGGCCGTTGAGCTCGGCGGCAACCGCATCGAGATGCGCCTGGTCGTGGACCGAGAGGACGGTCCCCTTGGGGAAGTACTGGCGCAGCAGGCCGTTGGTGTTCTCGTTGGTGCCCCGCTGCCAGGGGCTGCGCGGATCGCAGAAGTAGACCGCGACCCCGGTGTCGACGGTGAACCGGACGTGGCCCGCCATCTCCTTGCCCTGGTCCCAGGTGAGGCTCCGCCGGAGTTGCGCGGGGAGCGTGAGGATCTGCCCGGCCACCGCCGTGCGGACATGCTCGGCCGACTGGCCGCCGGGGAGGGCGACGAGCATGACGAACCGGGTCCGGCGCTCGACGAGGGTGGCGATCGCGCTCTGGTTGTTGTAGCCGACGAGCAGGTCCCCCTCCCAGTGCCCGGGCACCGCCCGGTCCTCGATCTCGGCCGGCCGCTCGCTGATCATGACCATGTCCCGGATCAGCCCGCCGGGGTGGTGGCGGCCGCGTGGCTTGCGTCGGGTGCGTCCCGTCCGCAGGCACGCGGCGAGCTCCCGCCGCAGGGCGCCCCGACCCTGGACGAACAGGCTCTGGTAGATCGTCTCGTGGCTCACCTGCATCTCAGGCTCGCAAGGATGCGCCCGCCGGAGGACTGCCGCGATCTGCTGGGGTGACCAGCGGAGCGCGAGCATCGCCTCGACCTCGGCGCGCAGCCGCGGGTTGCGGGCGAGCTTGGCCGTCCTGGGCCGCCGTGCCCGGCGGTCACGGGCGAGTTCGGCCCGCCAGGCACGGTACCCGCGCCGGCCCCGGTTCGCCCGCACCTCGCGCGAGATGGTGGACGCTGCCCGGCCCAGGCGCCGGCCGATTGCCCGGTACGACTGGCCGGCGAGGAGCCCCCGGCTGATCTCCTCGCGATCGGCGGGCGAGAGGCGCAGCGGCGAGCGCTCCGTGCGCCGGGGCGTCAGGCCGCCGGCATCACGCAGGGCGACCCACACGGTCCACAGGTCCCGGCCGACGGCCCGGGCCACGTCCTCGGGCGGCTCACCCGCCGCGATCCGCCGCCGGATCTCCATCCGCTCGATATTGGCGACGTTCAGGTCGCCCTGGCTCCGGGCCATCCGCTCCACCTCCTGCGAGTGACGACAGGTCGCTCACGGAGGGCAATGTTGCGATGGTCGGTGGAGACCACCGTGCAAACCGCGGGCGTGCGCAGGTCCACCGTGTCCGGAGCCCGGTCGGCCGCTCCACCGGGGCCCCGACCTGCTCGGGCACTCACGTCGCGGGTCCTGGCGCACGTCGAGGGTGCCCTTCCTGCGCGTGTACCTGCCCCATCGGTGTTTGAGCAACTCAGGG